>Ga0307515_10000040_pt1 | contig 322704 bp, 324 predicted proteins | sample 17_EM_MG_FD_194513 | JGI IMG/M metagenome (GOLD analysis project Ga0307515, IMG submission 194513) | Populus trichocarpa ectomycorrhiza microbial communities from riparian zone in the Pacific Northwest, United States - 17_EM | ecosystem: Host-associated > Plants > Roots > Unclassified...
GCTCGATGCGGATTGCGCCGTGGCCATCGGCGGCGGCTCCACCACCGGGCTGGGCAAGGCCATCGCGCTCGACTCGGGCCTGCCGATCCTGGCGATTCCCACCACCTACGCGGGCAGCGAGATGACGCCGATCTACGGCCTCACCGAGGATGGCCTCAAGAAGACCGGCAAGGATGCGCGCGTGCTGCCGCGCACCGTGATCTACGACCCCGAGCTCTCGCGCAGCCTGCCCGTGGGGCTTTCGGTCACCAGCGGCATCAATGCGATCGCGCATGCGGCCGAGGGGCTGTATGCGCAGGACAGCAACCCGGTGATGGACCTGATGGCCGAGGAAGGCATCGCCGCACTTGCACGCTCGCTGCCCGCGATCCGCCGCCAGCCGGACGACATCGAGGCGCGCTCGGATGCGCTCTACGGCGCCTGGCTGTGTGGCAGCGTGCTCGGCAACGTGGGCATGGCGCTGCACCACAAGCTGTGCCACACGCTGGGCGGCAGCTTCGACCTGCCGCATGCCGAGGTGCACACCGTGGTGCTGCCGCATGCGATCGCCTACAACGCGGCCGCGGCGCCGCGGGCGATGCAGCGCATTGCGCGCGCCCTGGGCCGCGAGAACGCGGCGCTGGGGCTGTTCGAACTGGCACGCGACAACGGCGCGCCGGTCGCGCTCAAGGACATCGGCATGAAGGCAGGCGACCTCGACCGCGCCGCAGACATCGCGGCCTCCAACCCGTACTGGAATCCACGCCCGATCGAGCGTGATGCCATCCGCGCCCTGCTGCAGCGCGCCTTCGAGGGCGAGCCGGCCTGAATCCCTTGTGCAAGAAGAGAAGCAAAAGAAGGAGACAACCATGACGTTCAATCGCAGACAGTTCACCCAGGCCGCGGCCGCCATCGCAGCGAGCGGCGCTGCGCCGCTGGTGTTCGCCGCCGACACGCTGAAGATCGGCTACGTGTCGCCGCAGACCGGGCCGCTCGCGCCTTTCGGCGAGGCCGACAAGTGGGTCATCGAGCAGATGAAGACGGCCTTCAAGGGCGGCATCACGGTGGGCGGCAAGAAGTACGACGTGCAGATCGTGCTGAAAGACAGCCAGTCCAATCCCAATCGCGCGGGCGAGGTCGCCAACGACCTGATCCTGAAGGACAAGGTCGCGCTGGTGCTGACGGCCGGCACGCCCGAGACCGCCAATCCGGTGAGCGATGCCTGCGAGCTCAACGAGGTGCCCTGCGTCTCGAGCGTGGTGCCGTGGCAGCCCTGGTTCTTCGGCCGCAAGGGCGATCCGGCCAAGGGCTTCAACTGGACCTACCACCTGTTCTGGGGGCTGGAAGACGTCATCGTCAACTTCACCAACGGCTGGAAGACGGTCACGACCAACAAGAAGGTCGGCGGCCTGTTTCCCAACGACGGCGACGGCAATGCCTGGGGCGACAAGGAGCTCGGGTTCCCGAAGCCGCTGGCGCAGATGGGCTTCACGCTCACCGACCCCGGCCGCTTCCAGAACGGCACGCAGGACTTCAGCGCGCAGATCGCGGCCTTCAAGCGCGACAACGTCGAGATCGTGACCGGCGTGGTGATCCCGCCCGACGCCAAGACCTTCCTCACGCAGGCGCGGCAGCAGGGCTTCAAACCCAAGGTCATCACGCTGGGCAAGGCGCTCTTGTTCCCGGGTGCGATCGAGGCGCTCGGCGATCTGGGCGACGGCCTCTCGACCGAAGTGTGGTGGAGCCCTTCGCATCCCTTCACCTCCAGCCTCACGAAGCAGAGCGCCAAGGCGTTGGCCGAGGCTTACGAGGCCGGGGCGAAGAAGCAATGGACGCAGCCCATCGGTTTCGCGCATGCCTTGTTCGAGGTGGCGTCCAACGCGCTCTCGCGTGCCAAGTCGACCAAGGCGGCCGACGTGCGCGATGCGGTTGCGGCGACATCGATCGACACGGTGGTCGGCCCGGTGAAGTGGGGCGGGCAGGGGCCGTTCAAGAACGTGAGCAAGACGCCGCTGGTGCTGGGGCAGTGGGGCAAGGGCAGCAAGTACAAGGTCGAGCTCACCATCGTCAACAACGAGGCCGCGAAGAGTATTCCCACCAGCGGCACGCTCAAGTCCCTATGACGCTTCTCGCGCTGCACGGCGTGTGCAAGGCCTACGGTGCGCTCAAGGTCACCGACGACATCACGCTCGCGGTGGCCGAGGGCGAGACGCTGGGCATCCTCGGGCCGAACGGCGCGGGCAAGACCACGCTGTTCAATCTGATCTCGGGCGACGCGCGCGTCGACGCGGGGCGCGTGGAGTACGAAGGGCGCGACGTCACCCGGCTCAAGCCGCACCAGCGCTGCCACGCCGGCATCGGCCGCAGCTACCAGGTGCCGCAGCCCTTCGGCAACATGAGCGTGTTCGAGAACCTGGTCACGGCCGCCTGCTTCGGCGCCGAGCAGACCGAGCGCGAGGCCTGGCAGACCGCGCACGAGGTGCTGGCGCAGACCGGGTTGATGGCCCATGCCAACAAGCCGGCCGGCGGTCTGACCCTGCTCGACCGCAAGCGGCTCGAGCTTGCACGCGCACTCGCGACGCGGCCCAAGCTGCTGCTGCTCGACGAGATCGCGGGGGGGTTGACGGAACCCGAGGCGAAGCAACTGGTGGAAGAGCTGCAGCAGATCAAGGCGCGTGGCGTGACGATGATCTGGATCGAACATGTGGTGCATGCCTTGCTCTCGCTGGCCGACCGATTGTTCGTCATCAACTTCGGGCAGAAGCTGGCGGAAGGCGAGCCGCGGGCGGTGATGAACGATCCGGAGGTGCGGCGGGTGTACATGGGGATGGAAGCATGACGAAACTGCTCGAAGCCCGAGGGCTCAAAGCCTTCTACGGCGACGCCCAGGCCCTCTTCGGCATCGACTTCGAGCTTGCGCAGGGCGAGCTGGTCGCGATCATCGGCGCCAACGGCGCGGGCAAGTCCACGCTGCTCAAGTGCTTGACGGGACTGGTGCGCGCGCCGCGCGAGGCCGTGCAGTTCAAGGGCGAGGGCGTCGGCGGCCTCGCACCCGGCGAGATCGTGAAGCGCGGACTCGCGATGGTGCCCGAGGGCCGGCGGCTCTTCCCCAGCCTCAGCGTGGAAGAGAACCTGCTGATCGGCGGCCACACGGGCCGCAAGGGGCCGTGGAACCTGCAGCGCCTCTACGCGCTGTTCCCCATCCTGGCCGAGAAACGGCACGACCCCGGCACGTCGCTCTCGGGCGGCCAGCAGCAGATGGTGGCGCTGGGCCGCGCGCTGATGAGCAACCCCGAGGTGCTCTTGTGCGACGAACTCTCGCTGGGCCTGGCGCCGATCGTGATCCGCGAGATCTACGCCGCCATGCCCGCCATCACCGGCGAAGGCATGACGGTCGTGATCGTCGAGCAGGACGTGAGCATGGCGCAGCGCGTGTCGCAGCGCATCTACTGCCTGCAGGAGGGGCGCGTGTCGCTGCAGGGGCGCTCGGATGCGCTCACGCGCGAGCAGATCTCTCAAGCCTATTTCGGCATCTGAGGCAGGAGAAGATCCATGCTTGAAATCGCACTCCAGGGCATCCTCCTCGGCGGCCTCTACACGCTCTTCGCGCTCGGCCAGTCGCTGATGTTCGGCGTCATGCGGCTCACCAACACCGCGCAGGGCGACTTCATCATCCTCGGCGCGTTCGCGGTGATCGCGGGCACTTCACTGGTGGGCGGCGCGCCGATGCTGATCGCGCTCGCGGTGCTGCCGCTGGCCTTCGGCTTCGGCTATGCGCTGCAGCGCTACGTGCTCAACGGCACGCTGGGCAAGGACCCGCTGCCTTCGCTGGTCGTGACCTTCGGCCTGTCGATCGTGATCCAGAACCTGCTGCTCGAAGTCTTCTCGGCCGATCCGCGCTCGATCGAGACCGACGGCCTCAACACGCTGGGGCTGCGCATCGGCGAGTCGCTGTCGCTGGGCGTGCTGCCGCTCATCGTGCTCGCGATCGCGATCGTCGCGACCGGGGCGCTGCAATGGCTTTTCGCGCGTACGGCGCTCGGCCGCTCCTTTCGCGCGGTCTCGGACGACCGCGAGATCGCCGAGCTGATGGGGCTGAATGCAAAGAAGGTCTATGCCTTCGCCACAGCCATCGCCTTCGTGCTGATTGCGGTGGCCGGCGCGCTGCAGGGCATGCGCACGACGGTGTCTCCCTCCGACGGGCCGCTGCTGCTGCTGTTCGCCTTCGAGGCCGTGATCATCGGCGGCATGGGCTCCTTCTGGGGCACGCTCGCGGGCGCGATGATCCTCGGCATCACGCAGCAGATCGGCTTCCGGCTCGACCCGGGCTGGGGCATCTGGGTCGGGCACATCGTCTTCCTGCTGGTGCTGTTGCTGCGGCCGCAGGGACTCTTTCCGAAAACCAGGGGCTGATGCGATGAACGAAATGAACCCGGCCTTCAACGTGTTGCGCGGCACCGCCGCGAGCCGTGCCGCGCTGGTGGTGGCCGCGCTGCTGGTCGTGCTGGCGGCCAGCCTGCCTTTCTGGGGCGAGTCGAGCTGGATGCGCGAGTTCGTCGAGATCGCCTGCTACTTCATCTTCGCGATGATGTGGAACCTGCTCGCCGGCTATGGCGGCATGGTCAGCATCGGGCAGCAGGCCTTCTTCGGCTTCGGCGGCTACGTGATGCTGATGCTCGGCAACTTCGCCGGCCTCAATCCTTTCGTGGCCATTCCGCTCGGTGCGCTGGCCGCGGGTGCGATCGCGGTGCCGGTGTCCTTCGTTGCCTTTCGTCTTTCGGGCGGCTACTTCGCGATCGGCACCTGGGTGATTGCGGAGGTGTTCCGCTTGAGCTTTGCCAACGTATCGGCCGTGGGCGGCGGGTCTGGCACCACGCTCACCGCCCTGCGCGGTATCGAGCGCGCGACGCGCGAGAGCGTGACCTACTGGATGGCGCTGGCCTGCGTGGTGGCGGCGATCGCGCTGGTCTATCTGTTCCTGCGCAGCAAGCGCGGCCTCGCGCTGCTGGCGATCCGCGACAACGAGGTGGCGGCCGAATCGCAGGGCATCCCGGTGGTGCGCATGAAGCTCGCGGTGTACGTGGTCGCGGCCTTCGGCGCCGGCCTGGCAGGCGCGCTCTATTTCGTCGGCAACCTGCGCATCAGCCCCGACGCGGCCTTCAGCGTCAATTGGACCGCCTTCGCGATCTTCATGGTGGTGATCGGCGGCATCGGCCGCATCGAGGGGCCGCTGGTCGGCGCGCTGATCTTCTGGGCGCTCAACAAATTCCTGAGCGACTACGGCACCTGGTACCTGCTCGGCCTCGGGCTGCTGGCCATCGTGGTCACGATCTTCTTCAAGCAGGGGCTCTGGGGCTATGCGCAGCAGCGCTGGGGTTGGTCGCTGTTTCCGACGCAGCGGCGGCTGGTGCGCTGAGCTTTCGCGTCAGTGCGTGACCCGGCCCCGCATCGACGCCGGATGCCCGGCGAGACCGAAGGACTTGCCGGTGGGCACCAGCGTGTCGCCCTCCACGCGCAGGATCGTGATGTCCTGGTCGATGAAGTTGCCGACATAGAGGTACTTGCCGTCGGCGCTGAACACCACGCCTTCGGGCAGGCCGCGAACCTCGATCTCGTTGGTGCGCGTGACCTTCTTGCCGTCGATCCTCAAGCCCACCACCGAGCCGTTGCGGTTGTAGAAGTAGGCGTTCTTGGCCGAGTTGCTGCCGCGCAGGATCGCCGCGACCGCGAACTTGCCGGTCGGGCTCACGGCCAGGCCTTCGGGGCCGTCGCCGACCACCACCTTGTCGATCACGCGCGGCGGCACGGCCTCGAGGTCGATCACGCTCACGGTGTCGATCTGGCCGTCGGAGGCGCCGGAGTTGCCGTTGTCGGCCGTGAGCGCGAGCTTTCCGTCGGGCGTAACGTCGACGTTGTAGGGCCACAGGCCGGCGGCGAAGTCGAGCTTGTTGTAGCTGACCTTCTCGCCGGCGACCTCGAGCATCGCGATCTTGTGGTTCGGGAACTTGGTGGCCAGCGCGCGCCGGCCGTCGGGCGTGAAGCGCACGTGCGAGACCGACTCGCCCATGGCCACGGTGTCGATCAGCGTCACCTTCTGACCCGCGATGCGCAACACGCTGACCGAGTTGTCGGCGCGGTTGGCGACCAGTGCCAGCGTGCCCGCGCGATTGATCGACAAGCCCGATGGCTGCTTGCCGACGGCGATGGTGTCGATCAGCTTCGGCGGCGTGGCAGCGAGGTCGATGACGAACAGCCGGTTGTCGGGCACCTGGCGGCGCACGCCGTTCTCTTCGACCACGTTGAGCGAGTTGGCGATCAATGCCAGCTTCTCGTCGGCGCTGATGGCGAGGTTGGTCGGCGGGCCGGCGATGGTGTTGTCGAGCGCCAGCGTGACCAATGAGCGCGGCGCAAGCGGGTCGGTGCCGATGTCGATCACCTGCACGCTGTCGCGGCCCGGGGCCGCAAGCACCACGGCACCGGCGTCGGTCCAGGACTGCTTCTCGTCGTTGCCGACCAGCATGAGCTGGCGTTGCGGTGTGCCGGCACTCATGCCGCCGCAGCCCGCGAGGGCAGTCACAAGGGCGAGGGCGACGGCGGCGCGGCAAGAGCGGGGGCGAAGGCGCATGGTGCTTTTCTCCAGAGATGGCAGGCGGTGGATACCGCCGCGCATCCTAGCCCCCGGCACTGCCGCGCCCGCTCAGGGAATACCAGCCGTTTCACGCCGTTGCCGGCGTGCGCCGCGCGCGGCTTACAGGCCGGCTTGGCGAGTGAACGTCACCTTCGGCTTCTTGTATGCATCCGGCACTTGGTCGCGATAGAACGCGCGGCGATCGAGGCTCGCGAACGGGTCGTGCGCCTTTGCGACTGCCTCCGAACGAACGGTGGTGCGATCGGCAGTGGAAGTGAAAGGCTGCGCGCCGGCGCTCGCACCATCGGCGTAGGGGTTGCCGGCGTGTGCGGCAGCGACGGCTTGCGTCGACATCTCTGCGCGGCTGACCGTGGAGTTCACGGTGTGCACGCCGTCGTAGGTTTCTGCTTGCGCGCCGGCGGCGGCCAGGAGCGACAGAGCGGCAGCGGCAATGATCTTCGAGGCATTCATTTCGGTTCCTTCATTCGGTGTGTCGGTGAAATGAAGTGTGGGCCGAAAGCGCCCTTTGAAAACGCCGCAAAATGAACCACGGCGTTTGCAGACTGGAAACAATGATGCGGATCGGCGCCTAGTACTTGATGGTCACGCCGGCCTTCACGCCGGTGTTGCTCTTGCCGTCCGACTGAGCGCCCGCCGAGAAGGAGGTGTTGCCTCCCGTGCTGCCGCCGAGCGAGTAGTTGGGCCGGGTTCCGCTCGTGTCGACGCCACCGTACGTGGCGCTCCCGTCACGGCGCTGCACGCCGAGCGTCGCGCCGTTCGTGCGGGCCGAGGTCTCGGTCGAGGAGACATTCGGACTCACGTAGACGGTCCCCTGCTCGCTGCTCTCGACGGGAACTTGGAGAGGTTGCGCGAGCACGCCGGCACAGCAGGCGGCCAGGCCCAGGGATGCAAGGATCGATCTGTTCATCGGGGCAGCATAGCCCATGGAGGGATGCAGCCAAACCACAGCGAGGTGCGGCAAATTTCACGCCGCTCGAAGCTACCGGGCCGTGCGGCTGTTATTTCGATCGCTTCGAGAAGTTTGCCCGGCAGGGCAAGGCTGGAATCCGGCTATGGTTGGCCATCAGTAATACAAAGGTGGCTACGTGATGGCGCGACAACTTTCGGAAAACGAGGAGTTCGCAAGCATGCTCGCGACGCTTGTGCTTCAGCGCTGCATCGCCTCGAACAAGCCCCGTACCTCGCGCTCCGCCTTGCTGGCGAGCGTTCCGGCCAAGGAAGCCGTCTATGCCCGTCTGGGTCTGGACGCGCTCGTCGATCACGGAATGCTGCGGGCAAGCGGAGACGACATCGGCTTCACGGAAACCGGGAACGTGTTTCTCGCGTACGTCGAAGGCGTCAGGGACGAGTCGCCCACGCTCGACGAAGACACCAGAGACCACGCGACGCTGACGCCCATGCTGAAGGCCATCGAGAGCGACCACCGGCTGGTGCCGCCGGTGGTCGACGACATGCGCACGCTGCCGGGCCGGCTGGAAACGTATCGCGAGGCGAAGCGGCCCGCGTTCCTGAGCATCTGGACGATCGTCGCCGCGGTCGGACTCATCGCCATCCTCGCCGTGCTGATCAGGTAGGCGCTGCGGGGAGACCGGATAATTCCTGCAGCCATCCCGGCTGCCGGCATCCGGGCTCGCGTCGGGGGTGGCAACGAGGTGCCGGCCATGAAGAAGACAGTGCCGCGAGCGAAGCGCCCATCGGCCGATGCGCCGACCGGGGAGACGCGCGGCCGCGATCCCTTGCAGCGTCCCGGCCTCTCCCACAACGCCAGCGTCGATCGCTGGGCGCTGGTGGTCGGCATTTCGCGCTACGCCGATCGCCGCTTGCGCCTGCGCTATGCGGCCAACGATGCGGCCAAGCTCCACACCACCTTGCTGGAGCCGACGGCGGGCGCATTTGCCGAGGACCATGTGCTTCCGCTCATCGACGGCGAGGCGACGCTCGCGGCCCTGAACAAGGCCCTGCGCACCTTTCTCAAGAGACCGGGGCCGGACGATCTGGTCGTGCTCTTCTTCGCCTGCCACGGCTCGCGCGACCCGGAGCGGCCGGACAACCTCTACCTGCTGCCGCACGACACCGATCCCGACGACGTTTCGGGCACTGCCTTGCCGATGCGCGAAGTCGAGCAGGCCTTGCGCGAGACCCTTCACTCGCGCCGCGTGGTGGTGCTGGTGGATGCCTGCCATAGCGGCGGACTGGGCGACGCCTTCGCGAATCTCCGCGCCGCAGGCGACGACGCGGCCGATCTCAACGCCTACCTCGGTGCCCTGAGCAGCTCGCGCGGCGGCGTGTCGCTGATGACTTCCGCGATGGCCAACGAATCGTCGGTGGAGGGAAAGCGCTGGGGCGACGGGCACGGCGTCTTCACCCACTTCGTGCTGGAAGGGCTGCGCGGCAAGGCCGATCGGCCGCCCTACGACGGTGTCGTCACCGTCGGCGAGCTGTTCGACTACGTCCACCAACGCGTGAAGGACGAGACGGCGGGCCGTCAGCATCCACACATCAGCGCCGCCGCCGACCGCGACCTGGTGCTGGCCGTCACCGGTTCGCTGTCGGCCAGCCAGCATGCGGAACTGGCCGAGCGCCTCTCGACCGTGGCCGACCTGCTGGGCGACCCGGCCTGCTGGCGCGGCGCAGCGAAACAGTACGCCGAAGCGATGCGCCTGCGCGGCGAAGCGGCGCGCCCGGCCTGGGGCGTGCAGCAGGCGGTGGCGCTGTACCGCAGCGGCAACGCGGGCGCTGCCGAGCAGGCACTGCGCCAGTTGCCGCGCGATCTGCCCGGCGTGCGCCATGCGCTCGGGCTGGTCGAACTCGCATGCGGCCGCGCCGACGACGCGCGCGCCACGCTCCTGAAGCCCGAGCCGGCCTCGCCCTCCGCGGGGCGGTTGTTCGTGCCCGGCGTGCTGCGCCGGCGCCGCAGCGCGCTGCTCGTCGGGTTGAATGTCCTCGACCCCGTTGCTTTCAACAACTGGGACGGCAGGCTGGTGACGCCGGTCGCCGAGGTTCGTGCGCTCGGCGAGCTGCTGCAGGAACGCTTCGGCTTCGATGCCGAAGATACGGCCTATCTGCTGGACAGCCACGCGACGATGGACGCGATCCGCGCTGCCTTGCAGGACCTGGTGCAGCAGTCTGCATCCTGCGAAGCCGTCGTGTTCGCGTTTTCGGGGCACGGCAGCCAGATGCGCGACAAGGGCCCATCGAAGGATCGTCCGGACGCCACCTTGGTCGCTTTCGACGGTCAACTCGCAAGCGCGGAAATCGATGCCCTGCTCAGTCAGAGCGTCGCCGGCAGGACGACCCTGATCGTCTCGGCGGCGCACAGCGGCCGCTTCGCCGAGCGCGCCCTGGCCGGGGGCTACGAAGCGATCACGAGCTGCGCCGAGGACCAGGTCGACTTCGAGCAGGTGGACCGGAGGTTCAGCGTGTTCATGGACGCGATGCTGCCTCACCTGACGCCGGACGCGACCAGCGAGGCGTTGATCGATGCCACGCGACGCGCGGTGAAGGCAAGCGGGCATCGCCAGGATCCGCAATTCGCGATCGATCCCGGCAGCCGCCTGTTGGTTGGAGACCGCACCGGCAACGGACCTGTCGGGGAAGGCGCTGTTCTCGCCCATGTGTTGCTCGGCGTGACGGCGGCCGAGAGCAGCCAGGTGCTGGACGAGATCTCCCGGCTGGCGGTGCGCGGCGAGCTGCCGGCCGAAACGCTGCCGATCCTGGCGCTGGAATGGCGGCGGCGCGACGAGTTCGCCCGGGTCGCGGCGCTGCCGATTCCGCTGGAGGGCGGATCGAATGCCCTGGCTTGCGCGGCGATGGCCGCGGCGGCACGACGGCCCCATGTGCATGCGCTGGCGGCGACGTTGCGCCATCTGGCGGCGTCGCCGGTCGTGTCGGCGCTGCCCGAACTGAAGGCCGAGGTCGAGGCGCTGGCTCTGTTGGCGCCAGGCCGCGATGGCGTCTGCGCTCGCGCTCGCGCCGTGCTGGTCGGCCTGTCTTCGCTGCACGACGACGGCGCCGGGGTGAAGGATTCGGCCGCGAGTGTCGCGGCCGTGCGCGATGCGTTGATCGCAAGCGGCGTGCCGGCCCGTTCGATCCGCGTGCTGGTCGACGCCGAAGCCACCGGCGTTGCACTGCGCGCTGCGCTGCTCTGGGCCGGGCGCAGGGCGGACCGGCAGGCTGTGCTCGTGTACTGGTGCGGTCCCGGCAGCATGGAGGCGCTTCGGTGTTTCGACGAGGCGTCGCTGGGCGCCGACGACGTCGCCAGGCTGGCCGGCGCACAGGCCGCGCTGTTGGCCGACGGGATTCAAGCCGGCGCTGCACCATCCCCGCTGTTGGGCAAGCAGAAGAAGACGCCTCGGCTGATCGTCGCCGCGCCCTTGCCTGCCGAAGAACGGACCGGCGAGCACCTCCGTGGCGAGAGCGAGGCGGCTTCGGGTGGCTGCGCTCCGATGGCGGAGGCTCTCGTGCAGCTCCTGCGCAAGCACCCCGACCCGGGCAGCGCCCGCGCGTCGATGCTGGCCACGCGCCACGGCCGGCCTACGGTGCTCTCCATGGTCGGCGACGACAGGTTGCTGGCCGACCCGATCGTGGACCGCGTCGATGTCCTGGCGGCACGCGTCGGCGAGGCCGAGCTGTCGTCGGCTGCGGCGCTGCTGTCGCGCCTGCTGGAGCAGCGCAACGGCCAGGATTCCGAAGCGCAGCTTCAGCTCGGCATCCTGCTGGCCGAACTTGGCGAATTGGACGGCGCGGTCGAGGCGTTCGAGCGTGCGATCCAGCAATTCGGCGACGAGCGCACCGGCGAGGCACTGGCCCGGCTGCATCTCGGCCGGGTGCTGTTGCACAGCGGTCGCGACCGGGCGCGCGCCGTCAGCGAATGCCGCTTGGCCACGGAGCGCGACCCGGAGCTGACGGCCGCCTGGTTCTGGCTCGGCCGCGCCATCTCCGAACTGATCGAGCGCGAGACCAGCACGCAGGCGAGCGAGGCATTGCGAACTTATCTGGCGCGCGGTGCGCCGCTCGGCCGGCGCGCCGAGGCTGCCGCGCTGCTGGGGGCATTGGCCGGCAAGGGCGGCGCGACCGGAACCGGCTCCGGCTAGACGCTACTGGAACTGCACCTTCAGATTCGGGTGCGCATAGACGGTGTAAGCCAGCCAACTGCCTTCGCCGGCGTCTTTCGCGGCGGCGCGCGCGGCGCCGGATGCCTGTGCGATGGTCCTGCCCTTCTTCAGCTCCTCGTAAAGCGCCGCGACGAAGGTGCTGGCGGGCTGATCGCCGACGGACCACAGGGCGCCCACGAAGGCGCCGGCTTTTCCGCGTGTATCGCCGGTGCCTTCACGCGCACCCAGGAAAGCGGTAGCGAAGCCGCCCAGTCCGGTCAGCGAATAGCCGATCTGGCCCGTCTGGCAGGCGTTGACGACGACCAGCGGCCGCCTGCCGTCCGGGCCGCGCAGGTCGGCGTAGTGATCGACGGTGGATGCGAGCAGCGATTCCTTCCCCCAGGCGGGGCCTCCTGCGGACTGGAACACCTCGCCTTCGAGCAGCAGCGCCGCCGAGTCGATCTGCTGCGAATCGGCCGCACCGTGGCAGGCGAAGTGCAGCAGGTCGAAGCTGCCGGGCTTCTTGAGCAGCTTGACGACCTCGGCATGGCTGGGCACGACCGCGGTCGCGCCCAGCTTCTTCAGCATCGGCTCCTCGACCTCTTCGGCGTTCGCGAGCCGCTTGTCCGCCTTGGGGTAATGCGGAATCACATAGCGCGCCGCGCCCGGGCGCACCGAGATCGAACAGACGGGCGATGAACCGTAGAGCCATCGGCACAAGCCCAGCTCGCCGAAGAAGCGGCCGCGTCCCGTCGCCGCAGGTGCGTCCGGATCGTCGAGGAAGACGAGCTCCCAGGGCAGGAAGGGTTCGTCGCTTTGAACCTGGATGCCGTCCAGCGCGCCGGTTTCGGCGAGGCGCCACAGTGCCCTTTTCAACTCGATGGGAAACAGTTGCTTGAATATGTTCCCGCCTATCGTTTCGAGCCGCGTCGCGAAACGGTCGCGCGCACGCTGGCTGCCCAGCCATGCCTTCTGTATTTCGTCGTAGCGTGCGTCGACGTAGGCCTGGGGGTCGACCTCGATCGGATCGGAGCGAAAGCGGTTGTAGACATCGCCGGCCCGGAGCGCGAACTGGTACTGCAGCTGGCCGGCATTGCGCCGGTCCAGGATCTCCAGCGTGGCGCAGCTTCCGCACTCGCTGCCGTTGACCATGGGCGCGCTGCTGGTGACGCTGGTACGCGCGGTCTGCGCGCGATCGACGACGCTGCTGCGCAGGGTGAGCATCAGCTTGCGCACCGCGCCCTGGCGAACGGCCACCGTGACTTCGCCTTCGCCGGCTTCGTTGGCCAGGAGCGCGAAGTCGAGCGTGACCGGCTGGCCCGGTTGGGGCGGATCGACCTCCGCATAGCCCTCGCTGCGGTCGCGCGGCGAATAGTCGAAGCCGCGCCGCGGCACCACCTGCACGGCCAGTTTTTCGCCGGCCTGCACCTTCGTGCGGCCCTGGCTGCTCGCCTGGCCCGCGGTGGCTTCGATCTGCTCGGCCGACAGCGTGACGCTGAGCGCCACGTCGCGGTTCAGCCGCGCCTCGCCGGGCATCTCGGCCGTGGCGTACAGGTCGACGGATTCGGCGGCCGGCTTCGGGGCCTTGCCGCCGCGCGGCGGCTTCACCCGGCTCACGGGCGGCAGGTCGCCGCCGCCCCGCTTGTGCGTGATCGCCTCGTAGCCATCAGAGGGCGTTTCCGCCCCTGGGGGCGCCGGCGCGGCGGGAGCCGAGCCGCTCAGCTCGTTCGCCAGCGCGACCAGCTCGGCGGTGTCGGCGGCGTGGAAATCGCGGTCCAGCACGGCGGCCGGCGCGCCGGCGCTCAGCACCACACCGCGCCGCGCATGAGGCCGCTGGCTGTCGGACGCGAGGTCCGCGCCGTCGAAGGGAATCTTCTGCGGCTCGTAGCGCGGTGAACTGTCCGGCTCGTGGAGGTCGAAGGTTTCGATCAGCGTCGCTTCCTCCGACACCCCTCGCGCGCGGGCGATGAACTCGTTCGGCTTGACGGCGTAGTGCAGCAGCTTGCGCTCGCGCGTCCTGGGATCCTGCCTCGCGATGACCATGAAGTCGGGCGCCTCGCGTTCGATCAGCACGCGCGCCTCCTGCACCGTCGCGTCGGCCCTGATCGGTGCGAGGGTGCGCTGCGCGCCTGCGAGCCGCAGCGTGTCGATGCCTTCCAGCGGCGAGGGCAGGTGCAGCCACTGGGCCAGGCGGCCCGCCGTTTCGGGGCGCAGGAAATAGTTGGTGTGATAGACCAGTGCGTTGCGCCCGAAGTCGAGCACGTCCTTCACGAAGCCGCCGACGGAGGCGTCGATGTCGGTCATCGAGCCGACATCGACGACCAGGTCGTTGGCCACCGCCTCGGCGCCTTCGCCGCGCATCAGGCGGTCGACCACGCCGTCCGCGAGCACGAAGGCTAGGCGGCGCGGAAATTCCTTCGGCTCGTGTTCGCCGTTGCCGTCGAGCAGCCTGGCGTGGAAGTCCGAAACGATGGCGAAGCATTCGAGTTCCTGCGCGGTCGGCTGGCCCGGCTGCGTGCGGTTGAGCTCGCTCACGAACGCGCCGTCGGGTTCCATCGCCGCGATGCCGGGCACCTTGCGCTTCTCCACCGCGACCTCGACCAGGTACTTCACGAAGTCGCCGATGCAGGAGATCACCTCTTCGGTGACCACCGCGGTGGGCGCCGCCGCCGGAAACAGCGAGAGCACCTTGCCCGTGACGGCGGCCAGGTTGGTGACCAGGTCGACCAGCGTTTCCCAGTTGGCGGGCCGTGCCAGCTCGGTGCCGTTGTTGGTCGCGGCCACGAACACCGCGCGCTTGAACCGCAGCTTCAGGCGCGCCGGCGGCAGCAGCCGCTCCACCAGCGTGCGCAGCACCAGTCCGCCGCGGCTGTGGCAGATTGCATCGACTTCGATCGGCTGGCGAGCGCTCAGCGTGCGCAGGGAATCGAGAAGGTTCTGCGCGTTCTCCAGCGGCGACATCGACAAGGTGCGATGGTCGAAGCCGAGCACCGCGTCGTAGCGTCCGAGCGCGGCGGTCAGCAGGCGCTGGCCCCAGGGCGTGGCGCTCAATCCGCCGAAGCCTCCGACGGTGCTCGAGAAGGTGCCGTGCACCAGCAGCAGGATTCGGGGCGGCCGGTACGCGGGAAGCTTCACTGCGCGGAAGTCGTCCGGTTGCAGCCAGAGGCCGGGGTCGGTGGCCGAGGTGACGACGACGGGACCGTTGCGCCGCTTGCGCTCCAGCAGGCGAACCACGCCGTCGGCGGCCAGCTCCGCGGCGAAATAGAGCACGATCGCCTTGGCGCCTTCGACGAGGCGGTCGCGCAGCCAGCCGCGTCGCGCCGAGGCCGGCGCCGGCGCGCCGATCGGCGGCACGTCGATGTCGAACACCAGGGCGTGATCGACGCCTGCGCCGCTCCGCTTCGACAGCGGCCCCGCCGCCGGCGAAAGCGGGTCGGCCGGCCGGCCGAAACGCCAGGCGAGGACGCCGTCGCCTTCGATCAGCACCACGGCCTGTTCGCCGGCCGCCAGGCCGACGGTCAGGCGTGTCGGCGCAGTCGGCGCGAACGCGCGCTGGGTGTCGGAAGATGCGGCCGGGCCGGGGCCCAGCACCAGCGTGGCGCTCGCACGCTCGACCTCACCGCGCTTGACCAGGCTGTCGACGAGCGACCGGGCCGGCCCGGCGTCCGGCGGCTCGGGCGACAGCAGCTCCGGCTGGTCGTCGAACGCGCCGCCGCCGCGGCGCGCCGGCGACTGCGGCTGCGGGGATGAACCCCATGAAACCTGGAACAGCCGATCGTCGAATTCGAGCGCCAGGCCCTCGTCGTCCTGCACCACGCGCCGCATGGCGGGTCTGCCTCTACGCCGTCGCCGCGAGCGCGGCGGTGGCGACGTTCTTTTCTTCGACGGTCATGAGTGCCTTCTGCTGAAAACCGAGGACGGAACATCATGCCGATGTTCGATGGGGCGGGCAATCTGCCGTTGGACAGACACGCTCTCGCTGCCTAACATCGTCCGATGCCGATCGAGAAGCAGAGGCCCGGCCCGGATCCGTTGCAGTTGCGCTTCGACAGCTTCGAACTCGCCGAGGCCGAAGCCCGGCTCAGCCGCGACGGCTTGGCGCTGCCGCTGGCGCCGAAGGCTTTCGGCGTGCTCTGCACCCTGGTGCGCCACGCGCCGGCGCTGGTCGGCAAGGACGGGCTGCTCGATGCGGTCTGGGGCCACCAGCACGTCAGCGAATCGGTGCTCAAGACCACGATCAGCGAGCTGCGGGCCGCGCTGTCCGACGACGCCAGGCAGCCGCGCTACATCGAGACGGTGGCGCGGCGAGGCTATCGCTTCATCGCGGCGACCCGCCAGCCGGCGGCGCCGATGCCGGCAGGCGAGCCGGCGCCGGACCTCGCCGCACCGCTCATCGGGCGCGCCGCGGCGCTCGATGCGCTGCAGGCGGCCTGGGCTCGCGCGCTGGCCGGCCAGCGCCAGCTGTGCTGGATTGCCGGCGAGGCCGGCGTGGGAAAGTCCACGCTGATCGACGGCTTCATCGCCCGGCTGGACGCGGTGGCGTGCGCGCACGGCCAGTGCGTCGAGCAGTTCGGCGCCGGCGAACCCTACCTGCCCGTGCTCGAAGCGCTCGGCGGCGTCTGCCGCAGCGATCCGGCGCTGGTGCCGCTGATGCGAAGCGTCGCGCCGACCTGGCTGCTGCAGATGCCGTGGCTGTGCAGCGAGGCCGAGCGCGAGGCGCTGCGACGCGAGCTCGCAGGCGCCAGCCAGGGCCGCATGCTGCGCGAGCTGGGCGAACTGCTCGAGCGCTGCACGCTGTCGCAGCCGCTGCTGCTCGTCACCGAGGACCTGCACTGGAGCGACGACGCGACCCTGCGCCTCATCGACCACATCGCACGCCGCCGCGGCCCTGCGCGCCTGATGTGGATTGCGAGCTTCCGGCTGGCGGAGGTGATTGCCGAAGACCATCCGCTGAAGGCTCTGCGCCACGAGCTGCGATTGCACCACCTGTGCCGGGAGATCCTGCTCGACCCGTTTTCCGAACGCGAGGTGGCCGACTATGTGAAGCGCCGCCTTCCCGGCACCGACGTGCCGGAAGGACTGGTGCGCAGGCTGCACAGCCACACCGACGGCCTGCCGCTGTTCGTCGTCAACGTGATCGACGATCTGGTGTCGCAGGACGCCTTGGCAAGCCGGGGCATCGACGCCTTGCCGGTGCCGGAAAACCTGGCCGGCGTGATCGAGAAGCGCATCGAGCGGCTGCCCGCCGAGCTGCGCACGCTGCTCGAAGCGGCCAGCGTGTGCGGCACGGAGTTCCGGCCCGCCACGCTCGCCGACGCGCTGAAGCGCGATGCCGCCTGGGTGGGCGAAGGCTGCGAGGAACTCGTGCGCCGGCAGCAATGGCTGAACCGCCCGGCGATCGGCCGGCTGCCGGACGGTGCGCTCGACGTGCGCCATGCCTTTCGCCATGCGCTCTACCGGCACGTGTTCTACCAGCGCATCGGCGCCTTGGCGCGGGCGCAGCTGCACGGACGCATCGCCTTGTCGATGGTGCGCGGCCGCGCCGCCGGCACGGCCGTCGCCGCCTCGGAGCTGGCCTTGCATTTCGAGCGCAGCCACGATGCGGGCGCGGCGCTGCGCCACTACGTCGAAGCCGCCGAGAGCGCGCTGCAGCACTTCGCGCCGACGGAAGCCATGAGCCTGACGGCGCACGCGCTCACGCTGCTGCCGCGCTGCGCCGACGACACCGAGCGCAACGAACTGGAGATGGCGCTGCTGGGACCGCGCGGCGTGGCCGCGACCCAGCTCAGGGGCGTGACCTCGCCCGAAGCCACCGCGGTTTTCGAACGCGTGCAGGTGCTGTGCGAACTGTTGCCGACGAAGACTTCGCGCGCGCTGGAGCTGGGCCTGGGCTGGGTGTTCTTCGCCCGCGGCGACTACGCGAAGGCGAGGGCCCTGGCCACGCGCATCGACACGTTGGCCGAGCACCGGGACGACCGCGTGCTGCATGCGGCGGCCTGCAATCTGATGGGCGCGACCGTGGCCTTCCAGGGCGACCTGGTCGAGGGCCGGCAGTGGCTCATGAAGGGCCTGGCCGACTTCGCCGAGTTCGCCGATCGGGTGTCGTACGTTCCTTTCGTGGTGGATCTCGGCGTGGCGATGCATGCGCGCCTGTGCCTGGTCCTGTCGCATATGGGCCGGATCGACGAGGCACGCGCGCAGGCCGAAGCCGCGACGGCACGCGCCGAGGCGATCGGCCAGCCCTTCGCGAAGATGCTGGCGCTGGCCTTCGTCGGCACCCTCGAGCTGCGGCTCGGCCATGCCGAGCGCGTGCTGGCGCTGGCCGACGCGCTGCACAAGGCGGCCATCGACCACGCCTTCTTCGAAGGTGCGGCGCCGGGCCGCTGGCTGCGCGGCTGGGCGCTCGCGCAGACCGGCCAGGCCGAGGCTGGGCACGCGCTGATCCGGGCAGCCTACGAGATGCAGGCCGGGCAGGGCCGGATCGGCGGCGGCGCGACGGGCATCCTCGGCCATGCTGCGGGCGCGCTGATCCTCGCCGGCCGCTGGCCGGAGGCCGAGCGCCAGCTCGACGAGGCCTTCGCACTGGCGGAGCGCATCGGCGAGCGCATCTTCCTGCCCGATCTGCTGCTGCTGCGGGCGCAGGTCGCGCTCGGCCGCGGTGAACCCGAAGCGGCGCGGGCGTCGATGCGCGCGTCGGCGCAGGAGGCCCATGCGCAGCAGGCCCTCTGGCTTGAACTGAACGCGCGGGTGGCCCTGTGCGAACAGGCGGGGGCAGAGCCTGCGGATCGCGAAGCCCTCGCGCAGGCCTTTGCCGGTCTGCGCGAAGGCTTCGACGCCGCGCTCGCGCTGCGCGCGCAGGCACTCCTGGCCGGCTGAACCTGCCGGGCCGCCGGACCCAAACCGGACCGAAGCCCGACCGTTCCCGGACGACTTTTGCGGGCGCGCGCCCTACCTTTGAGGCCTTCGTCAACAACGGCTTCAAAGACGACGCGATGACCCTCGATTCACACCCTCACTACCCCAGCGCGCTCAGCTACGTGCTCAAGCTCCACCGCGATGCCGCCCCCGGCCGCGGGCAGCTCTGCGGCCGGCTCGAGAACATCGCCTCGGGACACAGCTTTCGCTTCGGCAGCGTCGAGGAACTGCTCGCCTGCCTGGCGCACGACGTGGCGGCCGGCCCGGAAAGCCATCGCGACGACGACGCCTGATCCACCACCCCAGAGATCCCCCGGAGATTCCCATGCCCCTGCGCTTACCTGCCCACAGCCCTCACGTGCTGGCCCTGGCCTGCACGCTCTTCCTTGTCGCCTGCGCCGGATTTCCGGCGCGCGAAGAAGCGCCCGCCATGCGCGCGGCAGGCGACTACGCGAGCGCGCAGTCGTTCGCGTCCACCGTGCGTCCCTGGCCGGACGATGCGTGGTGGCAGGCGTACGGCGATGCGCAGCTGAACGCGCTGATGGCCGAGGCGCTCGCCGGTGCGCCCTCCATTGCCGTCGCCCAGGCGCGACTGCGCCAGGCGCAGGCCCTGGCCGACAGCGCGGGCGCTGCGCGCGCGCCGCAACTGAGCGCCAATGCCTCCGTCAGCGAACAGAAGCAGAGCTACAACTACCTGAGCCCGTCGTTGGCCACGCCGCAGGGCTGGAACGACTACGGCCGCGCCACGCTCGATTTTTCGTGGGACCTGGACCTCTGGGGCCGCAACCGCGCGGCGCTGGCGGCCGCGACCTCGGACGCGGAGGCCGCGCTCGCCGATGTCGCGCAGGCCCGCCTGGTGCTGGCGACGGCCGTCGCCTCGGCCTATGCGGAATTCGCGCGCCAGCATGCCGCCCTCGACACGGCGCAGGCCGCGCTCGAGGTCCGGACCCGCACCGCGGTGCTGTTCGGCCAGCGCTTCGACCACGGCCTCGAGATCCGCGGCAGCGTGCGCCAGGTGGATGCGCGCCGCGCGTCCGCCGAGGCCGACGTGCTGGCGACGGCCGAGCAGCTGGCGCTGCAGAAGAACCGCATCGCGGCGCTCCTGGGCGCCGGGCCCGACCGCGGGCTCGCGCTCGCCCGGCCCTCGATCGATCTGGCGCAGCCCTTCGGCCTGCCCGCGAACCTGTCGGCCGAACTGCTCGGGCGCCGGCCCGACATCGCCGCCGCCCGCCTGCGCGCCGAGGCCGCTTCGAAGCGCATCGACCAGGCCGAGGCTTCCTTCTATCCGAATGTGAACCTGGTCGCTTTCGTCGGCGTGCAGTCGCTCGGGCTCGACATGCTCACCAAGAGCGGCTCGTCGATCGGCAGCATCGGTCCGGCGATCTCGCTGCCGCTGTTCGATGGCGGCCGGCTGCGCGCGCAGCTGCGCGGCGCCGATGCGGGCTATGCGCAGGCGGTGGCCGACTACGAGCGCGCGCTGGTCCAGGCGCTGCAGGAGGTGGCCGACGCCGCCGTGAGCCAGCGGGCGATCGGCGGCCAGCTCGCCAAGACCGACGAGGCCGTCGAGGCCGCGCGCGAGGCCTGGCGCATCCAGGGCAACCGCTACCAGGGCGGACTCGCGACCTACCTCGAAGTGCTGAGCGCGGAAGACAGCCTGCTCGGCAACCTGCGGGTCCAGAGCGACCTGCAGTCGCGTTCGTTCTCGCTCGACGTCGCCCTGGTGCGCGCGCTGGGCGGCGGCTACGCGTCCATCCATCCCTGATCCACACACATACACCGAAGGAGTTTGACCATGTCCAAGATGGAATCCGAGTTGCTCGAAGTCGTCGCGCAAGCCGAGACCGACGCCCGCAACAAGCTGCGCCGCAAGCGCCTCTTCATCGCCCTGGCCGCCACGGTGCTCATCGGCGGCGTGGGCTGGGGCCTCTACGACCATTTCTACGCCTCGCAGTTCGTCTCGACCGACAACGCCTACACGGCGACCGAGACGGCCCAGGTCACCCCCGCGATCGGCGGCATCGTGCGCGAGGTGCGCGTGGCCGACACGCAGCAGGTGAAGCAGGGCGAGGTGGTGGTGCTGATCGACGACACCGATGCGGCGCTGGCCCTGGCCCAGGCCGAGGCGGAGCTGGGCCGCGCGGTGCGCCGCGTGCGCGGCTACGTGGCCAACGACGACAGCCTGGCCGCGCAGATCGCATCGCGCGCGTCGGACGAAAAGCGCGCCGCGGCCCAGGTCGCTGCGGCCGGCGCCGATCTCGAACGCGCGCAGATCGACCTGAAGCGGCGCGAGGCGCTGGCGCAATCCGGCTCCGTCTCCGGCGACGAGCTCACCAAGGCCCGCAATGCCTTCGAAAGCGCGAAGGCCAATCTCGCGGCGGCGCAGGCGCAGGCCGCCCAGTCGCGCGCCAATCACACGGCCGCCGTGGGTTCGCGCGAAGCCAACGCGGTGCTCATCGCCGGTGCGACCGAAGACAGCAATCCCGAGGTCGCGCTGGCCCGCGCGCGCCGCGACCAGGCCCAGGTCAACCTGGCGCGCACCGTGATCCGCGCACCGGTCGACGGCGTGGTGGCGCGCCGTTCGGTGCAGGTCGGCCAGCAGGTGCAGGCGGGCGCGGCGCTGCTGTCGGTCGTGCCGCTGTCGCAGGTGCACGTCGACGCCAACTTCAAGGAGGTGCAGCTCGACCGCGTGAAGATCGGCCAGCCGGTGGAAGTGAAGTCCGATCTCTACGGCAGCGCGGTGGCCTACCGCGGCATCGTCGCGGGGCTGGCGGGGGGCACCGGTTCGAGCTTTGCGACCATCCCGGCGCAGAACGCCACCGGCAACTGGATCAAGGTGGTGCAGCGCGTGCCGGTGCGCATCCAGCTCGATCCGGGCGAGCTCGCGGCCCGGCCGCTGCAGGTCGGCCTGTCGATGAGCGCCACCATCGACACGCGCGCCCTCACCCGCTGACGAGCACGCCATGTCCGTCCACAACCCACCCCAGGCACCGCTGAAGGGCGGCATGCTCTGGCTGGCGGCCATCGTGCTCGCCACCGCCAACTTCATCGCGGTGCTCGACATGACGATCGCGAATGTCTCGGTGCCCAGCATCTCCGGCAGCCTGGGCATCAGCAGCAGCCAGGGCACCTGGGTCATCACTTCCTACGCGGTCGCCGAGGCCATCATCGTGCCGCTGACCGGCTGGCTTGCCGGGCGCTTCGGCGCGGTGCGCGTCTTCACCAGCGCGATGGCGATGTTCGGCCTGTTCTCGGCCTTGTGCGGGATCTCGTACTCGCTGGGCATGCTGGTGACCGGCCGCATCCTGCAAGGGCTGTCCGGCGGCTCGCTGATGCCGTTGTCGCAGACACTGCTGCTGCGCATCTTCCCGAAGGAGAAGGCAGCCGCCGCCACCGCGCTCTGGGCGATGACCACGCTGGTGGCGCCGATCCTCGGGCCGATCCTCGGCGGCTGGCTCTGCGACAGCTATGCCTGGCCGGTAATCTTCTTCATCAACGTGCCGCTGGCGCTGGTCTGCGCGCCGATCGCCTGGCGCATGCTGAGGCGCTACGAGGAGCCGCTCGTGCACGCGCCGATCGACAAGGTCGGGCTGGCGTTGCTGATCGTGTTCGTCACCGCACTGCAGCTGATGCTGGACCTGGGCAAGGAGCACGACTGGTTCGCCTCCGCCGGGATCCGTGCGCTGGCGACGGTGGCGGTGGTCGGCTTTGCGGCCTTCCTGATCTGGGAGCTCACCGAGCGGCATCCGATCGTCGACCTGCGCGTGTTCCGGCACCGCGGCTTCGCCGCCAGCGTGGTGACGCTGGGCCTGGGCTTCGGCGCGGTTTTCGGGGTCAACGTCCTGACGCCGCTCTGGCTGCAGACCTACATGGGTTACACCGCGACCTGGGCCGGGCTGACCACGGCCTGGAGCGGCGTGCTCGCGGTCGCCGCGGCGCCGGTCGCCGGCATGCTGATCGCCAAGGTGGACCCGCGGCGCCTGATCTTCTGCGGCCTGATCTGGCTGGCGCTCGTGACCGTGCTGCGCGCCGTCGCCACCACCGACATGACCTACTGGCAGATCGCCGTTCCGCTGATCTTGATGGGCTTCGGCCTGCCCTTCTTCTTCGTGCCGCTCACCGCGCTCGCGCTGGGCAGCGTGGAAGAGCGCGAGACGGCCTCCGCCGCCGGCTTGCAGAACTTCCTGCGCACCCTCTCCGGCGCGTTCGCGACCTCGGTGGTCACGACGGCCTGGGAAGACCAGACCAGCTATCGGCACGAGGAACTGGCGGGCCTGCTCGACCGCAGCGGCGAAACCGCCCGGGCCTTGAGCCAGTCGGGCATGTCGCCGGACGCGGTGCGCAGCACGCTCGACAACCTGGTGCAGGGGCAGAGCGTGATGCTCGCCACCAACGAGATCATGCTGCTGGTGGCGGTGGTGTTCGGCCTCTCGGCCTTCGTCATCTGGGTGGCGCGCAGGCCGACGCGTGCGGTCGATCTGTCGCAGGCGGGCCACTAGCGAAGGCCTTATTGCACGAATCGGCCGATCCTTTTCGCGAGTTGGCCGAAGCGTGAACTCCGCCGCTTCCGTGCGCGACATCGCGCGCATCCAATGGAATCTCTGGTCTTCAACAAGGGGCCGCTCATGTTCTCCCACCTCCTGAACTCTTCCCGCCGCGCCTGGCACCGGCTGGCGCCCCGGCGCCGCCGGCAGGCCGTGATCGCGCAGGCGCACGGCCAGACCATGCTGCTCGACTGCCAGTGGCAGCAGGGCTGGTGGTCGGGCGTGGTGAAGATCCGCGAGGCCTCGGAGGACCGCGTCGTGCATGTGTGCAGCGAGTTGCGCTCCTCGGCCGACGCTGCGCTGGACGACGCCGAGCACGACGCGCAGCGCCTGGCGCTGATGTTCGCGCAGTAGCTGCGTCAGCGCAGCAGCGCCGACATCGCCGAGCAGCAGTTGAGCATGCGCACCGCCGCCTCGACCGACGGGGCGCTGAAGCGCAGCTCGGTCGCAGCCGTGCGCTCGAATTCGGGCCATTGACAGAACAGGTCGGCCATCGCGGGCGCCTGCGTGCGCAGCATGACCGAGAGCGGTTTCTTGATCACCAGTGCACGCGCGTCATCACGTGCGGCCAAAGCCCTCACCACGCCGGCGCGGATCGCCGCGCACGATTGCGCCGGCGACAGCGACACCCCGCTGGTCTGGCCCGTGGCGCGCTTGGTCTGCACGAAAATGGCATGCGGGAACAGCGGCCGGTTCTCCGCGATGAAGACGTCGTCCCCGCTGGCCATCAGCACCGGCGCGCCGTACTCGCCCGCCAACGCGCCGTAGAGGCCGGCCTCGCCCAGCGGCTCGCCGTTGATCTCGATGCCGGCGAAGGCGAAGCTGTTGATGGTGTGCGCGAGGATGCCCAGGCCCTGGGCGCGCGAGTGGTAGCCGACCATGCACACGCCATCCACGCCCAGCTCGACGCCGCTCACCATGCTCAGATAGCGCGGCTTGCCCTGGATGACCTGCGCGCGCGCGTCGAGCAGGTCGGGCGGCATGTTGCGGAAGTCGCCGTGCGAATCGTTGACATACACCTCGGCGGCGCCGCCGTCGAAGGCGCCGGCGATGGCGGCGTTCGCTTCTTCGGTCATGAGCCGGCGCGCACGCTCGTACTCGGGGTTGCCGGCGCGCACCTGCTGGGAATGGAAGACGCCGGCCACGCCTTCGATGTCGACGGAGATCAGGATTTTCATGAGGGGGCGAGGTTGTGGTCGCGCAGCAGCGCGGTCAGCGTCGGCCGTGCGTGGCCGTCGCGTCCGGTGACGGGCGCCGCATGCCACAGCGCATGCAGGATGGCCTGCTCCGTGCTGTCGGCCGCGGCCTGGAACAGGTCGTCGAGGAGGCCGTCGTGCAGCATGGCCACCGCGGGCATCGGCTGGTCGCGTCGCTGCGGCAGCGTGTAGGCGGTCGAGAAGGCCAGCGCGATGTCGCCGCTGCCGTGGCCGAAGACCGAGCCGGTGCGCGCGAGCCCGGCGCCGGCGCGCAGCGCCAGGCGACGCAGCTGGCGCGCGTCGAGCGGCGCATCGGTGGCGATCAGCATGATGATCGAGCCCTTCTCCCCATCGGCACGCTGCGCTGCGAGCCGCCTGCCGACCGGCTGGCCGGCGATGAGCATGTTGGGCAGCAGACCGAAGTTGGCGAGCACCAGCGTGCCGACGGCATGCGCGCCGGCGCGACGCGATGCGCTGCCGATGCCGCCCTTGAGCGAGAAGCACGACATGCCGCGCCCGGCGCCGATCGAACCCTGCGCCACGTGCTGGCCGGCCGCCGTCCACGCCTGAAGGTAATGGTCCTCGCCGACGGCCATACGCTGGATGTCGTTGAGATAGCCGTCGTTGCACTCGAACACCAGCGGGTTGACCGTCGGCAGGCTGCGCCCGCACTCGGGATTCGCGGCGACGCAGTGCCGGATCTGCGCTGCCGCCACCGCCGGCACCGAGAAGGTGTTGGTCAGCGCGATCGGCGTTTCGAGCACGCCGAGCTCCCCGATCTGCAGCAGACCCACGCTCTTGCCGAAGCCGTTGAGCACCGCAAAGCCGGCCGGCACGCGATGCAGATAAGGATCGCCGGCGTGGGGGCGCACGACGGTCACGCCGGTCTGTACCGCGCCGTCGTCCAGCGTGGCATGGCCGACCGTGACGCCGGTGACGTCCGTGATGGCGTCGCGCTGTCCGGAGGGCAGGGTGCCGATGCGCGGGACCGCGGGGTTCATCTTCTAGAGACGGTCGATCTTCGGATCCAGGGCGTCGCGAAGACCGTCGCCCAGCAGGTTGAAAGCCAGCACCGTGAAGAAGATCGCCAGCGACGGGAACAGCGCGACGTGCGGCGCATTGACCATGTCGGCGCGCGCCTCGTTGAGCATCGCGCCCCACTCCGGCATCGGCGGCTGCGCACCCATGCCGAGGAAGGACAGGCTCGCCGCCGTGATGATCGAGGTGCCCAGGCGCATCGTGAAATAGACCACGATGGACGAGATCGTGCCCGGCAGGATGTGCCGCAGCAGGATGGTGCGGTCGCTGGCGCCGATGCTGCGCGTGGCCTCGATGTAGGTCAGGTTCTTCAGCACCAGCGTGTTGCCGCGCACCAGCCGCGCGAAGGCCGGCACGCTGAACACCGAGACCGCGACCACCACGTTGGTCATGCTGCTGCCGAGGATGGCGACCACGCCCAGCGCCAGCAGGATGCCGGGGAAGGCGAAGAGCACGTCGGAGATGCGCATCACGATGCGGTCCCACCAGCCGCCGTAGTAGCCGGCCAGCAGGCCCAGCACGGTGCCCACGATGGCGCCGATCACCACCGAGAAGAAGCCGGCCGCGAGCGAGATGCGTGCACCCATCAGGATGCGGCTGAAGATGTCGCGCCCGAGCGGGTCGACGCCGAACCAGTGGGCGGCCGAGGGGCCGGCATTGATCTTGTCGTAGTCGAAGAAGTTCTCGGCGTCGTAGGGAACGAGCCACGGTGCGGCGATCGCAACCGCCACCAGCAGCAGCACGAACACCAGCGCGCCCAGCGCCACGTGCTGCATGCGGAACTTGCGCCAGAACTCGGTCCACGGCGTGCGCACGCGGCCCTCGGCGGCGATCACTGCCACCGGCACGTCACTTGTAGCGGATGGTGGGGTTGATATAGCCATAGAGCACGTCGACCAGGAGATTGATCAGGATGAATTCGAGCGAGAACAGGAGCACCAGCGTCTGGATGATGGGGTAGTCGCGCATGTCGACCGCGTCGACCAGGAGGCGGCCCAGGCCGGGCCAGTTGAACACCGCCTCGACCACGATCGAGCCGCCGAGCAGGAAGCCGAACTGCAGGCCCATCATGGTGACCACCGGGATCAGCGCGTTGCGCAGGCAGTGCTTGAGGATGACCCACTTCTCCGACACGCCCTTGGCGCGCGCGGTGCGGACAAAATCCTCCTGGATCACCTCGATGAACGAGGCCCGCGTGAAGCGCGCCATCACCGCGGCCACGGCGGCGCCCAGCGTCAGCGAAGGCAGGATGTAGTGCCGCCACGTTTCGGCGCCCACCGTCGGCAGCCAGCCCAGCTGCACCGAGAAGATCTGCATCAAGAGCATGCCCAGCGCGAAGGCCGGGAACGAGATGCCCGAGACCGCCAGCGTCATGCCGAGCCGGTCGGGCCACTGGTTGCGGAACACCGCCGACGTGATGCCGATGCCCATGCCGAAGACCACGGCCCAGGCCATGCTGGTGAGCGTGAGCAGCAGCGTCGGCATGAAGCGCTCGGCGATCTCGGTCGACACCGGCCGCTTGGAACGCAGCGAATGGCCGAAGTCGCCCTGCAGCATGTTCGTGAAGAAGTTCAGGAACTGCTGCGGCAGCGGCTTGTCGAGGCCGAGGTCCGCGCGTACCAGCGCCACGGTCTCGGGGCCGGCGTCCGGCCCGGCCGCCAGCCGCGCCGGATCGCCGGGCAGCATGTGCACGAACAGGAACACCAGCACCGCCACGATGAGCAGTGTCGGCAGCAGGCCCAGCAGGCGCTTGAGGACGTACTGGGTCATGGCCGTGCCGTGCGCAGGATCACTTCAGTTCCACTTCGTCGAAGTTGAAGCTGCCGTCCGGGATCACGTAGAAGCCGCTCAGGTTGCGCGCGCGCACCGACAGCAGCTGCTCGGTGACCAGGAAGGCCCACGGTGCGTCTTCCCAGATGCGCTTCTGCGCATCGGCGTAGATCTTGGCCTTGGCGGCAGGGTCGGTCGTGACCAGCGCCTTCTTGATGTCGGCATCGACTTCGTCGTTCTTGTAGTACGCCGTGTTGAACAGGCGCGGCGGGAACGACTCCGACGCCAGCAGCGGACGCATCGCCCAGTCGGCCTCGCCGGTGGAGGACGACCAGCCCACGTAGTACATGCGCACCGGCGCGGTGGCCGGGTCCTGCGCGCTTTCGACGCGCTCGACGCGCTGGCCGGCCTCGAGCGCCTGCACCTGCACCTTGACGCCCACCTGCGCCAGTTGCTGCTGCACGAACTGGATCACCTTCTGCGCGGTCGTGTAGTTGTAGGCCGACCAGAGCGTGCTCTCGAAGCCGTTCGGGTAGCCCGCTTCCTTCAGCAGCTCGCGCGCCTTCGCCGGGTTGTAGGGCCAGGGGCCCAGCTTCGACGCGCCGTCGATACCCTTGGGCAGCACGCCCTCGGCGGGAATGGCGTAGCCGGAGAAAGCCACCTTCACCAGCGCTTCCTTGTTGATCGCGTAGTTGATGGCCTGGCGGACCTTCGGGTTGTCGAAGGGCTTCTGCTGCACGTTCATCGAGATGTAGCGCTGGATGATCGACGGCGCGCTGTTCACCTCGAGGCTGGGCTTGCCCTTCAGCGTCTCGGCGGCCTCGGGCGGCATCGGGAACGCGAAATGCGCCTCGTTGGTCTGCATCATCGCGGCGCGCGTGTTGTTGTCGACCACCGGCCGGAAGGTGATGCTGTCGATCTTCGGATAGCCCTTCTTCCAGTAGCCGTCGAACTTGGCGACCTTCAGGTAGTCGGTGGCCTTCCATTCGACGAACTTGAACGGGCCGGTGCCGACCGGGTTCTGCGCGATGCCCTTGCTGCCGAACTTGGCGAGCGCGGCCGGCGAGATGATGACTGCCGACGGATGCGCCAGGTTGTTGATGAAGGGCGAGAAGGGCTCCGCCAGGGTGAAGCGCACCGTGGTCGCATCCACCACCTCGGTCTTGGCGATGTTCTTGTAGAGGTTGTAGCGCTTGAGCTTGTTGTCCGGGTTGGTCACGCGGTCGAAGGTGACCTTGACGGCTTCGGCATTGAAGGGCGTGCCGTCGTGGAACTGCACGCCGGTGCGCAGCTTGACGGTGTAGACCAGGCCGTCCTTGCTGACGGTGTGGCCCGTGGCCAGCACCGGCACCATCTTCATGTCCTTGTCGAAGCCGTAGAGGCCCTGGTAGAAGGACTTGGCGACGGCCTGCGACAGCGTGTCGTTGGCGTCGTACGGGTCGGTGGTCGTGAAGCCCGACTGCACGGCGACGACGATGTCCTTGGCGGCGTGTGCCGACAGTGCGAAGCCGGCCAGGCCGGCGATGGTCAGCGCGGCGGCGATGCGGGAGAGGCGTTGGTTGGTCATGCGGGGACTCCTTCTAGGTAAATCAATGGATCGGGTGTTGCGCGACGAAGTGGCCGGGGCCCACTTCGACGAGCGGCTTGACATCCGGCTCGTAGCCCACGGGGTGCATGGGGCTGGGAATCTCGCCCTGCAGCAGCGGCCGGTCGCGATTGCGGCGCGCCGGATCGGCGACCGGCACCGCCGCCATCAGCTTGCGCGTGTAGGCGTGCTGCGGATTCTCGAAGATCGCGCGCCGCGGGCCGAGCTCGACGATCTGGCCCAGGTACATCACGGCCACGCGATGGCTGATGCGCTCGACCACGGCCATGTCGTGCGAGATGAAGAGGAAGGCGATGCCCAGCTCGCGCTGCAGGTCAAGCATGAGGTTGACGATCTGCGCCTGGATCGAGACGTCAAGCGCCGACACCGACTCGTCGGCCACCACCACCTTGGGATTGAGCGCGAGCGCGCGCGCGATCGCGATGCGCTGGCGCTGGCCGCCGGAGAACTCGTGCGGGTAGCGCTGCGCATAGTCGGCCGGCAGGCCGACCTTCTCGAGCAGCCAGCGCACGCGCTGCTGCGCCGCGGCGCCGCTCGCGATCTTGTGCACCAGCAGGGGCTCCATGATCGAAAAGCCCACCGTCAGGCGCGGGTCGAGCGAGGCGAAGGGGTCCTGGAAGATGAACTGGATGTTGCGCCGGAGCGCCTGCAGTTCGCCGGTGGGCAGTTTGAGCACGTCGCGGCCGTCGAACTCGATCGCGCCGCCCTGGCTGTCGACCAGGCGCAGCAGCGAGCGCCCGGTGGTGGACTTGCCGCAGCCCGATTCGCCGACCAGCGCCAGCGTCTCGCCGGCGTGGAGGTCGAAGCTGATCTGCTCCACCGCATGCACGACACGCGTGACCCGGCTCAGGAGGCCGCTGCGCAATTCGAAGCGGGTCACCAGGTCCTTCACGCGCAGGATCGGCGGGGCGTCGCGCTGCACGGTGTCCTGCGGGCTCGGGTCGCTGACGCTCACGCGCGCGCCGGCGGCGTCGACCTGCAGCAGCTCGAAGCGCCGGGGCAGGTCGGTGCCGCTCATCGCGCCCAGGTGCGGAACGGCCGAGAGCAGCGCGCGCGTGTAGGCATGTTGCGGCGCCGCGAACACCTGCTCGGAAGGCCCGGCCTCGACCTTGTCGCCGTGGTACATCACCAGCACGCGATCGGCCACCTCGGCGACCACCCCCATGTCGTGCGTGATGAAGACCACGCCCATCTGCATCTCGGTCTGCAGCTCGCGGATGAGCTGGAGGATCTGCGCCTGGATCGTGACGTCGAGCGCGGTGGTCGGCTCGTCCGCGATCAGCAGCGAGGGCCGGCACGACAGCGCCATCGCGATCATCACGCGCTGGCGCATGCCGCCGGAGAGCTGGTGCGGATAGCGCTGAAGCACGCTGCGCGCTTCGGGAATGCGCACCAGCTCCAGCATGCGCAGCGCTTCGGCGCGCGCGGCGGCGCGGTCCTTGCCCTGGTGGATCGAGATCGCCTCGGCGATCTGGTCGCCGGCCGTGAACACCGGGTTCAGCGAGGTCATCGGCTCCTGGAAGATCATCGCGATGTCGGCGCCGCGGATGCCGCGCATCGTCGCGTCGGATGCGTGTGCCAGGTCGAGCACGCGGCCGTCGCGGCGGCGGAAGGCCATGCGACCCGAGACGATGTGGCCGCCGCCGTATTCGACCAGCCGCATCAGTGCGAGCGAGGTGACCGACTTGCCGGAGCCGGACTCGCCGACGATCGCCAGCGTCTCGCCGCGGTCGACGTGGAAGGACAGCTGGCGCACCGCGTCCACCGTGCGCTCGGAAGTCTCGAAACGCACCGTGAGGCCATCGACCGCGAGCACGCGCGCGGCGGGCAGGTCGAGCGCCGCGGGCGTCGCGGAAGGTGCTTGGATGACGGCGGACATGGCGGCGGCGTTCAGCGATGGATGGCAGTGCGCGGCAGCTCGGCGCCGCGCGCGTGGCCGCGGTACATGCCCTCGGTGTTGAAGGGCAGGCACAGGTTGCCGGCGCGGTCGATCGCGATCAGGCCGCCGCTGCCGCCGATGGCGGGCAGGGCCTGCATGACCACGGCCTGCGCGGCCTGCGCCAGCGACTGGCCGGCGTAGCGCATGCGCGCGCAGACGTCGTAGGCTGCGGCGGTGCGGATGAACATCTCGCCGCTGCCGGTGCAGGACACGGCGGCGCGCTTGTCGTCGGCATAGGTGCCGGCGCCGATCAGGGGTGAATCGCCGATGCGGCCGACGCGCTTGTTGGTCATGCCGCCGGTGGAGGTGGCGGCCGCGAGATGGCCGTGGATGTCGAGCGCGACGGCGCCGACGGTGCCGAACTTGTGGGTCTCGTCCAGCGGTGCGCTGTCGGATGCGGCCGCCAGCGCCGCCGCACCGTCGTGATCGAGCGTGACGCGGTCGGTGGCGAGCGCGCGCCGCAGCTGCTCGCGGCGCGCCTCGGTCGAGAAGTAGTCGGGCTCGACCATCTCCAGCCCGTGCTCGCGTGCGAAAGCCTCGGCGCCGGCGCCGGCCAGGAGCACGTGGGCGCCGTCCTCCATCACCGCGCGCGCGGCGCGCACCGGCCGGCGGATGCGGCTGACGCCGGCAACGGCGCCGGCGCGCAGGTCGGTGCCGCTCATCACCGCGGCGTCGAGCTCGTGCGTCTCGGCGTGCGTGAAGACGGCGCCGTGGCCGGCGTTGAAGAGCGGGCACTCTTCGAGCATCTCGACCGCGAGGCAGACCGCGTCCATCGCGCTGGCGCCGCGCAGCAGCAAGGCCTGGCCGGCGAGCACGATGGTGTGCAGCGCATCGTGGTAGGCCTGCGCACCGCTCGAGCCCAGCGAAGCGGCGCTGATCGTTCCTGCGCCGCCGTGGATGGCAATGACCGGCGTGGTTCTCATCGTGCCTTCTTCTTTCTGCCCGGCGCGCGCGTCGCCGGCGTCTGTTGTTGTCTTGTCTTCTGGGCGTTCGCGGCCCGCAGGTCTTGTGCGCCGTGCAGCCAGGGCATGACCGAATGGACGACCTTGCTCGCGGCCTGGAACGCGCCCGGCGCGCGCAGGGCCACGGCGCTGGTCAGCGCCTCGATCAGCGCCAGCACGCTGGTCTCGCAATTCGGACGATAGCGGGTTTCGGTCTGCGCGTAGAGCGCCACGTCGGCCAGCGGCGCCAGCGGCGAGCTGGGCCGGTCGGTCAGGGCCAGCACGCCCACGCCCTGGCCGCGGGCGATCCGGGTCAGCGCCAGGGTGTCGGTCAGGTAGCGCGGGAAGGTCAGTGCCACCAGCAGGTCTTGCGGCCCGCCGCGCGACAGGGCGCGCGCGCCGTGCGTGACGCCGCTCACCGAAGGCAGCAGGCGCACGTCGGCACAGTAGGCGTCCAGGCCGTGCTGCAGCAGCCCGGCCAGCCAGGCGCTGGCGCCGAAGCCGGCGACGAAGACGGTGCGCGCGCCGAGGATGCGCTGCACTGCCGCTTCGCAGGAGGCGGGGTCCAGCGACTGGCGCGTCGCCTCGATGTTGCCGCGGCTTTCGTCCAGCGCGGCGGCGAACACCTCGGCCACCGTCGAAGGCTGCGCCAGGTTGCCGCGCATGCGCTCGACCGGCGCCAGCAGGGGTTCGAAGCCGCGAACCAGCTCGGCACGGAAGTTGGCATAGCCGTCGAAGCCGAGCGCACGCGCGAAGCGGTTGGCGGTGGCCACCGACACGCCGGCCGCCGTCGCGAGTTCGTCGATCGGCAGCGTCGCGACCTGCAGCGGGCGCTCCAGCACGTAGTCGGCCACCTGGCGGTGCGAGCGCGTCAGCTGCGGCAGCGCCTGCGCGATGCGTTGCGACACGGTGGTGGCGGGAGGGGCCGGCATGCGGTTCAGGCTCGCCCCTTCACGGTGCGAATGATGTAAAGAAAATTACAAAGTGGTGCGGGAAAAGAAAATTTTCGATCATTGGCCGTTCTTTAGCAAGTCATGGGCCAGTCAAGGGATCAGGCGCTGGCGCGGCCTCGCAGGGTCTGTGACGGCAATTCTCCGAACAGCGCCTTGTACCGTTGCGCAAAGTGGCTCAGATGGTTGAATCCTCCGGCCTCGGCCGCCTGCGCGATGCTGAGCGCCGCCGCCGGCGTCGACGTCAACTGCCGGCGTATGGCGTTCAGCCGCACGGACCGCAGATAGTGCACGGGCGTCGCGTCGGCGACTTGCCGGAAGCTGTTCTGCAGCGTGCGCCGGCTCGTGCGAAGGCGCAGGCACAGCTCCTCGACGCTCGGCGGTGCATTGCCGCCGGCTTCCACCATCCGATGGCATTGCGCGACGATGAAGCTGGCCGACGCGCTCCCTACAGCCTGCCGCGCGCTATCGGCACCATGGAACAGTTCGCAAAGCGCCTCGAACACGACCTCGGATGCGAACTGGCCTTGGGTCGCTTCAGACTCAAAGAGAGAAAGGAGGTCGTACCGCAATCGCCGCATCGCGCGGCCCGGGGCCTGCAGCACCGAGCGGGACAGAAGGGTCCGTGCGCCGGGCGCCCACGGCCGTTCGTCCAGCAGGCGACGAAAGTCGTCGAGCTCGAAGGTCACCGCCAACAGTTCCATCCCTTTCGGCCGTTGCAGCGTGAACTCGTCGCCGCTGCGAAGCACGAAGATGCTGTCCTCGCGCATCTCGTGCCCCTGCATGCGGGGCGTTCCGGCGAGTTTTCCAATGGGGATCGCAAAGCAGATCTTGCCGTCGGGCAGACAGCCCTGCTGAATCACCCGCTCGCTCATCCACTTGCGAAAGACATGAATGCTGTCTGTCGTCACTTCGGCGAGCGAACTGCGCATGGCCCCCGGCGATACCTGCAGGTAGCGTTGATTCCACTCCGGCGCCGAAGCGCCATGCACGTGGAAATCGTCGAACAAGTCCAGTTTGAGCGTCATGCGGTGGTTCCGTGGCGGCGCGGCAATCGAAGAATAGCCTTGGCGGGCGAGGATGCGTCGATTTGCCGATTTGGGATAACGGGGCAGGGCGCCCTCGCGCCATAGTTTCCGCACCTGCATTGCAGCTCAGGATTCTTTCTCGATGTGGACCCGACGTATTTCTCCCTTCTTGCCGCTCGCCCTGGCGCTCACGCTCGCAGCCTGTGCTTCAACCACCCCATCGACCCCCCGCAAACCCGAAGGACAGATCGTCATGAATGTGGAGCAGATCAAACAGGCGCTGGTCGGTGACTGGGTGAGCATCGCCCCGGAAATCCGTCCCAGCGCCAGCAAGAATGCCGACGGCACGCTCAAGCCCTTCTATCTGAAACGCGAATTCAAGTACCTGGCCGGAGATCGATTCGAGCTGAGCATCGTCAATTCGGCAGACCCGAACGGTGCGGTGCCCCTCGCCCGACTGGTCATTCGAGGTCACATGATGTGGCGCGGGCCTCACCCGATCGCCGCAGGTGCGCAGAAGGTGGACTTCGTTGCCGACGAGGGATACGAGGTGACGCCACTGATTCAGGGCTTTGCCGATCTGCTGAACCAGGTCGCCGGCAATGGCTACGGAAAGTGGCAAGTCAACGACATGCAAAGTGTGTTCGGCAAGGCGTTCCCGCCCTTCGGGTTGACCGAAGGGAAGAACTTCATGGAGTTCGATCTGGTCTATCTGAGCCAGGACATGTTGTTCTGGGGTGCGCGCAACGTGGACGGCCGCGGGTTCGACAAGGAAGAGAACAGGCCGACGAACCTGCAGATCCCGCTCGCGCGGAAGTAGGTTCGAGTCCTGAGGCGCTCAAAGCAGCCGCGAAATCTCCGCCGCCGCCGCCACCAGCGCCGGCAGCATCGTCTCCTGCATCACCTTGGCGCTGGTGCGGTTGGCCTGGCCGCTGATGTTGAGCGCGGCCACCATGCGGCCGGCGCGGTCGACGATCGGCGCGGCGATGGAGATCAGGCCTTCTTCCAGTTCCTGGTTGACCAGGCACCAGCGCTGGCGCCGCGCCTGCTGCACTTTGGCGAAGAGCGCGTCGATGTCGGTCAGCGTGTGGCGCGTGAAGGCTTCGAGCGTCGAGGCTTCGAGGCGCGCGCGCAGCGCCTCGTCGTCGAGGTCGGCCAGCAGGAGACGGCCCATCGAGGTGCAGTACGCCGGCAGCCGCGACCCGACGCCGAGGCTGATGCGCATGATCTTGTGGGTGGGCACGCGCATCACGTAGATGATGTCGGTGTCGTCGAGCACGGCCGCCGAGCACGACTCCTGCACCTGCTGCACTAGCGCCTCCATCACCGGCTCGGCGCGGTTCCAGATCGGCATCGATGACAGGTAGGCGAAGCCGAGGTCGAGGATGCGCGGCGTCAGCGCGAAGAGCCTGCCGTCGGATTCCACATACCCGAGCGTCTGCAGCGTGAGCAGGATGCGCCGCGCGCCGGCGCGCGTGAGCCCGCTTGCGGCGGCGACCTCGCTCAAGGTCTGGCGCGGCGCGCTGGCGCTGAAGGAGCGGATCACCTGCAATCCGCGCGCAAAGGACTGCACGTAGCTGTCGCCTGGTGTGGGCGAGTCGGGTTGCTTCTTGAGGGTTGCCATCGGGGTCGATCTTCTCTAAAATTCATTATACGAACACTTGTTCGGTATGCGAACAAATTTGCAGCCCGGGTGTTCCGCTGGTTCCCGCTATTTCCCACCCCCGGAGACAGATTCATGATCAACAAGATCGCGCGCTCGGTCGCCGATGCCATGGCCGGCATCCCCGACGGCGCCACGGTACTCATCGGCGGCTTCGGCACCGCCGGCATTCCCGGCGAGCTCATCGACGGCCTGATCGAGCAGGGCGCCAAGGACCTCACGGTCGTCAACAACAACGCGGGCAACGGCGACACCGGCCTGGCCGCATTGCTCATGGCCGGCCGGGTGCGCAAGATCATCTGCAGCTTTCCGCGCCAGGCCGACAGCCAGGTGTTCGACGGCCTCTACCGCGCCGGCAAGCTCGAGCTCGAACTGGTGCCGCAAGGCAACCTCGCCGAGCGCATCCGCGCGGCCGGCGCAGGCATCGGCGCCTTCTTCTGCCCGACCGGCTTCGGCACGCAGCTGGCCGGCGATCGCGAGACGCGCGAGATCGACGGCAAGCAATACGTGCTGGAGTACCCGATCCGCGGCGACGTCGCGCTGATCAAGGCCGAGCAAGGCGACCGCTGGGGCAACCTCATGTACCGCAAGGCGGCGCGCAACTTCGGGCCGGTGATGGCGATGGCGTCCGACCGAACGATCGCCACGGTGCACGAGATCGTGGAGTTGGGCGAGATGGATCCGGAAGCCATCGTCACCCCGGGCATCTTCGTGAAAAGCATCGTCAAGATCGACCGCGTGGCAACACAAGCCGGCGGCTTCAAGAAGGCAGCATGAACATGAGCACGACCTACCAACGCCGCACCAAGAACGAGCTCGCCGCCCGCGTCGCGCAGGACATCTTCGACGGTGCCGTCGTCAACCTCGGCATCGGCCAGCCGACCCTGGTCGCCAACCATCTGCCGGCCGGCCGGGAGGTCATCCTGCACAGCGAGAACGGCATCCTCGGCATGGGCGCCGCGCCCGCCGAAGGCCAGGAGGATTACGACCTCATCAACGCCGGCAAGCAGCCGGTCACGCTGCTGCCGGGCGGCGCGTATTTCCACCATGCCGACAGCTTCGCGATGATGCGCGGCGGCCACCTCGACATCTGCGTGCTCGGCGCTTTCCAGGTTTCGGCCAGCGGCGATCTCGCGAACTGGAGCACCGGCGAAGAGGGCGCGATTCCCGCGGTCGGCGGCGCGATGGACCTGGCCATCGGCGCCAAGCAGACCTGGGTGATGATGGATCTGCTCACCAAGAAGGGCGAGAGCAAGATCGTCGCGCAGTGCAGCTATCCGCTGACCGGCATCGGCTGCGTGAAGCGCGTGTATTCCGACCTCGCCACCCTCGAATGCACGCCCGCGGGCCTGAAGCTGATCGACAAGGTCGAAGGCCTCGAGCACGCCGAACTCGAAAAACTGGTCGGCCTGCCGATCGCCATCTGACAACTTCGACGAGACACACCATGACGAACCAAGCCTTCATCTGCGACGCCGTTCGCACCCCCTTCGGCCGCTACGGCGGCTCGCTTTCCAGCGTGCGCACCGACGACCTCGGCGCCGTGCCGCTGCGCGCGTTGATGGAACGCAACAAGAACGTCGACTGGCAAGCCGTCAGCGACGTGCTCTACGGCTGCGCCAACCAGGCCGGCGAAGACAACCGCAACGTGGCGCGCATGTCGGCGCTGCTCGCGGGCCTGCCGCTCGAACTCGGCGGCGGCACCATCAACCGCCTGTGCGGCTCGGGCCTGGACGCGGTCGGCAGCGCGGCGCGCGCCATCAAGGCGGGCGAGGCCGGTCTGATGATCGCGGGCGGCGTCGAGAGCATGAGCCGCGCGCCCTTCGTGATGCCGAAGGCCGAGAGCGCCTTCAGCCGCGCGAACGCGGTCTACGACACCACCATCGGCTGGCGCTTCGTCAACAAGCTGATGAAGGCGCAGTACGGTGTCGACTCGATGCCCGAGACGGCCGAGAACGTGGCCACCGACTTTCATGTAGAGCGCGAGGCGCAGGACCGCATGGCGCTGGCTTCGCAGCTGCGCGCCGTGGCGTCGCAGAAGTCGGGCTTCTTCGATGCCGAGATCGTGCCGGTCAGCGTGCCGCAGAAGAAGGGCGATGCGGTCATCGTGAACAAGGACGAGCATCCGCGCGAGACCAGCCTCGAATCGCTGGCCAAGTTGAAGGGCGTGGTGCGGCCCGACGGCACCGTGACCGCCGGCAATGCCAGCGGCGTGAACGACGGCGCCTGCGCGCTGCTCCTGGCCGACGAGGCGCATGCCGCCAAGTACGGCCTCACGCCGCGCGCCCGCGTGGTCGGCATGGCCACGGCCGGCGTGCCGCCGCGCGTGATGGGCATCGGCCCGGCGCCCGCGACCGAGAAGGTGCTGAAGCTCACCGGCCTCACGCTCGAGCAACTCGACGTCATCGAACTTAACGAAGCCTTCGCCGCGCAAGGGCTGGCGGTGCTGCGCCTGCTGGGCCTGAAGGACGACGACGCACGCGTCAACATCAACGGCGGCGCGATCGCGCTCGGCCATCCGTTGGGCGCCAGCGGCGCGCGGCTCGCAACCACCGCGGTCAACCAGCTGCACAAGCAGGGCGGCCGTTATGCGCTGTGCACCATGTGCATCGGCGTGGGGCAGGGCATCGCGCTCATCCTGGAACGCGTCTGATGGGGCTCGCTCGACGCAGTCTGCTGCTGGGCTTGCTGGCGGCAGCGGGTGCACCTGCGCGCGCGCAATCCGATGCGAAGCCGATCCGGATCATCGTGCCCTTCGCACCCGGCGGCGGCAACGATGTCTTCGCGCGCCAGATGGCCAAGAGCCTCGGCGAGCTGCGCAAGCAGGGCGTGATCGTGGAGAACAAGCCCGGCGCCGGCGGCAACCTCGGCAGCGAGCAGGTGGTGCGCAGCGTGCCCGACGGCAGCACGCTGCTGCTGGGCCACACGGGCACGGTCTCGATCAATCCGGCGCTCTACAAGGGCCTGAAGTTCGACGCCCGCAAGGACCTGCTGCCGGTGGCGATGTTCGCGTCGTCGGCGCTGGTGCTGGTGGTGCCGGCGTCGTCGAAGATCAGGACCGTGGCCGATCTCGTGGCCGAGGCCAGGGCGCAGCCGGGCAAGCTCGACTACGCCTCCAGCGGCAGCGGCACGGGCGGCCACCTGACGGGCGAACTCTTCGGGCAGCGCACCGGCACGAAGATCAACCACATCCCCTACAAAGGCACGAACCCGGCGCTCACCGACGTGGCCGGCGCCCAGGTGCAGATGATGTTCAGCGTCATTCCGCCGGCGCTCGCGCTGGTCAAGGGCGGCCGGCTGCGAGCGATCGCGGTGACCGGCGCGAAGCGGCTGCCTTCGCTGCCCGATGTGCCCACGGTCGCCGAGTCCGGCGTGCCGGCGCTCGCGGGCTTCGAGAGCACGCTGACCTACGGCATCCTCGCGCCGCGCGGCACGCCGGATGCCTTCGTGAAGGAACTGTCGGCGCAGATGCTCAAGGTGGCGGCGAGCGCCGAGTTCCAGTCGCGGCTCGACGTCGAAGGCGCGGTGCCGCTGCTGGGCGGGCCGGCCGAGTACGCCGCGCTGATCGCGAAAGAAAGCGCCAAGTGGGCCGAGACCGTGAAAGTCTCCGGCGCCACGGTCGAATGAGCCTCTGCTCGCATTCGTTTTTCAACTCCGGAGACTTTCCATGTTTTTCAGATCCCTGATGGCGATCGCGACCCTGGCTGTCGCCAGCGTCCTGCCTGCGACCGCGAGCGCGCAGCAGTTCCCGACCAAGCCGGTGCGCATCATCACCCCCTTCCCGGTGGGCGGCGGTCCGGACGGCGTGGCGCGCCTGGTGGCCGACAAGCTCTCGCGCGCCTGGGGCCAGCCGGTGGTGGTCGAGAACCGGCCGGGCGGCAACGGCTTCATCGCCATCGATGCCTGGAAGCGCGGCGCCAAGGACGGGCACGACCTGCTGGTGCTCGATAACGTGCACCTCGCGGCCTACCCGGCGCTGTTCAAGAAGCTGCCCTACGACCCGAACAAGGACTTCGACACGCTGCTGCCGCTGTTCAGGACCTACTTCTTCTTCACCGTGCCCGCCGACAGCAAGTACAAGACGGTGGGCGACCTGATCGCCGACGCCAAGGCCAATCCGGGCAAGCTCAACTACGGCTCGTGGTCGGTGGGCAACCCGGTGCACCTGGGCTCGGAGCTCTTCGAGTCGGCCACCGGCACGCAGATGGAGCACGTGGTCTACAAGGAAACCACGCAGCTCTACACCTCGGTCTCGACCGGCGAACTCGCGTTCGCGCTCGGCACCAGCGCCACGGCCGGGCCGCTGCAGCGCGCGGGCAAGCTGCGCTTGCTGGCGGCGGCGGCGCCCAAGCGCGTCGCGGCCTTTCCGGACGTGCCGACGGTCGCCGAATCGGGCGGCCCGAAGGGCTTCGAGGTCATCGGCTGGAATGCGATCGCAGTGCCGCCCGGCCTGCCGGCCGCAGTGACCGACAAGATCAAGCGCGACATCGAAAAGGGGCTGGCCGAAGCCGACGTGCAGGAAAAGTTCAAGAGCTTCGGCTATGAGCCGTTCCCGACCACGCGCGAGCAGTTCAAGCAGTTCGTGCAGAGCGAGACCACGCGCTTCGGCGACGTGATCAAGAAGGCGAACGTGTCGCTGGATTAGAGGCTGAGGCTTCGACAGGCTCAGCCCGAACGGTCCAGGAACCGTTCGCCCTGAGCCTGTCGAAGGGCCTGCGCAGCCCTAACCCTTCATCGATCGCCACACCAGAGTGGCAGCCGTAAGATCTTCGAGCGCGCTGCCGACCGCCTTGAAGACGGTTCGCTCGCTGTCGTTGGCGCGTCCGACGTGCGTGCCTCGGCACAGGTCGGCGAGCGTAGCCTGCACGTCATTCCGGACCAGCGTGCCGGCCGCGATTGCGTCGAGCAGATCGCCGGCCTTCGACAGCGCCTCCTCGGTATCGACAAAGGTGCGTGCACCGGCGAAGCAGGCCGGATCGGCCTCGCGCATTTGCGGCGTGAAGCTGCCGATCAAGTCGAGGTGCGAACCAGGTGCCAGCCATTCCCCCTTGACGAGCGGCGAGGTGGCCAGCGTCGCGCAGCTCACGATGTCGGCGCCGCGCACGCCGGCCTCGAGATCGGTCACGGCTTGTGCGTTCCAGCCTTCGCCGCGCCATTGCGCCGCCAGCGCCTGCGCGCCTTCGGGCCGGTGGTTCCACACCTGCACTTCGTCGATGGCGCGCACCGTGGCATGGGCCGCGGGCAGCAGGCGCGCGACGCGGCCGGTGCCGAGCACGAGCAGGCGGCGCGCATTCGACCGCGCCAGAAAGGATGCGCCGAGCGCCGAAGCCGCGGCCGTGCGGTGCGCGGTGATCTCGTTGCCGTCCATGGTCGCGAGCGGCACGCCCGTGTGCGCGTCGTAGAGGACATAGGTCGCGTGCAGGCCGGGCAGGCCGCGCGCGCCGTTGCCTGGAAAGATGTTGATGGTCTTGATACCGAGGTAACCCGCTTCGCTCCAGGCCGGCATGATCAGCACGGTGCCGCGATCGGTACCGGCTTCGACGGTGTGAACGTGGCGCGGCGGCACCGCGGCCTCGCCGGCAAAAGCCTCCCGCAACGCGGGCACGAGGTGAGCGAAGTGCAGCGCGCTGCGGGTGGTGGGGGCGTCGATGTGTTTCATGGGCAGGGGGCAGCGCAACGGGCGCCGGCGTTCGAGAGCGTAAGCGCGCGGGCCGGCATCGGAGATAATGAGAATCGTTCCTATCTCCGATGCTTGAACGCTACTACCAAGAACTGCTGAACTTCTGCTCCCGCACGCTGCGGGATCGCGACGCAGCCGCGGATGTCGTGCAGGAGAGCTATGCGCGCGTGCTGGCCGTGCAGCGTTCCGGCCAGCCGGTGCCCGAGCCGCGCGCGCTCTTGTACCGCACGGCGCGCAACCTGCAGATCGACCAGCACCGCCGCAGCGAAGTGCGCGGCGAGGCGCTGCAGCCGGATGCCGAAACGTCTTCTGCCGAGCTCGACAACCTGGTGGCGCCGCGGGCCTGCGAGCCCGACACGGCCGCCGAGTCGGCGCAGGCGGTGAGTGCCATCCTTGCCGCCATCGACGCACTGCCCCCGCGCTGCCGCGAGGCCTTCATCCTGCACAAGTTCGACGGCCTGCCGCATGCGGAGGTGGCCGAGCGCATGGGGATCTCGCGCAAGATGGTCGAACAGCACATCAAGCTGGCGATGGACGCCTGCAGGCGCTGCAAGCAGACACTGGACGGCATGCCTGCTGCCGCCGCACGCGAATGAATCCTGGCCTTTCTTGTTCTCCCGACATAGGGTTTTGCGTGGCTCGTGCGTCTACACCAGAGAGATGACAGCCTCATGAGCACCCAGCCGCCAGCAGACCCGCCAGCCGCGCCGTCCCCGGAAATCGACAACGCGGCCCTGGATTGGTTCGTGCGCCGCGGTGGCGGCGGGTTCGACGCCACCGAAGAGGCTGCATTCCAGGCCTGGCTGGTGGTCGACGGCCGTCATCCGGCCGCCTTCGCGCGCTGGCAGCGCGATTGGAACGCGCTCGATGCGCTGCCGGCGGAAGGCCTGCGCGCGCTGAGGAAGAACCTGGCCGGCGACAAGGCCGCGGCCCATGCCCCGCCGCCGCGGCGCGCCTGGTGGCGCGGGCTGGCCGACTGGGTGCCGCAAGGCGCGTTCGCCGCCGCCGCGCTGTTGATGGTGGCCGGCGGCAGCTACCTGGCCTGGAGCCACTGGCAACAGCAGCCCGTGTTCGCGCAGAGCTTCGCCACTGTGCGCGGCCAGCAGCTCGACCTGAGCCTGCCCGACGGCAGCCGGCTGCGGCTCGACACCGCCACCCGCGCCGACGTGACGTTCTACCGCCAGCGCCGCGAGCTTCGCCTGCCCGAGGGCCAGACCGTGCTTCAGGTCAAGGGCGACGCGGCGCGCCCTTTCGACGTGCTCGCCGGCCCGCTGCGCATCACCGTCGTCGGCACCCGCTTCTCGGTGCGCTACACGCCCGGCACATCGGGCAAGGAAGGGGTGCGGGTTGCCGTGGAAGAGGGACGGGTGCGTGTGGCGCATGCCGGCCCGGCGGCATCCGGCGCGGCCATCGAGCTCGGCGCCGGCCAGCAGGTTGCCAGCGATGCGGCCGGCGTGCTCGGCGAGGTGTCTGCCGTGCCTGCCGCCGGCATCGCGCCCTGGCGCGAGAGCCGGGTCAGTTTCGACAACACGCCGCTGGCCCAGGCGCTGGCCGAATTCGAGCGCTACGGCCCCACCGGCCTCGTGGTGCGCGACCCGGGCGTGGCCGCGCTGCGCGTCACCGGCACCTTCGATCCGCACCGGCTCGACAACTTCTCCCGCGTACTGCCGCGGGTGCTGCCGGTGCGGCTGCGCGAGCAGGATGGCGTGACGGAGATCGTCCCCGGCAAGTAGCAGCGCGGGCCGCAAAAAAACTTTGCGGCCGACCTGGGGTTTGCCGAAGCTCATGCGTCTACATGAGAAGGATTCTTATTCACTTCCTTCTCAGAGATCACGCGCATGTTTCGTCTCCGTCGCTTTCCCCCTGCACCGTTGGCCCTGGCCGGGGCGCTGGCTTTCGGCAGTGCCGTTGCGCACGCCCAGGCTTCCGCGCCGATGCAAATCAGCATCGCGGCGCAGCCGCTGGCCCAGGCGCTCAATGACCTGGCGCGGCAGACGCGGCTCGAACTGATGGTCCAGCCCGCGCTGGTGGCGGGCAAGGCGGCGCCGGCCGTGTCCGGGCAGCTGACGCCGCAGCAGGCGCTGGACCGGCTGCTGGCTGGCAGCGGCCTGACGGCGACCATCGACGGCAATGCCGTCGTCGTCAAGGCGCTGTCCGACCCAGCGGGCGCCGGCAGCCTGCCGGCCGTGACGGTGACGGCAGCTTCGGAGCAGGAAACCGCCACCGGCAGGGGAAACGGCTACGTCGCCAAGCGCAGCGCCGCGGGCTCCAAGACCGACACGCCGATCATCGAGACGCCGCAGTCCATCTCGGTGGTGACCAAGCAGCAGCTCGAAGACCAGAAACCGCGCAGCATTCCGGAGGCGCTGAACTACACGCCCGGCGCCTTCACCGGCCTCGTGGGCTCGTCCAACCGCTACGACTACGTGGCCCTGCGCGGCTTCAAGGACAGCAGCGTGGACAGCACCCTGCTGGACGGGCTGCGCATGCTGAGCGACCAGGGCAGCTACACGTCGATGCAGGTCGATCCCTACTTCCTGGAGCGCATCGACGTGGTGAGGGGGCCGGCGTCGGTGCTCTACGGGCGCGCATCGCCGGGCGGTCTGGTGGCCATGACCAGCATGACGCCGCAGTTCCAGAACTACCGCGAAGCCCAGCTCACCATCGGCAACCGCAACAGGGTGGAAGGCGCGGTCGACCTCTCGGGGCCGATCGACGCGAACGGCGTGATGGCATACCGCCTGACGGCATTGGGGCGCTCGCTGGATTCGCAGTTCAACCATGTGAAGGAAGAGCGGCAGGTCATCGCGCCGTCGCTGGCGATCAGGCCGTCGAAGGACACGCAGCTGCTGCTGCAGGCGTATCTGCAGCACGATCCCGAGGGCAGCTACCACAGCGGCGTGCCGGCGGACGCCAGCATCAACGCGAACCACAACGGAAGCCGGATCTCGCGCTATTTCTTCGACGGCGATCCGAGCATCGAGAAGTACCAGCGCACTCAGCGTTTCGTCGGCTACCAGTTCTCGCATGCCTTCAACGAGCAGTGGAAGTTCAGGCAGAACTTTCGCTACGTCTCGGCGGACACCACGCTGCGCCAGGTCTACGGCTTCGGCTGGGCCAGCGCCAACGAACTCACGCGCTATTACTCCGGTGCGCGCGAATCCACGCGCGGCCACACCGTCGACAACCAGCTCGAAGGGCGCTTCGAGACGGGGGCGCTCAAGCACACGCTGCTGATGGGGCTGGACTACCAGAAGCGAAGCGTCGGCGGCAGCTGGGAGTCGGGCGGCGCGTCGCCGATCAACGTGTTCGCGCCGGTCTACGGCTTCCCCGGCCTGAGCGACGTCACGAGCTCGCCGCTCGATCGGCGCCTGGAACAGACCGGCCTCTACGTGCAGGACCAGATGGAGCTGGGCCGCTGGCGCTTCACGCTCGGCGGACGCCAGGACTGGGCGCACGCCTCGAACCGGTTCGGAACCGACGCGCCGGCGGAGTGGAAGGGTTCCAAGTTCACCAAGCGGGCCGGCCTGGTCTACCTGTTCGACAACGGCATCGCACCCTATGTCGGCTATTCGGACGGTTTCAACCCGAGCCTGCGCAACGACCAGCAGGGCAACATCCTGCGGCCGGCCGAGACCCGGCAGACGGAAGTCGGCATCCGCTACCAGCCCAAGGATTCGAACACGCTGCTGTCGGCCGCGGTGTACGACCTGACGCAGAACAACGTGGCCGCGCGCCCGGTCGGCGCCACTTACTACGTGCCGTCCGGCAAGGTGCGCTCGCGCGGCCTCGAGCTGGAGGCCCGCTCGCAACTGACGAGCAACTTCTCGATGCTCGCGAGCTACACCTTCACCGACATGAAGTTCGTCGAGTCGCCGGAAGGCTTCACGGGCAAGACGCCGTACCAGGCGCCGCGGCACATGGCCTCGGTCTGGGGCGACTGGACCTTCATGCCCGGCTTCACGCTCGGCGCCGGCGTGCGCCACGTGGGCACCAGCTGGGTCGACAACGCCAACAGTTTCAAGGTGCGGCCGTACGCCGTGGTCGACCTGATGCTGCGCATCGACCTGGCGTACGTGAACCCGTCGCTCAAGGGCGCCAACCTGCGCCTGAGCGCCAACAACCTCTTCGACAAGACCTACGTCGCGTCGTGCCTGAGCCAGCAGTACTGCTACTGGGGCGACGCACGCAACGTGGCGGCCACCCTGACGTACCAGTGGTAGCGGCCGCGGCCCGACAACCTCGAAATTGGAGTGCCATGAAAAAGGACGTTCATGAATTCATCGCGATCGGGCTCGGGCCCTTCAACCTGAGCCTGGCCTGCCTTGCGGAGCCGATTGCCGATCTGAACGGCATCTTCCTGGAGCGCAACACCGAGTTCAGCTGGCATCCGGGGATGCTGATCGACAGCACCACGCTGCAGAACCCCTTCCTGGCCGATCTGGTGAGCCTCGCGGACCCCACGAGCCGCTTCAGCTTCCTCAACTACTGCAAGGAGGAAGGCAAGATCTACTCGTACTACTTCCGCGAGAACTTCTACCTGACGCGCGCGGAGTACAACGCCTATTGCCGCTGGGCTGCGGCGCAGCTGTCCAACGTGCGCTTCTCGTGCGACGTGCAGGAGGTGGTGCACGACATCGAGAACGGCTGCTATGTCGTGACCGGCGCGCAGGGCCCGCGGCGCGAGCCCTTCGTCCTGCGTTGCCGCAAGCTGGTGCTGGGCGTCGGCTCCAAGCCGGTCTTCCCCCAATGCTGCGAGCCGAGCGGACACCGCTTCATGCATGCCGCCGACTACCTGTCGAACAAGGCGCAGCTGCAGCAGAAGCGCTCCATCACCATCGTCGGCAGCGGGCAAAGCGCCGCGGAGGTCTATCACGATCTGCTCAAGGAAGCCGACGCGTACGACTACAGCCTGACCTGGATCACGCGCTCGCCGCGCTTCTTCCAGATGGAGACCACCAAGCTCACGCTGGAGATGTTCTCGCCCGACTACATCGACTACTTCTTTCACCTCGACGAGCACAAGAAGGAGCGCATCGTTCGCACCCAGGACAGCCTCTACAAGGGCGTCAACGCCAGCCTGATCAACCAGATCTACGACCTGCTCGACGACAAGCGCAAGGAGGGCCGGCTGCGCACGCACCTCATCACCAACTGCGAGCTGCAGGGCTGCCGCTACGACGCCGCCGGCGACGGCTACGACATCGAGTTCCGGCAACTCGATTGCGAGACGCGCTATGCGCACCGCAGCGAGGGCGTGGTCTTCGCCACCGGCTACCGCGAGAACATTCCGCCCTTCGTCGAGGGCATCCGCCATCGCCTGCGCTGGGACGAGAAGGGGCGCTACCGGCTGGCGCGCAACTACGCGGCCGACTTCGGCGGCAACGAGATCTTCGTGCAGAACGCCGGTCAACATACCCACGGCATGACCAACCAGGACCTGGGCATGAGCTGCTATCGCAACTCCTACATCCTGCGCGAACTGACGGGCGTGGAGCACTACAAGATCGAGCGCCGCATCGCGATCCAGGATTTCGCCATTCCGGCCACTGCGGATTTCGTCAGGCTCTGACGCGGGAACAAGCATGAGCCTCAAATTCCACGTCATCATGATGACGGTGCTGGCCGTCATCAGCGACGCCATCCTCATCCCCTTCTATCCGCAGTTCTTCAGCGCGCGCTACGGCATCGACAGCGCGGTGCACGTGGGCGCGTACGTGGCGGCCATTTCGATCGCGGTGATGTGCACGCTGCCGATCTGGGCCCGCGTGGCGCGGCGCATCGAGCCGCTGCACCTGCTGGTCTACACGCAGTTCGCCGCCGGCAGCTTCAGCCTGCTGTGCGACTGGGCGCCCGACGTGCAGAGCTACTGGGTGCTGTCGATGCTGATGTTCATGTGCAAGAGCAGCTACCTGCTGATGTACCCGTACATGATGCGGCTCACGCCCAAGGACCAGCATGCGGCCACCATCGGCGTGCTGTCGGTCGTGGTGCATTTCGGCGCCATCTTCGGCGCGGTGGTGGGCGGCTTCGTGCTGCAGGCCTGGGGGCCGCGCGCCAGCATCTTCGCCATGGCTGCCGGCGACTTCTTCCAGATGGCGGTCTGCATCTACCTGATCCGCAGCGGCAAGATCGTGCGCGTCAACAGCGGCGCGCATGCGCAAGCCGCGGCTGCCGCCGAGGCGCGCAGCGTCGACTGGCGCGCGCGCCTGCCGATCCTGCGGCTGGCGCTGGTGATGCTGCTGTTCGACTTCAGCGCCTACCTGATCCGTCCCTTCTTCGCCGTCTACTGGCAGCAGACGAGCGGCTACGGCAGCGAGCTGGTCTCGGGCATGGCCTTCGCCATTCCGGGCGTGGTTGCCATCGTCGCGCTGCGGCTGCAGGCCCGCATCCGGGCGCGCGGCGGCCGATTGCCCGACCACACCGTGGGCAACCTGCTGCTGGGCATGGTCGGCCTGCTGCTGCACGCCGCGCCGGACCCGATGTGGATCGTGGTGGGACGCGTGCTGTACGGCTGGGCGCTGTTCCAGATCATCGTCAAGCTCGAAGTCAACCTGTTCCGCCTGTCGACGCCGGAGCGCTACGCGCACGACTACAGCATCACCAACTTCTTCCAGAACCTGGGGGTGCTGCTGTCCTCGTTCGCCGCCGGCGCGATCGTCGAGCGCTACGGGCTGCAGGTGCCCTTCCTGCTGGCGGCGGGCGGCTTCGTGCTGACCGCGCTGCTCGATCGCCTGATCCTCAACGTGCCCAGTGCCGATCACGCGGCCAAACTGGAGGTGCCGGCACATGCCAATTGACAGCCCGCACCGCCGCGCCGATGCCGCGCACGCGCCGTACCGCGACGAGGCCGGCTTCGTCTTTCGCCTGCTGCGGATTCCGGACGACGCCCCGATGCTGCATCGCTGGTTCACGCAGAAGCGCGCTGCGTTCTGGCTGATGCAGGACAAGACCGAGGACGAGGTCCGCGAGGTCTACCGGCAGATGATGGCGTCCGGCCATGCCACGGCCTACATCGGCTGGCATCAGGGCCGGCCGGCCTTCCTGGCCGAGTGCTACGACCCTGCGCACGACCGCATCCGCGGCTTCTACGAGGTGCGGCCCGGCGACCTGGGCATGCACGTCTTCGTCGGCCCGTCGGAGCTGCGCATCCCCGGCTTCTCGCGCGCCGTGTTCCATGCGCTGATGCGCTTCATGTTCGCCCACCTGGGCGCACGGCGCATCGTCGTGGAACCCGACGCGGACAACCACAGGATCCATGCGTTGAACCGGTCGGCAGGCTTCGTCTACGACCGCGACGTGCTCTTCGCCGAGAAGATCGCCAGCCTCGCCTTTTGCACCCGGCGGGATTTTGAACAGGCTACGGCCGCCAACCAGGAAGAAGTCCATCCATGAATGCCGATATCGCGAACCCGCTCTATCAACATCCGGCCGAGGCCGCCGCGCACCTGACGCCGGAAGTCTGGGCCCAGGCCAACCGCCTGCTGCTGCGCAAGGCGATCGCCGAATATGCGCACGAGCTGATCATCGAGCCCGAGCGCCTGAGCCCGGACAAGAACGGCTTTGCGCTCTACCAGGTCTTTTCCGACGACGGCGCGGTCTGCTACCAGTTCGACGCACAACGCCTCGCGCTGCGCCATTGGCACCTCGAGCCGGCATCGATCCGCAAGCTGGTGAGCGGCGCCGATCAGCCGCTGGACGCGCTGCAGTTCATCATCGAATGCCGCCAGCGTCTGGGCATTCGCGAAGAGCTGCTGCCGATCTACCTGGACGAGATCAGCAGCACGCTGTTCGGCAGCGCCTTCAAGCGCATGAAGGCCGATGCGCCCGGCAGCGCCGAGCTGGCCGACGCCGCCGACTTCCAGGTCATCGAGGTCGCGATGATGGAAGGCCATCCGGGCTTCGTCGCCAACAACGGGCGGCTCGGCTTCAACGCGGTGGACTACCGCGCCTATGCGCCCGAAGCCGGCTCGGACATCCGCGTGATCTGGCTCGCGGTGCACAAGGACCATGCCACCTTCGCCAGCATCTCCACGCTCGGCTACGAACAGCTGCTGGCCGAAGAGATCGGCCAGGACGCGGTCGATCGATTTACCCGCCAGGTGAGCGAGCGCGGCGTCGATCCGGCCGACTACTACTTCATGCCGGCGCATCCGTGGCAGTGGTTCAACAAGCTGTCGATCGCGTTCGCAGGCTACGTCGCAGAGCGCACGATCATCTGCCTGGACTACGGCAGCGACCGCTATATCGCCCAGCAGTCGATCCGGACCTTCTTCAACACCAGCGACCGCAGCAAGCGCTACGTGAAGACTTCGCTGTCGATCCTCAACATGGGCTTCATGCGGGGCCTGTCGCCCTACTACATGTCGGGCACGCCGGCGATCAACGAGTTCATCAAGGAACTGGTGTCCGGCGATCCTTTCCTGCGCGCGAACGGCTTCACCATCCTGCAGGAAGTGGCGTCGATCGGCTTTCGCAACTTTCACTACGAAGCGGCGATTCCGCTCGACACGCCGTACAAGAAGATGTTCTCGGCGCTGTGGCGCGAGAACCCGCTGCCGCTGCTCGCGCCCGGCGAGCGTCTGATGACCATGGCCGCGCTGCTGCACGTCGACAAGCACGGCAAGGCGCTGCTGCCCGAGCTGATCCGCCGCTCCGGACTGAGCACGGTGCCATGGCTGCGGCGCTACCTGGAGGCGTACCTGACGCCGCTGCTGCATTGCTTCTACAAGCATGACCTGAGCTTCATGCCGCACGGTGAGAACCTGATCCTGGTGCTCGACCGCCATGTGCCGGTGCGCGCCATCATGAAGGACATCGCCGAGGAGTGCGCCATCCTCGACATCGAAGCCAAGGCGCGCCTGCCGGAACGCGTCGAGCGCCTGGCGGTGGACGTGCCGGACCATTTCAAGCTCCTGGGCATCTTCATCGACGTGTTCGATGGCGTGCTGCGCCACATCAACCAGGTGCTGGTAGAAAACGCCTGCTGCACCGAAGACGATTTCTGGGGCGCGGTGGCCGACTGCGTTGCCGACTACCAGGATGCCCACCCCGAGCAGGCCGGCAAGCATGCGCACTACGACATGTTCGTGCCCGAGTTCCTGCATTCGTGCCTGAACCGGCTGCAGCTCGGCAACAACGTGCAGATGGTCAACCTGTCCGATCCTGCGTCCAGCCTGAAGATGGCCGGCAATCTCGCGAACCCGATCGCAAAGTTCCGCCGTCGCGCGGCAGCGCACGCCCAGGCGGATGCGCTGGCGGAAAGCCTGGAGTAGCAGGCCGCATGCGGGCGATCATCGACGCCGACCCCGAGCTCGCCCGCGTGCTGCAGTTGGCCGAGTGCGTCGTTCCGGGTCTGCGCGGCGAACAGAGCGACGCGCCGCTGCCCGATGCGCTTCGCCACGACGACGAGATCGCGGGCGGCGCGACGGCACTGCGCGCGCTGTGCCGCCACTGGACGCAGTCGCACGGCGCGGCCGGCGCGCACTACGTGGCGCTGCGCTGCTGGGGGCTGGCGATCTGGCAGCCGATCTATCTGGGCGTGATCGCCGCGCATCTCGACACGCATGTGCCGCGCCTCGCCGGATTGGCGCAGCCGGTGGTCGACGGCTTTCCCGGCGGCTTCCGGCTGCCGGTCCACGTGCCGGCGACCGGCGACCTGTCCACGCGCATGAGGCTCGTTGCCGATGAATTGCGCAGGCTGTGCCGAAGCACGCGCGAAGCGCTGATGCCGCTGGTGGCGCTGCACCCCCGCGCCGCCGATCGGCTGCAGGCCGAATGCGTGCTCGGTGCACTGCTGGCGCTGCGGCGTCACGAATCCGCCATGGGCGATGCCGACGTCGTGGCCGTGGGGGCCGACTGGCTCGCACAGCTCGGCATCGACGGCGGCTGCGGCTTCTTCGCCTACCGGGCGCGCGACGGCACGACCGCACTCGCACTCGACCGCAAGGTGTGCTGCCACCACTTCCGCCGCCACGACGGCGAGAAATGCAGCACCTGCCCCAAGCTCCCGCTCGACACGCGCATCGCCCGTCTGCTGGCCGATCCCTCGTAGTCCGGGCCCCTCGTTCCCGCGATGCGCCGATGCCCGCCCGGGCCGGCGTGGTTCGTCACGCTTTGGAGATTCCCATGAACGTTGTCGCACGCCTGGCGCATGTTCTGCCGGCATCCACGCAGTTGCCGGTCAGCGCCTATTTCGACGAAGCCCTGCTCGCGCGCGAGCAGGAACTCATCTTCAACAAGTCGGCCCGCTACGTGGGCCATGAGAAAGCCGTCCCGCAGATCGGCGACTGGCGGCGCCTGGCGCAGGAGGGCGGAGGACGCGTGCTGGTGCGCAATGCGCAGGGCGTGGAGCTGATGTCCAACGTCTGCCGGCATCGGCAGGCGCTGATCCTCGGCGGCGAAACCGGCGATGTGAGAGGACCCGCCAACCCGAGCGGAAACCTGGATGCGGCGGGCGGACACATCGTCTGCCCGCTGCACCGCTGGACCTACAACGACCGCGGCGAACTGCTCGGCGCGCCGCAGTTCGAGCAGAAGCCTTGCAAGAACCTGCAGCGCTTTCCGCTGCGCAACTGCCACGGCCAGCTGTTCGAAGGTGCGCGCGATCCGGCGCGGGACATGGCGGCGCTGTTCGCGCGGCCGGAGTTCGATTTCTCGGACTATGTGCTCGACCACGTCGAAGTCCATCAATGCAACTACAACTGGAAGACCTTCATCGAGGTGTACCTGGAGGACTACCACGTCGCGCCGTTCCACCCTGGCCTCGGCAGCTTCGTGAGCTGCGACGACCTGAGCTGGGACTTCGCCGATTTCTACAGCATGCAGCGCGTCGGCGTGCACCAGTCGCTGAGCGCGCCGGGCTCGGACGTCTATCGCGCCTGGCACGACCGCCTGCTCGACTACCGCACCGGCAGCGCGCCCGATTTCGGCGCGGTGTGGGTCACGTACTTCCCGACCCACATGATCGAGCTGTACCCGCACGTGCTCGTCCTGTCCACCCTGTATCCGAAGGGGCCGCAGAGCACCGTCAACGTCGTCGAGTTCTACTATCCCGAGGAGATCGCCGCCTTCGAGCGCGAGTTCATCGAGGCGCACCGCGCGGCCTACATGGAGACCGCCAGGGAGGACGACGAGATCGGCGAGCGCATGGATGCGGGCCGCCGCGCGCTGTACGAGCGAGGCGTCTCCGATGTCGGACCGTACCAGTCGCCGCTGGAAGACGGCATGCAGCACTTCCACGCGTGGTATCGGCGAATGATGGGTGCTGCGATGCTTCCCTGAGCCAGGCTACGCCAGCGGCGTCGCGTTGGCATAGCAGGACGACAACGGCGTCACGCTGATCGATGCGCAGGGCGGTCGTCACGCGGGCCAGGACGTGATCGGCTGCGACGGCGCCGACACCAGCCTGGCGCGCGACTGACGCACGCTCACTCGGAGGCCGGGCCGGCCTTCGCGCGCGCGCTCGCCATTGCGCTGCCGCGCATGCCTTCGATACGCTGCACCTCGGCCATGTAGGCATCGCTGTTGCGCGTTCGGCGGTAGGCCGCAAGGTGTTGCGCGTAGCCCGGGCCGTACGCCTCGGGGCTGTCGATGTGCCCATAGGCGCCCATGCCGGCCTTGTTCCAGAGGCTCAGATCGGCCAGCACTTCGGCCCGGCTCATCGCGCCGACGGCGACGGAGGCGGTCGCGGGCGTGCCCACCCATTGCTCCGACGGCGTCTGCGCCGCCGCCATCGAGCGCTGCAGGTCGGCTGCGACTGCGCTGCGGCTCATCGTGCCGCCGGTGGTGGCGATCGGCGCGCCGACCCAGGCCTCGGCCGGGACGGTCTGGGCCGACACGGCGCCGGCGAGAAGAAGTGCGGAGATGCCGAGGAGTCGCTTGGCTTGCATGATCGAAATCCTTCACTGTCGGGTGGGGCTGCGGGGATCGCGGCCACCATGGAACACAGTGTGGATTTCCGTCGCGTTTCGGGCTGTGCTTTTGCGCACAGGTTTTGTCAATGCGCGGGCCGGGGCACGTGCAGCACCGCGAGCGCTTCCGAGCGGCCGCGCACCGTCACCATCTCCGGCGCGCCCAGCGTGTCGGCGATGCCGGCCTGCTCGGCTGCGAAGACCGAGATCACGAGCCTGGTCGCGGCCACCCTGGACTGGTCCTGCAGGCGGCTCGCCGTGTTGACCACTTCGCCGACCGCGGTGAAGGTGGTGGTTTCCAGATAGCCCACCTCGCCGACGGCGGCGCGGCCCGCGTGCAGGCCCATGCCGAAATCGAGAGGCTGGCCGAACTGCGATTCGAAGCCGGCGCTCCATGCATCCATGCGCTCGCCGATCAGCTCGGCCGCGCGCACGGCCTGGCGGCATGCGGTCGGCAGGTCGACCTCGAGTCCGAAGATCGCCATCACGCTGTCGCCGATGAACTGGTTCGGCAGGCCGCCGCTCTCGCGCACCGCGGCGCCGACGATCGCGAAGTAGCGGTCGAGCACGTAGACCAGGTCGAAGGGCCATTGCCGCTCCGACAGGCCCGACCAGCGGCGCAGGTCGACGAAGAGGATGGCCAGGTCGTGCTCCCGGCCCAGGCGGCTGGGCTGGGGGGCGCGGCCCGGCGCAAACAGCGGCGTGATGGCGAGATCGCCGCTCGGGCGCAGCTGGCATGCGAGCCGGACGTCGGCCGGCGCGCGCACCCGCTCCAGCGTGTGGCGCTCGTCGTGATCCGGTGCTTCGGCATGCGCGGCCGGCCCGGCCACGCGCACGCGGCAGGTGGAGCAGCGCGCGCGTCCGCCGCAGACCGACAGGTGGGCGATGTCGTGCGCCCGGCTGGCTTCGAGGACGCTCCAGCCGCGCGGGACGCGGATGGTGCGATCCGGGTAGCGCAGCTCGATCGATGCCTCGCGCCGCAGCCGTTCGTACCAGGCGCGAAGCTGGCGTGCGGCGAGCAGGGCCAGCAATGCCAGTGCATAGAACCACTTGGCGTCCTGCTCTGTCGCGTCGAGCGCTGCTCTCTGCGCTGCGGTCGACGTCGGGGCCGGCAGCGTGCCGATCCATTGCAGTTCGCGGCCCATTGCGAAGAAGCCGAGGGCGGCGAGCACCGGCAGCAGCACGGCCACGGCGAAGAGCAGATGGAAATGCCGGCGATAGGCCGTGCGCGCGCGCAGCGCCAGATGCAGCCCGAGGCAGCCGTGCGTCCACGCGGCCAGCATCATGGCCAGCTGGAAGCTCGCACCGCCCGGACTCCAAAGGCCGCGGATCACGCGGGCGTAGGAGGGTTCGATCGCGAAGGCCTCGTAGGCCCAGCGCATCGCCGTCAGGTGCGCGGCCAGCAGCAGCGGCAGCGAGAACCCGAGCAGCAGCCGCACGGCCTCCATGGGCGGCATGCGCAGGCTGCGCCGCTCCCACAACGCCGCTGCGGCCAGCACCACATGCACGGTCGCCGCGCCATACAGCAGCACGCTGCCCGCGAGGCTGTGCCAGAAGGCAGAGATGGCCTGCAACGCGGCTTCGGCGGTCGCCAGCGAAACGAGGCCGAGCGCATGGTTGCTCAAATGCGCCGCCACGTAGCCCATCAGGACCACGCCGCTCGTCCATCGGAGGTTGCGCCGCGAAGGAAGGCGCAAGAGGGTCGGGGAACGGCGGTCCATGGGCGGGCTCCAAGCGGCACCCGAGCATAATGCGCGCGCCGGCCGACCCTGCATGACCCCTTCCTCCCACCGCTCCAGCCTCGCGCTGCGGAAGATTCCGCTGTTCGAAGGCCTGTCCGACAGCCGCCTCGACCTGCTCGCGCGATCCTGCCGCTGGCAGAGCGTGGCGGCGCGCAAGCCCTTGCTGCTGCGCTCGCAGGACGAGGGCGAGGTCTACTTCCTGGTGTCGGGGCGGGCGCGCATCACGACCTACTCGGCCAACGGGCGGCAGGTCACTTTTCGCGACTGCGGCGAAGGCGAGCATTTCGGCGACATCGCCGCGATCGATGGCGGGCCGCGCTCGGCCGATGTGCTGACACTGGAGGCCTGCGTCGTCGCCAGCCTCGACCGGGCGGCCTTCATGGCGCTGCTGCGCGACGAGCCGCTGGTGGCCGAGCGCGTGATGCGCCGCCTGACCCACCTGGTGCGCCAGCTGTCCGAGCGCGTCATCGACCTCAGCACGCTCGGCGTGCAGAACCGCCTGCATGCCGAGCTGCTGCGCATGGCCCGCGCCGCCGGCATCACCGGCAACCGGGCGCGCCTGGAGCCGGCGCCGCGCCATGCCGAGCTGGCCAGCCAGATCAGCACCAACCGCGAGCAGGTCACGCGCGAGCTCAACGTGCTTGCGCGCGAGGGCCTGCTGGTCAAGGAAGGCCGGGCCCTGATCGTGACCGACGCCGAACGCCTGGCCCGCATGGTGGCCGAAGTGCGCGGCGAGCCGGGCTGACGCTAGTTCCAGCGGCCTCTTGCACCGCCCAGGCTGAAGCGGCCCGCGCCCAGCAGCGCGACGGCCAGGGCGCCGGCCAGGTAGAGGCCCTGCAGCTCGAGCGCCCAGCCGCCGCCCTGCTTGGCCAGCGCGAACAGGCCGCTCGTGTGCACCAGGCCGATCGCGACCACCATGTTGAATGCGACGATGCCGGCCGCGGCGCGCGTCCAGATGCCGGCGATCATCAGCAGCGGCGCCAGCACCTCGCCCACGTAGACCAGGTAGCCGATGCCGCCCGGCAGGCCGGCGCGTTCCAGTGCGCCGACGACGAAGCCCGGTCCGTTCGTGAGCTTGTTGATGCCGTGCAGCAGCACGAGCAGCGCGACCGATGCGCGCAGCAGGAGCTTGCCTGCGTCCTCGCGCAGCGCGCCGATGGGGGGTGTTGCAGCCATCGGTGCGGCTAGCGGGCCAGCGGCCAGGGCCTGGGAGTTCATGCGGCGATCCTTTGATGAGATGTGAAGGTCGCGAGTCTGCGAACGCCGGCGGCGCGGGTCTGTGCGTTTACGCACATCTTTTCGATGCAGGCCCCGGCAGTCCGCCGCAGCCGCATCCTGCTACGCTCGCCGCACCCGCCCGCACGGCGCGGCCGCTCTTTCTTCCCCATCTCCATGGCGCTTCCCATCATCACCGACCCGCATTTCTATGCGGTCGCCGTTCCTGCCGTGCTCATGCTCGGCGTCAGCAAGAGCGGGTTCGGCGCCGGCTTCGGTTCGCTGGCGGTGCCCGTCCTGGCCCTGGCCGTCACCGTGCCCCAGGCGGCGGCGATCCTGATGCCGGTGCTGCTGCTGATGGACCTGCTGGGGCTCGCCGCCTTCCGGCGCGATTTCGACCGCTCGCTGCTGTGGTTCCTGGTTCCCTTCGGCCTCCTGGGCACCGTGATCGGCACCCTCCTGTTCAAGGTGCTTCCGGCGCACACGGTCGCGGGCATCGTCGGCGTGTTCACGCTGCTGTTTCTGGCCCAGCGACTGGTGTTCCCGCCGCGGCCGGACGATCCGATGCCGTCGAAAAAGGCCGGCGCGGTGTTGACGGCCATCGGCGGGTTCACCAGCTTCATCGCCCATGCAGGCGGGCCGCCGGTCAATGCCTACGTGATTCCGCTGCGCCTCTCGCCGGTGGTCTACACCGCGACGCTCGCCTACTTCTTCTTCGTGGTGAACCTGAGCAAGTGGATTCCCTACGCGTGGCTGGGCCTGCTCGACTGGCGCAACATGGCGACTTCGCTGGTGCTTCTGCCGATCGCGCCGCTCGGCGTGTGGCTCGGCATACGGATCGCGCGCCGCATCGATCCCGTCTGGTTCTACCGCTTTGTCTACCTCGGCATGTTGCTGACCGGCCTCAAGCTGAGCTGGGACGGCTTCCTCGCCTGATACGTCGTTTGACATAGGCCTGCTCGGCCATGTAATGCAAAGCTCTACGATTGCCGCGGCCCCCTCGCGTAGGCAGAATTTCGGGCATGTCCGAACAGATGACGACGCCCGCCAAGCTCGAAGATTCCGAGCTTCACAGTCTCGCTGCCGAGTGGCGCATCCGCGCCATGCAGGGCGACCAGCTGGCGCATCGCATGGCCCAGGCACTCGAAGCCGAACAGCGCCGCCGCATTCGCGACACCGGGCTGCAGCCGCTGCCGCCGGCCCGCTCTTCCGCCGCGGCGCCGTGGTGGAAGTTCTGGTAATCGATCCAACGCTTTTTTCCCACCCGCCATGGACTTTGCGATCGGCCTCGCCCTGCTCAGCCTGCTTGTCGCGACCGTTCTTTCCAACGTGATGGCGCGCCGGCGCGAGAAGAGCCTGGCGTTCGACCCCCTGACGAACGAGGCGCGCAACCTGTTGCTCAGGGAACGCGCGGCGCCGGTGCCGCTCTGCCCCACGCTCACGTCCGAACACTGGGCCCGGCTCGAAGCGGTGCAGCCCTCCTGGCGTCGGCAGGTGTTCGAGGCGGCGCGCGCTCGCTACTTCGAAGCGCGCAGCGCCTTCACCCACAACGATATCGACGGCAAGCTTTACTACCCGAATCCCGCCACGGTGGCGGGCGCAGCCCACCAGGTGCTGGTGCTGACCGAACGCTTCTGAGCCTTCCCGGCTGCAGGCGGGCGGCGCGTTCGTCAAAGCAGTTCCTCGTTCACGAACACGGACAGCACCGACATCCGCAGCCGCAGTCCCCAGTTCGAGTTCGGCTCGTTCGCGAACACGGCGTTGTCCTGGCCGTCCTGCGCGACCCACCGGAGGCCGCGTTGGTCGCCGAGCTTGCGGACCTGGTAGCTCCTGGGCAGCCGTTCGCCCTGCAGCAGGCTCGCCACCTGGCCCGCCAGTTCCGGGCTTTCGACGATCAGCCCCATCTCGGTGTTGCTGTGGGCCGAGCGGCGGTCCATGTTCATCGAGCCGATGTAGAGCCAGCGCTGGTCCACCACCGCGACCTTGGCATGCAGCCGGCCGAGCGAGCCGTGCAGTTCGCCAGCGGCGCTTTGCCGCGCCTCGGCACTGTGCCGCGCATCGGCGCCCGGCATCAGCTCGTACAGCGAGACGCCCATGTCCAGCAGGGCGGTGCGGTAGCGCGCGTAGCCGAAGTGCGCCAGCGGCTCGTCCGTCGTCGCCAGCGAATTGGTCATGACCGACACGCGCACCTGGTTGTCGGTGGCCTGCTTGAGGATCTCCAGCGTGCGCCGCCCGGGAACGAAGTAGGGCGATGCGACAAGCACCTCGGAGCGCGCCGATTGCAGCAGCTCGAGCTTGCCGTTCATGACGGCGCCGTCGGCGGTCGGTGCGTTGCCCGGCGCGGCCTTGGCGGGTGCGTCGGCGAACACGCGGGCGGCGGCCATGTGCAGTTCGAGGCGGCCGCCGGCCAGCTGCGTGCCGATGCTGCTCTGGCCGAGCGGGTCGAGTGCCGCCATCGGCAGGTCGGCGGCGTCGGATTGCCGCACGGATTCGTCGAAGTGGCGACCGGCGGCTTCCGCCGTCAGGTCTTGCGCGACGAGGGTCTGGATCGGATAGGCCTGCTCGCTGTTCCAGTAGCCGTCGAACACCGTCGACAGCTCCTGCACGACCGGTCCGGCAGAGAACATGTCCATGTCGATGAAGTTGGCGGGTTCGCTGCTGCGGCCGAAGTATTCGTCGCCAATGTTGCGGCCACCGCTGATCGCGAACACGTTGTCGGCGACGAGCAGCTTGTTGTGCATGCGCCGGTTGATGCGCGAGAACTCGTTCAGCGAGAGCAGCACGCGTGAGGCGACGCTGCCGTCGCGCACCGGCAGCGGGTTGAACATGCGCAGTTCGACGTTCGCCCGGGCGGCGAGGCCGGCCAGCAAGGCGTCCTCGCCGGTTGCGTGCAGGTCGTCCACCAGCAGGCGCACGCGCACGCCGCGCGCGGCGGCGTCGGCCAGTTCACGCAGGAACTGCCGCCCCGACGCGTCGTCGGCGATCTGGTAGTACTGCGCATCGATGGTCTTTTCGGCGGCACGGACCAGCGCGATGCGCGCCTCGAAAGCCTGGTCGCCGGCGGGCAGCAGGCGCATGCCCGACAGGTGGCGGCTGTCCGCCGGTATCGATGCCATGGCCACTGCGGCGAGGCGGGTGTCCGCCACGTCGGTGCGGGCTTGCGACTGCGGCCGCGCCACGCCGCCCGGCAGGCTCGCGCAGCCCGCCAGCATGCCGACCAGCACCACGACGAAGGCCCACGACGCCAGGCGCAGGCCGACACGCTGGGCGATCGGCAGGGGGGAGCGCGTGAAGAAGGAGGCCATGGCTCTAATCTAGGCAGAAGCCCTCTTTGTCACGAGTAAGCAGGTCGCCGCGCGGATGTGACATTGGTCACACTCGGGCGGCGCGTTCGATAATTCGCCCCTGCGCAGCACCGGAGTGACCGATGAATTCCGCCGCCGACTACGCCGACGACCGTCTGCCGAAGCCCCTGCTCGAAGCCATCGCGCCGCACGGGTCGACGCGCGCGTTCGCGGCCCAGGCGATCCTGATCAACGAAGGCGACACGACCGACTCGCTCTACATCCTGCTGAAGGGGCGGGTGAAGGTCTACGCGAGCTCGGACGACGGCCGCGAGCTCGTGCTTGCCGAGTACGGTCCCGGGGAGTATTTCGGCGAACTCTCGATCGACGGCGAGAAGCGCTCGGCGTCGATCAAGGCGCTCGAAGCGTGCAGCTGCCGCGTGGTCCAGGGCTCGGAGCTGCGCCAGTTCCTTGCGGACCACCCCGACTTCGCGATGCATCTGACCCGCAAGCTGATCCGCATGGTGCGGCGCCTGACCGAGCAGGCGCGCAGCATTGCGCTGCAGGACGTCTACGGCCGCCTGGTGCGGGTGCTGACCGAGTTGTCCGAACCGGCCGGCGAAGAGCGCGTGCTGCGGCACAAGCTGACGCAGCAGGACATCGCCGGCCGCATCGGCTCCTCACGCGAGATGGTGAACCGGGTCATGAAGGAACTGACCGCCGGCGGTTATGTCGCGCAGCGCGACGGCCGCCTGGTGATCCTGCGCAAGCTGCCGGCCAACTGGTAGCACGCCGGATCAGGAATTCGGCACGATGCGCCATACGGGCACCTGCCGCTGGAAGCCCTTGAGCGCCAGTTCACCGGCCGGCTGGATCGACCACTCGCCTGCGGGCAGCGTCTCCTGCAAGTCGGCCTGGACACGCTGCGACAGCAGGATCTCGCCACCTTCTGCTTCTCCGCACAGGCGCGCGGCGAGGTTGGTCACGGTCCCGATGGCCCCATAGTCGATACGCCCTTCGAAACCGATGCTGCCGATCGTCGCGAATCCCTGCGCGATGCCGATGCCCATGTGCAGGTCGTAGCCGCGCCGGCGCCATTGATCGCTGAGGTGGCGCATCTCCTCCTGCATCTGGACTGCCATTCGCAGCGCGCGCATCGGCGCATCTGGCACCGGCTGCGGATCGTTGAAGAAGATCATCATGCCGTCGCCGGAAAAGCGCTCCAGCGTTCCCTCGTGCGCCAGTACCAGCCGGCCCATCGCCGCGTGGTACTGGGCCAGCACGGCCATGACCTCCTCGGGATCGGCTGTCTCGGTGAAGGCGGTGAAGCCGCGCAGGTCGAGAAAGACGACGGTGATCTCGCGCCGATGGCTCTTGAGCGGATCGTCGGCGCCGCCGGCCAGAATCGCCTGGGCCAGTTGGGGCGAGAAGAAGCGCTTGAGCTGCCCGAAGCGCTCGAGCTGTTCGACAGCATCGGCCACGCGTTGTTCGAGCGTCTGGTTCCAGGCCTGCAGCTCGGCCCTTTGCCGCTGGACCTCGTCGTACAGCGCCTTGACGCGCAGCAGCGATCGCACGCGCGCCATCAGCTCGGCCTGGTGGATGGGCTTGCTCAGGAAGTCGTCGGCGCCCGCCTCCAGCCCCTTCACGCGCTCGTGTTCCGGATCGAGCGCGGTCACCAGGACCACCGGCAGCACCGCGCAGGCGGGATCGGCACGGAGCGCGCGGCACACGTCGTAGCCGTTCATGCCCGGCATCATCACGTCGAGCAGGACAAGGTCGGGCATATCGGCTGCGACGCGCGCCAGCGCCTCCTCGCCGGATGCCGCGGTGCTCGTGCGATAGCCGCGCGCCGTCAGCACGTCGGAGAGCAGCTTGACGTTCTTGTCGACATCGTCGACCACCAGGATGTGCGCACTCATCGCGGTGGTCTGCCGCTCAGGAAGCGCTCGACGGTCGCGCGCAGGGTCTTCAGGGCGATCGGCTTGGTCATGAAGGCGTCGAATCCCGAGTTCACGATGCTGCGATGGTCGTCGGGCATGACCGAGGCCGACACCGCTATGACCGGGACCGCCCGCAACGCCGCCTGCTCACGAAACTTTTGCAGGGCGGCGATGCCGCTCATGCCCGGCAACTGCACGTCCATCAGGATCAGGTCGGGCGGGTTGCCGATCGCCATCTGCACGCCCGCCTCCCCGGTCCTCGCCTCCATCGTGGCGTGCCCGGCGTGCTGAAGGACGTCGCGCATCAGCTTCATGTTCTTCTCGTTGTCTTCGACGATCAGGATGGTGCTCATTCGATGCCCTCCGCGCCATGCGCTGCGGTGCTATTCGACTTGGGAGCGGCCCGGCGTCTCATACGACAGCCTCCGCGACTTGCTGGGGCAGCAGGAAGCTGAAGGTCGCGCCTTCGCCGAGGCGGCTCTCGACGCGGATCGTTCCGCCGTGGAGTTCGACGAAGCGCTTGGCCAGCGCCAGGCCCAGGCCCGTGCCCTCCGCCTTGCGCTGCGGGTCGCTGCCGGCCTGGCGGAACTCGTCGAACACCAGGGCCTGGTCTTCCGGCGCGATGCCCACGCCGGTGTCGGCCACGCTGACCTCGGCGACGCCTTGGTCGGCCGTATCGAGGCGCCGGGCGCGCAGGCGCACGCTGCCGCCGGCCGGCGTGAACTTCACCGCATTCGACAGCAGGTTCACGACCACCTGTTTGACCTTTCGGGCGTCGGTCACCCATTCCGTGAGCCCGTCGCCGATATCGAGGGAGATCAGGACACCGCTGCGCTGCGCGCGCTCGCGCACGAGAGTCAGTGCCTCGTCCATGAGCAACCCGAGGTCGATGCAGCTCAGGTCCAGTTCCATCCGCCCCGCTTCGATCTTCGACAAGTCCAGCACGTCGTTGATCAGCGTCAGCAAGTGCTGGCCGGACGAATGGATGTCCTGCAGATATTCCATCTGCTTGTCGTTGACCTCGCCGAACATCCGCTCGGCCAGCACTTCGGAGAAGCCGATGATGGCGTTCAACGGCGTGCGCAGCTCGTGCGACATGTTGGCCAGGAACTCCGACTTGTGGCGGTTGGCCACCTCGAGCTCTCGGCCCTTGTTCTCGATCTCGCGGAACAGGCGCTCGTTCTGGATCGCGACCACGGCCTGGTCGGCGAATGTCTCGACCAGGCGGACTTCCGCATCCGAAAACGGCTTCACCTCGTTGCGAAGGACGGCGATGACCCCGACCGGCGTGCCCTTGCGCACGATCGGCACGGCAAGCACGGTGCCGACGTCGTTGCGCTTGGGTGCTCTGCGGATTGCCGGATGCATGGGATCGACCAGTTGGGCGACGTCCTCGACATGCACGGTCCGGCCTTCGACGAACGCCCGGCCGACCACCGATCCGGCGCTCTTCGGCAGGACGTTGTCGCGGCCCGATCGGAACCCGTCCTTGACCTGATACCCGGTGATGGCCCGAAAGTGATGGCCCTCCTGCAGCCAGATCTTGCTGGCATCGGCGCGGCAACGCAGCACGGCGTGCTCGGCAATCGCCTCCAGAACCGGTTTGAGATCGGCCGGAGAGTGACTGAGCACCCTCAGGACTTCCGCCGCCGCGGTCTGGAAATCGAGCGACGCAGTCAGCTCCGACGTGCGCTGCTCGACCTTGCGCTCCAGCTCTCCATACGACCCGCGCAGCTGTGCCGACATGCGGTTGAACTGATCGGCCAGGGCTTCCAGCTCGTCACCGGTCTTGACGACGATCTGCGCGTCCAGCTCACCCTCGCCGATGCGCCGCGCGCCCGCTGCGAGCGTGCGGATCGGCCGGACCATGTTGCGCGCCAGCACCCATGCCGCCACCGCCGAGACCATCAAGCCGGCCAGCAACAGCAGGCCGGTGCGCAAGATCGATGCATTCAGCTTGGCGTACACCTCGGCCATCGGCCGCTCGACGAACACGTTCCAGCCCAGCGGCTCGATAGGCGCCACCGAGGTCAGCACCTCCGCGCCCTGCAGGTCGTGCGTCACCATGGCCTGCGCGCCCGGAGCCTTCGCCGCGGCTGCGGCCCTGACGTGCGGCAACGAAGCCAGGCTGGTCTTGCGCAGGACCAGGCCGATGTCGGGGTCCGCCACCAGCAGGCCGTTGCTGTCCACCACGTAGGCCTTGCCCGCGTCGTCGGTGCTGATGCGCGAGATCACGTCCCAGATGAACTTGAGATTGAGGTCGGCCACGGTCACCGCGCCCTTGTCGCCTTCGGACCGGATCGCAACGGTCATGTAGGGCTCGCTGCCCTTGTAGAAGTACACGGGCCCGAACCACGGTGCCCCGGCCCGGGCGTTCTGGAACGGCGCTTCCGAAGACCGGTCCCTGCCCGACCCCATCGAGTCCATGCCCAGGCGCGACACGGCAACCCGTTCACGGCCGCTGCTGTCGAGCTGCGCAACGTCGGTCACCTCGGGGACCTGGCGCAGCAGCCGCAGGAACTCGATGCGGCGCGCTTCCAGGTCCGCCTCGTCGAACATCGGAAGCGAAGCGAAGCCCAGCTGTTCGGCGAGCTGCTGGATGTACTGCTCGATCCGCGACGCCGCGCCCACCGCCTTGACTTGCTGCAGGCTGGCCAGCGCCGCCTTGTTTTCCTGATAGGAAAAGTAGAGACTGATCGCGCCCGACGCGAGCAGGACAGCCATGACCAAGGAGAGAATCAGCAGCAGATACTTGCGGAACAGGTGCCCCCGGTGGATGTCGCGCGTGGACTCTGCCGGCAATGCGGCATCCAGCATGGCGCGGCCACGTTCCTGGGATGTTTTCATTTCGACTGCTGATGGCGCGTCGCCATGGAAGCCCAGCGAAGTCAGCGTGGCCGGGGCCTTCATGATTCGATCACTTTGTCGTCGATTGGCTGCGCCACATGCAGCAGCGCGGCGCCGATTTTCCGCCTTTCCGGACGCGGCGAAATCCACCAATCAGCCTATGGAAGACGGATGCTCCGAAGGAAAAACCTGATGAACGGCAAGAACCTGCGGCTTCTTCTTTGCACCCTGATGCTTGCCGCCGGCCCCGCTGCCGAGGCCCAGCAGACCCGAAAAGTGCCGCGCGTGGGATACATGGCGGCCGTTTCGGCCAGCGCGGACGCGCCCCGGCTGGAGGCGTTCCGGCAAGGGCTGCGCGATCTGGGCTATATCGAAGGACAGAACATCCAGATCGACTACCGTCATGAAAGCCTCGACCTCGAGCGGCTCCCGAGCCACGCGGCCGAACTGGTCCGCCTGGATGTGGATGTGATCGTCGCGGTCACGACCAACGCAGCCTTGGCCGCCAAGAAGACGACCGGCACCGTTCCCATCGTCTTCATGGGCGTCACCGACCCGATCACCACCGGCCTGGCCGAGACCCTGGCGCGGCCGGGCGGCAACAGCACGGGGATCACCAACGTGGCGGCGGTCCTGGCCGGAAAGAGGCTGGAGCTTCTCAAGGAAACCATTCCCAAGGCCAGGCGGGTCGCGGTGCTTTGGGACCGCAAGGCGCCGGGCTCCATTCCGCAGTGGGAAGCGAGCCAGGTGCCGGCGGAGAAGCTGGGGCTGCAGCTTTATTCGATGGAGGTGAGCAGCGTCGACGAGTACGTGGTGGCGTTCACGCAAGCCGTCAAGGCGCACAGCAGTGCCGTCTGGATCACGCTGAATCCCGTTGCCAATTCGAACCAGAAACTCATTGCCGAACTCGCCATCGCCAGCGGACTGCCGTCGATTTGCGCACGGGGCGACTATGCGGAAAACGGATGCCTCATGGCCTACGGGCCCGGCTACGGCATGGAGGGGAAGGACGGCGCGCGCTACGTCGACAGGATTTTGAAAGGCGCCAAACCGGCGGACCTCCCCATCGAACAGCCGACGAAGTTCGAATTGCTGATCAACCTGAAAACGGCCAAGCGCATCGGTTTCACGATTCCGCGGTCTGTACTGAATCGGGCGGACAAGGTGATCCAGTGATGGATCAAGGCTCAAACGGTGTGGCGATAGATCTTCTGCAGCAAGCGAATCAGCATCTCGCGCTCGCGCGGCGCGAGGCGCGCGCTGGCATCCGCTTCCAGCTGTTCCACGGTCCGCTCGGCCTCTCGCACCAGCTGTTCGCCGGCCGGCGTCAGATGCAGGCCGATGGCGCGGCCGTCGTGCGGATGCGGGCGCCGCTCGATCAGGCCGCGGCTGTCCATCGCAGAGATCAGGCTCACCAGGTTGGGCGGCAGGATGTCCAGCGTGGCGCACAGCTGGCGCGATGTGGCGCCGGGGTTGTGTGCCAGCAGCGAGAGCACCGAGAAGTCCACCTGCTTGAGACCGTAGGCGGTCATGCGTTCCGCGAACACCGCGCTGATCGCCAGCCAGGCGCGGCGCGCGTTGTAGCCCACCAGCGATTCGAGAACGCGGGTGTCGAGCCGGTCGGAGCGCGAGGCCGGGACGGCGACTGTGGCGGTGGATTTCTTGCGAGGGGCTGCGGCCATGGCCGGAGCGTAACTGCGTTGGCGAGCCAGCGCACCCTGCGCGCGTCGCTTAGGTGGCAGTCCGGGCCGCGGCGACGGCTTCGCAGGCGCGCTTGACGATGCCCAGCCGCATCTCGAACTCCGGCAGCACCCAGCGGCGGAAGGCCGCGGCGGGCGTCGACCAGCGTGCTTCTCCGGGCGCGGCATGCTCGATGCGCGCCCAGGCCCAGGCCAGCATTGCCAGCATCACGACGCGCAGATAGTCGTCGGCCACCTCGCAGGGCAGCGCGGCATCGGCCTGCGCCGCCATGACGACCGTGGTGCCGAGATAGCGCAGCTGCGCCAGGCGGCGCTGCACGTCGGCATCGATCTCGCGCGAAGCATCGAGCTCATCGCGCAATTCGAGCAGCAGCGCCGACATGCCGGCGCCGCCGTCGGCCAGCACCTTGCGCACCAGCAGATCGATCGCCTGGATCTCGTTGGTGCCCTCGTAGATCATGGTCACGCGCGCGTCGCGCAGCACCTGCTCGATGCCCCACTCACGCACATAGCCGTGGCCGCCGAAGACCTGCAGGCATTCGCTGGCGCCGTCGAAGGCCTGCCGTGTGCAGGCCGACTTGAGCACCGGCGTGACCAGCGCACACCAGCGCTGCGCGCGTTCGCGGACCTTGGGGTCGCCGTCGTACTTGGCGACGTCGAGCTGGAGCGCGGTGCGGTAGGCGATCAGCCGCGCGCCGTCGATCCATGCGCGCTGCGTGTCGAGGATGCGCCGCATCGCCGGATGCTCGATCAGCAGGTCGGCCGCTTCGCCGCCGCGGCTGGCCGGCGCGGCAGGGCCGGGCGCGCGCATCTGCCTTCGCTCGTGCGCGTAGCCGTCGGCCTTCTGCCAGGCCGCGTCGAGCAGGCCGATGCCCTGCAGCGCGACGTGCAGCCGCGCCGCGTTCATCATCACGAACATCGCGGCCAGGCCGCGGTTGGGGTCGCCGATCAGCCAGCCGATCGCATCGTCGAAGCGCATGCTGCAGGTCGGGCTGCCGTGCAGGCCCATCTTTTCCTCGATGCGCTCGCAGTGCACGGCGTTGCGCATACCCTCGGGCAGCACTTTCGGCACCAGCACCAGCGACAGGCCTTTGGGACCGGCCGGTGCGTCCGGCAAGCGGCACAGCACCAGATGCACGATGTTCTCCGTGAGGTCGTGCTCGCCGCCCGAGATGAAGATCTTGCTGCCCGCGACACGGAAGCTGCCGTCGGCCTGCGCCACGGCGCGCGTGCGCACCTGGCCCAGGTCGCTGCCGGCATGGGCTTCGGTCAGGCACATGGTGGCGAGCCACTCGCCGCTCGCGATTTTCGGCAGGTAACGCTGTTTCAGATCCTCGCTGCCGTGGTGCCTGAGGCATTCGTAGGCACCGTGCAGCAGGCCGGGCGCCATCGTGAGGCCGTGGTTGGCGGCGCTGAGCCATTCGAACAGGATCGCTTCGAGTAACGCAGGCAGGCCCTGGCCGCCGTCTTCGGGCGCGGCAGCCAGCGCGAGCCAGCCGCCCTGGCTCAAGCCCTGGTAGGCCTCCCGGAAACCGGGCGGCGTGATCACCTTGCCGTCGACGAAGCGGCAGCCGGTTTCGTCCCCCGTGCGGTTGACCGGTGCGATGACCTCGGCGACGAACTTGCCGGCCTCGTCGAGCACCTGTGCCTGCAATGCATCGTCGAACTCGGCGAAGGGCGCGAGCGCGCGCAGGCGAGGCGTCGCGTCCAGAACGGCCTCGAGCAGGAAACGCACGTCGGCGGGGCGGGGCTGGTAGTTCATCGGCAGGCGAAGCTGGCGGCGCTTTCGGGGTCACCGCCGGTGTAGGTCGCGACACGCGGATAGGGGCACAGCGGCCGGGTGCGGCGGGCCGACCAGTCGGCGGGCACCTCGGCATTGACTGCGTTGGCGCCCGGGCCGCGCGCGGCGGCGGTCACCGAGGGCGGCGGCTGGCCCTGCTCGACCCAGCCCACGAGCGCGCTCAGCATGTCGAACTGGTCGGTGGCCGGACCGCCGGCGCAATGGTTCATGCCCGGCACCGGAAAGTAGCGCGCGAAGGACGAGGCATCGCCGCCGTTGGCGGCCTGCAGGCGCTCGTACCAGGCGGCGGTGGCGTCCGCTGAGAACACCGGATCGCTGGTGCCGTGGTAGACGATCATCTTGGCGCCGCGATCGCGCAGAACGCTCAGGTTCGCGGCGTCCGGCGGCGCCATGAAGGCCATGGCCGAGTCGCGGTAGACCCCTGCGCTGGCGTCGATCAGCGGCGCGTCCTTGTCCATGTCGAAGCCGAGCGCGAAGGCCAGGCCGCCGGGCCGGGTTGCCAACGGCGGCGAGCTGAAGATGAAGCCCACGGCGCCGGCATCGCGCGTCGGCGGACTCACGAACTTCCATTCGCGCCAGTTGGCGCCGGCGATGCCGGCATCGAAAGGGAAGCTGCTGTAGATCGGCCGGCCGGCGCTGTTGCGCGCGCCGGCGAACACATCGGCGAGCACTGTCTTCTGCGGCGGTGTCAGGCACTGGCCGCTGCGGGTGCCTGCACAGGTGGGCACATCGCTCTCGATTCGAAAGCGGGTCTTGCAGGCCTTCACGTCGGACACGATGCCGTCGGCGAGGCCGTCGAGCGCATCGCAGCGCGCGAGCACGCGCTCGGCCACCAGCTTCAGCTCGGCGGGCGCGAAAGCGGTCTGGATGTCGGGCAGGCCTTCGGCGGTCTTGGCGCTCGCGATCCTGGCGTACTGCTGCGCCCCGAAGAGCTGCGCGACGGCCGCCCTCGGCAGGTTGTAGCCGGGATTGCCGGCGAGGATGCCGTCGTACTGGCCGGCCGAGCGGGCCGCGGCCACCATCGCGTGCCGGCCGCCGTTGGAGCAGCCGCCGATGTACGAGCGGTCCGGTGCGCGGCCGTATGCCTGCGCAATCAGGTTCTTCGCCATCGGCGTGAGCTCCGCAACGGCGTTGTAGCCGTAGTCCCGCCGCGCCTGCGGATCGATGCCGAAGCGTGGTCCCAGCGAACCGGCGTGGCCGGCGTCGGAACTGATGACGGCGAAGCCCATCTGCAATGCATTGCTGACCGGCCCGCCGCCGCCGATGCCGCCGAGGGCGGGAACCACCACGCCGTCGAGGCCGCCGTTGGCCTGGTAGAAAAAGCGGCCGTTCCACGCCTGGGGCAGCCGCATCTCGAAGCCGATGGCGTAGGTGTTGCCGTCGACTTCGCTCACGCGCTCGTTCATGCGGCCTTGCACCAGGCAATGGGCCGGTGCCGGCAGGCTCGCGTTGCCGACGGCGATGGCGCCCGCGGGTACGTCGACAGCGCTCGTGTAGACCGTGCCCGGGCGCGCAGCCTTTGCCGCGAGGTCGGTGCACGACAGCAGCGGTCCCGGGCGGGCGGCGCTGAGTCGGGGGGCATGGGCACCGGGACCTGGCGAGGTGCAGGCGACGAGCACAGTGACCATGCCCAGCGTCACCGCGCGCAGCCTGGAGGCGATCATGACTCGGCTGTGAAGCCGATCTGCTTGACCAGCGGTCCCCAGCGCTCGTATTCCGCCTTCTGGTCGGCCGCCATCTCCTGTGGCGTGCTGCCGTTCGCCACCAGGCCGACCAGGGCCAGGGCGTCGACCACCGACTTGTCCTTCAGCGCGGCGTTGATCGCGGCATTGGCGGCGGCGATGGTGGCGGCTGGGGTCTTGGCGGGCGCGTAGAAGCCGAACCACTCTTCCGAGGTCACGTCCGGGTAGCCCAGTTCGGTGAACGTGGGTACATCGGGGAGATAGGGCGAGCGCTTGCGGCCGGAGGTCGCCAGCACGCGCACGCGATTGGCCTTCATGTACTGCAGGTAGTCGCCGCTGGGGTTCATGGCGGCGGCGACCTGCCCGCCCACCAGGTCGGTGATGCTGGGCACGGTGCCGCGGTAGGGCACGTGCTTGAGTTCCACGCCCGCGCGCAGGCCGAGCAGCGCACCCAGCAGGTGCGGCATCGAGCCTGCGCCCGGCGAGCCGTAGCTGGCCTGCGCCGGGTTGGCCTTGGCCCAGGCGAGGAAGTCCTTGAGCGTTTTCACCTCGGCTGGCACCGCCGGTCCCACCGCCAGGCCGTGGAACATGATGGCGCCGATGGACACCTGGGTAACGTCCTCGGGCTTGTAGCTGAGCTTGGGATAGATGTAGGGATAGACCGCCAGCGCCGACACCGGGGCCAGCGTGAGGACCGAGCCATCGGCCGGCGAGTTCTTCAATGTCTCCACCGCGATGCGGCCGCCTGCGCCCGGCTTGTTCTCCACGAAGCCGGGGTTCTTGCTGTAAGCCGTGCCGCCCAGCTTCTCGGCCACTCGGCGGGCCACGCTGTCACCGGCGCTGCCGGGAGGAAAGCCGTACATGATCTTGACTTGGTCCAGCGCCTGGGCCAGCGCGGAGAGGGGCGAGAGGGCGCCCAGGGCGGCGGCGCTGCCCAGGGCGTGCAGGAAGTGGCGACGGTGTTGCATGGCGATGTCTCCTTGAGGAAAGCGGACGAATTCAGCGCGGCGCCATGCGCAGGGCGCCGTCGAGGCGAATCACTTCGCCGTTGAGGTGGCCGTTGGTCACGATGTGGCAGGCCAGCTCGGCGAACTCCGAGGGCTTGCCCAGGCGCGGCGGGAAGGGGATCGACGCGGCCAGCGATTGCTGGATGGCTTCGGGCAGCTCCTTCAGGAGTGGCGTCGCGAACAGGCCCGGCGCGATGGTGCATACGCGGATGCCGTGCTGCGCGAGGTCGCGCGCCATCGGCAGCGTCATGCCGACGAGGCCGCCCTTCGAGGCGCTGTAGGCCTGCTGACCCACCTGGCCGTCGAATGCCGCGACCGAGGCGGTGAGCAGCATCACGCCGCGTTCGCCGCCTTCGAGCGGATCGAGCTTCGCGCATTGCGCCGCGTAGAGGCGGCTGATGTTGTAGGCGCCGATCAGATTGACGTTGACCACGCGCACGAAGTCTTCGAGCGGCGCCGCATTACCGTCCTTGCCGACGATGCGTTTGGCGCTGCCGATGCCGGCCACGTTCATCAGGATGCGCGCGGGGCCGTGCGCGGCGGCGGCCTTGTCGAGCGCGGCGTTGACGCTGTCGGTGTTCGTGATGTCGCAGGCGCACGCGATGCCGCCGATCTCGGCTGCGACCTTTTCGGCCAACGCGGTGTTGACGTCCAGCACCGCGACCTTCGCGCCCAGGCGTGCGAGTTCGCGCGCAGTCGCTTCGCCGAGGCCCGATGCGCCGCCGGTGACGAGCGCGGCTTGTCCTTGGATGTTCATGCTTTGTCTCCTTGGGGTTTCAACGTGAAAGGCAGGGTATCGACGTGCAGCGCATCCACCGTTTCGGCGCGGTGCTTGAGCACGGAGCGCTGGTTGATCGAGCCCTTGTCGGTGACCTCGCCCTTGTCGATCGACGGTGGCTCGAAGACCAGAGCGAGGCGCGCGATGCGGTTGGCGCTGCCCGTGGCGCCGGCCGCGAGCTCGTCGATCACGCGCTGGAAGTGCGTCTGCACCGGCGCGCTCTGGACCACTTCGCGCATCGGCGCGTCGGGGGCCAGCCCGGCGAGCTGCCGCACCTTCTGCGTCGGGAAGATCAGCGCGCCGACTTCCTTCAGGTTGATGCCTGTGAGCACCGCATCCTGCACATAAGGCGCGCCGGCCGCGATGATCTTCGCGCGCAGCGGGCCGACGCTCACGAAGGTGCCGGTGGCGAGCTTGAAGTCTTCCGCGATCCGGCCGTCGAAGCGCAGGCCGCGGTGGATGTCGGCGTCGTCGATCCACTTCACCGCGTCGCCGGTCGAGAAGAATCCTTCTTCGTCGAAGGCTTCGGCCGTGGCCTCGGGCGAACGCCAGTAGCCCGGCGTGATGTTGGGGCCGCGGTAGCGCACCTCGGTCTTGCCGTCGACGTCGATCAGCTTGATTTCGATGCCCGGCGCTGGCAGACCGAGGTCGCCCGACTTCACCTCGGGGCCGGTGACGTAGAGCGCGAAGGGGCCGGATTCGGTCATGCCCAAGCCGGTGCCCATCACGATGCGCTCGCCGACCTCGGCCTCCTGCGTCTTGTGCAGGCTGTCCCAGATGGGTTGCGAGAGCGCGGCGCCCGAGTAGAAGAACATCCTCACGCGCGAGAGCAGGTTGCGGCGCAGCACCGCGTCGCTTTCCATCGCGTGCGCGATCGCTTCGAAGCCGGTCGGCACGTTGAAGTAGATGGTGGGCGCGATCTCGCGCAGGTTGCGCAGCGTCTCGGCCATGCCGGCGGGCGTCGGCTTGCCGTCGTCGATGTAGAGCGTGCCGCCGTTGTCGAGCACGATGCCGACGTTGTGGTTGCCGCCGAAGGTGTGGTTCCAGGGCAGCCAGTCGATGAGCACCGGCGGCTCCTCGCCGAGCGCGGGGATCGATTGGCGCAGTTGCTGCTGGTTGGCGCACCACATGCGGTGCGTGTTGACCACCGCCTTGGGCAGCTTGGTCGAACCCGAGGTGAAGAGGAACTTGGTGATGGTGTCGGGGCCGGTGGCCTGCAGCGCGGCATCGACGGCGGGTGTGGCGGGTGTCGATGCGAGCTGCGCGAAGGAGGTGGTCGCGCGGCCATCCAGCGTGCCCTCGGCGAGCACGACCTCGACGTCGGCCGGCACTGCGGCAGCGATGGCCTTGGCGAAGCGTGCGGCGTCAGCCGCGAACACCAGGCCGGGCGTCAGCGTGCCCAGCACATGGCGCAGCTTCTCGAAATCCTGGCTCACGAGCGAATAGGGCGGCGAGACGGAGCAGTGCGGCACGCCGGCGTGGAGACAGCCCAGCGCCATCAACGCATGCTCGATGCCGTTCTCGCTCAGGATCGCGACCGGGCGCTCGGGGCTCAGGCCGCGGTCGAGCAGCGCCTGCGCGATGCTGCGCGCCTTCTGGAGCGCCTCGGCGTAGCTCACGCGGATCCAGTCGCCGGTGCTGCCGTCGGCCAGGCGCCCGCGGCGCGCGATGAAGGTGCGATCGGGTGCGGCTTCGGCCCAGTGCAGCAGGCGGTCGGTCATGCGCTCGCAGTAAGGCTCGAGCTGCGTCTCGGCCTGCAGGTAGTGCGTGCCCGGCGCGCCCTCGCGCAGCACGGCGCGCGTCACGCCGAAGGCGAGCGGGCGGTACTTGATCGCGGTGGTCATTCCTTGCTCACCTTGCCCGCACGGCCTTCGAGGAAATCGCGCACGCGCTCCTTGGCCTCGGGTGCGCTTTGCGCGATACCGGCCATCAGCGCTTCGGTGAAGAAGCCGTGGTCGGCCGGCTGTTCGGCGATGCGCGGCAGCGCGTGCATCAGCGCGTAGTTGGTCAGCGGTGCGTTGGTGGCGACGCGCTTCGCGAGCTCGAGCGCCTTGTCGAAGGCCGTGCCCTCGGCGACCAGGTACTGCGCGAAGCCGGCGCGCTCGCCGTCCTCTGCGTTGTAGACGCGGCCGGTCATCATCATGTCGGTCATGCGCGCGGCGCCGATCAGCTTCGGGATGCGCACCGAGCCGCCGCCGCCGACGAAGATGCCGCGCGAACCTTCGGGCAGCGCATAGAAGGTGGTCGTGTCGGCCACTCGGATGTGGCAGGCGCTCGCGAGCTCGAGGCCGCCGCCGACCACCGCGCCGTGCAGCGCCGCGATGACCGGCACGGGGCCCGATTGCACGAGATCCAGCGCCGCGTGCCAGAGGCGCGAATGGTGCAGGCCCTGGCCGGCATCGCGCTCCTTCAACTCGGACAGGTCGAGGCCGGCGCAGAAGTGCGGGCCTTCGCCGTCGATCACCGCTGCGCGCACCGTGGACGGGAGGTTCTGGAAGGTCTCGCGCAGCGCGAGGATCAGCGCGTCCGACAGCGCATTGCGCTTGGCGCCGCGCGTGAGGCGGATGACGGCGATGTCATCGCGGAGTTCGAGCTGGAGGTCTGAAGGGGTGGTCATGGTTGCGTTCCGGAGTACGATCGATTATGGTTATGAAAAATAACCAATTCAAGCTGCATCGACAGGTGTGGCCTGAGGATTTACCCTTAGTCTTGAATCTTTCGGAGACAACGTCATGGATCACCGCAACCTGATCGCGATCGACACCCACACGCATGCCGAGGTGAGCTGCTGGAATCCCTTCGACAACTACGGCGAGGAATACGACCGCGCAGCCGACAAGTACTTCCGCTCGAGCCGGCGCCCGACGATCCAGGAAAGCATCGACTACTACCGCGAGCGGAAGATCGGCCTGGTGATGTTCATGGTCGACGCCGAGTCGAACATGGGCCGCCGCCGCATCCCGAACGAGGAGATCGCCGAGGCGGCGCAGAAGAACAGCGACATCATGATTGCCTTCGCCAGCATCGATCCGCACAAGGGAAAGATGGGGGCGCGCGAGGCCCGGCGGCTGATCGAGTCGCACGGCGTCAAGGGCTTCAAGTTCCATCCGACGGTGCAGGGCTACCACCCCTACGACAAGATGGCCTGGCCGATCTACGAGGTGATCGCCGAGTACGGCCTGCCGGCCGTGTTCCACACCGGCCACAGCGGCATCGGCTCGGGCATGCGCTGCGGCGGCGGCTTGCGGCTCGAATACAGCAATCCGATGCACCTGGACGACGTCGCGATCGACTTTCCCGACATGCAGATCGTGATGGCGCACCCGAGCTTCCCCTGGCAGGACGAGGCGCTCAGCGTGGCGACGCACAAGCCGAACGTCTGGATCGACCTGTCGGGCTGGAGCCCCAAGTACTTCCCGAAGCAGCTGGTGCAGTACGCCAACACGCTGCTGAAGGATCGCATCCTGTTCGGCAGCGACTATCCGCTGATCACGCCCGACCGCTGGATGAAGGACTTCGAGGACGCCGGCTTCAAGCCAGAGGTGATGCCCGGCATCCTCAAGGGCAATGCGGTGCGGCTGCTGAAGCTCGACGCGTAGCCACTTCAGGGCCCGGGCTCTCCCTCTTCGCCGGCCAGGTTCCAGTCGCGGCCTGAACGGCGCTTGCGTTCGTCGCGCTCGCGCGCCATCTGCTCCATGAACTGCTGCCGGCCTTCCTTGGAGACCGCGATCAGCTTGGCGCGGTCCTTGTAGTGGGGGTAGATCTCGTACATGAGCTGGATGTTGCGGCGGCGAAAGCGCATCGCGGCCTCCCGAGCCTCGTGCGGCGTCCAGCCCACTCCTTCGAGCACCGAGCGAGCGCTGCGAAGGGACGACTCGAACAGCTCGCGCTCGATGGCTTCGACCCCGCGGTCGAGCAGTTGGAACAGATGGGCGACATTGCGCGCCCGCGCGACGATGCGCGCGTTGGGGAAATGTTCGCGCGCGAGGTCGACGATCGCGAGCGACTGCTCGATGCCGTCGACGGCGACCACCAGCACCTGCGCCGTGCCGGCGCCGGCCGTGCGCAGCAGGTCGAGCCGGGTCGCGTCGCCATAGAAGACGCGAAAGCCGAACTCGCGCAGGCTCTCGATGGTGTCGGGATCGTGATCGAGCACGGTGAGCTTCATGCCCTGCGCACTCAGCATGCGCCCGAGGATCTGGCCGTAGCGGCCGAAGCCGCAGATCAGCACCTTGGCATCCTGCTGCTCGGAGATTTCGTCCATCGAGACCGGGCCCTGCGCGCTGTAGCGCGGCAGGAGCCACTTGTCGATCGCCACCAGCAGGAGCGGCGACAGCAGCATCGAGAGTGCCACCGCCCCGATCAGGAAGGAGGCGACGCCCGGCGGCAGCACGTTGGGCCCGGCCGCCTGGAACACGACGAAGGCGAATTCGCCGCCCTGCGCGAGCAGCAGCGTGAAGACCGGCCGCTGCTGGTAGGGCAACCCCATCAGCTTGGCCAGCGTGTAGATGACGACGAACTTGAGCAGCATGAACCCGAACACCACCATCGCCATCAGCGCCGGCTGGGCGAGGAGGACGCCGAAGTCGATGCTCATGCCGACCGCGATGAAGAACAGGCCGAGCAGCAGGCCCTTGAACGGCTCGATGTCGGTCTCGAGTTCGCGCCGGTATTCGCTTTCCGCCAGCAGCACGCCGGCGAGGAAGGCGCCCAGGGCCATCGACAGGCCGACGAACTGCATCAGCGCCGCGATGGCGACCACCAGCAGCAGCGAGGCGGCAGTGAAGATCTCGGGCGTATTGCTGCGCGCGATCCAGCGCAGCAGCGGCCGGATCGCGAGCCGCCCGCCGAGCACGATGCCGCCGATGACCGCGACGATCTTCAGGGCTTCGAGCGCCCGGCCGGCGCCGGTGAGCGCCGGGCCGGCATCGGAGCCGACCGCCAGCAAGGGCAGGAGCGCGAGGATCGGGATCGCCGCCACGTCCTGGAACAGCAGGATCGAGAAGCCGGCCTGTCCGCTCGCGGTCGGCAGCACGTTGCGCTCGCCCATCACCTGCAGCGCGATGGCGGTCGAAGAGAGCGCAAGCCCGAGCGCCGCGACCAGCGCCACGCGCCAGTCGACGCCGACCGCCCAGGCGGCCAGGAACAGCACGATCGCGCAGGCCAGCACCTGCGCCGTGCCCCAGCCGAAGATCGGGCGGCGCAGGCTCCAGAGCCGCTTGGGCTCCAGCTCGAGGCCGACCAGGAACAGCATCAGCACCACACCGAATTCGGCGAAATGCAGGATGTCTTCGACATTGGTCACCAGGCCGAGCCCCCAGGGCCCGATGATGATGCCGGCCGCGAGGTAGCCGATGATCGAGCCGAGGCCGAGCGCCTTCGACAGCGGCACCACCAGCACCGCGGCGCCGAGGTAGATGAGCGAGTTGACGAGCCAGGCCGGTGCGTGTTCCATGCTCAGGCTTCCTCGGTTTCCTGCGGCCTGTCGGTGACGGGCACCACGCAGGTCGGGCAGCCCTCCATGTCTTCGAGTTCCGGCCAGTTCGGATAGGACGAGAGCCGCTGCCTGAAGACGTCGATGTGGGCGGCCAGCGCTTCCGGCGGCGCGCTGCGGGCGCCGTGGAACATGAGCGGCGGCAGGAAGCGCATGCCGCACAGCGCGGCGGTCTGCTCGTAGGGCGGAAGGAAGGCGTCGAAGAAATAGCGGTTGTAGCTTTGCGGGTGGTAGCTCGCCTCCGGCCCGCCGGTGGTCGCGACCAGCCAGCAGTCCTTGCCCTGCAGCGCCGCGCCGCCGGCGCCGTAGGCCCAGCCGTAGCTCAGCACCTCGTCGAACCACAGCTTCTGCAGCGGCGGCATCGAGTACCAGTGGATTGGGTGCAGGAGCACCAGCAGGTCGCATTTGGCCAGGCGCTTCTGTTCGGCTTCGACGTCGATGGCGTAGTCGGGGTACGTCGAATAGAGGTCGTTCACGTCGACGCCGGGCACACCCCGGGCGGCCTTGAGCAATTGCAGATTGACGCGCGAATCGCGCCAGTGCGGATGCGCCGCCAGGAGGTAGATGCTGCCTGGCGGGCTTCCCGGGTCTGTTGTTGTCGTCATGGCGCGAACATAGCGCACTCAGCGCGCGGCTACCATGGCGCCTGTCTTCAGCATCCGAGGAGCTTGTCATGCCGGTGGTCCTGGTCGCCAATCCCAAGGGTGGGGTCGGCAAATCAACGCTCGCAACCAACATTGCGGGCTACTTCGCGAGCCGCGGTCACGCGGTGATGCTGGGCGACACCGATCGCCAGCAGTCATCGCGGCTCTGGCTCGGCCTGCGAACGCCGCGGGCGCGCGAGATCAGGAGCTGGGAGGCGTCGGAGGACGGCAACGCGGTGCGGCCTCCGCGAGGCACGACGCACGCCGTGATCGACACGCCGGCCGGATTGCACGGAGCGCGCATGAAGGACGTGGTGGCCATGGCCGACAAGGTGCTGGTGCCGCTGCAGCCCAGCATCTTCGACATCTATGCGACGCGCGATTTCCTCGACAAGTTGCTCGCGCACCGCCACGCGAGCAAGACCCGGATCGGCGTCGTCGGCATGCGTGTCGATGCCCGCACGCTCGCAGCCGACCGGCTGCGCGAGTTCGTCGCCGGCCTCGGCGTCCCGGTGCTGGGCGAGCTGCGCGACACGCAGAACTACGTGCAGCTGGCGGCGCGTGGTCTCACGCTGTTCGATATCGCGCCGGGGCGGGTGCAGCGCGATCTCGAGCAATGGGAGCCGATCCGCGCATGGCTGGAGGCTTGAGGGCTGTCACCCCAGGTACAGCGTCCCGTTGATCGGCCGGCTAAAGTGAAACGCATGAAAAAGACCTTCCAGACCCTTCAGGATATCGCCGCCTGCGCCGGCCAGGAAGTCGCCGTGAGCGACTGGATCACCGTCACGCAGGAGCAGGTCAACCAGTTCGCCGAGTCGACCGGCGACCACCAGTGGATCCACGTGGATGTCGAACGGGCGAAGGCGGGGCCCTTCGGCGGGCCGATCGCCCATGGCTTTCTGACCCTGTCCATGCTGCCGCGCTTCTACGAAACCGCCTTCGAGGTGGTCGAGTCGCGCATGGGCGTGAACTACGGGCTCAATCGCGTGCGCTTCATGACGCCGGTGCCGGTCGGCGGCCGGCTGCGCGGGCGCATGAAGCTGTTGAGCGCCGAGCCGATTGCCAACGACGGGCTTCAGATGGTCTGGGAAACCACGATCGAACTCGAAGGCGCGCCCAAGCCGGCCTGCGTCGCCGAGTCGGTGGTGCGCCGATTTCCCTGAGCGACCTACGTCACCCGACGAAAAACCCGCCTGGCTCGCCGGCGGGTTTTTTCATGGATGAATCCGCTTCCTACATTTCGCCGTAGGTAGCTGCACCACGCCGCGTGATCGACAGAGCGGAAGCGCGGACCGCGGCACGGTCGGCTGTGCCATTCGTGACGAGGACGCCGGTGCCGCCATTGCTGACCGTGACGGGACGCCGCGCCTCCGCCTGCACGCTGGCACGCGACTGCATCGACTGGAAGGGTTGCGGCGGCAGCGGATTCTGCTCACCCTGGAACGCCTGGGCGCCGAAGGCAGCGAAGCCGGAGAGGATGGCGATGGCAATGAGCTTGGTGTTCATGGCGGACTCCTGAGGAAAAGAAGAAGGGGCGTTGAGCACATCTCGGGAAAAACCCGATGAATGAAATATAGACTGACAAGTCTTCTAAATAAACTATAAAGTCATCAACTGAACATTGCAGTAAACGCAACGACAAGGGCTTCGATGGACCGATTGCTATCCATGCGCGTCTTCCGCCACGTGATCGACGAAGGCGGCTTCGCTGCGGCGGCGCGGGCGCTGGAACTCTCGCCGGCAGCCGTTACGCGGCTGATCGGCGATCTCGAAACGCATCTGGGCGCGCGCCTGATCCAGCGCACCACGCGCAGGATCAGCCTGACGGATGCGGGCGAGGCCTATCTGGAAAGCGTGCGCGCGATCCTGCGGGAAGTCGAAGACGCCGAGGCCGCCGCTGTCGCCAGCACGCGCGAACTGCAGGGAACGCTGCACATCCTCTCGACGCCGGTGCTCGCCACCCATCTGCTGGCGCCGCGCGTCTCGCGCTGGCGTGCGCTGCATCCGAAGCTGATGCTGGACATCGTGGTCGATCCCTTTCCGCAGCACCGCGTCGAGGCTTTCGATCTGAGCTTCCTGCTGCTGGAAGACGGCATCGACCTGAATGTGGTCGCGCGCCCGCTGGCCCGCACCGACATGATCGTGTGCGCGGCACCGGCCTATCTCCAGCGCGCCGGCACGCCGGCGCGGCCGGAAGACCTGGTCGCCCACCAGTACCTCAAGTTTCCGTGGCAGCAGAGCACGGGGCACAGCGCGCGGCGATTTCGTCTTCAGTCGGTGGATGGCCAGCGCCCGCCGATCGAGGTCGACATGCCCGTGGCGCTGCAGTCGGCCAGCTTCGACGTCCTCTACCGCGCCACGCTGGAGGGTGCGGGTGTGGCGGCGCTGTCGACCGCGCTGGTGGCGCCGCACCTGGAAAGCGGCGCCCTGGTGCACCTGCTGCCCGAATGGATCTTCGGCCGCTTCACGATCTATGCGGCGCTGCCCAGCCGCAAGCTGCTGCCGGCGCGCACGCGGGCCTTCCTCGACTTCCTTGGCGACCCCTTGCGGCCGCGCCGGCCGCAGGCGCAAGCCGTGGCCTGATCGGAAGGCTGCTGTCTCAGCCGAAGCCGTTCTGGCGCCACGCCTCGAAAACGGTCACCGCCACCGCGTTCGAAAGATTCAGGCTGCGCTGGCCTTCGCGCATCGGGAGCCGCAGCCGCTGCGGCGCGGGAAAGCGTTCGCGCAACGCCGGCGCCAGGCCGCGCGTTTCCGAGCCGAAGACAAGCCAGTCGCCGGCGCGGAAGGCCACCTCGTGCACCCCGCGCGTGCCCTTTGTCGTGAGCGCGAACATCCGCTCGGCCGCGGGCCGCTCGGCGTCGAGCAACGCCTGCCAGTCCGCGTGGCGCCTGACTTCGGCGTACTCGTGGTAATCGAGACCGGCGCGCCGCAGCAGCCGGTCGTCCATCGAGAAGCCGAGCGGTTCGATCAGGTGCAGCGTGCAACCGGTGTTGGCCGCCAGCCGGATCACGTTGCCGGTGTTGGGCGGAATCTCGGGTTCGACCAGGACGATGTGAAACATGGGGCCGATTGTCTTCAGCCCGGGGGCTCCGTGCGCGCGAGCACGATGGCGGTGATGTGCGACGCACCCGCGGTCCGCAGCACCTCCGAAGCCGCGAACAGCGAGGCCCCGCTCGTCATCACGTCGTCGACCAGCACGATGCGCCGTCCCCGCACGGCCGCTGCGCGCAGCGGTTCGAGCGTGAACGCGCCGCGCAGGTTGCGCAGCCGCTGCGCCCGCGCGAGTCCGCTTTGCGCCGGCGTCTCCCGCGTCCGCAGCAGCAGCGTGGCGTCGGTCTTGCGCGGCGCCAGCCGGCGTGCCAGTTCGTGCGCCTGATTGAAACCGCGTTCGCGCAGCCGGGCCGTCGCCAGCGGGATCGGAAGCACGAGCTCCGCCCGCTCGAGGGCCGGCTCGACCCAAGGCGCGCTGCGCAGCAGGGTCGAGAACGGCGCCGCCCAGCCCGCTTCGCCCCGGAACTTGAACTGCGCGATGAGCTCGGGCCAGGGCCAGGCGTAGGCACAGGCCGTCAGGCAGGCATCGAACGGCGGCGGATGCAGGACGCACTCGCCGCATTGCGCAACGCCCGCCGGCACCGGCAGCGCACAGCGCAGGCAGCGCAAGGCCGGCGGGGCGAAGCGCGTCACGCAGCCGTCGCACACAGGGCGCGAGGGCCAGGCGCGGCAGACCGCGCACTGGCTCGGCAGTCGTTCGAGCAGCGACGAGAAAAGGCGGCCGGTCCACGGGTTGAACATGGCTCAATATACTGAGAGCGACATGGACACCGAACCCGCACAGCGCCCGCCGACCATCGATGCCAGGGCCGCTGCACGCTGGAGCCGGCTTGCATCGGCGACAGGTTCGCCGTGGCTGCACGAGGAAATCGGCCGCCGCATGGAAGACCGGCTGCAGTGGATCAAGACCCGGCCGCGCACCTGGGCCGATTGGGCGCCGCTGCGCGGTGGCCTCGAGGTGCACGCGCAGGTGGCGCGCCGCTATCGCGACGCCAAGTCCTTCGTGATCGAACCGGAAGCGACGCTGATCGAGGCCACGGGCCAGGCGCTCGCCGCGCCTTGGTGGAGCGCGCGGCGCTGGCAAGGCGCTCCGCCGAGCTTCGATGCGCCGCCCGAGGAAGGCGTGGACTTGCTGTGGGCCAACATGGCGCTGCACATGGCGGCCGATCCGCAGGCCCTGATCGCGCGCTGGCACCGCCTGGTGGCGACCGACGGTTTCCTTATGTTCTCCTGCTTCGGACCCGACACCGTGCGCGAACTGCGTGTGCTGCACGAACGCCTCGGCTGGCCGCCTGCCAGCCACGAGTTCACCGACATGCACGACTGGGGCGACATGCTGGTGGGCGCGGGCTTCGCCGAGCCGGTGATGGACATGGAGCGCATCGTGCTCACCTGGCCCAATGCCGATGCCGCGCTGACCGAGCTGCGCACGCTGGGGCGCAACCTTCATCCCGCGCGCTTTCGAGGGCTGCGCGGCAGGGCTTGGCGCCAGACGCTGTGCCGGGCGCTGCCCGATGTCGCGCTGTCCGCCGAAGGTGCTGCGGGGCGCATCGCGCTGACCTTCGAAATCATCTACGGCCACGCATTCAAACCGGCGCCCAGGGTGGCGCTGGCGGCCGAAAGCGCAGTCTCGCTGCGCGAAATGCGTTCGATGCTTCAACGTGGGCGTCCGGGCGGGTGAGCCGCTTGCTCGACCCGCTACAATCCGGCGCTGCGTGAACTCCCGGGTATTGTCCCGTGATCGAGGCCTGTCGGACATGGGTTTGACGGCGATCGACGCACCGATTTGCTGAACTCGCCCGTGTCGAATTCCGTGTTTCGTTTTGCCACTGTCTCAGGCCAGAACATCCACTGGTTCCTGAAGCGCAACTGCTCGGTCACGCCGAGCCAGCTCGGCTGGCTGTACGCGTCGCTGTGCGTCGTGTCGCTCGGCATCGGAACCGTTTTCTGGCTGCATGGCGCACCGCTCGTGCTGCCGTTCGCCTGGCTCGAACTGGCCGCCGTGGGCATCGCGTTCCTGCTCTATGCACGGCACGCGACCGACGGCGAAAAGATCGTGCTGCAGGGCGGCCGGCTGGTGGTCGAGCTCGAAAACGGTGGGCACTATGAGCGCACGGAATTCTTGCCGCACCAGGTGCGGGTCGAGCCGCAGGCCAGCGACCGTTCGCTGATCGAGGTCTCGGGTCAGGGTCGTTCGGTCAGGGTAGGGCGCTATGTGCGCCCGGAATTGCGTGCGGCTCTGGCGCGCGAGATTCGCATGGCACTGCGCAGCGCCTGAAGGCGCTGTAGCAGCGCGGTACCGTGGGGTGGACCGGTGGGTTAACTGGAAACGAAGAAGTGAACACGATGAAGAGCATTTGGCGCAACAAGTACCGGCCGGCGAATCTGTTGCTGGCGGCGGGCGCAGCGTTCAGCGGCGCGGCGCACGCAGTCAACGATCTGGCCGGCGGCCCGTCCGTTCGCCAGTTGAATCTGCCGGTCGGTGTCACCAAGATCGCGGAGGAACAGTATTTCCTGCACAACGCGATGATGATCCTGTGCACCGTGATCTTCATCGCCGTGTTCGCGGTCATGTTCTATTCGATCTGGAAGCACCGCAAGTCGGTCGGCCACAAGGCGGCCAACTTCCACGAATCGGTGGTGGTCGAAGTCATCTGGACCATCGTGCCCTTCATCATCGTGATCCTGATGGCGCTGCCGGCCACCAAGGTGCTGGTGGCCCAGAAGGACACCACCAACGCCGACCTCACCATCAAGACCACCGGCTACCAGTGGAAGTGGGGCTACGACTACATCAAGGGCGAAGGCGAGGGCCTGGCCTTCATCTCGACGCTCGACAGTTCGCACCGCGCGCTGTCCGATGCCGGCGCCAAGGGCGAGGTGCCCGACGACTACCTGTTCAAGGTCGACAACCCGATGGTCGTGCCGGTCAACACCAAGGTGCGCATCATCACCACGGCCAACGACGTGATCCACGCCTTCGCCGTGCCGCAGCTCGGCGTCAAGCAGGATGCGATCCCCGGCTTCGTGCGCGACGCCTGGTTCCGTGCCGAGAAGGTGGGCGACTACTACGGCCAATGCCAGGAGCTCTGCGGCAAGGAACACGCCTACATGCCGATCCACGTCAAGGTGGTTTCGGCCGGCGACTACACCGCCTGGGTGGATGCCAAGCGCAAGGAAGCCGCCGCCAAGCAAGACGATCCGACCAAGGTCTGGGCGCTGCCTGAAATCCTGGCGCGCGGCGAGAAGGTCTATGCAGCCAACTGCGCTGCCTGCCACCAGGCCAACGGCAAGGGCGCAGGCCCGATCAAGCCTCTCGACGGCTCCGCGGTCGTGCTGGACACCGATCACACCAAGCAGCTTCACGTGCTGCTCAACGGCCAGAACAACGGCGCCATGCCTTCGTGGAAGCAACTGAGCGACACCGATCTCGCGGCAGTCGCGAGCTTCACCAAGAACAGCTGGTCGAACAAGACGGGTCAACTGGTGCAGCCGGCCGAAGTGCTGGCAGAGCGCGGCAAGTAAGCCGCCCTCCCCACGACGCCACGACGAAGAGTTTGCAAGGAATATCAAGATGAGCGCAGTCCTCGACCCCCACGGTCACGCCCACGGCGACCATGCCCACGACGATCACCACGGTGCGCCGGCCGGCTGGCGGCGCTGGGTGTTCGCGACCAACCACAAGGACATCGGCACGCTGTACCTGCTGTTCTCCTTCACCATGCTGATGGTGGGCGGCCTGCTCGCGCTGGGGATCCGCGCCGAGCTGTTCCAGCCCGGCCTGCAGCTGATCAACCCCGAACTCTTCAACCAGTTCACCACCATGCACGGCCTGATCATGGTGTTCGGCGCGATCATGCCGGCCTTCGTCGGCTTCGCGAACTGGATGATCCCGCTGCAGGTGGGTGCCGCCGACATGGCCTTTGCGCGGATGAACAACTTCAGCTTCTGGCTGCTGATTCCGGCCGCCATCATGCTGGTGGGTTCGTTCTTCATGCCCGGCGGCGCGCCCGCCGCAGGCTGGACGCTCTATGCGCCGCTGACGCTGCAAATGGGCCCGTCGATGGACGCCGGCATCTTCGCGATGCACATCATGGGCGCCTCCTCGATCATGGGCTCGATCAACATCATCGTGACCATCCTCAACATGCGCGCCCCGGGCATGACGCTGATGAAGATGCCGATGTTCTGCTGGACCTGGCTCATCACCGCCTACCTGCTGATCGCCGTGATGCCCGTGCTCGCCGGCGCCATCACCATGACGCTGACCGACCGCCACTTCGGCACCAGCTTCTTCAACCCCGCCGGCGGCGGCGACCCGGTGATGTACCAGCACATCTTCTGGTTCTTCGGCCACCCCGAGGTCTACATCATGATCCTGCCGGCCTTCGGCATCATCAGCCAGGTTGTGCCGGCCTTCGCGCGCAAGCGCCTGTTCGGCTACGCCTCGATGGTGTACGCCACCTCGTCGATCGCGATCCTGTCCTTCATCGTGTGGGCGCACCACATGTTCACGACCGGCATGCCGCTCACCGGCCAGCTGTTCTTCATGTACGCGACCATGCTGATCGCGGTGCCGACGGCCGTGAAGATCTTCAACTGGATCGCGACGATGTGGCAGGGCTCGATGACCTTCGAGACGCCGATGCTGTTCGCCGTCGGGTTCATCTTCGTGTTCACGATGGGCGGTTTCACCGGCCTGATCCTGGCGGTCGCGCCGATCGACACCCAGTTGCAGGACACCTACTACGTGGTGGCCCACTTCCACTACGTGCTGGTGGCAGGCTCGCTCTTCGGGATGTTCTCCGGCTTCTACTACTGGGTGCCCAAGTGGACCGGCGTCATGTACAACGAGACGCGCGGTAAGGTCCATTTTTGGTGGTCGCTGATCTCCTTCAACGTCACCTTCTTCCCGATGCACTTCCTGGGTCTCGCCGGCATGCCGCGCCGCTATGCGGACTACCCGATGCAGTTCGCAGACTTCAACGCACTGGCGTCGGTGGGCGCCCTGTTCTTCGGGCTTGCACAGGTCTACTTCTTCCTCTGGGTCGTGCTGCCGTGCATGCGCGGCAAGGGCGAAAAAGCTTCAGCCAAGCCGTGGGAAGCCGCGGAAGGCCTCGAATGGGAAGTGCCGTCGCCCGCGCCTTTCCACACCTTCGAAAACCCGCCGAAGCTGGATGCCACCGCCACCAAGGTGATCGGCTGAGAGGCAGCACGTCATGACGCCTGAACAAAAGAAGAACAACCGGCGCATGGGGCTGACGCTGGCCTCCATCGCGGTGCTGTTCTTCATCGGTTTCATCGTCCGCATGGTCTGGATCGGACACTGAGCATGGGCATCGGTCAACGCATCCGCCGCGAGAACGTCCGGATGGTCGGCAAGCTGGCCGTCGTCGCGGCGGGAATGTTTGCGTTCGGCTATGCGCTGGTGCCGCTCTATCGCGCCATCTGCGAGATGACCGGCATCAACATCCTGGCGCTGTCCGAACTCGAGGTGCCGGGCGGCGCCAGCGGCGGCAAGAACGTGCGCCTGCCCGACAACACGCAGGTCGATACCAGCCGCACGATCACGGTCGAATTCGATGCGAACGTGCGCGGCCTCTGGGATTTCAAGCCGGCGCAGAGCTCGATGCAGGTGCACCCGGGCCAGCTGAATACGGTGATGTACGAGTTTCAGAACGTGCAGAACCGCCGCATGGCCGCACAGGCCATCCCGAGCTACGCGCCGCAGCAGGCGGCGCCGTATTTCAACAAGCTCGAGTGCTTCTGCTTCAACCAGTACACGCTCGATGCGGGCGAGAAGAAGCAGTGGCCGGTCGCGTTCGTGATCGATCCGAAGATCTCGAAAGACGTCAAGACGATCACGCTGTCGTACACCTTCTTCGAGGTCGGCGGCAAGACCCCGGCAGCACCCGTGGCGGCCAACGCCGCCGTGACACCGCCTGTCGTGGAGCCGCGTTCGTGACCGACAGCGAAGCACCCCGCAAGGGCTCTCTCTGGCGCACCGTGAAGGCGGTGGCCTGGGGCTTCTTCGGCGTGCGCAAGAACAGCGACTACCAGCAGGACATCGACAAGCTCACGCCGCTGCACATCATCGCCGTCGGCTTTGCTGGTGTCGTCGTGTTCGTCGTCGGCCTGATCCTGCTGGTGAAGTTCGTGGTCGCGCCCTGACACAAGACACCTGTCCCACAGATTCGATTCGAGAGAAGAAAGCCAGGACCTGATATGAGTTCAACCGCCCACGGCACCACGCCCTACTACTTCGTGCCTGCACCATCCGCCTATCCGGTGATGGCAGCGACCGGCCTGCTGCTGGTGATCTTCGGCGCCGCGCAATGGATCAACGGCCATCAGTGGGGCGCATGGTCGCTGGCGCTGGGCATGCTGGTGTGGCTCGGCACGCTGTTCGTCTGGTTCCGCCAGGCGATCGGCGAAAGCGAAGGCGGGCAGTACGGCCACAAGGTCGACCTGTCGTTCCGCTGGAGCATGAGCTGGTTCATCTTCTCCGAGGTGATGTTCTTCGGCGCCTTCTTCACTGCGCTGTGGTGGACCCGCACCCATGCATTGCCGGCCCTCGGCAGCCTCGACAACGCCTTGCTGTGGCCGGACTTCAAGGCCGTGTGGCCCACCATGGCCGTGGGCGTGACAGGCTCGCCGGGCGACATCGTCGAGCCCTTCCAGACCGTCGGGCCGTTCTGGCTGCCGACCATCAACACCGCGCTGTTGCTCAGCTCGGGCGTGACCCTCACCATCGCCCACCATGCGCTGCGTGCCGACCATCGCGCGCAGGCCGTGCGCTTCATGTGGCTCACCGTGCTGCTCGGCGCCACCTTCCTCGGCGTGCAAGGCTACGAGTACCACCACCTGTACACCGAACTGAACCTCAAGCTCAGCTCCGGCGCCTACGGCTCCACCTTCTTCATGCTGACCGGCTTCCACGGCCTGCATGTGTTCATCGGCATGCTGATGCTGCTGTTCATCACCCTGCGGCTGCGCAAAGGCCACTTCACGCCCGAACGCCACTTCGGCTTCGAGGGGGCGGCCTGGTACTGGCACTTCGTCGACGTGGTGTGGCTTGGCCTTTACTTCTTGGTCTACTGGCTTTGAGCATTCGCGACGGCACAACAAAAAAGCGCCGGAAGGCGCTTTTTTCATGGGGCTTGTGGAACGAGCACGACCTACTTGCCGACCGGCAGCCCCCCGGGCTGGATGTAGCCGAGCTTCCAGGCCGCCAGCAGGCAGAGGAACAAAACCACCGACAGGCCGATCCGAACGGTGAGCGCGCGCACCATGCCGCCGGTCTTGGCGCGTCCCTCGCGCCCGTCCCGGAGCATGAAGAACAACGCGAATCCGAGGCTCGCCAGGATGCCGATGAAGGCGAGGGCGACAAAGTATTTCATGACCCTCATTATCCGCGGCCGATGCCGTCCCCTGGTTTGAACGATGACTTTCGGCCCGCTGCGCGCAGTGCACGCGGCGGGCGTTTCTGGGTGATCACGGTGGCCGCTGTGCTCACTGTCGCCGCGACCGTTTCGCTGGGCCGCTGGCAGCTCTCGCGCGCCGCGCAGAAGGAGGCCCTGCAGGCCGAGATCGAGGCGCAGAAGACGCTGCCGCCGATCGACCAGCACGACTTTCTCGCGCTCGACAAGGCAACGCCGGCGATGCACCGGCCGGTTCGGCTGCGCGGGCTCTGGCTGGCGCCGCAGACGGTGTACCTCGACAACCGCCAGATGCATGGCGTGCCCGGCTTCTATGTGCTGACGCCCTTCGCCGTCGAAGGCAGCGAGCAGACGGTGCTGGTGCAGCGCGGCTGGGTGCAGCGCAACTTCAACGACCGCACCCAGCTGCAGCCGGTCGAGACGCCGGCCGGGCTGGTCGAAGTCACCGGCCGGATCGCGCCGCCGCCGTCGCACCTTCTCGAGCTGGGCAAGGCCTCGCCAGGGGCTCCCCCGCCTGCGGCCGCGGGGTCTTCGCCCATCCGGCAGAATCTGGACCTTGAAGCGTTCCGCGCCGAAACCGGCTTGCCATTGCGGACCGACGTCTCCCTGCAGCAGACCGGCGCGCCTTCCGAGGGCTTGCAGCGCGACTGGCCGGCGCCTGCGCTGGGCGTCGAAAAGCACTATGGCTATGCATTCCAGTGGTTCGGGCTCGCGGCCCTTGTGGTATTCCTCTATGTCTGGTTCCAATTCATCGCCCCCTACCGCAGCGCGCGCCGTGCACGCCGGCGCTGACGAGCCGCTTGGCCTGACCGTGCACTCGATGCCGTCGCCGCGCCAGGCGCTCGACGGCGCCGAGGGACGGCGCACCGTGCTCGGCCGCTGGAAGATGATCCTCGTCCTCCTGTGCTGCGCGGCGCCGGTGGTCGCGTCGTACTTCACCTACTACGTGATCCGACCCGAAGGGCGCAGCGTCTATGGCGAACTCATCGATCCGCAGCGCAGCGTGCCCGATTTGGTCGCGACCACGCGCGAGGGCAAGCCGGTGCGGCTGTCGACGCTCAAGGGCCAATGGCTGCTGGTCGCCGTCGCGGATGCGGCCTGCGACACGCTGTGCGAGCAGCAGCTCTACCTGCAGCGCCAGCTGCGCGAAAGCCTGGGCCGCGAGAAGGATCGGCTCGATCGCGTCTGGCTCGTGAGCGACGCGGCACCCATGCCCGAGCGCCTGGACAACGGGCTGCGCGGCGCGACGGTACTGCGCGTGCCGGCGGCGCAACTCGCGCAATGGCTGGCGCCGACGGCAGGCCACGCGCTGGCGGAGCACCTGTACGTGGTCGATCCGATCGGCAACTGGATGATGCGCTTCCCCGCCCGCATGGACGCGGCCGGCGCCAGCCGGGCCAAGCGCGACCTCGACCGTCTCCTGCGCGCCTCCGCGTCGTGGGACGAGCCGGGGCGCTAGCCAGCGACAAGCATGGACACGGGTTCGCTCTACGACCTCACCCCGATCGCCTGGCTGATGGCGATGGGGGTGCTGCTCGCCCTCGGTCCCCTGTTCTGGGTCTGGCGGCGCAATGCCGGCGCCGGCCCGGCCCGTCGGCTCCATGCGCTGACCGTGCTCACGCTGTTCCTGACTTTCGACTTGACCTTGTTCGGCGCCTTCACGCGGCTGACCGATTCGGGCCTCGGCTGCCCGGACTGGCCCGGCTGCTACGGCAATGCCAGCCCGCTCGGCGCGCGCCATGACATCGCGATGGCGCAGGCCGCGCAGCCTACGGGCCCGGTCACCCACAGCAAGGCGTGGGTCGAGATGGTCCACCGCTACCTTGCCACCGGCGTCGGCGTGCTGATCCTCGTGCTCGCCGCCGCCACCTGGCTGGCACGGCGGCGCCAGCGGCACGACGCGCAGCATGCGCGCGAGCGGCCGCTCAGCGCCTGGTGGCCGGCCGCCACGCTGGTATGGGTGTGCCTGCAGGGCGCCTTCGGTGCCCTGACCGTGACCTGGAAGCTCTACCCCGCGATCGTCACGCTGCACCTAATGGGCGCCATCGTGCTGCTGGCGCTGTTGTGCATCCAGGCCGTGCGCTATCGCCAGGCCGCGGCGGAACGGCTGCCGGCGGCGGTGCCCTCGGCGCTGCGCAATCTGCTGATCGTCGTCGCGGCGCTGCTGGCGTTGCAGATCGCGCTCGGCGGCTGGGTCAGCACCAACTATGCGGTGCTCGCCTGCACCCAGTTCCCGACCTGCCAGAACAACTGGTGGCCGCCGATGAACTTCGCGCAGGGTTTCCAGATCTGGCGCTCGCTCGGCGAGTCGGCCGGCGGCACGCCGATCGACTTCGCGGCGCTGACCGCGATCCACTATGTCCATCGCCTGATGGCCTACCTGGTGTTCGTCTCGATCGGCGTGCTCGCCTGGCGGCTGCATCGCATTGCAGCGCTGCGCGCGCAGGCGAAGTGGCTGGCCGGCCTGGCGCTGCTGCAGCTCGCGACCGGCCTGGGCAACGTGCTTCTCGGGTGGCCGCTGCTGGCGGCCATCCTTCACACCGGAGGCGCCGCGGCGCTGGCGGTGGTGCTGACCTGGGCGCTGTGCGAAAGCCGGCGGGAGCGCAACGCCGCGCCCGCGGGCCATCGGGCTCGCCGCGGTGAGATGGAGGTCGCATGACCACGCCTGCATCCATCCAGCGCCCGACCACTGCCAACGTGTTGCGCCAGTTCTATGCGTTGACCAAGCCGCGCGTGGTGCAGCTGATCGTCTTCTGCGCGCTCATCGGCATGGTGCTTGCCGTGCCCGGCGTGCCAGGACTGGCCGAGCTGCAGCGCGGCGCGCTGGCCTGCGCCGGCATCTGGCTCGTGGCCGGCGCGGCGGCGGCGTTCAATTGCCTGGTCGAGAAGGGCATCGACGCGAAGATGAAGCGCACCGCCTGGCGGCCCACCGCGCGCGGCCAGCTCAGCGACTGGCAGGCCCTGGTGTTCTCCGGCGCACTGTGCGCCGCCGGTTCGGCCCTGCTGTGGTTCACGGTGAACCCGCTCACCATGTGGCTCACCTTCGCCACCTTCGTCGGCTATGCGGTGGTCTACACCGTGATCCTCAAGCCGCTGACGCCGCAGAACATCGTGATCGGCGGCGCCTCCGGCGCCATGCCCCCGGTGCTGGGCTGGGCGGCGATGACGGGCGATGTGGGGCCCGAGGCGCTGATCCTCTTCCTCATCATCTTCCTGTGGACGCCGCCGCACTTCTGGGCGCTCGCGCTGTACCGCGTCGAGGACTACCGCAAGGCGGGACTGCCGATGCTGCCGGTGACGCATGGCAACGAGTTCACGCGGCTGCAGGTGCTGCTCTACACCTTCATCCTTTTCGCCGCCTGCCTGATGCCTTTCATCTATGGCATGAGCGGCTGGCTGTATCTGGCCGTGGCCGTGGCCGTGAGCATCGGCTTCACCGGCTACGCCTTCGCGCTGTGGCGCAACTATTCCGACGCGCTCGCGCGCAAGACCTTCCGCTTTTCACTGATCCACCTGAGCGTGCTTTTCGCCGCGCTGCTGATCGACCACTACCTGCGATGAACGAATCCATGAACAAGCGGCGCGCGCTTCAGCTGATGGCCTGGACCGGCCTTGCGGCGGCGGCAGGCCTGCACCTTGCGGCGTGTACCGACAACAAGCCGAGCTTCAATGCCGTCGATATCACGGGCGCCGACTACGCCAAGGGCTTCGCGCTGACCGATGCCGACGGCAAGCAGCGCACACTGGCCGATTTCAAGGGCAAGGTGGTCGTGATGTTCTTCGGCTACGCCCAATGCCCCGACGTCTGCCCGACCACCATGAGCGAGATGGCGCAGGTCAAGCAGCAGCTCGGCAGCGACGGCGACAAGCTGCAGGTGCTGTTCGTCACCGTCGACCCGGAGCGCGATACGCCTACGGTGATGAAGGCCTACATGGGCGCCTTCGATCCGGCTTTCATCGCGCTGATCCCGACACAGGAGCAATTGAGCGCGCTGGCGAAGGACTACAAGGTCTACTTCAAGAAGGTCGAAGGCAAGACGCCGACCAGCTATTCGATGGACCACTCGGCCGCCAGCTTCGTCTACGACACACAGGGCCGGCTGCGGCTCTACGCGCGGTATGGCGCCGGCGTGCCGGCGATGGTGTCGGACCTGAAGGCGTTGCTCAAGTCCTGACGCGGCGCGCCTCAGCCATGAAAAAGCCCGGCAAAAGCCGGGCTTGATCGGGAGCGAAGCACTTCAGGCGAAGTCGGCGAGCGCCTTCTTCATTTTCTTCATGGCCGCCACTTCGATCTGGCGGATGCGCTCGGCGCTCACGCCGTACACCGCAGCCAGGTCGTGCAGCGTCATGCCGCCCGAGCCGTCGTCGTTGACCTTGAGCCAGCGCTCTTCGACGATGCGGCGGCTGCGGTCGTCCAGCGCCTCCAGCGCGGTCGAGATACCGTCGGTCGACAGCCGGTCGCGCTGCCGCGACTCGAGTTGGGCCGTGGGCTCCTGCGTGGCGTCCGCCAGATAGGCGATCGGACCGAAGCCGTCGTCGCCGTCGTCCGAGGGGCTCGGGTCGAGCAGCACGTCGCCGCCCGAGAGGCGGGTTTCCATCTCCGTCACTTCTTCGGGCTTCACGTTCAGCCGAGTCGCCATTTGCGAGACTTCGTCGGCGCTCAGCGTGTCGCGGTGCGTGTCGCCGTCGGCCGAATCGGCCTTGAAGCTCTGCTTCATCGAGCGCAGGTTGAAGAACAGCTTGCGCTGGGCCTTGGTCGTCGCGACCTTGACCATGCGCCAGTTCTTCAGGATGTACTCGTGAATCTCGGCCTTGATCCAGTGCATCGCGTAGCTGACCAGCCGCACGCCCTGATCCGGGTCGAAGCGCTTCACGGCCTTCATCAAGCCGACGTTGCCTTCCTGGATCAGGTCGCCATGCGGCAGCCCGTAACCCAGGTATTGGCGGGAAATGGAAACCACCAGGCGCAGGTGCGAGAGGATCAGCGCGCCGGCGGCCTCGAGGTCGTTGTTGTCGCGCAAACGGCGCGCGAAACCCTGCTCTTCTTCGAGCGTGAGCAGCGGCAAGCGGTTGGCTGCCGAGATATAGGCGTCCAGGTTACCCAGCGGGGGCACCATCGACCACGGATTGGCGACGGCGAGCTGGTTGGCGGGGGCTCCGGACAGTGCTGTCATTGGGGAAACTCCTTCGTTCAGAGGCATATTAGCACTCGGTTTGAGGGAGTGCTAAGCCAAGGGTTCCCACCCATTGCCAATGGGGTTGATAGGCACGGGCTATCCGGCTCACCAGCGCAGGCCGAGCCGCAGAAAGAGGCGGGACAGAACGAACAACGGGCCGACCCAGAGGTACTGGATGTCTTCGAAGAAGGACGGCTTCTTGCCTTCGATCTTGTGGCCGATGAACTGAAAGATCCACGCTACGACGAAGATGGCGGCCGAAATCGGCAATACAAGGTCTCCCATCGCATGCACCACGGCCAGCAGGAGCACGGTGCCGATCAGCATCGTCGCCAGGAATGCCGGCGAGCGCAGCGTCGCGTAATAGACCAGGCTGGCCGCGACGAAGGCGTAGGCCGCCCAGGGATGAAGCGCGAACAGCAGCCCTACAAGGCTCAGCATGATCGCGGGGATGGCGATCAGGTGGATCGCCTCGTTGGTCGGGTTCTGGTGGCTTTCGCCGTAGTGGGCGAGCAGGCGGTCGACCTTGCGGTCGGTGCCGGTCAAGGGCGTGGCGGCGGTGTGCATGGCTGTCTCCTCGGCCGGTTTTCCGGCACAAAAGATGATGCCAGAACCCTGGGCAAGCGGAACAAATGCACTGGCCGGCCCGCCGGATCGCCAGGTGCCGATGGAGAGGTCGAAAGTGTTAATTTCTTGCTAACAATTTTAGTTCCTGTGCGGCACATTAGCGTCGAACGAGCCGCGCGACGGCCGACAACTTCGAGGAAAGATGATGGCCAAACTGATCCTGATCACCGCCGGCGGCGTCAAGCTCATCAAGCTGAGCAGCGAAACCGTGACTCTCGGGCGCTCCGAGAAGTGCGATGTCGTCATCGATCAGCCGCTCATCAGCCGCCTGCATGCCACGCTGTCGTCCGCCGGCTCGGTGTTTTCCATCTGCGATCTGGACAGCCGCAACGGAACCTTCGTCAACGGCGTGAAGGTGCACCGGCACACGCTGGCGCACCGGGACGTCATCCGGTTCGGTGACTGCGAGGTGCGCTATCTGGAAGCGCCTTCGAACAACCAGTCGACGGATCTGCTCGACCTGGTGGCCTGAGCGCTACATCAACAGCGCCTGCGCGAACTCGCGGGCGTCGAAGGTCTCGAGGTCTTCCAGCTTCTCGCCCACGCCGATGAAATAGACCGGAATCGGCCGCTCGCGCGCGATGGCGCACAGCACGCCGCCCTTGGCCGTGCCGTCGAGCTTGGTCACGATCAGGCCGGTCAGCCCCAGCGTTTCGTCGAAGGCCTTGACTTGCGCCAGCGCGTTCTGCCCGGTGTTGCCGTCGATCACCAGCAGCACCTCGTGCGGCGCCGTCGGGTCGGCCCGGTTGACGACGCGCTTGATCTTTTTGAGCTCGTCCATGAGGTGCAACTGCGTCGGCAGCCGGCCGGCGGTGTCGACCAGCACCACGTCCTTGCCTCGCGCCTTGCCGGCGTTGACCGCATCGAAGCTCACGGCCGCCGGGTCGCCGCCTTCCTGGCTCACGATCTCGACCGTGTTGCGGTCGGCCCAGACCGACAACTGTTCGCGCGCCGCCGCCCTGAAAGTGTCGGCCGCGGCCAGCAGCACCGAGGCGCCTTCGTTGGCCAGGTGCTTGGTCAGCTTGCCGATCGAAGTGGTCTTGCCCGCGCCGTTGACCCCGGTCACCATGATCACGGTCGGCGTGTGCTTGCCGATCACCAGCGCTTTTTCCAGCGGGCGCAGCAGATCGGCGATGGCGTCGGCCAGCAGCAGCTTCACTTGCGAAGCCTCGGTCGCCATGTTGCTCTTGACGCGGCGTCGCAGGTCGTCGAGCAGGTGCTCGGTGGCCTTGACGCCGGTGTCGGCCATGAGCAGCGCGGCCTCGAGCTCCTCGTAAAGCGCATCGTCGATCTGCGCGTTGACGAAGGCGGCGGTGATGCTGTTGCCGGTCTTGCGCAGGCCGTTCTTGAGCTTGCCCAGCCAGCCGCTGCGTTCGGGAGCCGGCGGCGAAGCTTCTGCAGGTGCCGGCGCTGAAAGGGGCGCCGGTACCGGTACCGGCACCGGCGCAGGCGAGGGCTCGTCCACAGCCGGCTTGCCGCCGAACCAGCTCGAGGGCGAGAAGACCGACTTGGCTGGCGGTGGCGGCTCGGCAGGCGTCTCTGCAGGCAAGGCCGCAGGCGCTGGCGCAGGAATCTCGGCCGGCGGTTTTTTCTTGAAGAAACTGAACATTGGGGGGTTTTTACAATCCGACCCATTCTATGAAACACCCCTCGCCACGCCGCGCTGCGTCTGGTGCGGTGCTGGCCTCGGTGCTGATGGCGCTGTCGGTCCTGCCCGCGTCCGCGCAAAGCACCCCGCCGCCCATCGCTGCGGCCCAAGCCCAACAGTTCACCCTCGCCAACGGCATGACCTTGATCGTCAAGCCCGACCGGCGCGCGCCGACTGCAGTGCAGATGCTGTGGGTGCGCGTCGGCTCGATCGACGAGGTCGACGGCACCTCGGGCGTGGCGCACGCGCTCGAACACATGATGTTCAAGGGCAGCAAGGAGTTGAAGGCCGGCGAGTTCTCGCGCCGCGTCGCCGCGCTCGGCGGACGCGAGAACGCCTTCACCACGCGCGACTACACCGGCTACTACCAGCAGATCCCGACCGACAAGCTGGAGCAGGTGATCAAGCTCGAATCGGACCGCTTCGCGAACAACCAGTGGCCCGATGACGAATTCAAGCGCGAGATCGAAGTCGTCAAGGAAGAGCGCCGCCTGCGCACCGAGGACCAGCCGCGCTCCCTGCTCGGCGAGCAGCAGAACGCCGCCGTCTTCACCGCTTCGCCCTACCACCGTCCCATCGTCGGCTGGATGAGCGACCTCGATGCGATGACGCCGGCCGATGTCCGCGCCTTCTTCCAGCGCTGGTACGTTCCGGCCAACGCGGCCCTCGTGGTGGCCGGTGACGTCGACGTCGCGCAGGTGCGGGCCATGGCCGAGAAGTACTACGGCCGCATTCCGACGCGCGCGGTTCCCGAGCGCAAGCCGCGCATCGAGCCTGCGCAGCGCGGCATCCGCCGCATCGAATTCAAGGCGCCGGCCGAGCAGGCCTATGTGTCGCTCGCCTTCCGCGTGCCGCAGATAGAGGCCACCGACAAGTTCGATGGCGAGAACGACTCCTATGCGCTGGTGGTGCTGTCCGCGGTGCTCGACGGCTATCCCGGCGCACGGCTCGACCGCGCGCTGACGCAGGGTCCGGACCGCGTCGCCGATTCGGCCGGCTCGTATTCGGGCTTCGTCGGCCGCGGCCCGCAGCTGTTCGTGCTCGACGGCGTGCCCGCCGCCGGCAAGAGCGCCGAAGCGGTCGAGGCCGCGCTGCGCGCGCAGGTGGCGTTGATCGCCCGCGAAGGCATCGGCGCGGCCGAGTTGGCGCGCGTCAAGACCCAGTGGGTGGCCAGCGAAACCTACAAGCTCGATTCGGTGATGTCGCAGGCGCGCGAACTCGGCAGCAACTGGGTGCAAGGCCTGCCGCTCGACGCCAGCGCCCGCATCATCGCGCGCCTGCAGGCCGTCACCGCCGAGCAGGTGCAGGCGGTGGCCGCCAAGTACTTCGGCGACGACCAGCTCACCGCCGCCACCCTGCGGCCGCTGCCGCCCGAACCGAACCGCCGCCCGCGCGGCTTTGCAGCGCCGGCCGGCGACCTGCGCTGAAAGGCCCCGCTTCCATGCTGACTCTCAAGAACAAGACCCTGTTGCGTGCCGTGCTGGCGGGCGCAACGGCCCTCTGCGGCGTTGTGGCCCAGGCCGCCATCCCGATCGAACACTGGACACTGCCGAACGGCGCGAAGATCTATCTCGCCGCCACCAACGCGCTGCCGATCGTCGACGTGCAGATCGACTTCGACGCCGGCAGCCGGCGCGATCCGCCGGCGCAGTCCGGCCTGGCCGGTGTGACGGCCGGCATGGTCGAGAAGGGCATTCGCGCGAACGGCAGCGACACGGCAATGGATCAGAACGCGCTGGGCGAGGCCTGGGCCGATCTGGGTGCGAACTTCGATGCCAGCGCCGGTTCCGATCGCATGAGTTTCTCGCTGCGTACGCTGTCCGAGCCGGCGCTGCTCGACAAGGCGGTGCGACTGGCCGCGCGCGAGATCGGCGAACCGGCCTTTCCCGAGGATGTGTGGAAGCGGGAACGCGAACGGCTCAACGCGTCGCTCCGCGAAGCCAACACCAAGCCCGCAACGATCGCCGGCCGCGCTTTCTCGCAAGCCGTCTACGGCACGCACCCCTATGGCCAGGACACGACCGAGGCGACGCTGGCGCAGATCGACGTCGCCACGATGCGCCAGCGCTACGAGCAGTTCATCCAGCCCTGCCGCGCCAAGCTCAGCATCGTCGGCGCGGTCACGCGCGTGCAGGCCGAGTCGATCGCGACCGCGCTGCTGTCGCGCCTGCCTGTCGCGTCCGGCCCCGGGGGCTGCACCGCGCTGCCGCCCGTGCCGCAGGTGGCGCCGCTCGCCGCAGCGAAGGACGAACGCCTGCCCTTCGATTCGGCGCAGGCGCACGTGTGGATCGGCCAGCCCGGCTATCTGCGCAGCGACCCGGACCATTTCGCGCTCACGCTCGGCAACTACATCCTCGGCGGCGGCGGCTTCGTTTCGCGCCTCACCGAAGAAGTGCGCGAGAAGCGCGGCCTGGCCTACAGCGTCTACAGCACCTTCTCGCCCGGCCTGCACGCAGGCGCCTTCCGCATCGGCTTCCAGACCCGGCCCGACCAGGCTGCCGAGGCGGTGAAGGTCGCGCGCGAGGTGGTTGCCAAGTTCGTCGCCGAGGGACCGACCGCGGCCGAACTCAAGGCGGCCAAGGACAACCTGATCGGCGGCTTCCCGCTCTTGCTCGACAGCAACCGCAAGCTGCTCGGCAACGTGTCCAACATCGCGTGGAACGACCTGCCGCTCGACTACCTCGACACCTGGACCGCGCGCATGAACGCGGTCACGGCCGCCGACATCAAGGCCGCCTTCGCGCGCAAGCTGCAGCCCGAGCGGATGGTGACGGTCGTCGTTGGCGGCAAGCCTTGAGGAGACGGCAAGGCATGCGCGGCTGCCGTTAAGCTCTGCGCGTGAAACCGACTCCCCGAACCTCGCCCGCTGCCTCGCCCAAGCTCGCAAAGGCGCCCCACTTCATCCGCATCATCGGCGGCCGATGGCGGCGCACGCGCCTTGCCGTCGCCGACAAGCCCGGCCTGCGCCCCACGCCCGACCGGGTGCGTGAAACCCTGTTCAACTGGCTCGCGAGCCTGGCGGGCGCCGGCGGCGGCGAACTGCCGGGTTGGCGCTGCATCGATGCCTTCGCCGGCACGGGAGCGCTCGGCCTCGAGGCCGCATCGCGCGGCGCCGTCTCGGTGCTGCTGTGCGAGCAGGATCCGGCGCTGGTCGCGCAGTTGCAGGCGCAGAAGACCAAACTCGACGCCGAGGCGGTGCGCATCGAGCGCGGCAACGGCGTCACCGCGCTGGAACGCACGGCGGCCGGCAGCGTGGATGCCGTGTTCCTCGATCCTCCCTTCGAAAGTCCGGCGCTGTACGAGCCGGCGCTGCGCGCTGCGGCGCGTGCGGTGCAGCCCGAAGGCGTCATCTATCTCGAAGCGGCACGCCGCTGGACCGACGAGGAGCTGGCCGCGTCGGGACTGATCGGCTATCGCTACCTGAAGGCGGGCGCAGTGCATGCACATCTCCTCAAGCGCCTGACCGACAGCGCTGCATAATCCGCCGAACCAGGCCGCATCCGGCTGCACGAGGAGGAAGCAACCATGTCCAGCAACGTGATCGCGGTGTACCCCGGCACCTTCGACCCCATGACGCTCGGCCACGAAGACGTGGTGCGTCGGGCGACCCAGCTGTTCTCGAAGGTCATCGTCGCGGTGGCGGCCGGCCATCACAAGAAGGCGCTGTTTTCGCTGCAGGAGCGCATCGAGATGGCGCGCCAGGCGGTGCAGCCCTTCAGCGACCAGGTCACCGTCGAAAGCTTCTCGGGGCTCTTGCGCGACTTCGTCGTGGCGCGCGGCGGCAAGGCGATGGTGCGCGGCCTGCGCGCCGTGACCGACTTCGACTACGAGTTCCAGCTCGCCGGCATGAACCGCTCGCTGATGCCCGAGGTCGAGACCGTGTTCCTGACGCCCAGCGACAAGTACCAGTTCATCTCGAGCACCTTCGTGCGCGAGATCGCGATGCTCGGCGGCGAGGTCGACAAGTTCGTCTCGCGCAACGTCCAGGACAACCTGATGGCCAAGGTACGGAGCCTCGGCCGCGAATGAGCGACACGCCGCTGCGCCTGCATGCCCTGGGCGACGCAGCCCTTCTGTGCGAACTGCCCCCACCGGTCACGCTCGCGCAGCAGCAACAGATCTGGGCCCTGGCGACCGAGGCCCTGCAATGGCGTGGCGTCCACGAAGTGCTGCCGGGCATGAACAACCTGAGCCTGCTGTTCGATCCCGAACAGGTCGATGCCGCCGAACTCGAGATGCAGGTTCTTTCGGCGTGGCCGCAACTGGTCGCGACCGCGATCCAGGGGCGCGAGATCCGGATCCCGGTCGCCTATGGCGGCGAGAACGGCCCCGACCTGGCCGACGTGGCCGCGCACACCGGCCTCACCCCGGCCGAGGTCGTGCGGCGCCACAGCGCCGGCGAGTACGTGGTCTACCTGCTGGGCTTTCTGCCCGGCTTCGCGTTCCTGGGCGGCCTGGCGCCCGAGCTGGCGACGCCCCGGCGGTCCGAACCCCGGGTGGCGGTGCCGGCTCGCTCGGTCGGCATCGGCGGCGAGCAAACGGGCATCTATCCGCTGGTCTCGCCGGGCGGCTGGCAGCTGATCGGCCGGACCTCGCTCGAACTCTTCGATCCGCGCGCCGACGAGCCGACCCTGCTGCGTCCCGGCGACCGCGTGCGCTTCCTCGTGGAAAGCGTCGAGGTGTGAGCGCCGCGCCGGACCGCTCCAAGCAAGCTCGCTCCCGCTTGGCGGGAAGGCGCGAAGCGCCAAGGGTGCAGCAGCAATGAGCGTTGTCGAGCCAAGGGGCGAGGGCCTCACGGTCCTGCGTCCCGGCATGCTGGCCTCGGTGCAGGACCTGGGCCGCCATGGCCATCGGCAGCGCGGCATCTGTCCGGGCGGCGCGCTCGATGCGCTGGCGCTCACGCTGGCCAACCGGCTGGTCGGCAATGCCGACGGCGCGGCAGGCCTCGAACTCACGATGGGCGGCTGCGAAATCCGCTTCGACACGGCCACCCGCATCGCGCTCGCCGGCGACGATTTCGGCGCCCGGCTCGATGGCGCCCCCTTGTGGCCCTGCTGGAGCGTCCCGGTGGCGGCCGGACAGGTGCTCAAGCTGGGCAACGCCAACCAGTGGAGCTCGAAGGAAGGGCTGCGCAGCTGGCTGGCGGTGGCGGGCGGCATCGATGTGCCGCTCGTCATTGGCTCGCGCAGCACCGACCTGAAGGCCGGCTTCGGCGGCCACCTCGGCCGGGCCCTCAAGAAGGGCGACCGGCTGCCGCTGGGCGTGCCGGCCCTGGATGCGGCACAGATGGCGCGGCGCGCCTTCGGCCTGCGCGCGCCCGAGTGGGAACAGGACGACGACGGCGCGCTGGTGCTGCGCGTCATGCCCGGTCCCGAGTGCGAGCAGTTCACTGCGGCCTCGCGCGAACTGCTGTGGCGCGAACCCTGGCGCATCACGCTGCAGAGCAACCGCATGGGCAGCCGGCTCGAAGGACCGGAGCTCAAGCGCAAGCGCGGCGCCGACATGCTGTCCTCGGCCGTGATCCCCGGCACGATCCAGGTGCCGCCCTCGGGGCAGCCGATCATCCTGATGGGCGATGCGCAAACCACCGGCGGCTATCCGCGCATCGGTGTCGTGATCCGCGCCGACCTGTGGAAGCTCGCGCGGGCGCCGCTGAACGGGCGCGTGCGGCTCGCGCAGGTCGATGCGACGCAGGCACTGGCGGCATGGGCCGAGCAGCGGCGCTACCTGGCGCAGGTGGCGCAAGCCCTGGCGTCTGCAGGCTGGCGCACGACAGCGCAAAATTCCGCCCAAGGAGAACGCCATGCAGATTGACCTCAACGCCGACCTCGGCGAAGGCTGCGGCACCGACGAGGCGCTGCTTCGCCTCGTGAGCTCGGCCAACATCGCGTGCGGCTGGCATGCGGGCGACGCGAAGACGATGCGCCAATGCGTGCGCTGGGCGCTGGAAAACGGCGTCGCGATCGGCGCCCATCCCAGCTTTCCGGACCGCGAGAACTTCGGCCGCAGCGAGATGCACTTGCCGCCCGAGGAGATCGTCGCCGGCGTGCTCTACCAGATCGGCGCGCTCGCGGCGATCGTCAAGGCCGAGGGCGGCACACTGGCGCACGTCAAGGCGCACGGTGCGCTCTACAACCAGGCCGTGAAGGATCCGGTGCTGGCCGACGCGATCTGCGAGGCCGTGCGGCGTTTCGACCCCGGCCTGCGCTTTTTCGGCCTCGCGGGCAGCGGCATGATCAGCGCCGCGGAACGCGCGGGCCTCAAGCCGGTGGAAGAGGTATTCGCCGATCGCGGCTACATGCCCGACGGCAGCCTGGTGCCGCGCAGCCGGCCCGGCGCGCTGATCGAGGACGAAGAGCAGTCGCTCGCACAGACGCTGTCGCTGGTGCGCGATCACCAGGTGACGGCCATCGACGGGACGGTCGTCAGCGTCAACGCGCAGACGGTCTGCCTGCATGGCGACGGCGCGCATGCGCTGGCCTTTGCCAGCCGCATCCGCGAGCGGCTGACGGCCGAAGGGATCGCGGTCGTCGCGATGCCCTGAGCGCGCCGTGAAAGTCCTGCTCACCGGCTTCGAGCCCTTCGACAAGGAAACGCTCAATCCCTCGTGGGAGGCAGTGCGCGCCCTCGATGGCTGGCGCTGCGAAGGCGCCGTGGTGCATGCGCGCCGCATCTCCTGCGTGTTCGGCGCGGCGCTCGCCGAACTCGATGCGGCCATCGACGAACTGCAGCCGCAGCTGGTGCTCGGCATCGGCCAGGCCGGCGGACGCAGCGAGATCACGCCCGAGCGCATCGCGATCAACATCGACGACGGCCGGATCTGCGACAACGCAGGCTGTCAGCCGATCGACGAGGCCGTGGTGGCGGGCGCGCCGGCCGCCTATTTTTCGAGCCTGCCCATCAAGGCGATCGTGCGCGATCTGCGTGCCGGCGGTATCCCGGCCGCGGTGTCGAACACGGCTGGCACCTTCGTCTGCAATCACCTGTTCTTCGGGCTCATGCACCGCATCGCGGTGCGGCCCGTGCCGGGCATGCGCGGCGGCTTCATCCACATTCCCTTCCTGCCCGAGCAGGCGGCGCGTTTTCCCGGGCTGCCGAGCATGGGCCTCGACACCCTCATCGCGGCGCTGCGCATCGCGGTCGCCACCTCGATCGCGGTGCGCGAGGACGTGCGCGAGACCGGTGGTCAGCTGCACTGACGGCGGCTAGGCAGTCGGTGCCAGCCGCTGAAGCCACGGGCCCAGCGTGGCATTGACGAACGCTGGCTTCTCCATCGTCAGCATGTGCCCGCATTCCTCCACCCACACCAGCTCGGCCTGCGGCACGGTCTGCGCAATCTCGCGTGAGCACTCGGGCGGGGTCAGCCGGTCGCTGTCGCCGCACATGACAAGCACCGGGCAGCGCAGCGAGGCAAGGTGCGGACGCGCATCGGGGCGCTGCATCAGCGCGCGGTTCTGGCGGATCAGCTGCTGCGCGCCGGCATCGAGCACCAGCTCGACATAGCGCCCCACCAGCGCGGCGTCGCCGGCCTGCGTCGGATGAAAGGCGAAGCCGGCGTTGAGCTCGATCACGTCGCGCGCCTCGCCGCGTTCGAAAAGCTCGATCGCCGACTCGCGCAGCTGGTACATCTCGGGCGTTTCCGGCCGCGCGTTGGTGCCGAGCAGCGCCAGCCCGGCGATGCGCTCCGGCGCCTGGCGCGCGGCCTCCATCGCGATCATGCCGCCCATCGAGGCGCCGCACAGGATCAGCGGGCCGGCGTGCTCGCGCAGCACGGCCGCGGCCATGGTTTCGATGCGCTCGTGGCGCATGTGGGCATCGCTCACGTGCACATCGAGCGTCGGGGGCAGGGCAGGCCGCTGGGCCTCCCAGAGGCGCTCGTCGCAGGCGAGGCCGGGCAGCAGAACAAGACGGGGCATGGGTCGATTCTCCGCGATGAAGCGGCTGCCGAAATGCGGAGGTCATCTCGTGCGGGGACAATAGACCCCAGCCTATGTCCACCGAACTCATCCTGATCCGCCACGGCGAAACCGACTGGAACCGCGAGCTGCGCTTCCAGGGCCACATCGACGTCCCTCTCAACGACCTCGGCCACGAGCAGGCGCGTCGGCTCGGACTGCGGCTCGCGGGCGAGTCGGTCCAGCACCTCATCAGCAGCGACCTGATGCGCGCGCAGCAGACGGCGGCGCCGGCCGCGCGCCAACTCGAGCTCGAAATCGTCACGTCGGCCGCATTGCGCGAACAGCACTTCGGTATCGTCGAAGGCATGCGTGCCGACGAGATCCAGCGCCTGCATCCGCGCGCCTGGGAAGACTGGCTTCAGTTCCGCGAAGACCATGCCATGCCCGAGGGCGAGTCGGCGCGCCAGTTCCATGCGCGCATCATCGAAGCGCTGGGCCGCATCGCTGCTGCGCACGCGGGGCACACGGTGCTGGTGGTGACGCATGGCGGCGTGCTCGACATGGTGTGGCGCACCGTGCGCGGGCTGGGCTTGAACGGGCCGCGCCAGAGCGAGATCCCCAATGCCGGTTTCAACCGCATCCGCATCGCCGATGCGGAGGCGCCGGAGCAGATCGAGATCGTCGACTGGGCCGACACGCGGCACCTGGCCGACCTGCCGCCGCAGCCCACCTATGACCAAAGCCGGCATCTGAAGCAATGAAGCATGTCTGGATCGACACCGACATGGGCTTCGACGACCTCGCGGCCGTGTTGACGGTCGCGCAGACGCCGCAATGGACGATCGACGGCATGTCGCTCGTCGCCGGCAACGCGCCGCTCGACGTGGTGATCGACAATGCCCTGCGATCGGCGGCCTGCTTCGACTGGCGCTTTCCGATCCACGCCGGCCGCGCCGCGCCGCTCGCCGGCGAACTCGTCACGGCGCAGAACATCCTCGGCTCCGACGCCATGGCCTCCGCCGGTCGCAGCCTGCCGGGGGCGCGCACCGCGCTGGCTTCGGACGATGCGGTGGCTGCGCTCGGCGACTGGCTCGCATCTGCGGCCGAGCCCGCCACCGTCCTCGCGCTGGGCCCGCTCACCAACCTCGCGGCGCTGCTGCAGCAGCGGCCGGCGCTCGCAGCGCGCATCGCGCAGGTGATGTGGATGGGCGGCAGCGCCGGACCGGGCAATCACACGGCGGCCGCCGAGTTCAACGCGGCGGTGGATCCGGAAGCCATCAACATCGTGCTCGATGCGGGCGTGCCGCTGCAAATGGTCGGCCTCGACGCCTGTCGTCAGGTGCGCGTCCATGCGCGCGATGCCGAAGCGCTGCGCGCGATCGGCGGCGACAAGGCCGAACTGCTGGCCGACCTGCTGCTCGGCTATGTGCGCATCGCGAGTCCCGACGCCAGCCTGCCGATGTCGCTCTACGACCCGACGGCAGCCGCCGCGCTGGTCGCGCCCGGCGGGATGAGTTTCCGGCCGGCGCACGTGGTGGCGGAATGCAGGGGCGAGCACACGCGCGGCATGACGGTGGTCGAATGGCGCGTGCCGCGGCGTGCCGAGGCCAATGCGCAGGTGGCTGCCGTGGCCGACGAGCCCGGCCTGCGCCGGGTGGTGCTGGAGGCGCTCGCGCGCGCAGCTGCCGACTGAGGGCGCGCTCAGCCGCGCAGCACCCAGCCTTCGGGCACGGCCCGGAGCAGCGGACTCTCGAACACGCCCACCACCCGCGCGGCGCGTTCGGCGCCGAGCTTGGCGACCCACCGTTCCCCCTGCAGCATGGCCACGCCGCAGGCGACGACATGGCCGCCGAGCGATTCGATCAGGTCCCAGGCCGCCAGCAGCGTGGTGCCGGTGCTGATCGCGTCATCCACCAGCACGAGGCGCTGGCCTTCGATCAGGGGCCGCAGGTTCGGATCGAGGTAGATGCGCTTGCCCGGCACCGGCGAGGTGATCGAATGCACCGGCGCGGAGAGCGCCTCGTCGTACCAGAACTTGCGCGAGTAGCCCATCGGCACATAGCGCGCGTGGGCCAGTGCGCGCGCGACCACGGGCGCGAGCGCGAGGCCCAGGGTCGGCAAGCCGATCACGCGCTCGGGCGCATGGGGTGTCAGGCGTTGCGCAAGCATCGCGCCCAGCGTGTCGACCACGTCGAGCGCGGCCTGGTTGACGAGCAGCGAGGCCACGGCGTGCGCCGGCTCACTCGCCAGCGGGCGGATGGGCAGCATGAGCACGCGGCCGTCGGGCAGCCGCGCCGGATAGCCGAAGCGCCAGGGCGGATCCGGCTGCAAGACCTCGCCGGCATCGACGATGCGCTGCCAGTAGCCGGTGGTGGCTTCGGTGAAGTGCTGCGTCATGCTGTCTTCAACTCTCCTGCAACTGGCGCGACGGATCGGGCACCGGCGTGGCCGCCAGCAGCCGCTGCGTATAGGCATGCTGCGGCGCGTTCAGCACCGCGTCGGCGTCGCCGCTTTCCACCACGCGGCCCTGGTGCATCACCATCACGCGGTCGGCCATGGCGCGCACCACGCCGAGGTCGTGCGTGATGAAAAGATAGGCCAGATGCTTCTGCTTCTGCAAGTCGAACATCAGCTTCAGGATCTGCGCGCGCACCGAGACGTCGAGCGCCGACACCGGTTCGTCGGCAACGATGAGCGCCGGGTTCGACGCCAGCGCACGTGCGATGCCCACGCGCTGCCGCTGGCCGCCGGAGAGTTCGTGCGGCAGGCGATGGCGGAAGTGGGCCGCGGGCAGGCCGACCTGGTCGAGCAGGGCGTCGACTTCGGCCGCGACCGACCGTCCGTCGAGCCCGCGGTTGTAGATGAGCGGCAGCGCGACGCTCTGGCCGACGGTGCGTCGCGGGTTCAGCGAGCCGCCGGTGTCCTGGAACACCACTTGTACCTCGCGGCGGAAGCTGCGCGCGGCCTCGCCTGCGTGGGCGGCGATGTCCCGGCCCTTGTAGAGAATCGCGCCCTCGCTCGGCACCGTCAGGCCCAGCAGCATGCGGCCGAGCGTTGTCTTGCCGCTGCCGCTTTCGCCGACCAGCGCCAGCACCTCGCCGGGCCGGATCTCGACCGACACGCGGTCGACGGCGCGCTGCATCTGTTTGGCACGGAACAAGCCGCCGCTCGCGCGCACCGGGAACAAGCGGCTCACGTCGCGGGCTTCGAGCAAGGGCGCGCCGATGGCCGCGTTCATGGCGCGCTGGCCTCGCTGTGCTGCCATGCGTCGACCGCGATGGACTCGTCGCTCAGGTGGCAGCGGTCGGCTCCGCCGTCATGCGGCTTCAACGCCGGGGCTGTCGCATCGCACAGCCCGCCGCGCGCGATCGGGCAGCGCGGGTGGAAGCGGCAGCCCGCCGGCCAGTGCCCCGCGATCGGGACGCCGCCCGGAATGGAAAACAGCGAATGCGCGCGCGACCGAGGGCTCAGGATGCTGGCGAGCAAGCCCTGCGTGTAGGGGTGGCGCGGCGCGGCGAAGAGAGGCGACACGGCGTTGCTCTCCACGATCTGGCCCGCATACATCACGTTCACGCGCTGGCAGGTCTCGGCCACCACGGCGAGGTCGTGCGTGATCAGCAGGATGCCCAGGTCGAGCTCCTTGCGCAGCCGCATCAGCAGCTTCAGGATGCCGGCCTGCACCGTCACGTCGAGCGCGGTGGTCGGTTCGTCGGCGATCAGCAGCGCGGGCCGCATCGCCAGCGCGGCCGCGATCAGGATGCGCTGGCGCATGCCGCCCGACAGTTCATGCGGGTACTTGCGCGCGACCTGGGCCGCGTTCGGCAGTTCCATCAGGTCGATCAGCTCGTGCACGCGTGCCTCCAGGCCCTCGGTGCGGCCGTGCGCACGCAGCGGCTCGGCGATCTGGCGGCCGACCGGCATCAGCGGGTCGAGGTAGCTCGTCGGGTCCTGGAACACCATGCCCACGCGCGCGCCGCGCACCGTGCGCAGCTCGCCCGGAACCAGCTGCGCGAGGTCACGACCTTCGAGCAGGACCTGCCCGGCCGCGACGCGCGCCAGCGGCGAGGGGAACAGGTTCATGATCGCGAAGGCCGTCATCGACTTGCCCGAGCCCGATTCGCCGACCAGGCCGACGGCCTCGCCGCGGCGCACCGTCAGCGAGACGTCGTTCACCACGCGCAGGCCGGTCGCGCCCTGGCGGATGTCGACCGAGAGGCCGCGCACGTCGAGCAGCAGTTCGTTGTGGCTCATTTCGAGTCGGCGCGCGGGTTCAACGCATCGTTGAGCGCGTCGCCCAGCATGTTGAACGAGAGCACGGTGAGCGCGATCGCGAGGCCCGGGAACGCCGACATCCACCAGGCGGTGCGCAGGTACTGCTGGGCGTCGTTGAGCATCGCGCCCCATGACACGTGGTTGGGGTCGCCGAGGCCGAAGAAGCTCAGGCTGGCCTCGATCAGGATCGCCATCGCGATGTCGAGCGAACCCAGCACGATGATCGGCGCCGCTGCGTTGGGCAGCACCTCGCGCACGATGATGGCGCCGTGACCCATGCCCGCCACGCGCGCCGCGTCGACGAACTGCGATTGCGCGAGCGTCGCGACCGAGGCGCGCACCACGCGCGCGAGCTGCGGCCAGGAGAGTGCCGCGATCACCACGATCATCTTGAACACGCTGGTGCCGAACAGCGCGATCACGATCAGCGCGACCACGAAGCGCGGCAACGTCTGGAAGAACTCGGCGATGCGCATCAGCACCGTGTCGAGCCAGCCGCCGAAGTAGCCGGCCAGCGCGCCGACGATCACGCCGACGACCACCGCGAACAGCGCACTGCCCACGCCGACGGTGAGCGAGATCCGCGTGCCGTGGACCACGCGCGCCCAGATGTCGCGGCCCAGGTCGTCGCTGCCGAGCCAGTGGCCGGGCGAGAGCGGCTCGAGCAGCGCGCTGTCGCCGCCGCCGAGCGGGTCGTAGGCGGTGACGAAGGGTGCGAACACGGCCGCCCCGACGAGCAGCGCCAGGAAGACCAGCGCCAGCACCGTCGTCGGCCGGCGCAGCAGTCGCTGCAGGAAGCCGGCCTTGCGCCACGGCGTGCCGGCGGGCGGCACGGCGATGGGCGTCAGCGTGATGTCGCTCATGCGCGCTCGATCCGCGGATCGATCAGCCGATGGACGATGTCGGTGACGAGGTTCGCAATCACCACCGTGGCGGACACCATCAGCAGGATCGCGAGCATCACCGGATAGTCGCGCTTGGAGATCGATTCATAGAGCAGCCGCCCGATGCCGGGCCAGGCGAACACGGCCTCGATCAGCGCCGAGCCCGCGAGCACGAAGCCGACGTTGTAGCCGATCACGGTGAGCACCGGCGCCGCCGCGTTGCGCAGCGCATGCACCACCACCACGGTCCACTCGGTCGCGCCGCGCGAGCGCGAGGCGAGGATGAAGTCGGCGTTCATCACCTCCAGCATCGCGGCCCGCGTGATGCGCGTGATCAGCGTGAGGTAGCGCAGCGACAGCGCGAAGGCCGGCAGCACCAGGTAGGGCAGGTGCTGCAGGAATCCCGCGAAGCCGGGCGCCGTGCCGCGCACCGGGTTGTTGCCCTGCGAAGGCAGCCAGCCGAGCCAGATCGCGAACACCAGGATCAGCAACTGGCCGAGCCAGAAATCCGGGATCGAATAACCGGCCGACGAGGCGCCCTGGATCGCCGCGTCGGCCAGGCCGCGCTGCGAGCGTGCGGCCGACCGTGCCGCGATGACGCCGAACACGATGCCCATCACGCTGGCGAAGGCCAGCGCCGTCATCGTGAGTTCGAGCGTCGCGCCGAGCCGGTCGAGGATCAGCGCCGCCACCGGCTGCTGGTTGGCAAACGAGTAGCCGAAGTCGCCCTGGGCGACCTTGCCGAGGTAGCGCAAGAGCTGGATCCAGACCGGCTGGTCGAGCCCGAACTCGCGACGCATCTGTTCGAGGTACTCGGGCGGCGCCGGGAAATCGCCGACCAGCAGCGTGATCGGGTCGCCGGGCGTGAAGGCGATCAGCAGGAAGTTGAGCACCACCACCGCGAGCAGCAGCGGGATCGCGTGCAGCAGGCGGCGCAGGATGAAAGCCGGCATCGAAACTAGTCTGTGCGCTTCACGCCCGCCCACTGGTCGCGTGCGTCCAGCGCGGGGAACACTCCCGTCAGCTTCTTGCTGGCGGTGTCGACCGTTTCCTCGTCGAACAGCACCAGCGTCGGCAGGTCTTCGTTGAGGATCACCTGCAGCTCCTTGTAGAGCTTCGCGCGCAACGCGCGGTCGGTCGCGGTGGCGGCGTCGGCCAGCAACTGGTCGACCTTCGGGTTGGCATAGCCGCTGGCGTTGGTATTGGGCGAGGTGCCGGTGTAGCTGTTGTACAGGCGCGTGTAGCCGATGGCCGGGTCGCCGGCCGAGAAGTACGAGGCCAGCATCAGGTCGTAGTCGCGCTTGGCGAAAACGCGCTCGTAGTACACCGAGCGCTCCAGCGGTTCGAGCTTCACTTCGAGCCCGATCTGGCGCAGGTTGTCCTGGATGATCTGCGACTGCGAGCGCATCTGCGCGCGGCTCACGTCGAAGGGCATGCGCACCGTGGCGCTGCCGGGCTTGAAGCCGGCCTTCTCGAGCAGCGCCTTGGCGCGCGCCGGGTCGAACGGGTACTTCTTCGCGTACGACACCTCGTCGTTGAAGAGCCACTTGAAGCCGTCGCCGAAAGCGCCGGCGCCCGGCCGCGCGATGCCGTTCATCACCTGTTTCACCAGGCGCTGGCGGTCGATCGCGAAGGCCAGCGCGTGGCGCGCTTCCTTCTTCGAGAACAGCGGCGACTGCGTGTTGAACATCATGAAGTACAGCGCCGGGATGTTGACGCCGCGCCGCGGGTTCAGATTCTTGTCGGCCAGGATGCGCGGGACCTCGGGCTTGGGCGTGTAGAAGTCGAGCAGTTCGTCGACTTCGCCGGTCTGCAGCGCCGGCACGCGGTTGGCGGCCTGCGGAATGATCTGGAAGATGATCGATTCGAGGAAGGGCTTGTCGCCGTCCCAGTACTGGTCGTTGCGCACGAGCTTGATGCTCGCGCCGCGCTTCCATTCGCCGAACTTGAAGGGGCCCGTGCCCACCGGCTTCTGGTTCGCCGGGTTGGCGCCGACGTTGCTGCCTTCGTAGAGGTGGCGCGGCAGGATCGGCGCGTCGAACACCGTCATCTGCGAGAGGAAAGGGGCATAGGGCTTCTGCAGCCGGATCACCACGGTCGCCGCGTCGGGCGTGTCGACCTCGATGCCGAGGCCCTTGAAGACCGGCGCCGCGCGCGGGTGCAGCTTGCCCACGACCTCGAGCAGCGTGAACTTGACGTCCGCGCTCGTGAAGTCCTTTCCGTCGTGCCACTTGACGCCCTTGCGCAAGCTGAAGCGGTAGCTCTTGCCGTCGGGCGAGACCGTCCAGGCCGTGGCCAGCGACGGCTTGGGGTTGTATTGCGGATCGAGCCAGACCAGCCCCTCGAGGATCTTGGCCGAGACGTCGCCGGCCGCGAAATCGGTGGTGGTACCGAGATTCAGCGTGGGCGGATCGGCATCGATGGCCAGCACCGCCGTGCCCTTGCCCGTTGCGGCGCGACCGAAACGCGTGGTGACCAGGCCGCCGGCCACGGCGAGCGCGCCGAGGCCCAGTTGGCGTCGGTTGAGAAACGGGGTGGGAGGGGATGTGGTGGTATGGGTCATCGTGTGGTGCTTGTCTTCGGTCGCTGCACGAAGCAATTTCAGGACCATCGCGGCAGCCGCCATTATTGGCGCGGAAAATGCGAGTTCATTGCAGCGACAAGGCAGCCCCGATGATTTCCGTTCCCATCCACCCCGGCATCCAGGCCTCGACCGAGGAAATGGTCGGCCTGCGCCGGCAGATCCATGCCAACCCGGAGTTGGGCTACGAAGAATTCCAGACCAGCGAGCTGGTGGCCGAGCGGCTCGCGCGCTGGGGCTATGCGGTGCATCGCGGCCTCGGCGGCACCGGCGTGGTCGGCACGCTGAAGCTGGGCAGCAGCGACAAGCGCCTGGGTCTGCGCGCCGACATGGACGCGCTGCCGATGACCGAAACCACCAGCCTGTCCTGGGCCAGCCGCCAGCCCGGCCGCATGCATGCCTGCGGCCACGACGGCCACACCGCCACGCTGCTGGCGGCCGCGCAGCTGCTCGCGGCCACGAAGAGCTTCGACGGCACCCTGAACCTGATCTTTCAGCCGGCCGAGGAGGGCTTGCAGGGCGCGAAGAAGATGGTCGACGAAGGCCTGTTCGAGCGCTTTCCCTGCGACGTGATCTATGCGTACCACAACGAGCCCGGCTTCCCGGCAGGGCAGTTCGGCTTCCTGCCGGGCGTGATCTACAGCTCGTCCGACACGGCCATCGTCACCATCGAGGGCAAGGGCGGCCACGGCGCGATGCCGCACACCACGGTCGATCCGATCATGGTCGCGGCGCACCTGATTCTGGCGTTGCAGACGCTGGTCTCGCGCGAGGTCGATCCCAACGACATGGCGGTCGTGACGGTGGGTGCGATGAACGCCGGCAATGCGCCCAACGTGATCCCGACCAGCGCCGAACTCAAGTTGTCGGTGCGTGCGCGCCGGCCCGAGGTGCGCGCCTTCCTGCGCGACCGCATCATCGCGATGGCGCGCAACCAGGCGGCCGTGCATGGCGCGACCGCGACGGTGGACTACCAGTGGAAATCGCCGCCGTGCATCAACGACGAGGCCGCCACCGCGTTCGCGCGCCGGGTGGCGCTCGAGTCGATGGGCGAGCGCGCCCTGATTCCCGGCATGGCGCCGCTGCAGGCCAGCGACGACTTCGCCTTCATGCTCGATGCGGTGCCCGGCAGCTACTTCATCGTCGGCAACGGCGACGGCAAGCCGGGCAGCGGCCCGGGCTGCATGGTGCACAACACCGGCTACGACTTCAACGACGAAATCCTGCCCAGCACGGCCAGCTACTGGGTCACGCTGGTGCAGAGCTATCTGCGCTCATGAATCCCCGCGGCATCCGCGTTGCTGGAGTACCGGCATCAGCTGCGGTCCGAGCGACTTCAGCAGCTGGACCGGCAGCGCACTCGTGAAGCGGTAGCGCGCCGCATAGGGCTCGCGCACGTAGGCCACGAGCGTGCCGAAGTAGCGGTCGCCCAGCATGAAGACGAAGGTGGCCGAACGTTCGACCTTGCGCTCAGCGATCACGCGTCCACTGCGTCCGGTGATCTGGTGGCGGTGATCGCCGGTGCCGGTCTTGCCGGCGATCTCGATCGGACGACGGTCCGGGCCCATCAGCGCGCCCTGGAGGCGGCGCGCCGTTCCGTTGCGCACCACGTCGGCGAGCGCGCCGCGCACGGCCTGCGCCACCTCGGGCGGCAGCAGTTGCCGGGCCGCCGGGCCGCGTTGCTCGAGCCGGGTTTCGTAGGGCGTCTCGCGCGCGAAGTGCAGCACGCCCACACGCTGCAGCGGCAGTTGCGTTCCGTCGTTGATCAGGATGCCCATCAGCTCCGCTAGAGCCGCCGGCCGGTCGCCCGAGGCGCCGATTGCGCTGGCATAGGAGGGCGTCAGCGATGCGAAGGGATAGCCCAGGCGCTGCCATGAGCGATGGACTTGCGCGAAGGCATCGAGCTCGAGCAGCTCGCGGATGCGCCGGTCCTGCGCGTTCTTGTGGCGCGTCTTGAAGAGCCATGCGTAGGCGTCCTGGCGCTCCTGCACGCTGGCGTCCAACGCCTCGGTCAGCGTCGCGTCGGGGTGGCGTCGCAGATGGCCGACCAGCCAGAGCTCCAGCGGATGCACGCGCGCCACGTAGCCGCGGTCGGCCAGCGACAGGCCTGCGTAGGTGCTGCGCAGCGAGCGCAGCGCGCGCGGCGATCCGGCCCCGCGCCCGAGCCGGCGCGTGAGCAGCGCGTCGAGCTGCGCTTCGCCGGCCTCGGGCTCGAGCGTGAACAACACGCTGGCCAGACGCGGCGCCGAAGGACGCACGCCCTGCAGCAGCAGCGCCTCCGCCTCGGCCGCCGGCTTGCCCTTGTATTTGCGATGGAAGCGCGCGAGATAGGCCGAGCCCTCGCGATCGGCAAAGCGCGCGAGCATCTCGCGGCGGCCCGGATCGGCCCGGTCTTCGAGCATGCGCCGGCCGCCCGCGCCCTCGCCGTGCATCCGGTGCCGCACGATGTCGCGCATCAGGCGGATGAACACCAGGTTGACCGAATGCCTGAAGGCTTCCTGCACCGTCATCGACGCGCCGCTGCGCGCGCGATCGAAGTTGCTGAAGTGATGCAGGCCGCCGCCGGTGAAGAAGGCCTCGCCTTCGCTGGCCGAATAGCGACGCTGCATCGCTGCCTCCAGCATCGTCGCCAGGCTGCGGTCCCTGGCGCGCAGCAGGTACTGCCGAGCCCAGGCGCCCAGCGGGTCGCGCTCGCTCACCTTCAGGGCGGAAAGCGCGGCCGTATCGAGCCCGGCCCAGCGCGCGTGCAGCTCGGCGACCAGCTCGAGGTAGCTGACCAGCGTGCGCAGCTTGGCTGTCGAACCGAGGTCCAGCCGGGCGCCTTGGTTCACGTCGAAGGGCTGGTCGATGTTGTCGGCCTGGACGCGCAACAGGTTGGCCTGCGCACCGCGTTCGAACAGCGTGAAGCTGTAGACCAGACGGCTCGGATCCGCGCCCGGGTCGAGCAGGTGAAAGCCGAACAGACCCGCGGACTTCGCCGCGGCCGGTGTGCGCAGACCGGACAGCACGCGCGTGGCGATCGCCTGCGCCTCGCTGTCCAGGCTGGTTTCCGCTTCGAGGTCGAGACGTTCGAGGTCGTAGGCACGCGGCACGTCCAGCAGCGTCGACACGTGGGTGCGCAGCGCGTTCACCGCCTTGCGCTGCACGAAGTCCGGCCGGGGTGTCGCCGGCAGCTGCGCCTGGCGCTGCAGGGGCACTTCGAGCGCCGCGTCGCGCAGCGCGGGCGCGATCACGCCCGCATCGGCCATCAGCCGCAGGTAGCTGTCGGTGAGCCGGCCCAGGCCCCCGCCGTCGCCGAGCAGGTGCTGCGAAGGACGGCGCTGCGCAATCATCAGGGACAGCGCCTGCTTGAAGGCTTCGGCCTGGCGCCGGAGCGCCTGGCCCGTCGGCGCGGCCTCCTCGCCGTTCTCGGTGAGCAGGCGGTTGACCTCCTCGAAGTCGCGCCCGTACCAGGCCCACAGGCCGTCGCCCAGGCCGTGCACCTCGCCGAATCCCGGCTGCGCGGCCAGGGGCACGGTGTCGAGGTAGTCGATGACGATCTCGCGCCGCCGTGCCAGCGTGTCGTCGCCATCCTGGTAGGCGCGCAGCGAGGCCGAAGCCATCTGGCGCAGCTTCTCGCCGACCGAGCCGGTGCGGCCCTGGGGCGAATGCCGGTATTTCTCGATCTGGGTGGCCAGCGTGCTGCCGCCGGACGCCGCCCGGGCCGGGTCCAGTGCCCTGTGCATCTGCTCGAGCGCGGCTTTCGCGAAGCGTTCCGGATCGATCGCCGGATTGCGCTGCGGCGGCTGCGCATCCAGCAGGTGGCGATCCTCGACGAACAGCAGCGCGTCCACCAGCATCGGCGGCACCTCCTCGAAGCGCTCGTACGCGCGCTCGGGCACGCGCGAGCGCAACAGCGTCCGGGCGCGGCAGTCGCGCACCGTCAGGCCGGCCTGGTTCTTCTCGCGATAGGGCACAAAAAGCCCGTGTTCGTGCAGCTCGATCAGGCGCGGCGACATGCGCGCCTGGCGGGTCACCACATAACCCTGGGCTTGCAGGCGCTCGATGTAGTCGGGCAGCCGGCGGTAGCCCAGACGCTCGTCATAGGGCCCGCTGTGGGGGAAGCGGATGGCATCGCTGGGACCGGCATCGACGCCGAAGCGCGCCTCTTGCGCAAGGTCGCGCCACAGGGCGGATTGCAGCCGCGAGGTCTTCATCTCGTCGACGGCGAATGCGACGAACGCAGCCACCACGGCGAGCCCCGCGCCGACCCAGAAGACCTTTCTGAACCTTGTCACGTTCTGCCTCGCAATGAGCCCGTACCGTGGGTCCGTCAGTCGGAATGATGCTCCTTTCGGAGCGTTTTGGCATGGCCGGAACCTCTGCCGCGAAGAGCTGCTCAAACGCAAGCCGGCGCCTCATTGCCGGCTGGAGGTACAGACCATGAAGCAACTCAAGCATTGGCAAGACCCGGTCAACGGGGCGCTGGGTGTCTGGCTGGTTCTTTCGCCCTGGATCCTGGGCTACGCCGGCCAGGCCACCGCCATGCCGAACGCGGTGATCGTCGGCCTGGCGCTCATCGCGGCTGCCTTCGGCGCGATGCTGGTTCCTCGTGCCTGGGAAGAGTGGACCGAAGCGGCGCTCGGGCTGTGGATGATGGTGTCGCCCTGGGTGCTCGGCTTCAACGGCCATGCCGATGCCATGCGCACGGCTGCCGTTACCGGCCTCGTGGTCCTGGTGCTGGCGCTGTGGACGCTCCTGACCGACAAGGACTACAGCCGCTGGTGGCACGACCGGACCGCGCACTGACCGGACGGCCCGGCGTGCGAATGGCGCTCAGGCGGGACGCTTCGCCAGCAGCGCCCACACGCCGGCCGCCGACAGCAGCGAGCCGCCGGCGAGATTGAAACGCCGCTGGGCGCGCGGCGAGGCCAGCAGGCGGCGTGCCGAACCGGCGAACACGGCGTACAGCGACGCATTGAGCGTCGCCATGACGACGAAGGTGACGGCAAGAATCCAGAGTTGACGGGTGACGTCTTCGCCCGGCCGGATGAACTGCGGCAGGAAGGCCACGAAGAACACGATGCCCTTGGGGTTGAGCGCCGTCACCAGGTAGGTGTTGGCAAACAAGCGCCAGCGCGGGCCGGGTGCGGCCGGCGCCGCCAGTTCGGCGGCCGACACGCCGGCCCGAAGCAGCTTGATGCCCAGGTAGAGCAGGTACAGGCCACCGACCCACTTCACCACGGTGAACCAGAAGGCCGAGGTCGCGAGCAGCGCGCCCAGCCCCAGCAGCGAGACCACCAGCGCCGTCGAATCGCCGAGCGCCACGGCCGCGACCAGCGGCACGTTGGCGCGCCGCCCCTGTGCCATGGAATAGCTGATGACGGTGAGGATCGTCGGGCCCGGGATGATGAGCAGCACGGCGGACGCGGCGACGAAGGCGAACCAGAGTTCGAGAGGCACGGCATTTACTCCTTGATGAAAGATCGACGTCCTGCATTGAACATCAAGTCCGGCAAGCCCAGCGCCGCGTAGACCGCGTCGGCCTGGCGGCGCAGGCGCAGCGACTCCGGCTGCCCGTTGCGCTGCCGCTGCAGGATGCCCTGCGCACCGGTCAGCGAGGCTTCCGTGCCGCGTCGAATGAGCGCGTCGAGATAGACCTGTTCGAACAGGTCGCGTTGCGCGTGGCTGCCGCCGATTTCCATCAGGCGCGGCAATGCGGACCCGAGGTCGTCGATCGCCGCAGCGAAGTTCCCGCGCGCATGGGCCACAAGTCCATGCGCGGCGGGCACGCAGACGCGCTGCCAGGCGGCACGCGTCGAAGGCGGCGCCTGCGGCGCAAAAGTCTCGATGTGCTGCAGCAGGGTCTCGGCTTCGGGTCGTCCGGCGCGCGCCAGACCGTAGAGGTATTGCAGGTCGAGGAAGGGCAGCACATGGTCGTCGAGCCGCCGGGCCAGGTAGCCGGCCAGATCATCCCAGCGCCTGCCCACGTCGATACCCGCGAGTTCGAAGCGGGCGAGCAGCGACACCGCACCGATCTGGTCCTGCGAATAGTCCTTGACCACGCCCCACACCTGCTCGTCATACACAGCCAGCGCTTCGGCATCGCGGCCCAGATCGATCAGGAACAGCGCCACGTGCCACCAGTTGTGCGTGACCATGAAGGAGTTGAGTCCGACCCAGGTGTCGCTCACGCCCTGCATGAAGGCCAGGCCCTCGGCGAGCCGGCCCTCGGTCAGCATCACGTGGCCGAGGGCATGGTGGGCCCAGGGCTCCTTGCGTTCCATGGCGATGGCTCGGCGCGCGCTGGCTTCGGCCTCGCGCATCAGGTGGCACTGCTCGTAGCCGAAGGCGGCCATGCCGTGCAGGTAGGGCACGTCGGCGGCGGCCGGCAGCGCCGCCAGCGCGAGCCGCAGCATGCCGGGGCAGTCGCCGACGTTGAAGCAGTGGTACTGGCCGAGCTTGAGCGAGGCGAGGTCGCGCGGATGTTCGCGCGCCTGCTCCTGGTGCAGCGCGATCGCGCGGGCGATATCGCCCTCGGCCCAGGCCGCGACGGCCGCGATGTAGCGTTGCTCGCGTGGCGTGGCGCGCGCTGCGGCGGCCTGCGCGCGTTCGAGAAAGGGCCGCGCGTTGGTGGCGGCGTCCCGCGACTCGGCGAACAGGTGGAGCGTCGCGCAATAGGCTTGCACGATCGGGCTCGGGTCCTGCGCGGCGGCGAGCACGTCGACCGCGCGCGCCTCGCAGGAAATGAAGCCTTCGACGAAGTCGTTGACCGCGCGCAGGCCGGCTGCGTCTGTCAGGCTGACGGGATTGCCGAGGCTGTCTTGCATGCACCTATTTTGCCGTCTAGACACCTGCCTTCTGGTGCCGGTATTCCTGCGTTTGGCCTCCATAGCCATAGGCCGCGGCGCGCGCATCGATCAGGTGCACGTACGAGACCTCGTGCAGGTTCCTGCGCAGCGCCGCCATGGCGGCGTAGATCTCGCGCAGGTAGCGCGCCTTCTCCGCCTTGGTGTTGGTCTCGTCGGTGATGCTGATGTCCAGGTGGAAGGCCGACTTGCCGAGCTCGGCCAGCGATCGGCCGCCGATGAACCAGGCGTCGTCGGCGATGTACTGCACCGTGGTGGCGATCACCGGCAGCTTCTTGCCGAGCACGGTCTGGGTCAGTTCGGCCACCGTGTCGACGGTCCGGCGGGTGAGCTGCGCATCGGGTTGACCGGAGAGATGAATGACGATGTGAGGCATGGCCTTTTCCTTTCGATGGTTGGTGCCATGATTGTGGAAAGACTGCTTGCATCTGAAAAGCGGGAAGATGTGATACGTGTCATCTGTTTTTCGAATGGATGGATATGCAAGTTTTCGACCTGGAACAACTCAAGACCTTCGCTGCCGTCGTCGAGGCCGGCAGCCTCACGGCAGCGGCGCCGCAGGTTTTCCTGTCGCAATCCGCCGTCAGCGAGCAGATGCGCAAGCTCGAAGAGCGCGCCGGCCAGTCGCTGCTGACGCGCAGCAAGGCGGGCGTCGCGCCCACGGCCGCGGGCGTGCGCCTGTTGTCGCATGCGCATCGCATCCTCGCGCTGTCCGACGAGGCCTTTCGCGATCTGCGCGGCGAAACGCTGCAGGGCGAGCTGCGGCTCGCGGTCACCGACTATTTCAGGCCGGGCGACCTGACACGGCTCCTGAGCCGCCTCGGCGAAGGCTATCCGCAGATGCGCCTGCACGTGAGCGTCCTCAAGAGCGGTGCGATCGAGGCGGGGTATGCCAAAGGCGACTTCGACGTGGGCCTGTCGATGCGCATCGCCGGCCCTGCGGGCGCAGAGACACCGGGCACGACGGTGCTGCGCCGCGAATCGCTGGCATGGATGGGCGCGACCGGCCTGCGTGTCGCGCGCGGCGAGCCGCTGCGGCTCCTGGTGTTGCCGGACACCTGCTCGCTGCACCAGTTCACGGTCAAGCTGCTGCGCCAGCGTGGTGTGCCGTACACGGTGGCCCACGTGGCCTCGGGCGTGGCAGGGCTTCAGTCCGCGCTGGCGGCCGGGCTGGGCGTGGCTTGCCTCAACGAATCGTCGCTGTGCGAGGGCGTGACGCGGCTGGCGCCACCGCACGGCCTGCCGGCGCTGCCGCGCGTGGCTTTTCACTTCCTGCCCGCGCGGCGCGGCGAAACGGATTTCGTCGCGCGCGTGCGTGAACTCCTGGCTTCGCACCTCGTTTGAGGTGCTTGCCGCAAGTGCGAAGCTTCAGGCGCCGGGCGGTTCCGGCCAGGGCCGTTGCGGCTCGCGGATCTGCTCGAAGGCGCGCGAGACCCTGAGCACGCCGAGGTCGTCGAAGCGCCGCCCCGCGATCTGCAGGCCGATCGGCAATCCGCCGCTGCTGTAGCCGCAGTTGATCGATGCGGCGGGCTGCTCCGACATGTTGAAAGGCACGGTGAAGCCGATGTGCTCGAGCGGCCGCAGCGGGTCGTTGGTGGGCGAGGGCAGCTCGGCTTCGGCCGGCAGGTTGGGCGCGGTCGGCGAGATCACGTAGTCGTAGTTCGCGCAGGCCGCGACCGCCGCAACCCGCGTCGCATGGAACTGGCTGAATGCGCGGAACACGTGCTCGCCGCCGAAGTCCGCGGCACTCTCGGCCCACGCGCGAATGTAGGGCAGCACTTTCGCGCGCTGTCCGGCCGGAAGGGCGTTCATGTCCACCAGCGAGCGCATGCGCCACAGGTGGTCCATGCCGTCGAGCATGCTCTGCGACATGAAGGGCTGCATCGGTTCGACGATGGCGCCGGCCCGCTCGAACAGGTGTGCCGCATGCTCGACCGCGGCGCGGATCTCGGGCTCCACGGCAAGGCCGCAGCCGGCGTCGAGCAGCAGGCCGATGCGCAGGCCGCGCAGGTGGTCGACACCGACATCGAAGGACGGCCAGGCAATGTCCTGCGCCGGCAGGCTCATGCTGTCTCGCACGTCGGGACGGGCCAGCACCGCCATCATCAGCGCGGCGTCGGCGACGCTGCGCGTCATCGGCCCGGCGGCGCGGCCCATGTAGGGCGGGTCGATCGGGATCCGTCCCAGGCTGGGCTTGAGCGTGAAGATGCCGCACCAGCCGGCCGGCAGGCGCAGGGAGCCGCCGATGTCGGTGCCGATGTGCAGTGGGCCGTAGCCGGCCGCCGCGGCGGCACCTGCGCCGGCGCTCGAGCCGCCCGGCGTCTTGCGCAGGTCCCAGGGGTTGCGCGCCAGCGCGTGGAAGCTCGAGAGTCCGGAGGACAGCATCCCGTAGTCGGGCATGGTGGTCTTGCTCACGATCACCACGCCGGCTTCCTTCAGGCGGGCGGCCGGCGGCGCATCGGCCGCTGCAGGGCGCAGCTCGACGGCGGCGGTGCCGGCGGGCATCGGATCGCCGCGCGTCGCGATGTTTTCCTTGATGGTCGTCGGCACGCCGTCGAGCGGGCCGAGCGGCTCGCCGCGGCGCCAGCGCGCCTCGGAGGCGCGCGCCTGTTCGAGCGCGGCTTCGGGGCGCAGCAGCCAGGTGGCCTGCAGCTTCGGCTCCCAGCGCGCGATGTGGTCGAGCACGGCTTGCGTGACCTCGACCGGCGAGAGGCTGGCGTCGCGGTAGGCGGCAGCGAGTTCCTGCGCGGACAGGTCGTGAAGGCGCGCGCTCACGACCAGGACAGCGCCGACAGGTCGTTGGCGAAGATCGGCATCTCCTTCCACAGTCCCTTCACGCCCTTCTTCGCGATGGTCGGGAACTGGGGCTGGAACAGGAAGCCGTTGGCCGCGTCGGCGGCGAGCATCTTCTGCGCGTCGCCGAGCAGCCTGAGGCGTTCGGCCGGATTGGGCGTGCTCTTGATCTTGTCGAACAGCGCGTTGAACTCCTTCGACTGGTAGCCCCAGTAGTAGTCGGACTTGGCGTAGTTGCCGAGATCGAAGGGCTCGACGTGCGAAATGATCGTCAGGTCGTATTCCTTGTTGCCGTAGGTGCCGCTGAGCCACTGGGCCCATTCGACGTTCTGCACCTTCACCGTGATGCCGATCTTGGCCAGCTCGGCGACGATCACCTCGCCGCCCTGGCGCGCATAGGGCGGCGGCGGCAGCGTCATCGTGAGTTCGAGCGGCGTCTTGACGCCGGCTTCGGCCAGCAGGGCCTTGGCCTTCTCGATGTTGAACGGGTTGACGCCGGTGGTGTCCACGTAGCCGGCCGCGCCGGGCACGTAGTGGCTGCCGATCGGCACGCCGAAGCCGTCGGCCGCGCCCTCGATCACTGCCTTGCGGTCGATGGCCGCCGAGATCGCGCGCCGCACGCGCACGTCGTCCAGCGGCTTCTTCTTGTTGTTGAAGGCCAGGATGGTCTTGGCGCGCGAACCGCCCAGGATCACCTGGAACTGCGGGTTGGCCTTGAACTGCGGCACGATGCGCGTGGCCGCGCGCGGGAAGGCATCGACATCGCCGGCCAGCAGCGACGCGGCCTGTGCCGCCGGGTCGGAGATGAAGCGGAAGGTGACCTTGCGGATCTTCGCCGCACCGGGATTTCGGAAGCCTTCCCACTTGCTCAGCACCAGCGACGAGCCCTTGCTCCAGGCGTCGAGCTTGTAGGGGCCGGTGCCGACGGGCTTGGTGGCGTTGGTGTCGGCGCTCTTCGGCTCGACGATGACGGCGGTGGCCTGGCCCAGCACGAAGAGCAGGTCGGGATCGATCTCCTTGTTGATGACCACGACGGTGTTGGCATCGACCGCCTGCGTCGTCATGTTGGCGAAGGTGCGCTTGTCCTTGTTGGTGCTCTTCTCGCCGCCGGCGCGGTCGAAGGAGAACTTGACCGTCTGGGCGTTGAAGGGCTCGCCGTTCTGGAACTTGACGCCCTGGCGCAGCTTGAAGGTGTAGGTGCGCAGGTCCGGCGAGACTTCCCAGCTCTCGGCCAGGAGCGGCGTGACGCTGCCGTCGGCGTTGATCTTGGTCAGCGTTTCCAGCACGTTGTATTGCACGATCTCCGCGATCGCGGCAGCGGCGCCTGCGGTCGGGTCCAGGCCCGGCGGCTCGAGCGCCATGCCGAGCACGATCGAATCCTTGCGGCCCTGCGCCAGTGCGGCGTGCGGCAGCGCGAGCGGCACGGTGGCCAGTGCGGCGGTGGTCAGGAGGGTGCGGCGTTTCAACATGGTCAGGGCTCCAGGGAAAAGCTGAGTAGAGAAATACAACGTTACATCATGCGCGAGCTGCCGCATGGGCTGCAAGCATTTGCTTAGGGAACGGCCGCGGGTTCCGCACGCGGAACGGCTGCCAGCAGCGCCTGCGTGTAGGGATGCTCCGCATGCGCGAACAACTGCTGCGGCGCACCACGCTCGACGACCAATCCGCGGTGCAGCACGCAGACCTCGTCGCACAGGTGGTTCACCACCGCGAGGTCGTGGCTGATCAGCAGGTAGCTGATGCCGAACTGCTGCTGCAGGTCCTGCATCAGGTTCAGCACCTGCGCCTGGACCGAGACGTCGAGCGCACTCACCGGCTCGTCGGCCACGATCAGCCTGGGCCGTGTGATCAGCGCGCGCGCGATCGCGATGCGCTGGCGCTGGCCGCCGGAGAATTCGTGCGGGTACTTGTCGAGATCGCTGGTGCGCAGGCCGACCGCGGCAAGCGATTCGCCGGCGCGCTCGCGCTGCTCGGCGCGGCTTGTTTCGGCCAGCGCTTCGAGCGGCTCGGCGACGATGCGCGCCACGGTCTGGCGCGGGTCCAGCGAACCGTAGGGGTCCTGGAACACCATCTGCACGTCGCGCCGCGCCGCGCGCAGTTCGTCCCTGGGCAGCGCATGAAGATCGCGGCCGAGCAGCTTGACGGTGCCCGAGGTCGGCTTGTCGAGCGCCATCACCAGCCGTGCGATCGTCGACTTGCCCGAGCCCGATTCGCCGACGATGCCCAGGCTCTGCCCGGGGCGCAGGCTGAAGCTCACGCCGTTGAGCGCCTTGACCGTGGGCGGCGGCCCGAAAAGGCGCTCGCGCGGCAGCGTGTAGTGCCGCACCAGATCGCTGACTTCGAGCAAGGCAGCGGATTGCGGATCGGGGTCGAATGCTGCCGTCACGCGGCCACTCCTTCTGCGACCACGTCGTCGAGCCGGATGCAGCGCACCTCGTGGCCGTGCGGCATCGGCGTGGGCGGCGGCCGCGTCGTGTGGCACGCGTCGATCGTGAATCGGCAGCGGCCTGCAAACGGACATCCGGCCGGCAGGTCCACCAGTTCGGGCACGCTGCCTTTGATGGTCGCGAGCTTGACGCCGCGCGGCGCACCGAGCGCGGGCCGGGCCGCGAACAGGCCTTGCGTGTAGGGATGGGCGCGCTCGGCGAACACGGCCGCGGTCGGCCCGCTCTCGACCACGCTGCCGCCGTACATCACAAGCATCTTCGAGACGCTCTGCGCGATCACGCCGAGGTCGTGGGAGATCAGGATCAGCGCCATGCCGCGCTCGGCCACCAGGCCCTGGATGAGTTCGAGGATCTGCTTCTGGATCGTGACGTCGAGCGCGGTCGTCGGCTCGTCGGCGATCAGCAGGTCCGGCCCGCAGGCCAGGGCCATCGCGATGCCGATGCGCTGGCGCTGCCCGCCCGAGAACTGGTGCGGGTAGGCGTCGAGGCGCGACGCGGCGTCGGGGATGCCGACGCGTTCGAGCAGCGCCAGCGCTTCCTTGCGGGCGTCGGCGCCCGACAGTCCGCGATGCAGCCGCAGCGGCTCGCCGACCTGGCGCGCGATGGTGTGGACCGGGTTCAGCGCCGTCATCGGTTCCTGGAAGATCATCCCGATGCGATTGCCGCGGATCTCGCACATCGCGCGCTCGGCGAGGCCGACGAGTTCCTGGCCGTCGAAGCGGATGCTGCCCGTCACCTTGGCGCTGGCCGGCAGCAGGCCCATCAGCGACTGCACCGTGATCGACTTGCCGCAGCCCGACTCGCCGACGATGCCCAGCGTTTCGCCCCGTTCGAGCGTGAAGCCGATGCCGCGCACGGCTTCGGCCGGGCCGCGCTGCGTCTGCAGCTGGATGTGGAGGTTGTTGACTTCGAGCAGAGGCATGGGAGCAGGTCAGCGGGCACGCGCCAGGCGGGGGTCGAGAAGATCGCGCAGCCCGTCGCCGAGCAGGTTGAGGCCGAGCACGGCGAGTGCGATCGCCATGCCCGGGAAGACCGCCAGCATCGGCGCCTGGAACATCATGGTCTGGGCTTCGCTGAGCATGCGGCCCCACGAGGGCTGCGGCGGCTGCGTGCCAAGGCCCAGATACGAGAGGGCAGCCTCGGCCAGGATCGCGATCGCGAAGCGGATCGTGATCTGCACGATCAGCACCGCAGAGATGTTGGGCAGCACGTGCTGCATCGTGATCGCGAACGCGCCCTTGCCGCAGGCGCGCGCCGCCGCCACGTACTCGCGCGACCAGATCGCGTTGGCGGATGCGCGCGTGATGCGCGCGAAGGTCGGGATGTTGTAGATGCCGATCGCGATGATCGCGTTGACGATGCCGGCGCCGAACACCGCCGTCATCATGATCGCCGACAGGATGGCCGGGAAGGCCATCGTGAAATCGGTCAGGCGCATGATCGCTTCCTCGACCCAGCCGCGCCGCGCGGCGGCGAGCAGGCCGAGCGCGGTGCCGACGACGAGGCCGATGCCGACCGCGATCATGCCGACCAGGATGGACGCGCGCGCGCCTACCAGCAGCAGCGAGGCCACGTCGCGGCCGAAGGTGTCGGTGCCCAGCCAGTGCGCGCCGTTCGGCGGCTTGAGCTTGTTGCCGATGTCCATCTCGTACGGGGACCACGGCGTCCAGACCAGCGAGACGGCGGCCGCAAGGAGCAGCAGCAGTGTGAGCGCGGCGCCGATCGTGAAGCTGCGATGGTGCAGCGCGCGGCGCCAGAAGCCGGGAACCTTGAAGGCTGCCGCGCTGGGCACCTGAGCGGGAAGGGCGCTCATATGTCGGAGGCCTTGATGCGCGGGTCGATGACGGCATAGAGCACATCGACCACGAAGTTGACGATGACGACCATCGCCGCCAGCAGCATCACGCAGTTGCGCACCACGATCAGGTCGCGGTTGCTGATGGCTTGGAAGATCAGCCGGCCGAGACCGGGCAGGTAGAACACGTTCTCCACCACGATCGTGCCGGCCAGGAGTTCGGAGAACTGCATGCCCATCACGGTGATCACCGGGATCAGCGCGTTGCGCAGCACATGGGTCCACAGCACGGCGCGCTGCGAGACGCCCTTGGCGCGCGCGGTGCGCACGAAGTCTTCGCGCATCACCTCGAGCACGGCCGAGCGCGTGATGCGCGCCAGGATCGCGGCCTGCACCACCGCGAGCGAGAGCGCCGGCAGCAGTAGCGCCTTGAGCCCCGCGAACACGCCTTCTTCCCAGCCTTCGAAGCCGCCGGCCGAGAACCATTGCAGCTGCACCGAGAAGACCAGGATCAGCAGGATCGCGAACCAGAAGTTCGGGATCGCGATGCCGACCTGCGTCAGGCCCATCAGGCCCACGTCGCCGAGCTTGTTGTGGCGCGCCGCCGCGGTCACGCCGACGACCAGCGCGAGCACCGTGGTGAAGGCCATCGCGAGCAGCGCCAGCGGCACGGTGAGCGCGAGGCGTTCGAGGATCAGCTCGAGCACCGGCGAGCTGTAGGCGTAGCTGTCGCCGAGTTCCCCCGTCAGGAGGCCGCCGATCCAGTGCCAGTAGCGGGTCCAGGCCGGCTGGTCGAGTCCGAGCTTGGCGGCCAGCGCCGCCACGGCATCGGGTGAGGCGTCCGGCCCCATGAGCATCTGCGCGGCGTTGCCGGGCAGGATCTCGAGCACGAGAAAGACGATGACGGAGGCGCCGATCAAGGTGGCGATCAGCGTCACGAAGCGCTTGAAGAGGAAGAGACTCATGGGGCGGGGCGCAGCATAACCCGACAGACGCAACGACCATGCCTGAAACCTTGGGGCGGCCCGGCGGCGGCCCATCGATAATCGGGCCCATGGCCCTCATGATCACCGACGAATGCATCAACTGCGATGTGTGCGAACCCGAGTGCCCGAACGACGCGATCTACATGGGCGTCGAGATCTACGAGATCGACCCGCACAAGTGCACCGAATGCGTCGGCCACTTCGACGAGCCGCAGTGCGTGCAGGTGTGCCCGGTGGCCTGCATCCCGAAGAATCCCGCGCACCCGGAGACGCGCGAGACACTGTTTCAGAAGTACCAGCGGCTCACGGCCGCGAAGGCGGCTTCCTAGCTTTTGGCCTACTTTTCGGCCTTTTTCTCGGCCTTTTTCTTTGCCGTTGCAACAGGGTCGTGCGCGCTGAAATAGTCGGCCTCTTTCTTGCCTTTCTTCTTTTTCTGCGCGACGCCTGCGCCATGCGACGGATCGGGCTTCGCGTTGAGCGGCCTGTTGTCGATCAAGGTTGCCGCGCGGCGTGCCTGGGCGGACTCAAGCCGGACCCGGTCTCGCTCCATCCGATCGGCCGCAGTCCGGGCCTCGTGCGTGGCGCTGTCGGCTTCTCGTTTTTGCGCCGCACCGCGCGCATCGTCGAGATCGATCGCCTTGCCGTCTTTACAGGGCTGGTCGGTGTAGGTGTTGCCGCAGCGCCAGGTTTCGGTGCCGCCATGGGCCGCGAGCGGCGCCAGTTGAGCGCAAGCCGCCGCCAGGAAGGCGGCGATCGGTGCGTGTGACAGTTTCATTTTTTTATCTCTCCCTCTGCTTCACTTCCGCTAGCCCGCGGCGGGTGCGCCCCCGTCGCCCGGCTCGCGCCGCGGTGGTTTGGGGCGCGGCGGCTTGCTCGTGTGAATGAGCAAGGTCGCCTTGTCCATCTCGCCGGCCACCAGGGCCGGGAAGGCATGCAGCGTGCGGACGATCGCGTCCTCGATCGCCTCGCGTTGTTCCTTGAGTGGCTTCTTCAGCACCCAGCCGACCACCTCGGACTTCACGCCCGGATGGCCGATGCCCAGGCGCAGCCGCCAGTAGTCGCCGGTGCCGAGCTGCGCGTGGATGTCGCGCAGGCCGTTGTGCCCGGCATGGCTGCCGCCCAGCTTCAGCTTGGCCTGGCCCGGCACCACGTCGAGCTCGTCGTGCACGACCAGGATCTCATTCGGTTCGATCTTGAAGAAGCGGGCCAGCGCGGCCACCGACTTGCCCGAAAGGTTCATGAAGGTCTGCGGCTCGAGCAGCCACACGGGCTGCCCGCCGACCTGCATGCGCGCGACCAGGCCGTGATAGGCGCGTTCCGGCGAGAGCGTGAGTTTCCGGTCGCGCGCGAGTGCGTCGATCCACCAGAAGCCTGCGTTGTGCCGCGTGGCTTCGTATTCCGGGCCTGGATTGCCGAGGCCGACGAACAACTTGATCATGGAGCGGGATTATCCGTGGGCCACGGAAAGAAAAACGGCCCGCGCGAGGCGGGCCGTCAGGGCTGGAGGCGTGAAGAAATTACTTCTTCTTGGCGGGCGCAGCCTTGGCGTCCGTCTTGGCGGCAGCCGGGGCTGCGTCTGCTGCGACAACGCCTTCGGCGGCCGGCGCGACTTCTTCGGCGACCAGCGGCGGCACGGCCGACACCAGCACCGGATTGACCTTGCCGTGGCTCACGAACTTGACGCCCTTGGGCAGGGTGATGTCGTTGACGTGGAGCGTGGCATTCTTCGTCAGGCCGGAGAGGTCGACCTCGATGAACTCGGGCAGGTCGGCCGGCAGGCAGCTGACTTCGAGTTCGGTCATCACGTGGTTCACGAGGTTGTGGTCGAGCTTGACGGCCACGGACTCTTCTTCACCCTTGTAGTGCAGCGGCACCTTGACGGTCATGCGGGTGCGGGCATCGACGCGCTGGAAGTCGATGTGCTGCACGAACTGGCGGAACGGGTGGTATTGCACGTCGCGCAGCAGGACCTTGGTCGTGTTGCCGGCGAGTTCCATCTCGAGGATGGACGAGTGGAAGGCTTCCTTCTTGAGGGCATGCCACAGCGCGTTGTGATCGAGCTCGATCAGCTGGGGCTGACCTTCGCCCCCGTAGACGATACCGGGCGTCTTGCCCGTGATGCGGAGACGGCGGCTCGCACCCGTACCCTGCTTGGCGCGCTCATAAGCGACGAATTTCATGACTACTCCTGTGGAAGTCGACCGCGACCAGTGCGACTCCGGTTTCAACATGGGCTCCTCGAAAAGAGCCCGGCTTTTTGTTCAGAACAGGTTTTCCTGGTCCGAAAACAAACTCATGACCGACTCGCCCTTGGCGATGCGCTGGATCGTCTCGGCGATCAGCGGCGCCACGGAGAGTTGGCGGATCTTTCCGCAGACGTTGGCACCGTCGGTGAGGGGGATCGTGTTGGTCACGACCACCTCGTCGAGCGCGCTTCCCTTTGCGATCCGTTCGATGGCGGGCCCCGAGAAAATCGGGTGCGTGCAGTACGCGTAGACCTTCTTGGCGCCGCGTTCCTTCAGCACCTCGGCCGCCTTCACCAGCGTGCCGGCGGTGTCGATCATGTCGTCCATGATCACGCAGTTGCGGCCGTCGATCTCGCCGATCACATGCATGACCTCGCTCACGTTGGCGCGCGGACGGCGCTTGTCGATGATCGCGAGATCGCAATCGAGCTGCTTCGCCAGCGCGCGGGCGCGAACCACGCCACCGACGTCGGGCGACACGACGATCAGGTCTTCGTAGTTCTTCAGGCGCAGATCGCCCAGAAGCACCGGCGAGGCATAGATGTTGTCGACCGGGATGTCGAAGAAGCCCTGGATCTGGTCGGCGTGCAGGTCCATGGTCAGCACGCGCGCCACGCCCACGGTTTCGAGCAGGTTGGCCACCACCTTGGCCGAGATCGGCACCCGGCTCGAGCGCGGACGGCGGTCCTGGCGCGCATAGCCGAAATAAGGAATCACCGCACTGATGCGCTCGGCCGACGCACGCTTGAGCGCGTCGACCATGATGAGCAGTTCCATCAGGTTCTCGTTGGTCGGCGCACAGGTCGACTGGACGACGAACACGTCGCGCGCACGGACGTTTTGGTTGATCTCGACGGTGACTTCACCGTCGGAGAAGCGGCCGACGCGAGCAGCGCCCAGCGAAGTGCCTAGATGCTGCGCGATCTCCGCGGCAAGTTCCGGGTTGGCGTTGCCGGTGAAAACCATGAAATCAGGGTGGTGAGCCTGCATGAGCGTCCCGGCAAAATGCATCCGGCAATGCGAAATGGCTCTTTTCGGGAGCCGCCAAAATTCTCGTGAATGAAGATTTGGCAGGGGAGAAAGGATTCGAACCTTTGCATGCTGGAATCAAAATCCAGTGCCTTAACCAGCTTGGCGACTCCCCTACACGGGTCGACGACTCGCGTCGCCAACCGATATATGTCGCATCAGGTCACCGAAGCGACCTGACCCTTCTAGACCGCCCAGCCCCCGAGGGGATGAACGGCCAAATTGCTGCACTTGCGAACCTGCCAGCCCGAGGGCGCCGTGGCCAGTTCCGCTTCATGCGGCATTGCCGCGAACACCGAACTTCCTGAACCGGTCATTCGGGCTTGGAATCCCTGGCGACCGAGCCACTCGATGGCCTCGGTGACCGCAGGACAAAGCCGCTCGGCAACCGGCTGCAGATCGTTGTGACCGAAGTCGAAACCGAAGTCCAGACCGAGGTGGTTACCACCGTGTGCAGCAAAGCCAGAAATTATAGCAGCGGGCGTGGCGCGTTGAAGATCCGGCGCTGCAAAAATGAGACGCGTGTCGAGCCCCTCGGGAGGTTTCACGACGGCAAAACGCCCCGGCGGCAGGCCGATGGGCGTGATCTGCTCGCCGATTCCCTCGACCCAGGCGTTCTGTCCGCGCAGGAAGAAGGGGACGTCCGCGCCCAGCGCAAGGCCGATCTGTTCCAGCTTCGATAGCGGCAGATTCAGGTCCCACAGGCGATTGAGCGCCAGGAGACAGGTGGCGGCGTCCGAGGAGCCGCCGCCCATGCCGGCCTGAGCCGGCACCTGCTTGTCAATCCCGATGTGGGCGCCCTGTGGCGTTTGCGCACAGGCCTGGAGCGCTTTCGCGGCACGCACCACCAGATCGTCGGCCGGCAGCGCCGTCGTGAGGTCTTCGCGCGTGATGACCCCGTCGCTGCGCGCTTCGACGTGCAGCGTGTCGCACCAGTCGATCAGCATGAACACCGACTGCAGCAGGTGGTAGCCGTCGGCACGCCGGCCGGTGATGTGCAGAAAAAGGTTGAGCTTGGCCGGCGCCGGAAGGTCGTAGAGCGCCTTCATGCCCGTTCGAACACGATGCGCAGGTCGGCCCTGGGCTGCGGCGCATCGCGGGTGGCCTGCAACCGCCCGGCGCCGATCTGAGACAGGTCGGGCCGCCAGCCAGGCACGCGTTCGTCGCGGCCGGCCAGCCAGCCGAACAGCGCGGCGACGGGGATGGCGGCGCCCGTGGCCGCCTCGATGAGCGCATCGACCGAGTCGAAGCGCCGTGTCTTGCTGCCGTCCTTCAACAGCGCTTCGCCCGGTGACCAATGGAGCTGGGCCAGCGTGCTGCCGATCGGGCTTGTGAGGGTCAGGTCGCCGGCTCGTGGCGCCCCGCGCAGCTCGAACAGGGCCGAGAAGGTCTGCACAGGCTCGCTGTCGATGCGCAGCGACATCCGGCCGCTCCAGGCATCTGCGCCGATCGGGCCGGTCGGGCTGCCTGGGCTGGCGCAGCCGGCGAGCACCAGCGCACCGGCGCCGCCCGCGGCCAGCGCCCAACGGCGGTTCAAAGCTTCACGCGCAGGCGCTTGAGCGTTTCCTGCAGCGTCTCGTTGTCCGCATCGACCAGGGACGCTTCCTTCCAGACGGTAAGCGCGCGATCGCGCTGGCCCTTGACCCAGAGGACCTCGCCGAGGTGCGCCGCGATCTCCGGGTCGGGCCGGCGCTTGTAGGCCGCCTCCAGGATGCGCATCGCCTCGTCGGTGTTGCCGAGCCTGAACTCGACCCATCCGAGGCTGTCTGCGATGAACGGGTCTTCAGGGGCCAGTTGGACGGCTTTCCGGATCAGCGTGCGCGCCTCTTCCAGTCGGATCTTGCGATCGGCGAGGGAATAGCCGAGCGCGTTGTAGGCGTTCTGGTTGTCGGGCTTGAGCTCGATCAGCTGGCGCAGCAGGCGCTCCATCTCGTCGAGGCGGTTGAGCTTCTCGGCGACCATCGCCCGGTCGTAGATCAGGTCCGTGTCCGAGGGCGCGGTGGCGCTTGCCTGGGCCAGCATGTCGTAAGCGGCCTGGAACTGCTTGGCGTCGCGCAGCAGCTGGACCTCGGCCATGAATTTCTGTTTCTTGTCGTCCGCGTTGCGTTCGGGCAAGCCGCGAACCAGTTCGCGAGCCTGCGGCAGCTTGCCTTGGCGGGCCAGCAATGCCGCGCGGCGCGTCTGCGCACCCATCAGGTCGTCGGTGCTGTCGATGCGCGACAGCCAGTTCTCGGCGCCGGTGAAATCCTTGCGCCGCTCGGCCAGTTGCGCGAGCGACAGGTAGGCCTGCGTCTGGCCTCGGCCGCGCGCTTCGGCATCGCGTTGCGTCTCGGCAAGGGCGAGGTAGCGCTTGAGCGAGGCTTCGGCGGCGGCGTCCTGGCGTGCCTGCGCCTGCAGGCTGCCGAGCAGCAGCCAGGGTTCGGGCAGTTCGGGGCGGGACGCGGTGAGCGCGGCCAGTTCGGCGCTGGCATCCGCGTAGCGGCGCCCTTCGACCAGCACCCGGGCGTAGGCGACGCGCATTTCCGGCAGCGCCTTGGGCCCGGCCAGATAGCGCTTCACGAGCGGTTCGGCCAGGGGCTGGTTGGGGTCCATCAGCTCCAGCGCGAGCATCGCCGGGCCGTCGGAGGACGGGTCTGCCTCCTGCCCGTTGCGCGCCGCTTCGAGCGCGCCCGAGGCGTCGCCGGCCGCCAGCCGGAGGCGGCCGACCGTGGCCCACGCTGCGCCGCCCGTCGCGGGACTCTTCAGCTCGTCGGCCACTGCCTGTTCGACGACCGAAGCGGCGAGCTTCTTGTCGGTCGCGCGGGCGTAGTTGCGTGCGATCACGGCCATCAAGAAGGGGCGTTCGACCTGCGGCGTGGCGGCCAGCTCGGCCCGCAGGGGCTCGGCCGTCTCCCCAATGCGGTTGAGAGCGATCAGGATCTGCAGCTCGAAACGTCGCGCCTCGCGCGACTCGGGCATCGTCTCCTTCCACGCGCGGGCGGCGGCCAGCGCGGCATCGCCCGAGCGCGCCTGCAGCGCGATCTCGACCGCGCGCTGGAACAGCTTGCTGTCGCGGGATCTGCGCGCCGCGTCCAGCACCAGCGCATAGCCGGAGCCCGGATCGCCGGAGCGCGCGGTCAATTCGCCCATCAGCACTTCGTAGAAGAGCTCGGCCGTCATTGGCGAGGCCTGGGCCTTTTCTTCCCGCTCGGCCGCTGCGGCCGGCGTCGTCACCGCCGGCGAAGCCGGTTCGACGATGGGCGCCGGGCTGGTGGGGGCCGCCGGGGCCGGCGCTTCGGTCTGCGCCTCGGCGGCGAGCACGGCAAGGGCCAGAAATGCGGCCGCTGCGAGGCGGGATCGGCGAAGCGATGAAATCATCGAACCATAATAATCCAAGGCTTTTGAACGACGGTCGCGCGGGGGCTTAGACCTCGGCCCGTTTTCGTGTCAGCCTCCGTCCATGCCTGAACTACCCGAAGTTGAAGTGACGCGGCTCGGTTTCGCCGATCGCATCGCCGGCGCGCACATCGATGCCGTGCGCGTGGGCAAGCCGCTGCGCTGGGCGCTGGCGGTGGAACCCGACGCCTTGGTGGGACGCACGGTGCATTCCGTGCGCAGGCGCGGCAAGTACCTGCTGGTCGATCTGGATGCCGGTTTGCTGCTGATGCACCTGGGCATGTCGGGCAGTCTGCGCTTCGACGCCTCGTTGCCCGCACCCGGTGCACATGATCATTTCGACCTCGTGACCAGCAGAGGCACCCTGCGCCTCAACGATCCGCGCCGCTTTGGTGCGGTGGTCTACGCCGAAGACGAAGCGGCGCCCTGGGCGGTCAAGCTGCTGGGCGGGCTGGGGATGGAGCCTTTGGGCGACGCCTTCGATTTCGAGCGTTTTCATTCGGGGCTGCGGCGTCGCCGGGCACCGATCAAGCAGGTGCTCCTGGCGGGCGACGTGGTGGTGGGCGTCGGCAACATCTATGCGTCCGAAGCGCTTTTTCTCGCCGGCATTCGACCGACTCTGTCGGCTTCGCGAATCAGCCGGCCGCGCGCTGTGCGTTTGCACGCAGCGGTGCGGGAGATCCTGGCGCGGGCGGTCGAACGCGGCGGCAGCACCCTGCGCGACTTCTCGAACATCGACGGCCAGAGCGGCTATTTCCAGCTCGAAGCGACCGTCTACGGGCGCGCCGGTGAACCCTGTAAGGTATGCGCGACTCCTATCCGGCAAATGCGGCAAGGCCAACGCTCCACATATTTCTGCGCAAAATGCCAAAAGTACTGAAACCACTGAGGGCACAGCGCGCGCCAACGCCTTGTGGGTGCTATATTTTGTAAGTAACTTTTACATCCCCTTGACTCGCTCCTTCAATCAGCAATTCGACCAGCATGGCGCCTGGCGACGCAACTTCGCGCACCGCCTCAAATGGCTCTCGCGCTGGCTGGAGGAGAACGAGCTGCTGGACCAGAGCGTGGCCGAGCGCCTGCGCGATCTGGAATCGCAGATGCGTACCAGCAAGGTCATGGTCGCCTTCGTGGCCGAGTTCTCGCGCGGCAAGTCGGAGCTCATCAACGCGATCTTCTTCGCCGCCTATGGGCGGCGCATCATGCCGGCGAGCGCGGGCCGCACGACGATGTGTCCGACCGAGCTGGGCTACGACGTTGCGTTTCTCCCCAGCCTGCGCCTGCTGCCGATCGAAACCCGGCTAGAGCCCCATTCGCTGGCCTACTGGCGCGACAAGCCCGAGCGCTGGACCGAGATCCCGATCGACGTCGAGGATGCCGAACAGCTATCGCAAACGATGAACAAGGTGGCTGAAGTCCGCTGGGTGCCGCTGGCCGAGGCACGCTCTCTGGGCTTCTGGAGCGACGACGCACCCGAGGACAACCCGGTGCCGGATGCCGATGGACGGGTCGAAATCCCGCGCTGGCGCCATGCGCTGCTGAACATGCCGCATCCGCTGCTCGAGCAGGGCCTGGTGATCCTGGACACGCCGGGGCTGAACGCGATCGGCGCCGAACCCGAGCTGACGGTGAGCCTCATTCCTCAAGCCCACGCGGTGGTGTTCATCCTGGGCGCGGACACGGGCGTGACGCGCTCCGATCTGGCCATCTGGCGCGAGCACCTGATCACCGAAGGCGACGCGAGCGAAACCCGCATCGTGGTGCTCAACAAGATCGACACCATGTGGGACACCCTCAGTACGCCCGCGCAGATCGACGCCCAGATCCAGCGCCAGCGCAAGGGCGCTGCCGACCTGTTGGGCGTGCCGCTGCCGCAGGTGCTGCCGGTGTCGGCGCAAAAAGGCTTGCAGGCCAAGATCCGTCGCGACGTGCCCCTGTTGCAGGCTAGCCGGCTCCCGGCGCTGGAGGCCGTGCTGGGCGAGGGCCTGCTCGGCAAGCGCGAACGAATGCTGCGGCTCGCGGTCGATGCCGGCATCGCCGCGTTGCAGGCCGAAGCGGCGCGCATCCTCAAGGTGCGCCAGCGCGACCTGTCCGAGCAGGCGCTGGAGCTGCAGGGGCTGCGCGGCAAGAACGTGTCGGTCATCCGCCACATGCGAACCCGCATCGAGCAGGAGCAGGCCGAGTTCGAAGGCAGCAATGCGCGCATCCTGGCGCTGCGCTCGGTGCAGGGCAAGCTGCTGCGCGAGGTCTACGCGGTGCTCGGCAGCACGGCGCTCAAGGCCGACATGGGCCGCTTGTCCGCCGCGCTCAAACGCCCGGGCATCAAGTTCAATGTGCGCAAGGTGTACGCGGAGACTTTCGACGCGCTGCGCAACAACCTGCGCGAAGTGCAGGCGACCACCGCCGAGATCCAGTCGATGCTGCATGCGACCTTCCGCCAGCTCAATGCAGAGCACGGCTTTGCGCTGCAGGCGCCGGCCGAGCCCGACCTGCTGGGCTTCGAGCAGCAGCTGAGCCAGATCGAGCACAGCCACATCCACTACCTCGGCGTCGGGAATCTGCTCAAGCTGGCGCAGCCTGATTTCTGCGACAAGCTGGTGCGTGCGCTGGCCAGCCGGCTGCGGGTGGTCAACGAAGCCGCCATGACCGAGGTGGAGCGATGGAGCAAGGGCGCGGGCGCCCAGCTCGATGCACAGCTCAAGGAGCGCCGGCGCAATTTCACCAAGCGCATCGAAGCGGTCGAGCGCATCCAGGGCGCGGCGGGCAACCTCGACGAGCGCCTTGCCGAGCTTTCCGCGCAGGAGAGCGGGCTCACCGAATTGCACGGGCGGCTGCGCGAGTTCACCGCGCTGCTGACGAGCAATGAAGCGCCTTCCGCCGCGGCGGCGCGCAGCGAACTCAGTGCTGCCTGAGCGATTCGCTGCTCGCATCGTCGACTGGCAGCGCAGCCACGGCCGCAGCGAGCTGCCGTGGCAGAACACGCAGGACCCCTACCGCGTCTGGCTTTCCGAGGTCATGCTCCAGCAAACCCAGGTGTCGACCGTGCTGGGCTATTTCGCGCGCTTTCTCGAACGGTTTCCGACCGTGCAGGCGCTTGCCGCCGGCACGGAGGATGAGGTGTTCGGGCTGTGGAGCGGCCTGGGCTACTACAGCCGGGCGCGCAACATGCATCGCTGCGCGCAGGAGGTGATGGCGCGTTTCGGTGGCGTCTTTCCGCGCACCGCCGCCGAACTCCAGACCCTGCCGGGCATCGGCCGATCGACGGCTGCCGCAATCGCCGCCTTCTGCTTCGGGGAGCGGGCCGCCATCCTCGACGGCAACGTGAAGCGCGTGCTCACGCGGGTGCTCGGGTTCGAGGGCGACCTGTCTTCCACTGCGCAGGAGCGCACCCTGTGGGCCATGGTCACGGAGCTGCTGCCGCCCGCGACGCAGCGACGCGCGATCGCGCGCTACACGCAGGGCCTCATGGATCTGGGCGCCACCGTCTGCCTGCCGCGCAAGCCGAGCTGCATGATCTGCCCCGTCAACGACCTGTGCGTCGCGCGGCGCGAGGGCGCGCCCGAGCGCTTCCCGGTCAAGACGCGCAAGCTCCGGCGCAGTGTCCAGTCGCTCTGGATGCTGCAGGCGCGCGACGCGCACGGCCGCGTGTGGTTGGAGAAGCGCCCTTCGCGGGGCATCTGGGCCGGCCTCTATTGCCTGCCGGTCTATGAGAGCCGGACCTCGCTGCTGGACGAACTGGCGCCCGAGGACCGCGGGGCCGCATGCGACGACGCGGCCTTCGTTCACGTGCTCACGCACAAGGATCTGCACCTGCACCCGGTGTCGGTCGAGTGCACCGCGTCGCGCCCCCTCAGCGGCACCGGCGAATGGTTCGACGCCGGCCAATGGCCCGCACTCGGGCTGCCTGCGCCGGTTCGCAAGCTGCTGTCGGCCTAGACGCTGTCGAGCTCGCGATGCCGCTTGAGCGCGGTCCAGCGCGCGCCGAAGCCGCGCGCGAGCTGCTCCACCAGGAAGACCGAGCGGTGCTGGCCGCCGGTGCAGCCGATCGCCACCGTCACGTAGCTGCGATGGTCGCGCGCCAGCGCATCGAGCCAGCGATCGAGGAACTGCTCGATGTCGCCATACATGCGGGCGACGTCGTCGTGTTCGCGCAGCCAGTCGATCACCGCCGCGTCGCGGCCGGTCAGCGGCCGCAGCGCCGGCACGTAGTGCGGGTTGGGAAGCATGCGCACGTCGAACACGTAGTCGGCATCTAGCGGCACGCCGCGCTTGAAGGCGAAGGATTCGAACACCAGCGTCAGCGCGCTTTCCGGTGCCGCGATCAGCGCCTTGATGTAGCTCTGCAACTGCGCCGGACGGATGATGCTGGTGTCGATCACGTCGGCGCCGTCGCGCAACTCGGCCAGCAATTCGCGCTCGAGCTCGATGGCCTGGATCAACACGCGCTGCTGCTCGGGCGCATCGGTGCGGCCTTCCTGGCGCGAGAGGGGATGGCGCCGACGGGTCTCCGAATAGCGTCGCACCAGCGCGTCGGTGGTCGAATCGAGGAAGAGCGAGCGCAGGGACACGCCTTCGCGCCGCAGCACGTCGAGCTGCTGCGGAACGAGCGGCAGCGAGACGCCGCTGCGCACATCCATCGCGATCGCGACGCGCACGGTCTGCTGCTGTCGCTGGAGCGCGATGAAGGGCGTGAGCAGCTCGGGCGGCAGGTTGTCGACGCAGTAGTAGCCCGCGTCTTCGAGGGCATGAAGGGCAACGGATTTTCCCGAGCCGGACATGCCGGTGATCAGCACCAGCTCCAGGTTCACGACGAGGTCTCCGGCGTCTTCTTGCCCAGCATTTCGCGCGCATGTGCGAGCGAGGTCTGCGAGACGCGTTCGCCGCCCAGCATGCGGGCGATCTCGCGCGCCCGGGTGTCGTCGTCGAGCACCGACACGCTGCTTTCGGTGCGAATGCCGTCCTGGCTTTTCGCGCTGGTCTGGTGCTTGGCGACGAGCAGATGGTGGTCGGCACAGGCGGCCACCTGCGGCAGGTGGGTGACCGCGAGCACCTGCCGATCGCGCCCGAGCTGCTTCATGAGGCGGCCGACAGTCTCGGCCACCGCGCCGCCGACGCCGGCATCGACCTCGTCGAAGATCAGCGTCTGCGCGGCGCCGAGCTGGCTGGTCGTGACGGCGATCGCCAGGGCGATGCGCGAGAGCTCGCCGCCCGAGGCCACCTTGCCGATGGGGCGCGGCGTACTGCCGGTGTGGCCGCTCACGAGGAACGCGACGTCTTCGAGCCCTGCACGGCCGGGCTCGGCGAGCGCTTCCAGCGCAACTTCGAAGCGGCCGCCTTGCATGCCGAGGCCTTGCATCGCCTGCGTCACGGCCTGCGCCAGGCGCGGCGCGGCCTGCTTGCGCGCCTTGGCCAATGCCCGCGCTTCCTTCATGTAGGCCTGCTGCGACGCCTGCTCGGCGCGTTCGAGCGCTTCGAGGTCGCTCTGCGCATCCAGGGCCTGCAACTCGGCCTGCCAGCCTGACAGCAGGGACGGGAGTTCGGCCGGCGTTCGCTTGTAGCGGCGGGCGAGCGACATCCAGAGTCCCATGCGCTCGTCCAGCTCGGCGAGGCGCTCAGGGTCCGTGTCGGCCTGGCGCAGGTAGCTGTGCAGCGAGTGCGCGGCGTCGGAGGCCTGCGCCACGCTCGACGCCAGAACCTCGCCGAGCGCCCTGAATTCCGGTTCGATGTGCTCGCAGTTCTGCAGCAATGTGACCGCGCGGCTCAATGCGGCGAGCGCGCCGCTGTCATCGTCTTCCAGGGCGTTGCTCGCGCCTTCGGCGGCATCGATGAGCGCCTGCGCGTTGGAGATGCGGGTGTGGCTGGCCGAAAGCTCTTCCCACTCGTCGGCGCCCGGCGCGAGCTTCATCACCTCGCCCACTTGCCACTGCAGGCGTTCGCGTTCGCGCTGCAGCGAGTCTTGCGCCGAGCGCGCCTTGTCCAACGCCGTGATCGCTTGCCGCCACTTCTGCCACGCGCCGTCGAGTGCTGCCGTGTCGACGCCGGCGTAGGCATCGAGCAGGCCGCGCACCGCTTCGGGCCGAGTCAGGCTTTGCCACGCGTGCTGGCCGTGGATGTCGAGCAGCCGGTCGCCGAGGTCGCGCAACTGCGTCGCGGTGGCGGGACTGCCGTTGATCCAGCCGCGGCTGCGGCCCTGGAGGTCCACCGTGCGGCGCAGCAGCAGAGCATCGCTCGCCTCGAAGCCGCCTTCGTCCAGCCACGCAGCGAGGGCGGGGTCGGTGTCGAATTCGGCGCTCACGTCCAGCCGTTCGGCGCCTTCGCGCACGGCTCCCGCATCGGCACGGTTGCCGAGCGCGAGCTGGAGCGCGTCGACCAGGATCGATTTGCCGGCCCCGGTTTCGCCTGTGAGGACGGTGAAACCAGCGGAGAAATCGAGTTCGAGCGCGCGCACGATCACGAAGTCGCGCAGGGCGATGCGGCGCAGGGCCATGTCAGGAACCTCCTTCGTTCCAGTGCAGTTTCTTGCGCAGCGTGTCGAAGTAGCTCCAGCCCTTGGGATGCAGGAAGCGCACCCGGAAGTCCGAGCGGCGCACCACGATCTGATCGCCGATGGCAAGAGAAGCCAGTGATTGCATGTCGAAATTGGCGCTGGCGTCGCGGCCGCCTACCAGCTCGATCAGCACCTCGTCAGCGTCCGGCAGCAGGATCGGGCGGTTCGAGAGCGTGTGCGGCGCGATGGGCACCAGCACCCATCCCGGAACCGCAGGATGCAGCAGCGGGCCGCCGGCTGAGAGAGCGTAGGCGGTCGAACCGGTCGGGGAGGCGATGATCAACCCGTCGGCACGCTGGTTGGCCACGAAATGTCGACCGACAGAGACGCGCAGCTCCACCATGCCGGAGGTGGCGCCGCGATTGACCACCACGTCGTTCATGGCCAGCGCATCGAACACCGTTTCGCCGTCGCGCATCACCTGGGCGTGCATGAGGCTGCGGTGGTCTTCCTCGAACTCGCCGGCCAGCATCGGGATCAGCGTCGCCTGGTAGTTGTCGAGCGAGATGTCGGTGATGAAGCCCAGCCGGCCGCGGTTGATGCCGATCAGCGGCACGCCGTAGCACGCGAGCCGGCGGCCGATGCCGAGCATGGTGCCGTCGCCGCCGACCACCAGGCCCAGGTCGCAGCGCTGGCCGATTTCTTCGACCGTCAGTGCGGCATAGCGGCTTTGGACGATCGCGTCGGCTTGCGACTGCTCGACGAAGACCTCGCAACCCTGCGCTTCCAGGAACGTGCCGATGTCCTCCATGACATCGTCCAGCGCGCCGGACTGCGCCCGCACGCCCGAAGCCTGGTATTTACCTATCAGGGCAACGTGCCGAAAGCTGGATGTCATGAACAAATTACAACATTAAAATCAGTCGATGCTGGACGACCGCGCGAAGTTGCTCCTGAAGACGCTGGTTGAGCGCTACATCGCCGAGGGACAGCCGGTGGGCTCCCGCACGCTCTCCCGGGCGTCGGGGCTGGAGCTTTCGCCCGCGACCATCCGCAACGTCATGTCCGACCTCGAAGGGCTCGGGCTGATCGCCAGCCCTCACACCTCCGCGGGCCGCATCCCGACGGCGCGCGGCTACCGTCTTTTCGTCGACACCATGCTGACCGCGCAGCGCGAGCAGTTCACGCCGCCCAGCCTGGCGCCCGATCAGCCGCAGAAGGTGATCGCGAACGCCGCCAACCTGCTGTCGAACCTGTCGCAGTTCGTCGGCGTGGTGATGGCGCCGCGCCGCACATCGGCTTTCAAGCAGATCGAGTTCCTGCGGCTGTCCGACCGCCGTTTGCTCGTGATCATCGTGGCGCCCGACGGCGATGTGCAGAACAGGGTGATCTTTCCCGAAGTCGACTATTCGCAGTCGCAGCTCGTCGAGGCCTCCAATTACATCAACGCGCACTTTGCGGGCTTGTCGATCGAACAGGTGCGCGACCGGCTCAAGTCCGAGATGGAACAGTTGCGCAGCGAGATCGCGGCGTTGATGCAGGCGGCGGTCCAGGTGAGCTCCGAGGTGATGACGGAAGCGCAGGACGACGTGGTGATCTCCGGCGAAAGAAATCTTCTGGCGGTCACCGATTTTTCCAGCGACATGGGCCATCTGCGCCGCGCGTTCGAACTGTTCGAGCAAAAGGCGCAGCTGATGCGCCTGCTGGACGTTTCGAGCAAGGCGGAGGGCGTGCGCATCTTCATCGGCGGCGAAAGCCAGGTGGTGCCCTTCGACGACCTGTCGATCGTGAGTGCGAACTACGAAGTCGATGGCGAGGTGGTGGGCACGCTCGGCGTCATCGGCCCGACGCGCATGCCTTACGAGCGCATGATCCAGATCGTCGACATCACGTCGCGGCTGGTCAGCAATGCCTTGAGCCACCGCAGGTAGGTCGGTGTCCGGCGCCACTAGAATCCCTGGCGTGTGGGCCGTTAGCTCAGCTGGTTAGAGCAGCGGACTCATAATCCGTTGGTCGATGGTTCAAGCCCATCACGGCCTACCACCACGCTTCTTTCGGGGTCGAGCGATCGGGTGTCGCGGGGATGCTATAATCGCGAGCTGTGCGGCTGTAGCTCAGTTGGATAGAGTACTTGGCTACGAACCAAGGGGTCGTGGGTTCAATTCCTGCCAGCCGCACCACAATCAGAAAGCCCGCAACGAAAGTTGCGGGCTTTTTTCATTTGGAGCTTTTTGCGATGAGCAAGGCATTCACCAAGGAAAACGACGCGGACGATGATGACGACGGTTCGGCCGGCGCCGCGCCGCCGCAGCCCGCCGGGAGCAAGAACTACATCACCCCGCAAGGCTATACGCGCCTGCGTGCCGAACTGCTGGAACTCATGGATGCGGAGAGGCCCAAGGTGGTGGAGGCCGTGCATTGGGCGGCGAAGAACGGCGACCGCTCGGAGAACGGCGACTATCTCTACGGAAAGAAGCGGCTGCGCGAGATCGATCGGCGAATCCGCTTTCTCACCAAGCGGCTCGAAGTGGCGGAAGTGACGGATCCCTCGGTTCATCACGGCCGGGACCAGATTTTCTTCGGGGCCACGGTTCGCTATGCCGACGAGACCGGCGAAGAGCGCGTCGTGACCATCATGGGTATCGACGAAGCCGTCAGCGCACAGGCCCAGGTCAGCTGGATTTCCCCGATCGCCAGGGCGCTGCTGAAATCGCGCGAGGGCGACGTCGTCAAGCTGGCAACGCCGGGAGGCGTGCACGAGATCGAGGTGCTGGCGGTGAGCTATCCGCCGCCGGCCGTGGCAGCTTAAGGGCTCGGAACCGTCCGCGCGGCCGCGAGCACCGAGGCTGTGCGCCGCGCGGCTCGCAGTACGGCTTCAAGGTGCGTGCGATCGCGCACGGCGATCACGAAACGAAGATCGGTGGAGTCCTGCGGTGTTTCGTCGGCCATCTCGACGTGCGTGATGTCGGCCTCGGCATCGGCAAGCGTCGCGGCAACGCGCGCCAGCACGCCCTTGTCGTTGCGCACGGTGACGACGACGCCGGTCTCGAAGGTCCGGACCGGATCATCCGCCCACTCGACCGCGAAGAAGCGCTCGCTGTCCTTGTGGCGCAGGCGCTGGCCCACGCCGCAGGCTTCGGTGTGCACGACCAGGCCTTCGCCGTGCCCCAGGTAGCCCATGATCGGGTCATCGGGAATGGGCCGACAGCAGAGCGCAAACCGCACCGATGAGTTCTCGCTGCCATCCAGCGTCACGGCGCCTTGGGAGACCGCTTCGTGCGCGGTGAAGCGTTCGCGGCTCAGCATCAGCGCATCGGGCTTTTCGCCGCGCTCCGACAGGAGCGCCATGAGCCGCTTCGCGACGATGCTGGCGATGCGCTTGCCGAGGCCGATGTCGGTCAGCAGCTCGGAGCGGCTGCGATTTCCGGTGAACCGCAGCAGCTTCTCCCAGATCTGCTGATGCTCCAGGTCATCGTCCGGCAAATTACCGAGCCCTTCGGCGCGCAGTGCCTGCGCGAGCAGTTTTTCGCCCAAGCCTTCGGATTCGGCATGCGCGAGCGTCTTGAGGTAATGCCGAATCTTGGAGCGCGCGCGCCCGGTGCGCACGAAACCGAGCCAGGCCGGATTCGGCGTCGACACCGGCGCCGTGATCACCTCGACGACGTCGCCGTTCTTGAGTTCGGTGCGCAGCGGCACCTGGTCGCCGTTGATGCGCGCGGCCGAGGTGTGGTCGCCGATGTTGCTGTGGATGGCGTAGGCGAAGTCGACCACGGTCGCGCCGCGCGGCAGCGCCATGATCTGGCTCTTGGGCGTGAACACGTAGACCGCATCGGGAAACAGGTCGACCTTGACGTGGTCCCAGAACTCGGCGGCGTCGCGCGTTTCGTCCTGGATATCGAGCAGCGATTGGAGCCACTTGGCGCCCAGCCGGTCGCTGGTCGCGGTGCTGGGCTCGGCGGCCTTGTAGAGCCAGTGGGCCGCGACGCCGGACTCGGCCACGACGTGCATGGCCTCGGTGCGCAGCTGGAACTCGACATTCACCCCGGCGGGCCCCACCAGCGTGGTGTGCAGCGACTGGTAGCCGTTGAGCTTGGCGATCGCGATGTGGTCCTTGAACTTGCCGGGCAGCGGCTTGTACATCTGGTGCAGGATGCCGAGCCCGGTGTAGCAGGCGATGACCGTGGGCACGATCAGGCGAAAGCCATAGATGTCGGTCACCTGGGCGAAGCTCAGGTGCTTTTCTTCCATCTTGCGGTAGATGGAGTAGAGCGTTTTCTCGCGCCCGGCCATTCGCACGCTCATGTTCGCTGCTGCGAAGGCGGTCTCGAGTTCCTGCTGCACCTTCTGGATCAGGTCGCGGCGCCGGCCGCGGGCTTTGGTCACTGCCTTGGCCAGGATCGCGTAGCGCCACGGTCGAAGATAGCGGAACGACAGATCCTGCAGTTCCCTGTAGGTCTGGTTGAGCCCTAGCCGATGTGCGATGGGCGCATAGATTTCGAGGGTCTCGCGCGAGATCCGGGACCATTTTTCGCGCGGCGCGTCGTCGAGCGTGCGCATGTTGTGCGTCCGGTCCGCCAGCTTGACGAGGATGACCCGCACGTCGCGCGCCATGGCCAGCAGCATCTTGCGAAACGACTCGGCCTGGTTCTCTTCGCGCGTGTTGAAGCGGAGCTTGTCCAGCTTGGTAAGGCCGTCGACCAACTCCGCGACGGGGGCGCCGAAGCGTTCGATCAGCTCGGACTTCGTCACCCCGCAGTCCTCGATGGCGTCGTGCAGCAGGGCGGCCATCAGGGCCTGCGCATCGAGCTTCCACTCCGCGCACTGTGCCGCCACGGCGATCGGGTGGGTGATGTACGGCTCGCCGCTGTTGCGCAGTTGCCCCAGGTGGGCTTCGTCGGCAAAGCGGTAGGCGCGGCGGACCTGTTCGACGTCGTCTGCGCTCAAATAGTCGAGCCGATCGGTCAATGCGGCAAAACTGGCGGCGGCCGCATTCAGCGCCGCCGGACTCGGCCGGGGCGTGCCATGGGAGGCATTGGAATGGGGCTTGACGACCGCGCTCATGACTTCACTTTAGCGTGGCAGCCGCATCGACGTGTCCAGGCATAAAAAAAGCACCGCATGGCGGTGCTCTTTGTTGCAGGCGTGCGTCAGCTCAGCCGGGTACCTTCTTGAGCATTTCGAGCCCGATCTTGCCTTCGGCGATCTCGCGCAGCGCGGTGACGCCCGGCTTGTTCTTGCTCTCGATCTTCGGCGCGTGACCTTGGCTCAGCATTCGCGCGCGGTAGGTGGCGGCCAGCACAAGCTGGAAGCGGTTCGGAATGTGTTGCAGGCAATCTTCGACGGTGATGCGGGCCATGAGGATCTTTCGGCTTTTTGGGCGGACGGGTGAGCGGGATCAGCGAATGTTCAACGCGGCGAAAGTGTCGGCACGCGCGCGGCGCTGTGCGGAATACCGGAGCCGCTGAGCGTGGACAATCGCCTTGAGGTCGAAAAGCGCCCGCTCAAATAACTCATTGATTATAACGAAGTCGAATTCGCTGGCGCGCGCCATCTCCTCGGCGGCGTTCTGCAGCCGCAGTTCGATGACTGCGGCGCTGTCTTCGCCGCGCCGTTCGAGCCGGGATCGCAGCTCTTCCCAGCTTGGCGGCAGGATGAAGATCATCACCGCGTTGGCAAAGGTCTTCCGGATCTGGATCGCGCCCTGGAAGTCGATCTCGAGGATCACGTCCGCACCCTGCGCGATCCGGTCTTCGATCGCTTTCTTGGAGGTTCCGTAGCGCTGGCCGTGGACATGGGCCCATTCGACAAAAGCGTCGGAGGCGACCATCGCGTCGAACTCCGAATGCGAGGCAAAAAAGTACTCGCGGCCATGCTTTTCCTGGCCGCGGGGTGCCCGGGTGGTGTGTGAGACCGACGGTTGCACGGCCGAGTCGAGCTCCATCAAGGCCTTGACCAGGCTCGATTTGCCCGCGCCGCTGGGCGCTGCGACCACGAAGATGTTGCCGGGATAGTCCATTCGCTGGTTTTTCTCTTCTCTATTCGATGTTCTGGACCTGCTCGCGCATCTGCTCGATCAGCACCTTCATGTCGACGCCGATACGGGTGAGTTCGAGCGTTGCCGACTTGGAGCCCAGCGTATTGGCCTCGCGGTGCAGTTCCTGGATCAGGAAATCGAGGCGCTTGCCGATTTCGCCCCCCTTCTTGATGAGGCGTTCGATCTCGTCGAGGTGCGAATCGAGGCGCGTCAACTCTTCTGCGACGTCGATGCGGATCGCAAAGGAGGTGGCTTCGGTCAGCGCGCGGTCCTGCGCCGCCTCGGGCGGCGTGCCGCCGCTCAGGCCCATGGCCTCCTGCCAGCGCTCGAGAAAGCGGGTGCGCTGCTGTTCGACGAGCTGCGGTACCAGCGGCAGAGCCTGCGCGACCAGCTTGCGCAACTGGGCGAGGTGGTCCTGCAGCATCCGGGCAAGTCGGGCGCCCTCGCGCTCCCGCGCCGAAACAAGGGCTTTGAGTGTCTTTTCCGCCACTTCGGCCAGCTCTGACCCCCAGTCGCCTTTGGTCGTGGCGTCACCGGCGGCCAGCCGCAGCACATCCGCGACGCTGAGCGCGCGCGCATCCGGCAGCCAGGACTTGATGCTGTCCTGCACGCCGTTGAGCCGTTGCAGCAGCCTGGTCGAGGGCTCGCCGATGCCCGCCGTGGCGGTGTTCTCGATCGCGGCCCGCAGTTCGACCTTGCCGCGCTTGAGCTGCCCGGTGAGCAGCTCGCGCAAAGCCGGCTCGTGCTGGCGCAGTTCCTCGGGCAACTTGAGGGTGAGGTCGAGAAAGCGGCTGTTGACCGAGCGAATCTCGACCCCGAGACGGCCCGCACCATGGGGCCGCGGCTCGGCGTCGGAGTGGCTGCCTGGGGGGCCGTTCTGGCCGCTGGCATAGCCGGTCATGCTGTAAACTGGCATTTCGCCTCGCTGTGAATTTTGTTGTTTGCACCGAGACGACGGCATCGCGTTCGCTTGCCGCACCATCGCCTTCGGGCGAAACTCCCGGATTATGTCAAAGGTCAAACCTTCGCCCCTGCTGCCTGACACGGTCATCGGCGGTTATCGCGTGGTGCGCCGGCTTTCCGCCGGCGGTTTCGGCGTCGTCTACCTCGCGGTCGACCACAGCGGCCAGCAGGTCGCGATCAAGGAATATCTCCCATCTTCGCTGGCGACCCGGGGCACCGGCGAGCTGGCGCCGCAGGTGCCGCCCGAAAAGCTGTCGCTCTACAGGTTGGGGCTGAAGAGCTTTTTCGAAGAAGGGCGTTCGCTCGCGCAGATCTCGCATGCCTCGGTGGTCAGCGTGCTCAACTTCTTCCGCGAGAACGAAACCGTCTACATGGTCATGAATTACCTGGAGGGCGCGACCCTGCAGGATTTCGTCGTGACCGCACGGGACCTCAAGAAGCAAAAGGTCTTCCGCGAGTCCACCATCCGCTCGCTGTTCGACGAAATCCTGCGCGGCCTGCGCATCGTGCACCAGCACAAGATGCTGCACCTGGACATCAAGCCGGCCAACATCTTCGTGACGGACGACGACCGCGCCGTGATGATCGATTTCGGCGCCGCCCGGGAAGTGCTCTCCAAGGAGGGCAACTTCATCCGCCCCATGTACACCCCCGGCTTCGCGGCGCCCGAAATGTACCGCCGCGATTCGTCGATGGGCCCGTGGACCGACATCTACGCCATCGGCGCCTGCATCTACGCCTGCATGCAGGGCTATCCGCCGAACGACGCCCCCCAGCGCATCGAAAAAGACCGGCTCGGCCTGTCGCTCTCGCGGCTGCGCGGCATCTACTCCGACAACCTGATCGAAGTGGTCGAGTGGTGCATGTCGCTCGATCCGCTTTCGCGCCCGCAATCGGTCTTTGCGCTGCAAAAGGAACTGAGCCGCGAAGGCGAGCGCCGCTACACCAAGCTCACGGTGAGCGAGAAGGTCCGGCTTTCGATCGACAACATGCGATCCTTCGAGAAGAAGGGGCTGCCGAAGGCCGCAGCACCGACTACACGACCGGCATGAAGTTCTCAGTTTTCCAAGTCAGCCGCAAAGGCGGCCGGCTCAAGAACGAAGACCGCATGGGCTACTGCTACACGCGCGAATCGGGGCTGTTCGTGCTGGCGGACGGCATGGGCGGGCATCCCGAAGGCGAAGTGGCAGCCCAGCTGGCGCTGCAGACCATCGCGGCGCTGTACCAGCGCGAGGCGCGGCCGATCGTCAAGGACGTGAAGGCCTTTCTGACCTCTTCGGTGATGGCCGCGCACCAGCAGATCATGCGTTATGCAGGCAACAAGGCCATGCTCGACACGCCGCGCACGACAGTGGTGGCTGCCGTTCTGCAAGGAACCACCGCCACCTGGATCCACTGCGGCGACTCGCGCCTGTACGTGGTGCGCGCAGGCGAGCTGCTCACCCGCACCCGCGACCACTCGCACGCCGAGCGCCCGCGCGCCAATGCCGGCCCTGAAATCGTCAACCGAAACCTGCTGCTGACCTGTCTCGGCTCGCCGACCACGCCGCTGTTCGACGTGTCGCCGCCTCTGCAGCTGCAGCGCGGCGACCGCATCATGCTGTGTTCCGATGGCCTGTGGGGCGTGCTGGACGAAGGCCTGATCGTGCGCACCCTTTCCTCGGGCAAGCCGGTTTCCGATGCGGCGCCCGACCTGGCCGAGATGGCGCTGCGAAACGGCGGCTCCCACAGCGACAACGTGACGCTGATCGCGCTCGAGTGGGAAACCCCCGACCAGACGGGCGAGGCGCGCAACGTCTCGACCGACAGCATCAGCGACGGCGTGTTCGCCTCGACCATCCAGGCGGGCATGCCTTCCGACAGCGAACTCGACGACCTCGACGAGGACGCCATCGAGCGCTCGATCGCCGAAATCAACGAAGCGATACGGCGCTCGGCGGCGCGCAAGACCTGATTTCCTCTCTCCTCCTTTTCCTCGTTTCCACATGACAGTTTTCGTACGAAGCGGCGGCCGTGCCGCCGATCAGTTGCGCCCCGTGCGCATCACACGCGGCTTCACGATTCACGCCGAGGGCTCGGTGCTGATCGAGTTCGGCCAGACGCGCGTGCTCTGCACCGCCTCGGTCGAAGACAAGGTGCCGCCGCACAAGCGCGGCAGCGGCGAGGGCTGGGTCACGGCCGAGTACGGCATGCTCCCGCGCGCCACCCACACGCGCAGCGATCGCGAGGCCGCTCGCGGCAAGCAGAGCGGGCGCACGCAGGAAATCCAGCGCCTCATCGGCCGCTCGATGCGTGCGGTGTTCGATCTGGCGGCGCTGGGCGAACGCACGATCCATCTCGATTGCGATGTGCTGCAGGCCGACGGCGGCACGCGCACGGCCGCCATCACCGGCGCCTTCGTCGCGGCGCAGGACGCCGTCAGCAAGCTGCTCGCCGCGGGCAAGCTCGCGGCGTCGCCCATCCGCGGCCACGTGGCCGCGATCTCCGTGGGCATCGTGCAGGGCACGCCCTTGCTCGACCTCGAATACGTCGAAGACTCGGCCTGCGACACCGACATGAACGTGGTGATGACCGGTGCCGGCCATTTCGTGGAAGTGCAGGGCACCGCCGAAGGAGCGGCCTTTTCGCGCGAAGAGATGAATGCGCTGCTGGCGCTGGCGGAAAAGGGTATCGCCGAATTGACTGTGCTGCAGGCGCAGGCATTGTCGAATTGATGAAACTGGTTCTGGCTTCGAACAACGCCGGCAAGCTCGCCGAGCTGCAAGTGTTGTTCGCGCCGCTCGGCGTTGCGCTGGTGCGCCAGTCGGAGCTCGGCGTCGGCGAGGCGGAGGAACCGTTCCAGACCTTCGTCGAGAACGCTTTGGCCAAGGCACGCCATGCCGCGGCGGCGACCGGCCTGCCTGCCATCGCGGACGACGCCGGCCTCTGCGTCGAGGCTTTTGGCGGCTTGCCCGGCGTGGCCACCGCCTACTACGCCACGCAGTTCGGCTACGAGAAGGGCGATGCGAACAACGTGCGTGCGCTGCTCGAGCAAATGGCCTACATCGACGATCGCCGCGCCGCGCTCGTCAGCACGCTGGTGGCATTGCGCAGTGTCGACGACCCGGAGCCCTTGATCGCGGTCGGCCGTGCGGCCGGACAGATCACGCGCGAACCCGCGGGCGAGAACGGCTTCGGCTTCGATCCCGTGATGTGGTTGCCCAAGTTCGGCAAGACTTTCGCCCAGCTGCCGACCGAGGTGAAGAACGCCAACAGCCATCGCGGCCAGGCGGCACGCGCGATGCTGGCCCTGATGCGGGAGCGGTGGCTGTGAGCATCGTCGTTCCGATTGCGGACGAGTCGCAGGAGCGCTCCGGCGGCGCGGCCCATGCCAACGACGTGCTGCATCTCATGCGGCCGGGGCCATTGCAGCTTGCGGCGCTGCCGCCGCTGTCGCTCTACGTCCATCTGCCCTGGTGCCTGCGCAAGTGCCCCTACTGCGACTTCAACTCGCACGAATGGCGCAACAAGGAAAGCGATGCGCTGCCCGAACAACGCTACCTCGATGCGCTGATCGCAGATCTTGACGCGGCGCTTCCCCTGGTCTGGGGCCGCAGCGTGCACAGCATCTTCATCGGCGGCGGCACGCCCAGCCTGTTCTCGCCGGCTTCGATCGACCGCCTGATCGGCGATCTGCGCGCCCGGCTCAAGCTGGCGCCCGATTGCGAGATCACGCTCGAAGCCAATCCCGGCACCTTCGAGCGCGATCGCTTTCGCGCCTACCGCGCCGCGGGCGTCACGCGGCTGTCCGTCGGCGTGCAGAGCTTCAACGACGAGCATCTCAAGGCGCTCGGCCGCGTGCACGATCGCGCGCAGGCCATCGCCGCGGTCGAAGAGGCGGCGAGCGCCTTCGACACCTTCAACCTCGACCTGATGTACGCGCTGCCGGGACAGACCCTGGACGGCCTCGACGCGGATCTCGATCAGGCGCTGGCGCTCGCACCGCCGCATCTCTCGGTGTATCACCTGACGATCGAGCCGAACACCTACTTCGCCAAGTTCCCGCCGAAGCTGCCGGAGGACGACATGGCCTATGCAATGCTCGACCGCATCACCGAGCGCACGGCCCAGAGCGCGCTCGAGCGCTATGAAATCTCGGCCTACGCGCGCGCGGGCCACGGCTGCGCCCACAACCTCAACTACTGGCAGTTCGGCGACTACCTCGGCATCGGCGCCGGCGCGCACAGCAAGCTGAGCTTCGCGCATCGCGTGGTGCGGCAGGTGCGCTTCCGGGACCCGCGCCTCTACATGGACAACGCCATCGCCGCCCACGCGGTCGCGCAGAGCGACGAGGTCGCCATCGTGGAGCTGCCCTTCGAATTCATGCTCAACGCCCTGCGCCTGAAGGAGGGCTTCACGCTGTCGCAGTTCGGCGAGCGCACGGGCCTGGCCGTCACCGCCATCCAGCGCGGGCTCGAGGAAGCCGAGCGCAAGGGCCTTATCGAACGCGATCTCGCGCGTGTGTGGCCGACGGCGCGAGGTTTCGACTTCCTGAGCGATCTGCAGGCCATCTTCCTGGCCGACGCCTGAGCAGCAGCACCGTCATGCCGAACCAAACATCCCCGGAAGAGGCCAGCAAGCGCAGATCGCGCGGGCGGCCCAGCCCCGAGCAGGCGGCTGCGTTGCGCGAGTCCTTTCTCGGCGCCGCGCTCCAATCCTTCCTGGACAACGGGTACGCGGCCACCAGCATCGAGGCCATCGCACGCGACGCGGGCGTCGCCAAGATCACGATCTATCGCCAGTTCGAGAACAAGGAAGCCCTGTTCCGCGAAGTCGTGCACAGGGCGGTGAGCAGCGCCCGCGACACCATGCAGGCCACCCTCGTGCGGCCGGGCGCTGACGAGCGGCAAGTTCTGCTCGACCTGATCGAGCGCATGTACCTGGGCGCGACCGAGCCGAAGACACTGGCACTGCTGCGCCTGGTGATCGCGGAGGCCGTGCGCTTCCCCGAACTCGCGAAGTCGCTCTACGCCGAGAACAGCTACGTGCTTGCGCCGGTGGTCGAGTACCTTGCCGAGGCGCATCGCAGCGGCCGCCTGCATGTGCCTTCACCGGAGCTGGCGGCGGTGCAACTGTCGACGCTGGCGTTCGGTGGCGTGCGCTTCTTCATCTCGAAGCCGCTCGCCGGGCCCGAGGAGCGCCGCGTGTGGGCCGAGGGCATCGTGGACCTGGTGATGCGCGGCTTGTCGCCGGTGCCGCCCAACGTGCCCGGCCAGGCGGAAGCAAGCAGCGACTAAAATCGCCGACGTGCCTTCGCGCAATGCGAAAGCAACCCTGGAGAGTTGGGTGAGTGGTTTAAACCAGCAGTCTTGAAAACTGCCGACGGGCAACCGTCCGTGAGTTCGAATCTCACACTCTCCGCCGGTTCGGCAGCTAAAAGTGCGCTGAGTTGTCTAGTAGATGCCCTCCTCAGAGGGAAAACATCAAGAGTTAGGCTAACAAGGTCAATTACCATCTGGACCAGTCGCGCAGGTTTTGGCGGCAAGGTTGATGGAAAGACGATATGCCTAAGAAAGCCGCCGAACTCGGCCCCCTGCAGGTCAGCCGATTGAAGAAGCCAGGCGCGCACGCTGTTGGAGGTGTTGCCGGCTTGCAGCTCAAGATCAATGACGCAGGCGCCCGGTCCTGGGTCCTGCGTGCAATGGTCGCCGGCAAGCGCCGCGACATGGGGCTCGGCGGCTATCCCGACGTCACGCAGGCGCAGGCGAAGGAGAGGGCGCGTGCCGCGCGCGACCAGATCCATGCCGGCGCCGACCCGATCCAGTCCCGCCGGGAGACGCGCAGCGCCGCTGCGGCAGCAAACGCCAAGTCGAAGAGCTTCGACCAGTGCGTCGAGGCCTTCATGAAGGCCAAATCAGGCGAGTGGCGCAATGCCAAGCATCGGGCGCAATGGCAGAGCACCTTGGACACCCACGCTTCGCCGGTATTCGGCAAGGTGCTGGTGCAGGACATCGAACTCGCGCAAGTCCTGACCGTTCTCGAGCCCATATGGCCGAAGACGACGGAGACGGCGTCTCGCCTGCGCGGTCGCATCGAAACGATCCTCGACTGGGCGACGGCGCGCGGTTATCGATCTGGCGAAAACCCTGCGCGCTGGCGCGGACACCTCGACCAACTGCTCGCCAGACCGAGAAAGATCAAGAGGGTGAAGCACCATCCGGCCGTGCAGAGCAAAGACGTCGGCCGCTTCATGACCGAACTTCGCAAGGTCGAAGGGACGAGCGCTCGAGCCCTGGAGTTCGCCGTCCTGACGGCTGCACGGTCCGGAGAGGTGCGCGGAGCTCGCTGGGGCGAGGTCGATCTGAGGGCGAAGCTTTGGGTTGTGCCTTTAGAGCGAATGAAGGCAAAGAAGGAGCACCGCGTGCCGCTGTCGGAGCAGGCAATCAAGCTATTGAAGGCGCTGCCGCGGATCGAGGGCACAGATCTGATCTTCCCTGGACGTGACTCGAAACAGCCGCTCAGCGACATGTCTCTTACGGCGTGCATGCGCAGGATGGGTTTTAAGGACACCGGAGGTCGGATGTGTGTGCCGCACGGTTGCCGCAGCACGTTCCGCGATTGGGCGTCGGAACGAACGAACTTTCCAGGTGACATGGCAGAGATGGCACTCGCCCACACCATCGACAGCGCCGTCGAGGCAGCGTACCGCCGAGGCGATCTGCTAGCGAAGCGCATGGCCATGATGCAGGCTTGGGCCGACTTCTGCGAAACGTCGCACCGGGTGCGAGGTTCCAAGGTAGTGGCGCTGTCGCGTGCGGCCTGATGTCGCACCGAGTGGCGACTCGACGAACTAGCCAGGCGCAGGCGACTTCGCTCGGTAGACAACGGTCTTGCCCGGGATCACGAGCAAGAGCTCTTCGGCGACCATATACACCTTGGTGATGACTCGGTGTTCCTCGATTGGATCGTCGATGGTCGCTTGTTCGATGGAACGGTCGATCGTCGCGAACGGCGGCACCAAGCGCGCGGTAACGACTACGACAGCGCTTGGCAACATCGCCTGAGCGTCAGCGTTCGACATGGCCATCTCGGCTGCGCAATTCCCCATGTAGGGGCCGGACGGCATCTGCACCTCGACGGCGTGCAGTGTTTGCCTTCGCGCTCTGACTGTGACCCCGAATGCATTTCGCCCGACGAAGCGCCCCTTCTGGACGACTTCCTCATCGACCCGATACTTGGTCATCTTGGTGAGCTTGCCGTTGATCTGGGCGTAGTCACGACTGAGAAAGTTCAGGCAGAGGCGGAGTACCCCGCGCTCCGCATCGTATTTGACCTCGACCGGATAGCCGGCGTCGCGATCGGTCGCCTTGTTCATTGGCACTGAGATCTGGCTGCCGAGCGCGACCGACCCATCAATGCGCGCGCCGCTGAGACCGGCGACCCGCTCGACATAGGAGGCCTGGCTTTCAAAATCGGTCTTCTGCGGCGCCTTCAACGCAGCCACTGCCACTAGGAGCAGGTTGTGTCCTCTGGCAATCGCCGGGTCGTCCGGCGCGAGCAAGTCCGCGGGAGCATCCAAGAAGGCGGCGGCCTGTGCCGCAGTGCACAGCAATGCCATGCCGAGCAAGGCAGAAAGTCTACGCATCATCTTCTCCTGGTGTGCCGCGGATCGTAGGGCTTGCCAGGCCAGCTAGGGATTTCCGAAGGATCGAAGCGATCCCTTCACCGTGAAAAGGTGGCGTCTTCGAACGCAATTTGGATGCGCCGGAGGTCGCACGGGGGACAGCGGCACCTGTCCCACGTCTGTCCCATGTCCGTCCCGCGGGGACAACCGCGTGCGTCACGGTGGACGCCACCGTGACGGGGTGCGCGAAAAAGCGAAATGCATACTTCCGATTGCTCGGGTTTGTCATCAATAAAAGTGTTGCCTTTACTGTTGAGTTGAAACAGTTTGTGCAATACATTTATTGCATGCGAACACAGCAATCGACATGACGAAGAAAGAACTGGAAGAGCTTGCGCGACGACCTGGCAGGCCGGCATTGCCAGAGGACGAGAAGGCCGTCACTGGGTCGCTTCGGCTGACCCCAACGCGCTGGGCCAAGCTGCGTCGTCTCGGCATGGCCTGGCTTGGCAAGGCGATCGATCGAGCGAAAGACCCGAAGGAATAGACGCCGCGCCTCACGGCGTTCGATGGCGTTCTCGCCATCGGAAATGTGAGGCACAAAAGGCGACGGCCAAGGTGGTGGACACCTCGGCCGTCTAACCGAAACGTGCACGACTTAGAAGGAGATGCACATCATGGCTACCCGAAATGTAATACAAACGGCCGCGTCTGCGACCGATCCTCATCGAGTTTTCGCCAACGCGCTGACGCTCGACATCTTCCGCCTGCGTTACCAAGCGCGCGCCGCGTTGGCGCTGCTCGAGCGTTGCCCTTCGACTGAAGACAGCGACGATCTGATGGGCGTCAGCTTCGCGCTCAGCATGATCGAAGAGCGTTGCAGCGCTCTCTCGACCTTGATTGGCGATGCGGATTTGGCTTCTGTGCTCAAGGGGGCGTGCAATGGCTAAGCGCGTCCGTTCGGGCGGCGAGGTCAACGCCCCGTGCAAAGCGAAGACGAAATGGAAGCACGTCGGGAATGTCGCCGTGATTCAACGGACTGACTGGCGCATCGAGGCATACGAACGCCCCGTGCATGAGGCATCTCGGCTCCATATTGGCGAAGGCTGTGTGACCCCCGATGGACTGCTCGCGCAAATCATTGAAGACTACGGGCCGCACGTTTGGACCGACGACGAGGGAGTGCGCTGGACCGAGTACGGCTACGTCGTATGGTCGCCCAAGCAGGGAAGGGTGTTTTGCGCGGCGGGGAAACTTCTTAGTCAGACGGGGAAAGTCCGCCATCTGCAACTCGTTCGGCATGGAGTGGCCCATGCCTGAGGTAGAAATGACCCTCGAGCGAGCGCTCGCGGCCCTGGCGCGAGCCGCGCAGGCCGGCAACGTTGCTCCGCTTGAATATCTGAACGCGATCTGCCGCGGGGCAGCGTTCGACCCTGCCAAGGCCGCAGCCGCAGCGGCGGGACTCCGCGACAACAGCGACGAGGATGAGGTGCCCTTATGGCCACGATCACCCTCAAGATGATGCAGAAGACAGGCGCCGTGGCGCTTTCGCGAGCAGGCGGCGATGACGGCGGCGGCTACTCGACCCACGGCCAGACCCGCGCGCAGGAGTTCGATGACCACGTCGATGTCGTGCTTCTTCAGCCGCGCAACGGCTCGCACATCTACGTCGAAGGCCAGGACTACACGCCATCGAGAAGTACGCCACCGACATCCGCGTCGACCAGATGCAGATGGTGGGCTTCCACAACATGGACGACGACATTCCGTTCGAAAAGTGACATGTACACCAACGAGGTCGGCATGGTTGACTGTTTCGATCAGGTCGAAGTACGGCAAACAAACGCCAACTCCCGCACCGCAGGTACAAGGACAAGGACGGTGGCGAAAACTACCTGGAAAGCTGATGTAGATCAGCCCCCAAGAGGGGCCATCAATAGGGCGCTTCCCGGCCATACCACAGATGAAGGCAGAACAAAAACCCGGCGGTTTCGGGGGAGGCGGGAGGATTCGGCCGGATGCCGATGCGGCACAATCTCCACGTTCCTTCTTCAACCAACTGCGCCGCCTTAGCCTCTATGCAAAACAGTTAGCCGAAAAAAAGGAAACGCCGGGGAGGTACGAGCTCCCCAGCGTCCTCAACCACTCGGACCGAAGACCAAATGGCACTCTTGGAACAGAGCCGTGAAAGTCTAGCAGATGGCGATAACACCAGTAACGGAACATCGCCTGTCAGTATCGGTTCGGGTTTCTAAAACGCTTCTGAAAGCAACAGATGACCCGAAGTGAAGTTCAACCACAACAGGCGCCAGCAGACAAACTGCTGCGCCTCCCTGACGTACTTGCTCGCGTTCCCGTGAGCCGCGCCGCTTGGTGGAACGGCGTCCGAGAAGGTCGCTACCCGGCGGCCATCAAGCTCGGCCCGCGCACGACCTGCTGGCGTGCATCGGAGATCGAGAAGCTCATCCAGTCGCTCTAAGGGGCGACCATGGAAAACCCATTGTGCGGCCCAGCGCCGCAGTTGGTAGCGTTCGCGCGGCCGGAGGAAGTTGTACGCGCGACCATGACCAGTCGGGAGATTGCCGACCTAGTCGAGAAGCGCCACGACAACGTCAAGCGCACGATCGAGACGCTGGTCGAGCGTGGACTGGTTCATCCTCAAACTGAGGTTGGACAGGAGTCCGATGCCCTGGGAAGGTCGCGCGACGTTTCGGTCTACGTCGTTGGCAAGCGGGACAGTTACGTCATCGTCGCGCAGCTCTCCCCCGAATTCACCGCTCGCTTGGTTGACCGCTGGCAAGAGTTGGAAGGCCGTCAGGCGACCGCTTTGCCGCAGACCTTCGCTCAAGCCCTGCGGCTCGCCGCCGAGCAGCAGGAAGAGATTGAACGTCAACAACTTGCGCTTGAAGCCGCGAAGCCCAAATTGGAGTACGCCGACGCGCTGCTCAATGCAGACGGAACGGCGCTGGTCCGCGATGCCGCCAAGACGCTCGGCGTTGGCCCAAACAAGCTGCACGCAGCGCTGAAGGTCAAGGGCGTGATTCTGCGCAACAACGCGCCGGCCGCCGAGTACGTGTCGAAGGGGTACTTCAAGGAGGCCATCCACACGCATGAGACGGACACGCGCGGGGTACAGCTCAGTTACAGCGCGCGCGTCACTGGGCGTGGCGTTGAGTTCCTGCGGCGCTTCATCGCCAAGCACGCGGCGCTCTTGAAGCCGACTACAAAGTCAGGAGCGAAACAATGTGGCCAAGCGTGACTACCAACGGGACAAGCTTGATTTCACCTTCGTCCCGCTTCCCTTTGATGTCATCCAGTCGGACGAGTGGCGGAGCCTCCCACCAAACGCCATCCGCCTGGCCATTGACCTCATGTCGCAGTACACGGGCAAGAACAACGGGCGGCTATGCCCGGCCTGGGTCGTCATGGAGCGCTATGGCTGGAAGACCGAGCGCACTCTTATCGACGCCAAACGCGCGCTGCTCGAATGCACCTTCGTCGTTCACACCCGTCAGGGGAAAGCGCCGAGGACGACCGACTGGGTCGGATTCACATGGTGGCCGCTGCACTGGCACGAATCGATGGATGTTCCGCCACGCGGTTGGCCGAAGAACAACTTCGTGCGCATCCAGCCCGTCATGCAGGCAGATCCCTCGACGGGGCGGCTCGAGCCCGTTTCGAAAACACTTCGAGCACTGCAGAAACTACAGGACGGGTCGCAAAAACTGGCCGCTGGACCTGCAGAAACTACAGGACACAAGCTATTGGACGCCCTGTCAGTCCTGCAGAAACTGCAGGTCGTGCCCAATGAAACGACGCTTTGACCCGTCCTGCAGAAACTGCAGTAGTTCTAGAGAAGCCATCTCCAGTGACGCCTTGATGGGGATTCATCTGCCAAGCAGAGTGTCTTTCTCTCTTCAACGGCAACGCCGAACGAATTGGACGCCGCTGCCGTTGTTCTCCCACTTTCCGTGTCAAGCGAAGGATCTGCGGTCATGAAGAACGTTCCGAATCTATCGGTCATCGAAGAAGCCATGGATGCTCGGCGCCGGCTCCAGTGGATGCAGGCGGCGGTCCTCTTTACTGAGGCCGCTGACACTGAGACCTCACCGGCTGGCGTGCTGGCGCTGCGCCGTGACGCCTACCTTTGCCTGAATCGCACCGTGCGGTTCATCAACTACCGCACTGAGGCTCGCAAGGCCAACCCGAGGAGCGATTTCATGGGCGAATGGAAACTACCGAGCGGCGACCTTGTGAAGAAGCTGGCGGCGGCGCCTGCTGTTGAATGGAACCGCCGGAGGGCAGCATGACCGAACTCCGACTGAATCTCGCATCCGACATCAACCGATTCCACGAACTGGCCTGTCAGCGCGCGGATGAGGCCATCGATCATGCAAAGCAAGCGGGCCTGCTGCTGTTGGAGGCGAAGGCCGCGCTGCAGCATGGCGAGTGGTTGCCCTGGCTGGAGCAGAACATCTTTGTCAGCGCGCGCCAGGTGCAGCGCTACATGCAGGTTGCGCAAGGTCGGGCGCTGCCGATCAGATCCATCCGTAGTCCGACTACACAGGACCTTCCCAAAAACGACAGCGCGTCGCATTTGAACTATGCCCTCTTGCCCAAGAAGACAGGATTCGCCGCAATCCCGAATCACTACATGATCACCATTCATGACGGCAAGCTGTTCTGTGTCGAGCAGTCAACCACGCCCGGATTCTTCTTCGTGTCGTGCTTAGAGTTGAAGGCGGAAGACGATGTCATAGTGGACTTCCTGACCAAGCCGATCCGCGGCGACTATGTGGATTGGCCGCTTGCAGATTTCGGCATGCCAGACCCGGCGAAGGTGCGCTGGCAGTGGGGCGAGATGGAAAAGCCGGTGGCGAGCGCGCTCGAACGTCACGAGGTGGCAGCTTGACCAAGGAAACGAATGGCGGCTGGATCGAAGAGATTCCTGCGCTGGACTCGATCGAGTTGCTTTCGAACGGGAATGTGCGAGTGACGACCTCTGATCTCCAGGATCAGTACCTGGTCGACCTCCACCCGATGCACCTTCGCTTCATCGCCGAGAAGCTCGGCCTTGTCCGCGAGATGTCCGCATCGGAAGCGGACGCATTGCGGATGGTGGACAAGCTGGCCCGTCGCATCCGGCTGCTGGCCGAGCGCATCGGCCATTTGGGCGAGTACCTCGCGCTGTACTCCGATTCGAAGCACGCAGACCTCTCCTACGAGCAGACCTATGCGACCGCGACCGCCGACCTCGCCGATGAGTTCGTGCGGGAAATCGACGAATCGGGCGCGGTGGTAACGCCGTTGAAACGCTCCGAGCGTCAGGAAAGTGACGCTGCCAGCGTTACCGCCGCGCAGCCGGCACCGCAGAAGCCCAAGGGCGGCGCCACGCCGAAAGCGGGCCAGCTCCCTCTGGTGGACCCGTCATGAGCGCCGGGGAAAAAGGCAAGCAGTCACGGGGTGGTAATGCGTTACCACAAGGTGAGCAACAGGCGTCACGCGGTGTCACGCAGCGTCACGCGCATCCGTCACGGTGCAGGCGTGACAAGTGCGTGACGGATGTCCGCACAGCATGCGGACAGAACCGGGACATCACCGTGACGGACCGAGGACAACAGGCGGTGTCCCGCGGGACAGCTGCGGGACACCGCCAGGAGTCACGCGTGACGCCACCAGGACGCGCACCAATGCCACCCTTTGGTGAAGCCTTCGCCATAGCCTTCGGTGAAGGCTTGGGGCAACGCTTGGAGCATGCCAAGAGCAATGCCTCAGGCATCGCCCTCCGATCGCTGTGCCATCGCGGTGCTATCCGCCCGCCGTCGCTCTGCCATGCGTTTGCCATGGCATTTGCTATCCGTTTGCCATCGCCCTCCGATCGCACCGGCACCTTCAACAAAGAAGCCTGATGTCAGAACCTGAAGACCGCCCCGCAATCGATGAGCGCCTGGGCCGCGCAATCAACAGCTCCAACCTGGTGCCGACCAAGATGGACGACGACGGCGGCCGGATCGGCACGCTTGAGCTCCTGGCCGCCGCCGGCTGGACGGGCCGCAGGCTCGAATACGTGCTCGGGCGCGCGCTCATCGCGCTGGAATCGGAATGGGACACGTCGGAGCAGCCGCGGGTGCCGCGCGAGCACGACATCGAGGCCCTGTTCTCTGTCATGCCCACCACGATCAACGTCTTCGACGACGAGGGCATTCTGGTGAGGGACCATGAGGGCAAGGTCAAGATCGTGGAAATCAGCGCCAAGGAACGTCGAGCAGCAGCCCGAACTCAGGCGGATGAGTGGTACGAGAACGAGCGCGTGCGTCTGATCGGCCGCCTACGGTCGTTCCCGATGACGCTCAAGGCGCTGACCACCTGGTGCGACAACCGTTCAATTCGTGCTGCCGAGTCGAAGGCGCGCTCGCTCCTCGCTTGGTGGCTGGATCACCGATGTCCCAAGTGCTTGGGCACAACGCTGGACCCAGTGCCGTTGGGCGGGCGTGGCGCGGTCCGGGTGTGCAAGTCCTGCTATGGCTTGGGCGAGCGGCCTCTGCCGTTCGACGACGAGTACAGCCGCGACGGCCGGGAGATCGAGCGCGCCATGATCGACGCCAAACACCGCGCCATGCAGCAAATCAAGAGGTTCACTGCGAGTGCACATCGGGGCTGACGTGTGGTACAGTCCGCCCGAGACTGCAGACGCCGAAACGCTGGCGTCTCGCGCTCGACCGCATCGACGTACAGCTGCCCGAACTTCTCCCAGGTGAAAGCCTGACGAGCCGACCTTGATGGTCTCGCTCGCCCATAAGCCGCCCACGAGGTGGCTTTGTTCATTTCGGCCTATCCACCGCTTCGCTCAGTGACAATGCTCCCGCACCGCTGTTGGTGCGAGGAGACTCCATTGAGCAAGACAGTTCAGGTTTCGACATCACCGATCAGCGATACGAGCACTTGCGTCGTTGCGCTGCAAAACGACGGGACGCTTTGGGCTATGACGTTCTATTACGGGGATGCGAGTCCAACCGCCGCGTGGGTTCAATTGCCACCGATTCCCGCCGCCGGCATTGGCGATGATGAGCCCATGCCAATGGCCTAAGCAGGTCGCAGTTGCCTAACCCGGCCGCGCTCCCCGACGCCGGCTTTTGCCGCCAGAACAGCAGCGGTGCTCCCGCGAGAAACATCTCTGCCAGCAGGCAGTGATGTTGGATTGAGATCGGTTCGCGCCCCCTGGCGCTCGCGCGCCTTGCGCTCCTCGTAGGGCGCCCGTTGAGGCGGCTTTTTCGTTTCTGCCGTGTAGCTCAGTGGTTTAGAGCAAGGGCCGCCCCTAAGAAGGCGGCCTAGGCGTCGCAGGTTCGATTCCTGCCACGGCACCAGATGTCTCCTCTATGGGTTCAACTTTCACGGTTGCCTGTAGTTGCCCGGTCCGCCGGGCTTTTTCATTTCAGCGGGTTTAGCTCAAACAGTGGAGCGTCGGGACGGAGGGAGCTTCATCCATTTCAAGGTCCTGGGGTCGATCTTGAGATTCTCGAGGCTCGTGTAAGCCACCGGGTTCCCACTCCTGCCCCAGGCATTTGGAATGGCCAGGGTCGCGTACTCGTTGAACGCAATGATGAAGCGGTCGCCTGATTCCAGAATGTCGGAGACCTGCCCGATCATGAACGCTGTGCGGTGGTCGACCCCATCCATGTCCGCATCGCCGTTCACGTTCCGAACGCCAACAACATAGCGGCAGGCGGATGCGCGGTCTAGGTCCAGTTGCCAGTGTCCAATGCCGCCTTCGCTGAGCATGGTCTCCAGCGACTTGCCAGTAAATACTTTGATGACGCTTTCCACAAAAGTCCTATGGAGCATGGAGCGTCACGTTAGCGCTTGCGACGCCGGCTGCCATCCGCCATTTGGCGGAGAGCCTCGGCCTTTTCTCCTCGATCCCTCACCTTTGGGATCGTTAGCCCGCCATGAGCCGTAACCTCGTGGCGGGGCCTTTCTATTTGAGGTGCCGCATGGATGAGCAGTTGATGGCGATTCGCCTTCCTGCTCGGGTTCTGGCTGGCGGCTCTGGTGACTGGAGCGATCATCCTGCGCATGGAGCGCCGCGAGCAGGGGCGGCAAGCGGATGAGCGCAAGGCCCTGTTCGCTGCGTACGCCGCACGTCAGCCATACCCGCCAATGGAACAGAGCTACTTCTCGTGACCTCCGAAGACGTGTTCTTCCCACACCATGCGCAACTACGAACAGGAGCAGCCTGCCGAGGCGATCAAGGAATGGGCAGCACGGGAAGACAAGGCAGCTCTGCAGCGTGACATGGAGCACCTGGCCAAGGCGCTGGGTAGACCGGTCAAGCGCTAAGGCATGTGGCCCACCACCTCACGCCATGAACGAGGCTATGGCACCGCATGGGACAAGCTGAGGCTCGAGATCCTCAAGCGCGACAAGTACCTCTGCAGGTGCGACGAGTGCAAGAAGACCTATCGCCTACGTGAGGCGACCCAGGTAGACCACCGCATCCCCAAGGCACAGGGTGGGACAGACGACCCGAGCAACCTGTGTGCGATCAATGAAGAGTGCCACAAGCGCAAGACCGACATCGAGAACGGACGCCGCATCAGGCCCCGAATCGGTGCGGATGGGTGGCCAGAGGGGAGGGGGTAGGTCCAGTCTCTGGGGCTATCTGCCTCAGGACCGGCGCTCGTTCGTTCTGTGCACACCCGCGAATTGAGACTATTTTTTACCCGGACAGAACATGGCAGGAAGAAGGCCCAAACCGACGCATCTGAAGGTGGTCTCTGGGAACCCGGGCAAGCGCGCGGTCAACAAGACGGAACCGAAGCCGAGGCGGGAAATTCCGTCCTGCCCGACCTACCTGTCAGATGTAGCGAAGGTGTCGTGGGGCCGCCTGAGTGTGTTGCTCGACCGCATGGGAGTGCTCACCGAGGCGGACGGACCCGCGCTAGAGCGGCTGTGCGATTGCTACGCGGAAATCCTGGAGTGCCGCGAGATCATCGCGCGCGATGGCCGGACGTACAGCAGCGTAACGACCCGGACCACAAGCGAAGAGGGCGAAGAGACCACGGTCGAGGAAGTGAAGTCGCTGCTGAAGGCGAACCCTGCCGTCGCGATGCTGGGCGACGCTGACCGCCGGTTCAAGAGTTACCTGGTCGAGTTCGGCCTGACGCCGGCAGCTCGATCGAAGGTGCACACAAACAACGATGGCAACGACAAAAAAGATCCGCTCGGCGAGTTCTTCGGCTGATCCGGTTACTGCCTACGCGCAGGAAGTCGTCGCCGGGAAGCGAATCGCCGGGCCGCATGTCCGCGATACGTGCGCGCGCCACCTCCGGGATCTGAAGGAGGGCAAGAAGCGCGGGCTGACTTGGAACGTCGAGGAGTCGAACAAGGCGATCCGGTTCTACGCCAAGGTGCTGAAGCTCAACGGCGGCGATTACGAGGGGGTTCCTTTCGAGTTGCTGCCCTGGCAGAAGTTTGTCGTCGGCAGCCTGTTCGGCTGGTTCGGGGCCGACACCTACCGCCGATTCCGAGTGGCCTACGTCGAGACCGCGAAGGGGTCCGGCAAGTCGCCGCTCGCCGCCGGGGTTGGGATGAAGGGCCTGGTCGCAGATGGCGAGGCTCGAGCGGAGGTGTACAGCGCCGCCACGAAAAAGGATCAGGCAATGATCCTGTTCCGTGACGCCGTTGCGATGGCCGACCAGTCGAAGGAGTTGGGCCAGCGCCTGACGAAGAGCGGGACCGGCGAGAAGTGCTGGAATCTCGCGTACCTGCAGACCGGATCCTTCTTTCGGCCGATTAGCAGCGACGATGGGCAGTCGGGGCCGCGGCCTCACATCGGGTTGATCGACGAACTGCACGAGCACAAGACCAACACGGTGGTCGAAATGCTGCGCGCGGGCACGAAGAGCCGGCGCCAGGCGCTGATCTTCATGATCACGAACAGCGGGTCGGACAAGAAGGGGCCGTGCTGGGGGTATCACGAGTACGGGTCGCAGATTGCGAGCGGCGAACGGCAGGACGACGCGTTCTTCAGTTTCATCTGCGCGCTTGACGAGGACGACGATCCTTTCGAGGACGAGAAGTGCTGGCCCAAGGCGAATCCCAGCCTCCAGGACGCGAACCTTCCGGGCTACAAGTACATCCGGGAGCAGGTCACCGAGGCGAAGGGCATGCCTGGAAAAGAGGCCCTGGTCCGGCGGTTGAACTTCTGCCAGTGGACCGGCGCCGAGTCGCCATGGCTGAGTCATGAGATCTGGAAAGGCGCGCAGCGCGACTACGACTGGCAGGACTTGCGCGGCCGGCGCGCGGTGGCGGGGCTTGACCTGTCGAGCACGACCGACCTGACGGGCCTGGTGTTCTTCGTCGAGCCGGTCGAGGAGGGCGAGCCCTGGAAGATGGTGCCGTTCGGCTGGCTGCCCGAGATCGGGCTGCAGGAAAAGAACGACACAGACGGCGTGCCCTACGTTCAGTGGAAGGCCGAAGGGTTCCTGGACACGACGCCGGGCCGAGCGATCAGCAAGCGGACGATTCTGCAGAAGCTGAGCGGCATGTGCGACTTCTTCGAGGTGATCGAGGTCGCATACGACCGGTGGCGCATCGAGGATCTGACGTCGCTGGCGAACGATGAGGGCATCACGCTCCCGCTGATGCGCCCGTTCGGGCAGGGTTTCAAGGACATGAGCCCAGCGGTCGAGAACTTTGAGCGGATGCTGCTGAATGGAGAGTTGGTGCACCCGGGCCACAAGCTGCTGACCATGTGCGCCGGCAATGCGGTGATCGAACAGGACGGCGCGGAGAACCGCAAGCTGTCAAAAGAAAAAGCGACCGGCCGGATTGACCTGATGGTCGCCGCCGTCATGGCGGGCGGCATTGTTGCCACCTTGCCCGAACCAACCGAAGCACCCTCAATCCGATGGCTCTGAACCCGATCGCCTCGCTGCGCAGCATGTTCGCCTCGGTGCGCGTGCGCCTGGCAAACCCGCAGCGATACACGTATGGGTTCCCCGGCCTGAACAATGCGGGGGTGCGCGTCACTTCCGAGAACGCCACGCAGGTCGCCGCGGTGTGGGCGTGCATGGACGTGATCGCTTCGGCGGCGTCGTCGAGCGACTGGAATGTCTATGCTGGCGTGCGCCACGCGACGAACAAGGAGGCGCTGCCGGACGACTCGCTGCAGTACATCCTGAACACCCGGTTCAATCGGGAGATGACTGCCCAGGCCGGCAAGCGGGCGATGATGCTCGCCGCCGTTGGGTACAAGGACGGCTATGCCGAGATCGAGCGCGATATGGCCGGCCGGATCGTCGCGCTCTGGCCCATCGCGCCGAACCGTGTGGATCCGCGGCGCGACCTTGATACGGGGCGCCTCTTCTATCGCGTGACCCAGGAGTACAGCGGCGGCTGGGTGGACATGGAGCCGGACGAGCTTTTCATCATCCGTGGCGCGAGTCTGGTCGGGTTCTCCGGCGACGACGCGATCGGGCGCGCGATCCAGTCGATCGCCTCGGCCATCGCGATCGACCAGTTCGCGGCCTCCTACTTCGCCAACGGCACGCAGTTGGGCGGTGTGCTGGAGTATGAGAAGAAGCTCGACGACCCTTCGTTCGAGCGGCTGCAGGGCCAGTGGAACGGCAAGCATCAGGGCTCCCGCAACGCATTCAAGACCGCCATTCTGGAGAACGGCGTCAAGTTCAACCCGATCACGACGGACGCCGAAAAGTCGCAGATCGTCAACGTCAAGCACCTCTCAATCGAGGAAATCTGCCGCTGGTTCCGCGTCCCGCCGCACAAGATCGCGCACCTTCTTCGTGCAACGAACAACAACATCGAGCACCAAGGGCTCGAGTTCTCGCGCGACACGCTGCGCCCGTGGATCAAGGAGATCGAGCAGGAGGCGGATTACAAGCTGATCGCCTACCGCGGGCCGAAGAAGTTCGTTGAGATCGACGTCGACTGGGCGGAGCAGGGCGACTACAAGAGCCGGGCGGAGGCCTATGCCACGCTGGCGGGTACGGGCGCATTCAGCCCGAACATGATTTTGCAGAAGCTCGGCGAGAACACGATCGGCAAGGATGGCGACATCCACTTCGTGAACGGCGCGGCGATCCCGTTGGACCAGATCGGCGCGGCCTATGCCCAGTCGCAAGCCAAGCCGCCCGCGTTGCCGGCGCCGGATGCCCCGGCTCAAGAAGACACAGCGCAGGCCTGGCTCACGTCGGTGTACGCGCGGATTCAGCGCCGCTTCGACAACCGATCTCGCGCAGACAGCGTGACCGGCGCCCTGGCCGATGCGCGGACCTACGGGCCGGAGCAGGTTGCCGAGCTTGCTGGTGTTCTCGGCGATCGACTGGAGGCCGCGCAGGCGATGGCCTTCGAAATGGTTAGCGGCGTGCTTCTGCCTGAAGAAGCGGCTGCCAAAGTGTTCGACAAGGAAGCGGCCTGATGGGTGCCCTGTATCGGATCGACTTCTCGCACGGGAAAAGCTACATCGGGATCACGGCGAAGACGACGCAGGAGAGGTTTGCGCGTCACTGCGCCAATCTCGCGGATCAGGACAAGGCGGATCTTGCTTTGGTGCGTGCCATGAAAAAGTACGGCGTCGATGGATTGACTGTCACGACGCTCGCGATCGTCGACGACTGGGAGGCGCTATGCCTCATGGAGGCGAAGGCCATCGTTGCCTATGGCACGAAGTACCCGCACGGCTACAACCTGACGGACGGCGGCGAAGGGTTGCAGGGCGTCGTGATGGGCAATGGTGTCCGCCAGAAGATGGCGACGAGCGCTCGCGTTGCGTGGGACGCGCCGGGTCACCGAGAAAAGATGTCCGCAATGCGAACTGGCAAGAAGCAATCAGAGGCCACGAAGAGCAAGAGGAGCGTGGCTGTCGCAGCCGCGTGGAAAGCCCCCGACTACAAGGCTCGTCTCGGGGCCGCGCATAAGGCCGCATGGGTGCTTCGTCGCGCCAAGAACCAAAAGGAACACGCATGAAATTCTGGGCAAAGGCTACGAGCCAAAAGGCCGAGCTCTACATCTATGACGCCATCGGCGCCGACTTCTTCGGCGATGGAATCACGGCGAAATCCGTGTCGGACGCGCTCGCGGAGTTCAAGCCGAACGCCGACCTCGACGTCTACATGAACTCGCCAGGTGGCAGCGTTTTCGAGGGCATCGCAATCTACAACCAGCTCCTTCGATGGGGCGGCAAGAAGACGGTCCACATCGACGGCATTGCGGCGAGCATCGCCAGTGTGATTTCGATGGCCGGCGACGAAGTGAAGATTGCCGACTCCGGCGTTTTCATGATCCATTCGGCTTGGGGTATGACGGTCGGGAACGCCGCGGACATGCGCAAGTACGCCGACTCGCTGGAGTTGGTTGACGGCGTGATCCTGGACACCTACGTGAAGCGCACGAAAGGCTCGAAAGACCAGATCAAGGGATGGATGGCCGCCGAGACATGGATGAATGCCGATGAGGCTGTGGCGCGCGGGTTCGCCAGTTCCAAGACCGGAGAGAAGGCCATCAAGGCGGAGTTCCCCATGCTTGCCAAATTCAACAATACGCCGGAGCGCCTGCGCCAGCAGTCGTCTTCGCTCGATGCGCGTTTCGCGTCGATGTCCATGTACCTGACCAAAAAGAATCTCGGGGCCAGCCCCAAGACCGCGTAGGGCCAGCCCTTCGCACCACTAGCAAGCCGCCTCCGGGCGGCTTTTTCGTTCCCGCTTCACAAAGGAAATCGCAATGAAGAAGCACTCGCTGGCCCTGACCGCTATGGCTGTGGCCCTCTCCCTCGGCTTTGCCGAATCCGCCGTCGTCCGCAATGACGCCGCCTCGCTCGACCAGATGCAGAACCGTCTGATCGAGCTCAACGCCGAAGCCAACAACATCAAGGCTCGTGCCGCGGCCGAAAGTCGCGACCTCAACGACGACGAACGCAAGGATCTCGACCAGATCTTCGCTTCGTTCGAAGAGCTGTCCGCCGACATCGAGCGCCTCGAACGCCTCGACACCATGAACGCTTCCGTCGCTGCGCCCCAGGGTCGCCGCACCGAAGCCGATGGTGGTGGCGATCCGCAGGCCGCCGCCAATCCGAACGCATCGCGCGCCCAAGCCGAGGCCGGCCGCGCTCGCGCATCGGTTCCGGCTCAGCCGCGCGACAACCGCGAAACCGGCAAGTGGGGCTTTCGCTCGCAAGGCGAATACTTCTCGGCCGTGGTCAAGGCCTCGCAGCGCGGCGCCGCTCCCGATCCTCGCCTGATCGCCAACGCACCGACCACCTACGGCTCGGAAGGCGTCGGCGTCGATGGTGGCTTCGCGGTGCCGCCGGACTTCCGCACGGCCATCGTTCAGAAGGTCATGGCCGAAGACTCGCTTCTGGGTCGCACCGACCAGATGACGACCAGCACGAACAGCATCACGGTTCCGACCGACGAGACCACGCCTTGGCAAGCCACTGGCGGCATCCAGGCCTACTGGGAGTCGGAAGGCGGCCAAAAGCAGCAGTCCAAGCCGCAACTGACCGAGAAGACGGTCAAGGCGAACAAGATCATCGCCCTGGTGCCGATGACCGACGAGTTGCTGCAGGACGCGCCTTCGATGGCCGCCTACGTGGCGAGCAAGGCGCCCGTCAAGATCGACTTCAAGGTCAATTCGGCGCTGATTAGCGGCACGGGCGCGGGCCAGCCTCTGGGCTTCCTGAACTCTGGCGCGCTGGTGACGGTTGCGGCCGAGTCGGCGCAGACGGCCGATACGGTGAACTTCACCAACATCGTGAAGATGTACACCCGCATGCCGGCCTCGGCCAAGCGCACCGCGGTGTGGCTCATCAACGAGGACGTCGAGCAGCAACTGATGACGATGCAGTTCCCCGGCACCGGCACCGCCGTCCCGGCGTACCTGCCGCCTGGTGGCCTGTCGGCTGCGCCTTACGGCACGCTGCTGGGTCGCCCGGTGATCACGTCGGAAGCCGCTCCGGCGCTCGGCGATGTCGGTGACATCTCGTTCGTGGACTTCTCGCAGTACATGAGCGTGGTCAAGGCCGGCGGCGTGAAGCAGGACGTGTCGATCCACCTGTTCTTCGACTACGACATCACGGCCTTCCGGTTCGTGCTGCGTGTCGGCGGCATGCCGTGGTGGAACACCCCGATCACGCGTGCCAACGGCGCCAGCCGCAGCCCGTTCGTGACGCTCGCCGCCCGCTGATCCAGATGGCCCTTCGGGGCCTTCCCTCATCACATTTCAAGGAATCACCATGAACAAGACCCCTTCCGAAGTCGCCGCGATTGTCGGCAACATCGACCCGGACGCTTACGCGGCTTCCACTGTCGCGACGAACGAGTACATCCCTCTCAAGTTCTTTCGCCGCTTCATGGCGATCGTTCAAGCGGGTGACATCGTTTCGACCGGCACCATCGACGCCAAACTGATCTCGTACACGAACGGCAGCGGCGGCGGTGCGGCCGACATCACCGGCGCGGCGATCACGCAGCTCACCCAGGCGGGCACCGACAGCAACAAGCAGGTCATCATCAACCTGAACACCGACTTGCTGGCCGGCAGCACGGCGACGCACTTCAAGCTGTCCGTGACCATGGGCACCGCTGGCGCCGACCTGAGCGCGATCGTGCTCGGCTTCGATCCGCTGTACTGCCCGGCGTCCGACAACGACGTGGCTACGGTCGACGAGATCGTCAGCGTCTGATGAAACGGGAGCCCTTCGGGGCTCCTGTCTTCTCATGAAAACGATCAAGTTCACCGAAGAGCGTGAGTTCGACTACGGCGACGGCGTCGTTCTCCATAAGGTCGGCGACGTCGTCTCGCTGCGGGATGACAAGGCGCAGCGCTGGATCACCCGCGGCGTCGCGTTCCAACTGACGGACAAAGAGATCAAGGTGGAGCGCGATGACAAGCCCGTGGTCAGTTCCGCCGATGTGGCAGGGGAAGACAGTAGCGGTGATGGCGAGCGGGCCGTCGATGTCCCCGCTTCTGGCGACGCGCCTTCGCGTTTTGCATCACCGGCAAAGCATAAAGGCGGCCGTCACAAATGACACCTACCGCTTGGCGCCGTGGGCAGATCTGCTCTACGGCGCCGATGCGGACTGGTGGAGGCGCAACCCTGACGCGCGGCAATTCGCTGGCGTCAAGGTGTGCTCCGACGATTCTCTCCAGTGGTCCGAGGTGATGAGCCTTCGGCACACGGGAAAAATCGGGTTCGATGCGGACCCGGCATGTATCCGAAGCGGGGGGAACTCCGGCTATCAGGCGGTCCATGTGGCCGCCCAGGCCGGCGCCGCCCGCATCCTGCTCTGTGGTTTCGACATGGGCGGCGCGCACTGGCACGACGCCCCTGCGCCGGCCGCGCACCTGTTCGCGACCTGGATCGAGCGCTTTGAGACGCTGGCCGATGCACTGCGCGGCCAGGTCGAGATATTGAACTGCACTCCGGGAAGCGCGCTGAAGTGCTTCCCGATGGCAACCCTGGAATCCATTCAATGAACGTCGTCGTCGTCACGCCGCCACCAGTTGAACCTGTCCTCATCGAGGAGGCGTTCGTCCATCTTCGGCTGGATGACCCGACCATCGCGAACCCGGATTACGCGGCGGTGCTTGCCCAGATCACCAGCGCGCGCGAGCAGTGCGAGCAGATCACCCGCCGCGCGTTCGTGCAGCAGACCCTTCGCCTGATTCAAGGGCCGGCGCGCGACGGCGAGCGGCGCGGCTGGGCGTGGTTCATCAACGGTGGCGCGTGTTCATGGGGTTCGATCGAGCTTCTCCGGCCGCCGCTGATCTCGGTCACGTCGGTTGAGTATTACGACGACGAAAACGTTCTGCAGACCGTCGACGACGAGGAATACTTCGTCACCGCCGATCTGGTTCCGAAACTCCGCTTCGTGAGCGGCTTCTCAGCTCCGTCCACCTACCTTCGGGACGACGCGCTGCAGGTTGAGTACATCGCCGGGTATGCCCCGGTGCCGGCCGATCCTGAAGCGGACCCGCCAGTCGCGATCGACTATCGCGCGAACGTGCCATCGAGCATCAAACAGGCGATTCTCCTGGCGGTGCAGCTTCAGTACGACGAACTGAGCCCGGAGAAGCGCAAGGCCCTGGAGAACGCGCGCGACGCGCTTCTTTCGAGCTTCCGCATCCACACGTACTGACCATGAGCATCCGAAGCAACGTCGACGCCCGCGAGTTCGACCAGCGGGTGGCGTTCGAACGTCGCGTCACCACGCAGACGGGCACGGGCGGCGAGACGGTCACATGGACGCGCCTGGGCGGCTCGCCAACGGCGATGTACTGGGCGAAGGTGGACGGAGCGAAGGCTTCAGGTGAGCCCTACATCGCTGACGGCATCCGCTCGCCGGCCGACTACACGTTCTGGATTCGCGCCGATGTGTTCGCGCGGCTGGGCCTGGTGCTGACGGACCGGATCGTCTGGAAGGGCGAGAACTTCGACATCAGCGACATGCCCGACCAGCAATTGCGCGGCCGAAAGATCGCGTTGATTGCCCGCACGGGCCTGAATCAGGGCTGACCATGGCAAAGAGCGTGACCGTCAAGGTGGAAGGCCTGCAGGAGCTCGGGATGCGCATGAAGAGCCTGTCCGAGGACGTGAACAAGCGCATCGCGCGCGCGGCGACGGCAGCCGGCGCGGTGGTGATTCGGAATTCGGCTCAGGCCAAGGTGCCGGTCGATACCGGGAACCTCAAGAAAAACATCATTGTCAAGCGTCTGCCGAAGGGCGAGTCGTCGCTGACCAGCGAGCACATCGTCACGGTGCGCAAGGGCAAGTTGACCGCAAAGCAAAAAGGCTCGGGCCTGAAAGACGCCTACTACGGTCAGTTCGTCGAGTTCGGCACGGCCAAGATGCCGGCGCGCCCCTACCTGCGGCCGGCGTTCGATCAGGACAAGGAGCGCGCGGTCGAAGCGATCAAGAGCCGTATCGCGGCGCGCCTGAAGAAAGCCGGAGCATGAGCCTCGAAACGAAGATCGTGACGGCGCTGACGTCGCTGGTCGGAGGGCGAGTCTATGCGAGCACCTTCCCGCAGCAGCCAGCAACGCCGATCACGCCGGCCATCCTGTTCACGTTCGTCAGCAGCGAGATCAATGCGGACATCTGCGGTGACGGCGGCGACGCCACGGCGAACACCCGCATCCAGGTTGACGTGTATTCGGCCACCTTCGATTCGGCCCGCGCGCTGCGCCTCCAGGTTCTCACCGCAATGGCCCTTATCACGCCGCCGACCCTCTGGGAGGGCGGCTTCGGCAGTTACGAACCCGACCTGAAACTCCATCGCTGTTCGATGGATTTCATTCACTACCCCAGCTCGACCTAGAGCAACCAGTTCCCCAGCCGAAGGCCCGCCATGTGCGGGCCTTTTTCTTTGTCAGCACGTCAGTAAGAAAGAGGTTTCATCATGTCCAGCGGTCAGCGTTTCAAGTTCAACGGCTCCACCATCCAAGTCTCGACCGGCAACGCCTCGGCGAAGACGATCACCGACATCACCGAAGCCGATCCGGCGGTCGTGTCCTCGACGGCTCACGGCCTGTCGCTCGGCACTGTCGGCCGTATCGCTGCCGTCGTCGGCATGACCGAACTCAATGGCAACCTGTATGTCGTGGACAACCCCGATACCGGCGACTTCGAACTCGCTGGCGTGGATGCCTCGGCCTACACGCCCTACGTTAGCGGCGGCACCTTCACCCCCCTGACCTACACGGCGTTCTGCGAACTCACCGGCATCGACCAGCAAGACGGCACGACCGACGAGATCGACGTCACGACCGTCTGCTCGACCGCCAAGGAATTCGAAGTCGGCCTGTCGGACAGCGGCACCCTGACCCTGAACTACAACTACGCGCCGAACAGCACGGTCCAAGCCGCATTTGCCGCGGCCAAGGTATCCGGCGACGAGATCGCCGTGCGCGTGGTCATGCCCAACAGCGGCGGCACGATCGTGATGATCGGCTCGGTGCAGCAGTCCAGCTTCACGGGCGCTGTCGGTGCGGTCTATACCGGCTCGACGCAGCTCAAGCTCACGGGTGAAATTTTCGTCCTGGCTTGATCATGAACAAGCAGGAACTCCGCGCGAAGATCCTCGCGACAGCCAACCCCAAGCCATCGCCCATCGAGGTCGACGGCTGGGGCACGGTCTACATCAAGCCTCTCTTGGTGGGCGACATCGAGTCTTTCAGCAGCGACACCGACCCCGCCCTCAAGGCCGCGCGCTCTATCGCGCGCGTCCTGTGCGACGAGTCGGGCGAACTGCTGTTCGATCCGAGCAACGTCGAAGACCTGTTCGCGATCAACCGCCTGCCCCTCGATGCCATCAGTGTGATCAACGCCGCCGTCGAAAAGACGAACGCGAGCGCCACCTCTGAGGCCATCGACCTGGGAAACGTCTCACTCCCCGCGACCGATTCAAGCTCGACTTAGCCGAGTCGATGGGGTGGCCGCTTTCGGCGGTCAATGAGATGACGGAATACGAACTGTCCCTGTGGATGGTTCGTGGCCCGCTCTGGCCGCGAAGGCTTGAGCTGCTACTGATCCAGATGACGAACGTCCTGGCGCAGGTACACGGCAACAAAACCACCATGAGCAAGTTCGACATGTTCAACAAGCGTCAAGAGCAAGAACTCGACGAAGCCGCCCATGAAGTGGCCGCGCTCGCGGGCGCTGGCGTGCGCAAGCTCGGGCAGGGGCGCAAGTAATGGCACTCGGTCAACTCGTCGTCAAGCTCGGGCTGGATGCAGCCGAGTACACCCAAGGCCTGAGCAAGGCGGAACTGCAGGCGCGGCGCTTCGGCGAGGCGATCGGCGACAACATCCGCACCGCTGCTCAGGTTTCCGCTGGTGCACTCGTCGCGCTGGGTGCAGCCGCGCTTGCCGCCAATGCGGCGTTCAACAAGCTGCTGGATGGGGCTGCCAAGTTCCAGGATCTCGCCGAAGAGACTGGGGCGAGTGCGGCCAGCATCGCGGGCCTGTCAGTTGCTGCGGCAACCGCTGGCGTGCAGATCGAATCCGTTGCCGGCGCGATGAACAAGCTGACCAAGAACCTGGTCGGCGTGGACGACGAGTCGAAGGCGGCGGGCGCCGCGCTCGCGGCCATCGGCATCAGCATCAAGGACTTCAAGGCACTCGCGCCCGCGGAACAGTACAAGACCGTCGCCAATGCGCTCGATGGGTTTGCAGACGGCGCCGGGAAAACGGCTGTCGCGATGGGGCTTTGGGGCAAGGCCGGCGCCGAACAGTTGAAGGTCGCGAAAGCGATCGTCGAGCAGGGCGGGGCGACCAACATCCTCACGGAACGGCAGATCGAACTTGCCGACCAGTACCGCGACGCGCAGGCAAAGCTGACCGCAGAGATTGGTCTGTATGCGAGCGCTCTCGCTACGAACTTCATCGAGCCGATGAACGCCCTCAAGACCGTTCTGGTCGAGGCGATCAAGCAGTTCGCGGACACCAGCACCGCCGTGACCGCGCTGGGTGCCAACACGGGGGTGCAGGCCTTCGCCGAGAACGCCGGGCGGGCGCTCGCCGGCATGATCGACTACGTCACGCAGTCGGTCAAGGAACTCCGCGTCCTCACCGATTTCGTCTCCAGCAGCGCCCAGGCGCTCGGTCAGGTGGCGTCCTTCGACTTTGACGGCGCGCGCGCCACCGCCAAAGAGTTCCAGAACCGCTACGGCCTGGATGAACTGGGGCGCAAGGTCGCCGCGGGGGCCGGCGAGCAAGCCGCCAAGACCTTCGTCCAGTCGTACAACGAGACGCTGGCCGCATCGAAGCGCGCGGTATTCAACGCGACCGACCCGCGGCGCGTCGATCTGGTCAACGGCAAGGTTCCGGGCAAGCCTCAGTTGAACTTCGGTGGCGCAGTAAAGAGCGGACCGAAGGGGAAGGACACCGCTGGGCAAGAGGCCAAGGCGCAACTCGCTTCGGACCTAGACGCGATCAAGAACGCGCAGGAGGCCATCACCAACAGTTTCGCCAATCAGGAGAAGATTCTCGAGGCGCTGCGCTCGGCTGGACTGAAGGACGAGACCGCCTACTACCAAGAGAAGCAGCGCCTGCTCGCGCAGACCACGACCGCGCAGGAAGACAGCCTGCAGAAGCAGATCGCTCGCCTCAAGCAGGAGCAACTGAGCGGCAAGGACGCGATCGATAACGCGAAGAAGATCGCCGACGCCGAAGCGGCGCTTGCGAAGATCCGCGAGAATTCGGCCACGCAGGCCCAGGTGCTCGGCATCCAGCAAGCCGCGGCCTACGCCAAGATCAAGGGCGCGATCCTTTCCGCGCAGCAGGCCGCGCAGGACTTCTTCGACACGACGAACCGCGGGTACGCGCGCGAACTCGCCGGCATCGGCCAGGGCGACAAGAACCGGAACATGAATTCCGGCATCACGCAGATCGAAGACAAGTACCGTCAGCAGCGCCAAGACCTCCAGAACCAGCGCGCGCAGGCCGAACTCGCCGGCACGTTCACGCCCGATGCTCAGAAGCAGTTCGACGCGCAGCTCGGCATCATCAACGAGTTCCAGACCAAGGCGATCGATTCCTACAAGACCTACTACAGCGCGATCAACGACGCGCAGAAGAGCTGGCTGAACGGCGCGACCGAGGCGCTGCACAACTACGCCGACGAGGCCGACAACGTCGCCAAGCACACGCAGGAGGCGGTCGGGAATGCGTTCAAGGGGCTGGAGGACCAGCTCACCAACTTGTTCACCGGGAAGAAGTTCGACGTCAAGGCGTTGATCGGATCGGTTGGCGCCGACCTGGCGCGGAACATGGTGAAGGAGAACATCACCGGGCCGCTCGCGAGCCTCGGGCTTGACTTCCTGGGCGGCGGCAAGGGCGGCGCGACCGGTGCGGCAGGAAATGCGGCGCTCGCTGCCTCGACGACTGCGACCTCGGTCGCCATGACGGCGCTGACCGCCGCCGCTACCACGGCCGCTACCGCGCTTGCTTCCATCTCGTTGACCAGCTCGCTCGGCGGTGGTGGCGGCGACATCTTGGGCGACTTCATTTCCGGGCTTGGCGGCATGGCGAGCGGCGGCAACGTCTCGCCTTGGGGTATGACCCGCGTCAACGAGAACGGCCCTGAACTGCTCGACGTCAATGGCAAGCAGTACCTGATGAACGGCAGCCGGAACGCGCAGATCACCGCGAACCACAAGATGGGCGGCGGCATGAGCGCGAACATCTATCAGTCGTTCGCTCCTGGCACGGATCGCAGGACCACCGATCAGGCCGCAAAGTCTGCTGGCGCCGCGCTTCAACGCGCGCAGAGGATCTCATGAGCATCGTCGTCTACGGGGATGTGATCCTCCCGAAGCGCGTCGTCCTTGCTGGCGTCACTGGCCGGCAGACGCGCCAGAACATCCGGGTCGTGAATCAGGGCGGCTATGCGAACGCTACCGTCGTGCGCGACGCCACGATTCGCGAATACACCATCGGCATCAAGGCGATGGCAAAGGCGAGGTGGGACACGATCGAAGGCATCTGGGAAGTGACCGACTCCGGCGCCTATGGGTTCCTGATCGAAGACCCCAAGGATTCAGTCGTCACTGAAGGCGCGCTGCAGGGCTACATGCTGGGCGTCGAGTTCGGTGCGCCCGGCTTCGGCAACGGCGGCCCGCTGTACGGCCTGCGCCAGATCAAGCGGCCGGTCGCGGGATCGCGGTTTGTCGATCGAGTAGTGACTCGGCCGAACGGCGCGCCGGTCATGTTGCGCGATGTCACCCCTATTGTTGTCGGCGCCTCGCCTGGGAATGTGGCGTTGAGCGATGCCCCGGTCTACGTGACTTTCGTTGCCGATTCCTCGCAGAGCGTTGTCTCTGTGACGGTGGGCGCGACCACTCAGGTTGAACTCGGGTCGGCGCTGTCGGGCCTGGCCGTCGATGGCCGGCTGTGGCTCCAAGACCTGACCGGCGCGGACGCAGCGCTCCTGAACAACCAGAGTCACGAGATCGACTCTATTGCCGGCGCCGTCTACACGCTCAACACGAACACCGCTGGCAAGACGATCACGGCCGCTGGCACGGGCAAGAAGTACCCGCAACCGGACGAAGCGCTGAGCTGGACTGGACCCTTCTACGTCCCGGTGCAGTTCGCCGAAGACTTCATCGAGTGGTCGCTTGTGCGGCCTGGCGATATTGACGACCGGCTTTTCACCGGCCCTTCTATTCCGCTGATCGAGGTCCGGGAAGCGTGAAGACGATCCCCATTGCACTTCGCACCGAGTTTGCGAAGGGCTCAGCCGCGCGCGCGTGGTGCTGGTATTTCGAGCGAGCAGACAGCACGGTCAAGACGGTTACGACCTGGTCGCGGAATCTCTTGATCGACGGCTACGTCTACGGGGTCAAGGACGGCGTGAACCCCATGGCGATCGAAAGCAGTGCTGATGGCTCTGTTTCGAATTCCGAGATCACGGGTGCTCTTGCCGACGACTTTGTCACCGAGGCGCAGATCGAAGGCGGCATCTGGGACAACTGCTTTGTCACGGTCTTCGAGGTCAATCCGCGCGACCTGACCATGGGCCGTATGGCGCTCACGTCCGGCTGGCTGGGCGAGTTGTCCTGCGGGCGCACCACGTTCAAGGCCGAGTTGAGAAGCCTCGCGCAAGCCTTGCAGCAGCCGATCGGCGACCTATATCAGCCGATGTGCCGTGCCGTCTTGGGCGACTCGATGTGCAAGGTGCCCATCGAGACGATGCGCGTCACAAGCGCCCTGACAGGCATCTCGACCCGCCGCATGTTCGCCGATGTCTCTCGCGGCGAAGTCTCGGACTGGTTCGGCGCAGGCCTGTTTCGCGTACTGGACGGACCTTATGCAGGGATGCAAACGGAGGTTCACGCCTTCGAAACCGGCGTGTTCGCGCTCTCTCTTCCGCTCCCCTTCGACCCCTACATCGGCATGAACTATTCGGTCATCCCGGGGTGCCGCAAGAGGCACGAGCGCGGCGGTCTATTTCCCTTCGCAGTTTCCGACTGCCGGGACAAGTTCAGCAACGCCATCAATTTTCAGGGCGAGTGGCCTGCGGGCTTCCCTGGCAACAACCGAATCCTGGGCCTCGGCAGCTTGCAGGGGCAGCAGTCATGACACAGCAACAAGAAATCGTCGCATCGGCGCGCAGCCTGCTCGGAATTCGTTGGAAGCATCAAGCGCGTGACGGCGGAAGCCTCGACTGCGCTGGCGTCGTGCTCCACGCGGCCAAGGCGCAGGGGTTCGTCGATTGGGACATCCCAGCCGACTACGAACGCGAAGCGCCGCCGGAAGCGATGCTGTCCGTCTGCCGAGAGCATCTGATCGAGATCCCCCGCGCCGAGTTGAGCCCTGGCGACATGGTCGTCCTGCGCTACGCCAAGACCAACCACATCGGCGTGATCGGCGACTACCCGGTTGATGGGCACGTCTCCATCATCCACGCGCAGGCCACGAGCCCGCGCTGCGTCGTCGAGAACCGCTTCTGTGATGAGTGGCTGACCATGGTCAGGGCCAAGGTTATCGGCTGCTTCCGCTTTCCGGAGCGTGTTCGATGAGTGACGGCCGCACCTGGGGCGCCGTAGTTGGCGCTGTCGCTGGCTATTTCACTGGCGGCCTGAGCTATATCGGCACGGGCATCGCTGTCGGCTCCGCTGTCGGCGGCTTGCTCGAGCCGAAGAAGCACACCGAGACCGGCCGCGTTGACGACATCAAGGTCTCGCTGAGCAAGTACGGCGACGGCATCCCGGAGACTGTCGGGAACAACATCCCCTCGGCTACGTGCGTCTGGTCGACCTTCATCATTGAACTGCCCGAGGAAGAGCAGGGCGGCAAGGGCGGCGGCGGGACCGCGAACACCAACTACCGGCAGTTCATCGAGAGCATGTGGTGCCTGGGCAAGACGCCTCCTCCTGGAACCACGATCACGCTCCGTAAGGCATGGATCGACGGGAAGCTGAACTACGACTCTTCGCAAGGCCTCTCAGCAAGTCAGGCGCTGGCGACCGAAGAGAACCCATGGGCATCGATCGCCCTGCTTCCTGGCTTCGATGACCAGCTACCGGTGCCCATGATCGAGACCTATGAGGGTGTGGGCAACGTCCCGGCCTTCCGCGGTCGTATCTGCCTGTTCATCTTCGGCTTGGAATGCCCTGGTGGTCGTGTCCCTCAACTTCAGTTCGAGCTTTGCTTCAATGCCGAACTGGTCGACGACATCCATTTGGGTGAAGAAGTCGTCATCGAGACGGGCGAGCAGATCAGCGCAAGCCGCATGGCGAGCGACGGGAACACCAGCACGTTCTTTGCAGAATATGCCGATGGGACAGTGGGCCACCAGACTAAGCGCGTTGCTGTCTATTCCTTGGGCCTCGAAGGCGCGACTCTCCTCAACGAGTTCGCGATGGGCGACGAGTACTGGGGCATTTACACGTCTCTTTTCGGGGATGCCGACATCGATGCGATCTGCTTCCGCAGGGTCTCGTCGGTCGACAACGTCGACAGCGAATACAACGTTGTTGTCGACACTGAAGGGGTCGTTCTCAAGTCATTTCTCGTCGGCGCTGACTGCCTGGCTTTCGGTCAAGGGCTATCGAGTTGGTCAAAGCGCGGGGAGTTTTTCCTCATCAGCGGCGACAACTTGACGCCGGATCGTGTGAAGCTATTTGGGTGGGATTCAACGACGGAGATCGCCGCCACGGATATTGCGGGCCAGGCCAAGGTGCTGCTGACCGATGCAGCCGCCTGGGTTCTCGTCGGCGGGACATCCCCCAACACGCTGCAGGCGCACGAGCTGGAGCCGGCGTTCACCCTCATTGACGGCGTCAGCCTTCCAGCGGAGACGGCAGGACTTCAGTTGCGATTGACATCGCGCGATGGAGACACGTTGATTCTGTGGGCGGCGAATGAATCGACGGGCAATCTCCTTTACGTCTACACAGTATCTCTCGAAGCCTCGAGCATCGTCTTCACGGTGCGCAATGAAACGGTGCGCCTGGATGGAGCGATCCCGCATCCGATCGAGGAGAACATCGGAGCGGGTACGAACTCCGTCCTCGGCTGGGAGCGGTTGAGCGTTGGCGTCGACACGAATCTGCGCGCCTTCATGATCGTGTTCGATCGCGTACAGCCGGCCCCTGCCAGCGTTGCCGATTTCATCGAGAGCCAAAATCTTCGCGCCGGCCTGGCCGCGGACCAATTCGACGTATCCACCATCGACGATTCGTTCTGGGGCCTGACCCTCAAGAACCCCGCAAGCGCGCGCGCGAACATCACTCCGGTGATGACCTATTCGGCTCTTGGCGTGGTCGAAGAAGACGGGATGCTCAAGTACTTCAACCGGGCCGACAAGACCTCGGTTGTGACGATCCCCTATGAGGAACTGGGATGTGCTGAAGACGGCAGTGAGTCGGGCGATCCGTTCCCGTTGCTGCATACGAATTCTCAAGAACTGTCCAAAAGCCTGACGCTCACCTTCAACGATCGGAACTTCGACTACCAACAGAGCACGGTCAAGGCGTTCTTTCCGTCTGTCTCGGTGGGTGCAGACGATTCGGAAGTGTTGGACATGGCGATCGATGGCGGGCGCGCGGCAACCATCTGCCGTCGAATTCTTCTTGAGCGCCGTCGCTCGCAGAACACCCGGTCCTTTTCCATCTCGCGTGCGTATGCATACCTGAGTGCTGGGGATGTCGCGACCTTCCTTTCGCGAGATGGCAGCTACGGCGATTGGATGATCAGCAAGCTCACGGACACCGGGGCGAAGATCGAAGGCGAGTGCTTCCCGGCCGATTCTGACCTGCTCATCCAGACTGTTCCTGGCCCGAGTGCCTACCGGGCGCAACAGATCGAACCTCTTGCACCGCAAACGCGGATGGTGATCGGCGACTGGCCTCTCTTGAGGGACGCGGACAACAATCCCGGTATCTATACCGCGTTCGATCGCTTGGGGACTGGCGGGAGGGGCGCAACGCTGTTCGTCGGGCCTGACGACAGCAGCCTCGAGGATCGCGGTACGGTGTTCGCGTACACGACCATTGCGACGGCTATGAGCGTCCTTGGTGACTGGTCGTTGAACATCTTCGATCAGTCCAACACGATCACAGTGAACGCTCCCTCGGATGCGTTTGCCAGCGTGACCTATGACGCCTTGATTGCGGACAGCACGCTCAACGCCTGTGCATTCGGCAAGCCGGGCCGCTGGGAGATTCTGCAGTTCGGGACCGCCTCCTATCTGGGCGACAACGTCTGGCTGATCTATGACTTCCTGCGAGGCCAGAGGGGCACCGAGCACAACCGCGGCAACCACCAGTCAGGCGACCAACTCGTCTTCCTGAGGTCGTCCGCAATGCTGCGCCCGAACATGGACGTAGGCGGGTTGAATCAGAGCAAGAAGTACCGCGCGGTCTCGCTCGGCCGGTCGATCAACTCGGCGGCGTCTCAGAGCTACGTGAACACGGGCGAGCGCTTGCGCCCATTCAGCCCGGTCAACCTGCTGCACGAATTCGACGGAACAGACGTCGCCTTCACCTGGAATCGTCGCACGCGCCTGTCGAACAACTGGCTCGCTGGCGTGGTGCCCCTTGGTGAAGCAGCCGAGGCCTACGCGTTGACGCTCTACACGGACAACACCTTCTCGACGGTACAGCGCGTCTTGCCGCCGATCTCCAGCCCGACCGCTACCTACACCGCCGCGCAGATGGCCGCGGACAGCTACACCCCCGGCGACCCGCTCTATGTGCGAGTCCAACAGATCAGCGACACGGTCGGCGCCGGCCACGAACTTGAGGAAACGCTATGACATCACCGACTCTCACGCAGATCACCGCGGCCGCCGGCCAGGACGTTCCGATCAATGCGAACTTCCAGACGGTAAGCCCTGGGGCACTCTTCGCGCGCCGATACGGCTCCGGCATCTCCGGCCTGGTGCTGGGCTACTACGGCGGCACGTTCGAAGGCAACGACATCGCAGACGGCACGACGACCTTGGCGGCGAGCCAAGTCACGATTTACGTTGTTGCGCTGAAGTCCACGGGTGTCGTTTCGTCGAGCACGTCGAACAGCAATTGGAACGACACGACCAACTACTTTCGAATCGGTATCGCTACGACAGGCCCGGCAACGATCACCGCGCTACTCGACAAGCGGCAAGCCTATTCGGCGCAGGCCGGCTCGTCTTTCTCTGGCGGCACATTGGTCAGTGCCTTGAACGAGGCGCCAACTGTGACGCTGGCGTCTGCCGCCACGGTCAACATTGGCGCGGCGGCGGCGAACACCATCAATGTGACAGGCACGACAACGATCACAGCATTCGACACGATCGCTGCAAGTGCTATGCGGCGCGTTGTCTTCGCCGGCATCCTCACGCTGACGCACAATGGAACTTCGCTGATCCTTCCTACCGCCGCGAACATCACCACGGCAGCGGGCGACGTTGCAGAGTTCGTCTCGCTCGGCTCTGGAAACTGGCGTTGTGTGAACTACATGCGTGCCAGTGGGAACGCAGTCGCCGGCTCGTCGTTCACTGGCGGTACGCTGACAAGCGCGCTCAATGAAGCGCCGGCTGTCGCGCTCGCATCGGCCGCCACGGTCAACATCGGGGCCGCAGCAGCGAACACAGTCACCGTCAGCGGCACCACCACAATCACCGCGTTCGATACGATCGCAGCCAGCGCGATCCGCCGGGTTCGTTTCCTGGGCATCCTCGCGCTGACGCACAACGCGACATCTCTGATCCTGCCAGGATCGGCGAACATCACGACGGCGGCGGGTGACGTCGCCACCATGGAGTCGCTCGGTTCGGGCAACTGGCGGTGCATCAACTATTCGAAGGCAGACGGCACTTCCGTGGTGGGCGCTGGCCTTTCGAATTGGACGGAGGCTGTCAACACCTCCACTCCGAACGCCACGGTTCCAGTTGTCAGCTTCAAAGCCTCCAACGCAGCAACCAATGTCGACATAGTCCTTGGCGCCAAAGGGAACGGCGCAACCGCCACGCAGGTCGCCGACAACACCACGAGCGGCGGCAACAAGCGCGGCGGCTATGCATTCGACTGGCAGAGCATTCGCTCCTCGACGGGTCAAGTTGCGACCGGCTCGTATTCTGTCCTGCTCGGTACTAACAACTGCACGGCCAACGGCACACGCGCCGGCATCTACAACTCGGACGGATCGACCTGTGCTGGCACCAGTTCGGCGGTAGTCGCATCGGACGGTTCTACGTGCGCAGGTAACAACAGCGTTGTAGCAGGTGGAACGTCGAGCACTTCGGCTGGCGCGAACAACGCAACCCTAGGCGGACAGAACCACGCCAATAGCGGCACCTTCTCGGGGATTCTTGGTGGAGATGGTGCGTCGAGTCGAGGCCTTCGATCTGTCTTGGCCTTCGCCTCTGGCTCGATCTCCAACGCAGGCGATCAGCAGCGCATGGAATTCATCCAGCGCGTTGCCACAAGTAACGCGACGCCGACCGCAATGGCTGCGACTGGCGGCGTCCCGGCGGCGACGACTGCGATGGTCCTGCAGGCGAACTCCTCGGTGAAGTACCGCGCGGAAATCGTCGCCCGGGACGGCTCCACAGGCGACACGAAGGGCTGGATCGTCACCGGGACGATCAAGCGCCGCGCCTCGGCCGCGCTCACATCGCTTGTGGGAACGCCAACCGTGACCGTCGATGGCGCGGATGCTGCCGCAGCCGCATGGACTGTTGCTGCCGTCGCCAACACCACGCTGGGCAGTCTCGAGCTTCAAGTGACAGGCGCCGCCGCCACGGTGATTCGCTGGACCGCCAGCGTCTGGCTCGTCGAGAACGCGGGCTGACCGAAGACCACCATGAAAACCATCCAACCCGCTACGGCGGGTTTTCTTTTGCCTGGAGAACTATGAAGCAGGAACTCAAAGACATCGCCGTCGAACTCGCGGTACGCACGGCCCCCGCTGGCGGCATCGCCTGGTACTCGCAGATTAGTTGGACGGCGTTCTTCACCGGCGTGCTTGTCGTGCTGCAGATCGCCTATCTGGTGCGCAAGTGGTGGCGCGAGGAGTCCGAGTGGGGTGTCCGCATCAAGCGGTGGACACAAGGCCAGTTCACGAAGCCCGGAGATCTCCAATGACGCTCGCTCAAATCATCGCCCAGATCCTGAACCCGGGGCTGGCGCTGCTGCCGATCTCGATGGACTCGACGAAGGCGCGCGTCATGCTGCTCGCCATCGGCCTGCAGGAGTCGGAGTTCACCCATCGCGCTCAGGTGCTCAATGGTGGCGGCAAAGGGCCGGCGCGCGGCTTCTGGCAGTTCGAGCGCGGCGGCGGCGTGAAGGGCATCATGGGGCACCACGCGACGACCGGACATGCACACCGCATCTGCGCGGAGCGTGACGTGGCCTGGGATCCGGCCGTCGTGTGGGCGAAGCTCGAAACCGATGATCTGCTGGCCTGCTGCTTCGCGCGGCTGCTGCTGTTCTCCGACCCGCACGCACTGCCCGCCGTCGACGACGTGATCGACATCGACGCGCCCGAGGACTCGGCCTCGTGGCGCTACTACGTCAACAACTGGCGGCCGGGCAAACCGCATCCGGAGAAGTGGAAGGCCAACCATGAGGCGGCGCGGCGCGCGCTGGGCGTCTGATGGCTGACTTCGACTGGAAGAGGCTCGTCGGCGGCATCGCCCCGGTGCTCGGCACGGTGCTGGCTGGCCCGCTGGCCGGCGCGGCGATCTCGGAGCTGGCAAGCGCTCTGCTGGGCAACCCTGACGCGCCAGAGGCCGATGTCGCGGCCGTGCTGTCGACGGGCCGACTGAGCGGTGAGCAGGTGGTCGCGATCAAGCAGGCCGGGAATGCGCTGACCGTTCGCCTGCGCGAGTTGGACATCGACGTGCTGAAGATCAACCAAGCAGCCGACGCCGCGCTGATCGCCGACACGTCCGACGCTCGGCATACCTTCGGCAAGGATGAGAACGTGTTCGTGCTGGGCTGCATCATCCTGGGCGCGTTCGCCGTGCTGATGGGGCTGGTGCTCACGGGGCTGTTCTACCTGATGACCGGTAAGGTGGACGTCAACCCAGGCGTCATGACCGCGTGCGGCACGCTCATTGGCACGATCGTCGGCTACGTGGCCGCCAATGCCCAGCAGGTGGTCTCGTTCTTCTATGGATCGAGCAAGGGCAGCAAGGACAATGGCCAGGCGATCGGCGCAGCGCTGACCGAGTCGATCAAGCAGGCCTCATCTCGTTGATGCGCGATTGCGAGGGTCCATTGCCTCATAGACCCTGCTGCTTCAAGAACTCGTAGCGCACTCTCAATCTCTGACGGTGAACCTTCAGGGCTAGTATTCGGGCCTCAATCTCAACTTCCCCCTTGCTCTCTGCCAGCATCTTCATGATGTCAAAGACTGGGCTGCCGAATCCGTAGGCGGTGACAAGCAGAGCCAGAAGTCCAGCGGGGCCGCCCAGGAACGCAAGACCAATAACGCCGACGAGCAAGTCCCCGCCCGGTTTGACGAACGACATAGGCTTGCGTTCGAGCGGGATTAGTGCCAGTTGTTGAATCTCGAGATCTACGTCATAGATCTGTCTGAGGGCTTCGATCGATGTGGTGGGCCACGGTTGGTCGAACAAGCCCACCTTAGCGCTCGCCTATTGCCCTGCGATCACTACCGACTTTGGCCGAGATTCGACCAACGAGTCCTCTTGCATGCGAGTGGCTGTCGCGACCTTGTCTGCTTCAGCCTCTTCCCAGTACTCATAAAAGCGGCGCTGCATATCTGCGCGTGATTCGATTCGACGGCGCAACACCGCAAAATAGCATCCCCAAATTGCAGCAAGCAGTACCCCCAGCGTGAGCACTGTGGCGGGCCCAAAAGTCACTGAAGAGATGGACCCACCGTAGAGGACCAAAAGGGCGGCCACACCGAGACATGGCACGGCCGCACCTACGATGGTGTAGACCAGCGCCTTCTTTCGCTGCGAGGCCTCGTAGGCTTCAATCTCTTGTGCGACGGTAGGTGACAGGGGGTCCATTTCGCGATTTCATATCATGGTGCGGCGGGGTGGATTTCCATCATACGCTTGGCGAGTCCATCCCGTCATTCTGCCCCGAGGCTGATTCATTCCCACGCCTCCCGCGCCGCCTCAACAGGATCACGGTTCGGGTTCTGGTCGTAGAGCTCGATCGCCAGGTCCGAGACTTGATGGGGGTCGGCGTTTCCTTCGGCCAGGCGGCACCACTCGGCCAAGAAGGCGTGTTGCCACCTGAACCAAGGGTCGTTCGCCAACTGCTCCAAGACGTTGTTCATTTCAAAATCTCCATCTGCCATTCCTGCAGTACCCATGCCTGCTCGTGCCTCTCCAGGCCCACGATCCGGATCTCGTCGCCGAGCACGGAGGTGACACGCGGCTCATAGAGTTCAGGGCTTCCCCCGTTCTCCGGCCCGGCGAGGAACAGGACCACCACCATGCGGTCATCGTTCGTCTTTCGCGTGCTCAGCAGCGTGCCCAGGTACTCCTTGGGTTTTTGGTTCCACGTCAGGGACCGTCCACCAATCCGCCGCGGGGAAACTCGAACTCTCATACTGTATAAATATACAGCTTTTTGGTATGCTTTCAAGCATGGACGACACCCCGGCAGACCTCTGGATAGCCGCTTGCGCGCACCGGCTGCAGCAGCGGTGGCGCACCGTGGATCCGCTGCAGTTGGAGGAGGTCGCCGGCGAGCTGTGGCGTGATGAGCGCCTGCGTGAGATGGCGCCCAGCGCCGCAGCGGTGGCCTGGCTGGGTCCGGTGAGGGCGCTGCCCTTTTGACCGTGCTGAAGAGAGCCCGCGTCGCGGCGGGCTTGGTGGGCGGGCGGCTAGGCAGCTCGCGGGCGACGAGGCGGCATGAGGCGCGCCTTGTTCGCCGGCGGCGTATTTCCGATCATCAGCAACTGATCCAGCATCGGCAAGGCAAGGGGATCGCGTTCGCTGAAGTAGCCAGCCGCCCGCTCAGGCATCCAAACCTGGTTGATGTAGTTGCGAAACTCAACCAGAAATTCGATGGGGTAAAGCTTCGCCTCGACACTCGCGCGTCCTTCGAACTCGTGGGTGTACGTCGGCAATGCGTCAGTATCGATTCCGAGCTGATCGCGAAGGAACTTGCAAAACATTCGGCCCTGGGAGATGTCGGGCATCATCGATTCAGGCAACGTGTACCCCCGAACCTCCAACGGCGCGATGAGGGTATTCGTCATCTCCTGCAGAATCGAAAAGTGGGTGGGCGGAATTTTGCCGATGTTGAGCATGTGCCGGCGCAGGTGATACGGAAGCGTGATCTCCCGCGGCTGTTGCTTGTTCCCCGACATCCAGTCGTAGATCCACTCGGATACTTGCACCGCGAAATCCGCGGACAACCACTGCGCCAGATGAATCGCGACCTTTGGGTGGACCCAGGTGCTATGCACACCTTCAGAAGACGTAACCTGTTGATTTAAAAGCAGAACGCTAATCTGAGTTTTGGCAGAGAGGGCGCGCAAGAAGTGCCCCGTCGTCTCGTTTCTCAGGTAGTTGTACCAACGCTTTCCAGCTGCGTTGCAGAGATCGGTAGCGTTGATGTAGCCGTCCTCTGTGCGCTGCTGGATGATCGAATTCGCAACTTTGTGCGAGATCAAGTTGAGGGAGGACTGATGGGTCGGGGGGAGGGGAGCGGGCATATATTCCTTTTTGGATGCCACGCGGCAGGGATGTCTGTTACGAATCTGCGCTTGATACGCAGAGTGAACGCAACATAGAATCCCCTTCGCTCGTTACAAATTTCCGAAGTCGGTCCGCCAAGACTATTGACCTCGGGATTGAGCCTAATGCCGGCCCCTAGGGGTCGGTTTTTTTTGGCCTCTTGAATCGAGGCCACTATTTATGCGGCAGAGGATTCACCACGCACTATAGCTGCACCACAAATCGGCGTCACTGGATAAGTCTGTGGATAAACGGTGTTTTTTCGGTGTCAGATGAAGCGTAATTCGCCCTGGAAGCCGCATGCTGTGGCGGTTTGATTAGATCTGTCGTTTTCATGGAACAGGCCTGCACACGAAAAAAACATTCGACTGTGGTCAAGCGACTGCCTTGGCGTCTCAAGTCGTGGGATGCGGCAGGCGGTAGCATGGTCGGCCATGTGCTCTCACTACATCAGCGAACGTCGCCGGGCCTACTACCGCAAGCACTACGGCATCGAGCTGCCGCCAGACTGGGAGGCGCCGCGCGGCTCCAGCCACGTCTACCCGACCCAGGTGGCGCCGATCGTTCGCCGGCCTCCGGAGCGCGAGTCAGGCGATGAGGCTGTGCCGGAATTCGAGATGGTCATGGCGCACTTCGGCCTGCTGCCGGGCTTCGCGAAGGATGTGAAGTACGGCGTGCGCACGTACAACGCGCGCACCGAGACCGTGGCGAGCCTGGCCAGCTTCAAGAACGCCTGGGCGAAGGGCCGGCGCTGCATCGTGCCCTGCGAGGCAATCTTCGAGCCCGATTGGCGTACCGGCACGCACATCCCCACCCGTTTCACCGCCGCCAACGACGAGACGCTAGGCGTGGCCGGGATCTGGTCGCCCTGGAAAGCGCCGACGGGCGAGTGGGTCGACAGCTTCGCAATGCTGACGATCAACGCCGACGACCACCCGGTGATGAAGCACATGCACAGACCGGATCCCAAGCGCCCAATAGTGATGCAAGACAAGCGGATGGTGGTGATCCTGCCCGAGGCGCAGTACGAGGAATGGCTCGACGCGCCGGCCGAGCGCTCGATGAACTTCATGAACCAGTACCCGGCCGAGCGTCTGGTGATGACGCCGGAGTCGCTGCCGCCGAAGGAAGTAACGCTCAAGGCGACGCGGGCGAAGCAGGAGCCGCCGCCTGAACAATCAACACTGTTCTAAGCCGGACTACGGCGTCCCTGTGGCCAAGCGATTCAGTAATCTCTGACTTGCTGCATCACTCAAGTGGGATGCCAGATTGCGTCGACACTTGGTCAAGCATGCGGTCGTGCTGGCGAGCCAACTCTGCTGCCTTTGCATCGGCCTGGGATTGCGCCAATGCAAAAGCTTCGTTCAGCCCTTCGATTGTCCTGGGCATGATCCCGCCATTCGTCCCGTTGTCGGGAAAACTGCAATGCAAGACGTTGCCCTCAAGGCGGAGTTTCATCACCCCGTACCTAACCATTCTGAAAACATCGGATGCGAGTGGCTCGTCCACATTGAAGGCCACCTGGTTCCAGGCTTTGGTTTTTTCTCGGTTAATGGTCAGGATCTTCATGGTGACTCAGAGTTGGCAAAGAATGCCCGCGCAAGGCGGGCTGGGGTAGGACCGAGGGAAGACTTCCTCGTCAGGGCGCAGGCAGCGCAGGACGCCGCACGGCAGCCAGGATCGCCTGACCACTGCCAGGGAGAAATATTCCTTGCTTGACCTTGCTGCCGATGTACTTGGGCAACGATTCCCCGGCGTATTGCTGATAGAGCCACATCTTGAAATCACCCGTGGCTTGGACCGGATAGATCCACGCGCCGACCGGATTGGCCGCGGCTTGCGGAAACCAGTCTGGGTAGTTGTGCGGGTGCTTGATCCTCGGGCCGTATATCTTTTCAAGGCCAGCATCGTTCCAGTGCTTCGACCATGCCAGACCAACGCTGATGTCAGGAACCGTGTGGCTGTCGACGGGACAGCCTCCACGGAGGAGATGGACCACCAGGTCCGCCATCTCACGGAAGATGGAAAAGTATCCGAGCGGAACCTGATCGTTCAGCATCACCCGTTCAGCGAAGGTGCGCCATGATTCCGGGATGTGCTTGTCTGGATCGTAGCCGCACCCCTTGTAAATGAAGGTCCGGAATGACGAACGTGCGAGTAGCCGATAGTTCTTGAGTGCGACGCCGCCGTTAGCCTGGGTCGCATCGAACGCGTAGTACTCGAGGACTGCCATGCACACCGGATCGGTGATTGCCAGTGTTTCTCCATAAACGCCCGTGGTTCTCAGGAACAGCACGTCCGACCTGTAGCCCTGAGCCGTCAACAGCTCTTGAATGCGGGCGCCGCGCGGCTTGGAGCGCTCATCAGGCCAGTTTGATGTCAGGCGCTGAAGTACGGAATGGTCTACGCCGCATAGTCTTGCAAGTCCTCGGAGATGCAAATAGGGCGTGCCGTCGCTTAGCACTCCCATTGCGATTCCGTCGCGCTCGACCTCCTTCACCGGGAAGAGGCCCATCTGAGGCTGGTGCTCGGACGGGAGGTAAATCGAGCTAACTAGTTGAGTTGAAACGGTTTTTGCTGGTGCTCGACCAGGGCGTTTAGGAGGCGTAGCCATGAAAGTCCTATTCAGGTGCAGCGCCCGGGCTGTGTAACAGCCGTTGACTCGGTAATACCGAATTCATAGAATCACAGGCGCACTTACAAAGTGGTGATCGCCTCGTCCGCCAAGATTTCGGTGGTCACCTCGAAGCCTTAAAAGTACCGACCTCGTATTGCACGACGCCGGTATTTTTTTGGCTCCAAGATTATGGATGCTGTTCATGCATCCAGCATCAGCAATCGCGAGGGGAGAGTGCTACATATTTCTGACCTGCCGGTCAGTAATCGCCTGCACTCCCTCACATCCCCGGGCGTCAGGCCTCACGCCTACGTCACTTATTGAGGCGGTGCACAGAGGTTCGCCATCTGTGGTCCGCAGAAGGTCCCGAAGCCAACACCGACGCAGCGCGTTCCGCAGGCGTCACAGCCCGGAGTGGTGGATCATCCGATGCGTTGCGCTCGGTGGTCTGGGCTTCGATGAACGGCACTTCAAGCGAACCCTTCATCACGGCGGCGAGCATCACCTCAACTTTGGCCGTTTCGATGATGCCCAGCGAAATGTCCAACTGCAGGCGTTCAGCCAGACGATCAAGCGGCTTTCCTTCGGCCAGGGCGACCCGGATTCTTTGGTACTGCTCGAACATCATCGTCCGCAGCTCGGCTATTGTTTCGCTCGACATCTTCGACTTGCTTCCTTAATTTATTGGCTAGAACCATCAACTCGCGTATCTCTGGCGGGTAGGCAGATAGATCCAGGAACGATCTGGCTATCCGGAACCCTGGCGGGCGCCTAAGTTTGAGACGCGCGACCTTCTTCTCTATCGACAGCCAAGATCGCCCCATCGCGGCACCGATTTCCTTAGGACCTGCGATCGGGTGCAGCCTCTTCAGCGTGGCTACTTCCTCGTCGCTCCAGAGGTTCCAGTGAGCCGGATTCTTCGACGTGATCTCGCCGCAAGCTCGCTGCTTCAGCACGAAGAGTTGCCTACAGGAGTGCGAGCAGTACTTTCCGAAGCCGTCCCTCACCATGGCAGGGGTAGATGGGAAATCGCGAGCGCAGTGTCTGCAGACGCGTGTGATCGTCGTGGGCCCGAACTTCAACCTGGTCGTCAACGGCTCGGATGGGTCAATGCTCATGAGAGCAAGTATCTCGACGCTGAGATCCTGCTTCCACCCAGAGATTTCCGGATGGCCGGGCCGCTTTTTTCGCGGCACTCGAGCGCGCGCCTGCACGCTCGCGCGCGCGGTTTTACTTCAGTCAACACTCGCGATCCAGAGACAAAAATGTCATCGATCGTCTCCCACAAGTTTTGTTCCACGCTGTAACGTTGGTTCGCGTCCGCGCTGATTTGAGCGTTTGTGGGTAGGGTTGATGGAATTTTTTAAGCATGCTCTGGAAACCCGCATTAGGACTAGAGATCAGGCGGACACACTCTCCGCCGGCAAGAGCATCCCGCACAGTCCCGAGACCACCGAGTTGGCGACGAGGGGCGGAGAGCTGACGGACGTCATATTCCGCTGAACCAGTTGTATCCCTGGTCTTCCCAATAGCCCCCGGGATTCGTGTTGGTCACGAAGATCGCGGCGAGGTGCTTCGCGCTCTTGAAGCCGAGCTTGGTCGGCACACGCAGCCGCAGCGGGAAGCCGTAGGCCGTCGGCAGCGCTTCGTTGCCGAAGTCGAGCGCCAGCAGCGTCTGCGGGTGCAGCGCGCTGGCCATGTCGAGGCTCGAGTAATAGCGGTCGGCACACTTGAAGCCGACGTAGCGCGCCGTCGTGTCGGCGCCGATGTGCTGCAAGAAGGTCTTGAGTGCAACGCCGCGCCAGTCGCCGATCGCGCTCCAGCCTTCGATGCAGACATGGCGCGTGATCTGCCCTGCTTTCGGCAGTGTGCGCAGGCGCTCGACGGTCCACGCCGTCTTGTCGGCGACGAGTCCCGAGACTTCGAGCCGCCAGCTCGACACGTCGACCTCGGGTGCGTCGAACTCGGCGTAGAACGCGTTGAACGGGAAGGGCTTCGTGACCTGGCTCGCCGCATAGGTCGGCGCGAGGCGGCTGCCGTTGAAAAGCCAGGCCTGCACGCGATCGTTCCAGCGCGACAGCGCCCACAGGACCTTGTCGACCTGGTCGTCGTCCTGCAGATTGCAGCCGGACAGCATCGAGAGCGCGCCGACCGACAGCGACGAACGCAGCAGCAGCCGTCGCTCCAGGTTCACGAGCTGTTTCTTGTGATCGGAGAGCTTGATCATGATGCGGTACGGCGAGAGGCCGACGCGCGGCCGGTGACCATCGGCAGCAGCGTGCGCGGCACGAGGAGGACGAGCAGCAGATGGATCACGACGAAGCCGGCGATGCCGGCCATCGCCGCGAAGTGCACCTTGCGCGCGAAGTCGAAGCCGCCGAAAAGGCCGACCAGCCATGCCAGCTGCACCGGCTTCCAGATCGACAGCCCCGACGCGACGACGAGCACGCCGAGCAGCAGCACGACGACGTAAGCGAAGCGCTGCACCGCGTTGTAGCGGCCGACTTCATGCGGTAACCGGAAGGTCAGCGCGCGCCCGGTGTCGCGCAGCAGTTCGCTGGCGCGGATCGGGAGGAACTCGCGGCGGAAGTGGCCGCTGGCGATGCCGTAAAGCGCATACAGCAGGCCGTTCACGACCAGCAGCCACATCGCCGCAAGGTGCCACGCAATGGCGCCACCGAGCCAGCCGCCGAGCGTCGCCCAGGCAGGAAACCGGAACGGCAGGATCGGCGACGCGTTGTAGATCCCCCAACCGCTCATCAGCATGCACGTCATCGCGAACGCGTTGATCCAGTGGGCGGCACGCACTGCCAGTGGGTGAATCGTCGCGCTCTTCATCGTCACATCGGCGGCGTCACGCCGTCCTTGCCCGCGGAGATGAAGCTTGCGGACAGGCTTGCATCGGCTTCCTTCTTCGCGAACAACACGACTTTGGTGCCGACCGCGAGCAGTGAGCGGTCGCCGGGCTCGAGGTTGACGATCGGCACGTCATCCGGCACGACGATCTTCTTCTCGCCGCCCTTGTACTTGAGGGTCAGGGTGCGGCCGTTGGCCGCGACCAGGTCACCGACCGTGCCGTTGGTCATCGTGCTTTTGGGGCCGAGGTCCCAGGCGCGGTGGCCATCACCGGTGCCCGCCATCGCGGGCGGGAAGACATGCACTTCCAACGCCTTCAGCGAACCGTCCGGCAGAGGAGTTGCCGCCGTTCCGATGTAGCTGCCGGGCTTGATGTCGGTCACCTTGGCGAGCGTGACCGCGCGAACCTGCGTGTCCTTGTTGATCTTGATGCTCAGGTCTTCGCCGCGGTTGGTATGCACCTTGATCGCGTCGTCGCTGACGGCGGTGATCGCGCCGCGCACACCCACCGGCGGCGGCGTCTGGGCGAGTGCCGAGTAGCTGGCGCCGAGCAGGCCGGCGGTCATCAATGTGGGGACCGCGAGGGTACGAAGGAGTTTTCCGAGTCGGGTATTCATGGGTGAGCCGCAGAGAATGAAGACAAGGCCACTCTAGGGATCACCGAGGCTCATGGGCATGACATCCGGATGACAAAAAAGTAATGAACCGACGCCGCGCCGTGCGAGAGAATGGCGAGCTCACTCCCATGAGCATCCTCGTTATCGAAGACGACCCGAAGACGGGCGACTACCTGAAGAAGGGCCTGAAGGAAAGCGGCTACGCCGTCGATCTGGCGCGCACCGGCACGGATGGGCTGCACATGGCGCTGGAGAACGCCTACGACCTCGTCGTGCTCGACGTGATGCTGCCCGGCATCGACGGCTGGCAGATCATGCAGGCCTTGCGCGACAAGCGCGATTTGCCGGTGCTCTTCCTCACCGCGCGCGACCGCCTGGACGACCGCATCCGCGGCCTCCAACTCGGCGCCGACGACTACCTCGTCAAGCCCTTCTCATTCACCGAACTCGTGCTGCGCATTCGCACGCTGTTGCGCCGCGGCATCGTGCGCGAAGCCGAGTTCTACGAATTCGCCGATCTCAAGCTCGACGTGCTGCGCCGCAAGGTCACTCGCGAAGGCAACGAGATCGCGCTGACAAACAAGGAATTCCTGCTGCTGCAATTGCTGATGAAGCGGCAGGGCGAGGCGCTCTCGCGCACGCTGATTGCCTCCGAAGTGTGGGACATGAATTTCGACAGCGACACCAACGTCGTCGACGTCGCGATCAAGCGCCTTCGCACCAAGATCGATCAGCCGTTCGAGAAAAAGTTGATCCACACGGTGCGCAGCATCGGCTATTCGTTCGGGAGTGCGCCGTGAAGTGGCTGCCGCGATCGCTGGCAGTGCGCGCCACCTTGCTGCTTGCCCTGATCGCGTGCGCGGTCACCGGCATGCTTGGCGCATACTTCTTCTACACCACGCGGGCGGCGATCACCGACCACCTCGATACGCAGCTGATCGGCCGCGTCGAGCACTTCCGCCGCTTGGTAGGCAACGTGCAGACGATCGCCGACCTGCGCGACCGGCCGCTGCTGTTCGAGACCATGCTCGGCGCCGAGCGCGACGTGCTGCTGCTTCGCCGGCCCGGCGAGACTCCATTCATCGACGTCAACCCCGGCCGCTTCCCGGTGCCAGGCGCACTCGCCGCGGCAGCGGTCGATCGCGATCTGGCGATCAGGGACGTGCTGACCATCCCGTTGGCCGATGGCGTGCCGATGCATTGGGTCGCGGCGCTCGCGCGCTCGGGCCGCGATGGCGACGTGGTGGAGGTGGTGGCCGGCCACCCGCTGACCAACGAGGCGAAGATGATTCGCGCCAACCGCGATCGCGTGGTGCTCGGGGCGTTCATCGCGATGCTCGCCTCGACCTTGCTGGCATACCTGGTGTTGCGGCACGGGCTGCGGCCGCTGCGCCGGGTGGCAGCGAAGGCAGCCTTGATCAACCCGATCAATCTCGCCGTGCGGCTGCCCGAGCATGACGCGCCGCGCGAGGTGCAGCATATGGTCGTCGCGTTTAACGCCATGCTTGACCGCATTGCCGTGGGCTACGAGCGTCTTTCGCAGTTCTCGGCCGACCTCGCGCACGAGATCCGCACCCCCATCGGCGCGCTGATCGGGCAGACGCAGGTCGCGCTGCAGCGCGCCCGCAGTGCCAACGAGTACCAGCATCTTCTCGAATCGAACCTCGAAGAGTTGAACCGGCTGCGCCAGATTGCCGAGAACATCTTGTTCCTCGCACAGGCGGACCACGCTTCGCTGGCGATCGAGCGAGCACCGATTGCGCTGCACGGCGAGCTTCAGAAGATCGCCGAATACTTCGAGGGCCCCGCCGATGAGGGCGGGCTTCAGTTCGACGTGCGCGCCAGTGGTGTAGCCTTCGTCAATGCAGCCCTTTGCCGGCGCGCGATCAACAACCTCGTCGTGAATGCGGTGCGCCACGGCGCACGAGGGACGATGGTGCGGCTGATCGGCGCGCAGGACGGCGATATGGCGACGATAGCGGTCGAAAACGAAGGGGCGCCGGTTCCGCCCGAACAGCTCGGGCGCCTGTTCGACCGCTTCTACCGAGGCGACGCGGCACGCAGCCGCTACACCGAATCCAACGGCCTCGGGCTCGCGATCGTCAAGGCGATCATGGCACTGCACGGCGGCGAAGTGCGTGCTTCATGCCCGACGCCGGACTCGATCCGCTTCGAGCTGCGCTTTCCCGCAACAGGTGCGGCCACAGTCAAGCCTTAGCCCGGCGTGCTCGGACCTGCACCGCCCAATGCAAGGAAGAGCTGCACCGTATCGATGTAGCGCTGCGCCTGAGCTCGCACAAAGCCCAGCCGCGCCTGCTGATAACGGCGTTCGGCATCGAGCACCTGCAGCACGCCGACGTTGCCTTCCCGATAGCTGCGGCGCGTGAGTTCCACATCGTCGCGTGCGGCGTCCTGGGCGCGCGAATGCGCCTGCAAATCTTCGGCGCCGTGTTCCAGCGCTTCCAGCGAATCAGCGACCTGGCCAAAGGCCTCCAGCACCGTCTGCTCGTAGTTGGCGGCGTTCGCGTGCATCGCGTCGACAGCGGCGCGCTGTTCGGCGTGCAACGTGCCGCCATCGAACAGCGGCGCAACGAGACCGGCCGCAAGGGCGAATGCGCCGCTCGACCGATCGAACAGGCGGCCGAGTGTGAGAGCCTGCTGGCCTGCCGAGGCGGTGATGCTGATGTGCGGATACAGATTGCCTTCTGCCACGCCGACGGCAGCGGTGCTTGCGTGCAACTGCGCTTCCGCCGCCAGGATGTCCGGCCGCCGCCGTGCCAGTTCGGAAGGCACGCTGACCGGAAGCTGTTTCGGCAACTCGAGCTGGGCGATGTCGAGTTCGGGCAGCGCGGCGGCGGCCGGTGCAGCACCCATGATGACCGCCAGCGCGTGCCGGGCCACGCTCAGCTGCTGGCGCAGCGGAGGCAGCAGCGTTTGGTCGGCGGCGAGCTGGGTTTGCGCGCTGATGATGTCCAGACGCGCCACCGAACCGGCGTCGAAGGCCACTTGGACCAGCCTCAGGTTCTCCCGATCGCGGTCGAGCAGTTCCTCGGCGGTGGCGATCTGTGCGCGCAGCGATGCCACGCGCAGCGCCTGCGTCACGGTGGTGCCGGTGACCGCCAGGCGCGCGGCTTCGAGCTGATGCTGTTGATACTCGGCGAGCGCGCGCTGCTGCTCGACGGAGCGGCTGCCGCCGCCGGTGTAGTCGAGCGTGTAGCTGACCGTCGGACCGACCGCAAAGTAGGTGAAGGGAGGCAGGGTCGAGGGACCAAAGGCCTCTGCGCCGAGTTTCTGCCGGCCCGCTCCGGCGGTAAGGCCCACCTGCGGCGCGAGCGTTCCGGCCTGCGCGTTCGCCAGTTCCTGCGCCTGAGCCACCGACGCGGCCGCTGCGGCGAGCGTGCGGTTGCCGGCCAGCGCCCGTTGCACGACGCTGTCGACGGCATCGGAGCGAAGGAGCCGCCACCACTCTCCTTCAAGCGGCGTTCCCGGGACGAGGTGCTGAGCCTGCGCGTCGCCGTCCGCCGCGTCGGCTTCGAGCTTCAGCGACTCGGCCGTGTAGCGCTGCACCGCGAGCGGATCGGGGCGCTTGAAGTCGGGACCTACGGCGGTGCAGCCGACGGCCGCCAACGCGGCGACAGCAGCGGCCAGGGTTCTATGCAAGCTTGTCGTGTTCATTCAATCACCACCGGCTCGGCATTCTTCGTCGCCTTGGCACGGCGCAGCAGCGCCACCAGCGGCACCGCACAGAAGGTAAGCACCATCATCAGTTTGAAGTCGTTGTTGTAGGCGATCATCGAGGCTTGCTGGTTGACCAGTGCATCGAGTTTGGCGATGCCGGTGGCCGAGGAGAGCGCCTGAGTGGCCGGCGCCATGAGCGCATCGCCGAAGGGCGTGATGTGCTCGGCCAGGCGCGAATGCATGATCTGCGTGTTGCGCGTCAGGAGCGTCGTGACCACCGAGATGCCGACGCTGCTGCCGATGTTGCGGATCAGGCTGAAGACCGCGGTGCCTTCGTTGCGCAGCGCGGGCGAGAGGGTCGCGAAGGTGATCGCCGCGAGAGGCACATACACGAAGCCCGTGCCGAAACCCTGCAGCATCCCGGACCAGATCACCAGGCTGCTGTCCATCTCGAGCGAGAACTGCGTCATCTGCCATAGCGAGATGCCCGTCATCGCAAAGCCGGCGGCAATGATGTAGCGGGTGTCCACCCTGTTCATCAGCCGGCCGACCACGACCATGGCCAGCAGAGTGCCTACACCGCGCGGCGCCGTGACGAGGCCGGTCAGTACCACCGGATAGTTCATCAACCCCTGCAGCAGCGGCGGCAGCAACGCGAGCGTGGCGAACAGGACCACGCCGACAACGAAGATGAAGAGGTTGCCGGTAAGGAAGTTGCGGTCCTTGAAAAGCGCCGGACTGACGAAAGGCGCCTGCGAGGTCGTCAGCATATGCACGACGAACAGGTAGAGCGCGAGCCCGGCGACCGTCGCCTCGATCAGGATCTCGAGGGAGTTGAACCAGTCATTGGTCTGACCGCGGTCCAGCATGAGCTGAAAGGCGCCGATCGCAAGGCTCAAGGCAGCGAAGCCGAACAGATCGAAGCGCGACTTGCGCGGCACGGTTTCTTGCATGAACGCGAGAATGCCGAAGAAGCAGACAAGGCCGAACGGTACGTTGATGAAGAAGACCCAGCGCCAGCTGTAGTTCTCGGTGAGCCAGCCACCGAGCGCTGGCCCGAGGATGGGACCGATCGTCACGCCCATGACCCAGAGGCCCATTGCGCGTCCATGGTGCTCGGGTGGATTGATGTCGAGCAGCACGGCCTGCGACATCGGAATCAGCGCCGCTCCGCTGAGCCCTTGCAGCAGGCGCGCAAGCACGATCTCGGGAAGGGTCTGCGCGAGGCCGCAGAAGGCCGAAGCGACGGTGAAGCCGAAGATCGAGATCAGAAACACGCGCCTGCGGCCGAACCTGCCGGCCAGCCAGCCGCTCAACGGCGTCATGATCGCAGCGGCGACGATGTACGAAGTCAGCACCCAGGTCATCTGGTCCTGCGTGCTCGACAGCGATCCTTGGATGCGCGGCAACGCCACGTTGGCGATCGTGTTGTCGAGCGCCTGCATGATGGATGCGAGCATCACCAACAAGGTGATGATGCGCCGGTGCGAGTCTTCGCCTGCCCGGCTGGCCATGGCGACGTTGTTCATTTGTTGGCAGCCGCAGCCATCTTCGGAGCGGCCAGCACCGCGTTCGACCCGAACAGATGGCGCTGGTAGCGCGTGTCCACGTCGACATTCGCGCTCAGGCCGCCATGCAACGGGAAGTCCGCATCAAGGCCACCCTCGAGTTCGATGCGCACGGGAAGCCGCTGCACGACCTTGACCCAGTTGCCGGTCGCGTTCTCGGGCGGCAGCACGGAGAACTGCGAACCGGTGCCCGGACTCACGCTCGCGACCTTGCCCCTGAACGTCTTGCCCGGATAGCTGTCGACGTTGACGGACGCTTCCTGGCCTACGCGCATGTGGGCTAGCTGGTCTTCCTTGAAGTTCGCTTCCAGCCACACGTCATGGGTCGAGACCAGCGCGAAGACCGGCACCGACGCGTTCACATAACTGCCCACCTGCAGTTCTTCGACACGGGCGACGACGCCGTCACTGGGTGCTCGGACCACCGTATAGGAGAGGTTGAGCTGCGCACGGTCGAGCGCAGCCTGCGCCTCCTTGACGGCGGGATGCTGATCGGGTTCGACCGCAGGATTGCCGCCGAGCTGTGCCACCACGGCGCTGGTCTCCTGCTGTGCACCGGCGATCGCTGAGCGCGCCTCGTCGAGCGCATGCCGGGACTTGTCGACCTGGGCCTGCGAGGCGATGCCCGCACCAATCAGGCGCTGCTGGCGGTCGAGCTCGCTCTGCTGGAATGCCATGGTGTCGCGGGCCGATGCCAACTCGGATTGGCGCTGGCGGTAGTTCGCCTTCAGCGTGCCGATGCGCAGGCGTGCGGTGGCCAACTGCGCCTCGGCTTCTTCCACGGCGATGCGGAACGTCGAGTCGTCCAGCCGATACAGCAGATCGCCGGCGTGCACCACTTGGTTGTCATGCACCGCGAGCTCGACGACACGCCCGGCGACATTCGCGCTGATGGAAACGCGAGCCATCTTGACGTAGGCGTCGTCGGTTGATTCAAAACGGCCTCCGCTCAAATAGAAATAGCTTGCGAGGCCCGCAACCACGATCAGGCCGCCCAGCATCAGCGGCAGGCGCGCGCGCCGCCGCCAGGGTGCCGCCGCAGGTGTATCCGGCTCGTTTGCGGCGGTCGCGGCGATGGCCTTTTGTTCGGATTGATCCATGGTGGTGATTCGTTCGGTTTGATTCAGCGCGAACTGCGGTTCGTGCTCATGAGGGTGGCTTTAGCAGCGAGTCCGGTCTGGGACCGGCTGACCGCCGAGCAGGGCGCTCGCATTGACGTGCAGCTGCCTAAGCACACGCAAGAAGACTTGACGATCTTCCTTGCTGATGTTTGAAAACATCTCGGCACGCGTCAGCTCCGCAAGGCGCCACATCTCGCCTACCAGGGGCTTGCCTTTGTCGGTGAGATAGAGGCGGCGTGCGCGTCGGTCCTCGGGGTCCGGCCGCCGCTCGATCAGGTTGTCGGTCTCCATGTGGTCGAGGATGCGCACCATCGTCATCGGATCGACGTCGGTCAGTTCCGCGAGCCGCGCCTGACTTGTGCCTTCGTTCTTCTCGAGCTGCGCAAGCGCCCTGCATTGCGTAAGGGTCAGAGAGATGGCACTCGCGCGCTGCTCGAAGCGCAGCACGTAGAGGCGGGTCAGGTCTTTGAGCAAGAAGCCAAAATCTCTCAGCTGGTCCATGTTCGTGGGCTTTCTCAAGCTACATTGATTGCAGAAGAGATAATAACGCGAGATACAATATCAGATGAAACCAACCTCAGCTCATGGGTATCCTGGCAGGGGGAAAAACAGTTGTCGCGAACAAGCGGAAGAAGGAACAAGCACATGCTCAGCCATCCATCTGATCCGGGCGCCGTCGCCTATCTCGACCCCAGCGACCTGGCTGCCCCTGGCGGTCACTACAGCCACGTCAGCGTTGCCCGAGGCCTCGCCTTTGTCTCTGGGCAGCTGCCGATCACTCCCGCTGGACTCAAGCTGGTCGACGCATGCTTCGAGGACCAGGCGCGCCAGGTGCTGGCGAACGTCAAGACGGCGCTTGAGGCGGCCGGCAGCGCCGTAGGGCATCTCGTTCAAGTCCGCGTGTACGTCGACAACATGGAGAACTGGCCGACATTCAACGCGGTCTACCGCGAATGGGCCGGAAGCGTCCGGCCTTCCCGCGCGGTCGTGCCCACGGGGCCTCTGCATTTCGGGCTGAAGGTCGAAGTGGAAGCGATCGGGCTCGTTGCCGGGGCCTCGTCCCCGCCTGTGTAGCAGCCACTTTGCACAAGACGCTGCGCTGCAGCGCCGCTAGCCTAGCGACACGACAGGGGCACGAAGAAGCATGGCAAGCATCGAATCGACGATCTCTTCCGGCAGCGAGCCGTTCCAGGCCAACCGCGAAGGCATGCTGGCCCTGCTCGAACGCGTGCGCGCTTTCGAGAAGCGAAGCGCCGCGACCTCGGCCCTGTCGCGCGAGCGCTTCGAGAAGCGCGGCCAGCTGCTGCCGCGCGAGCGCGTTTCGCTGCTGCTCGATCCGGGCACGCCCTTTCTCGAGATCGCGTCGCTGGCCGGCCTGGGCCTGGACAAGCCCGATCTCGACCAGAGCGTGCCGGGCGGCGGCGTCATCGGCGGCATCGGCTGGGTGTCGGGCGTGCGCGTGATGGTCAATGCGTCCGACTCGGGCATCGATGCCGGCGCGCTGCAGCCCATGGGCATCGACAAGGCGCTGCGCCTGCAGGAGCTCGCGCTCGAGAACAAGCTGCCCTATGTCCAGCTGGTCGAAAGCGCGGGCGCCAATCTGCTGACCTACAAGGTCGAGGAATTCATCAGGGGCGGGAGCCTGTTTCGCAACCTCGCGCGCATGTCCGCGGCCGGTCTGCCGGTGATCACGGTGACGCACGGCTCGTCCACCGCCGGCGGCGCCTACCAGACGGGCCTGTCGGACTACATCGTGATGGTGCGGGGCCGCTCGCGCGCCTTTCTCGCTGGGCCGCCGCTGCTCAAGGCCGCCACGGGCGAAGTTGCGACCGAGGAGGAACTGGGCGGCGCCGTGATGCACACCTCGATCTCGGGCCTCGGCGACTACATGGCCGAGGACGACCGCGACGCGATCCGCATCGCGCGCGAGATCCTCGCCCACATCGACTGGAACCGCGGCCTGCCCGCCGAGGCGTCGCGCCGCTTCAAGCCGCCGCGGCACGACGCCGAGGAGCTGCTGGGCATCATGCCGATGGACGTCAAGCGCCCGGTCGACATGCGGCAGGTGATCGCACGCATCGCCGACGACTCCGAGTTCCTGGCCTTCGGCGACAACTACGGCGGCGCCACGGTGGTCGGCCACATCAAGATCGAGGGTCTGCCGCTCGGCGTCGTCACCAACAACGGCCCGATCGACAGCGCCGGCGCCAACAAGGCGACCCATTTCATCCAGGCCTGCTGCCAGGCGAAGACGCCGATCCTCTACCTCAACAACACGACCGGCTACATGGTCGGCAAGGCGCACGAGGAGGCCGGCATGATCAAGCACGGCTCCAAGATGATCCAGGCCGTGACCAACGCCACCGTGCCGCAGATCACGCTCTACTGCGGCGCCTCCTTCGGCGCCGGCAACTACGGAATGTGCGGGCGCGGCTTCCATCCGCGCTTCTGCTTCTCGTGGCCCAACGCCAAGACGGCGGTGATGGGCGCCGAGCAGGCGGCCGGCACCATGGTCATGGTCACCGAGGCCGCGATGAAGCGCAAAGGCGCAGTGGACCAGGCCAAGCTCGACGAGCTGGAGCGACGCATCATCGATCGCTTCGAGAGCCAGACCAGCGTGTTCACCACCAGCGCGCGCCTGCTCGACGACGGCGTCATCGATCCGCGCGACACGCGGGCCGTGCTCGCCCAGGTGCTTTCGATCTGCCGCGATGCCGAGCTGCGCCGGCCGCAGGCCATGCAGTTCTCGGTGGCGCGTCCCTGAGCTGCAGAGCGCGCCGCGCGCTGGCCTACGTTGCAGTCGCCCGGCGCAGTGCGGCGCGCGCCAGAAGGCGGGTGGAATCGAGCAGCGGCAACGGCGAGTTCGCGTCGCTGACGATCAGCGGAAGTTCGGTGCAGCCGAGGATGACGGCATCGCAGCCCTCGTGCTTCATGCGCCCGATGACTTGCTGGAGGCGAGTTACCGACTCGGGTTCGAAGATGCCGTAGACCAGCTCGTCCATGATGATGCGATGGGTCTCGTCGCGCTCGGCGGTGCTCGGGCGCACGCAGGCCAGTCCGCGCGCCGCGAGCTTCTCTGGGTAGACCTCGCTGTCGACCAGCCAGCGCGTGCCGGTCAGGCCGAGCCGGCGATGGCCGCGTTCGATGGCCTCTGCGGCAACGACTTCGGCAATGTGCAGCCAGGGCAGCGGCGAGCGCGCTTCGATGAGCGGCAGCGCCTGGTGGATGGTGTTGTCGGGGCAGACCAGGAAGCCTGCGCCGATCTTCGCCAGCTTGCCGGCCGAGGCGAGCATCAGTTCGCCCACGCCCTGCAGGTCACCGCGGTCCAGGCAATCCACGTACTCGGCCAGCGAGGGCGTGTGCATCGAGACCTCGGGATGGGCGTGCGGGCCAAGCAACTGCGCGCCTTCGGCGCAAATGGTCTTGTAGCAAAGCGCTGCGCCTTCGGCGGAGCAGCCGACGATTCCGATGTGCTGGGGCATGGAGGGATTCTGTGCGAACCCGCGTTCGCCCTCTAGAGGCTCTGGAATCCGCTCGACTGGAAATCCGTGCAGTGCAGGCAGATCGCCACCATCGGGTTCTCCCGGTAGCGGGCGGTCGCCAGCGCATCGATGGAGTCGGCGTTCTCCGCGTACGCACGCACCAGTTCGGTGTCGCCCTCTGGTGCATGGAAGCGGGCGTGCAGCGCCTCTTCGTCGATCCTGGCAATGATGCGTGCGCCGTCGTACCCGTCGGGGTAGATCGCGAACTGGACGCTGCTGGTCGCGGGAAGGAAGATTGCTTCGGAGGCCATAGGAACTTTGGTATTCGTTGGCAGTATCAGATTTTTAGGCACAGCAAGAAATAAGCCCGAAGGCGTATGCCGGCCCCAGGGCGTGAAGGATTTCTCGCTCGCCGCGACAATCTGGCGGCCATGCATTTCATTTACGCCTTTCGGCCGCTCCGCTGCTTCGCCATTGCCGCCGCCCTGCTGGGCGCCGCGGGCGCCTCGCAAGCCCAGGCGCTCCCGCCCGGCGTGCATCTGGGAATGACAGCCGACGCGCTGCAGGCGATGCTGCCGGGGCTCGAGCGGGTGCTGCGGCCGCAGCGGCTGGCCGGCGGCCTGGCGGGCAGCTGGCACGCGGAGCCGGCGATGGTTGCCGGCCTGTCTTTCGAGCCCACGTTCTATTTCGCGGGCGGACAGCTGCGACGCGTCGAGTGGGTCGCGGCCGCTCAGGCGGCGCCCGATCTGGGTGCAGCCGCCTTCGCCGAGATCGTGGCCTGGGGCCGCGGCGCCTTCGGCCCGGAGCTGGCATCGAGCGATCCGGGCAGCGCCTACGCCGCCTGGGTCCAGGGCGACACCGACGTCTATGCGCAGCACGTGGTCGGCGATCCGCGCCGCGCCAGCGTGCGCATCGTCTACAAGGCGCGGCAGATCAAGGACGCGAGCGAGCTCTGAGCAGGAGGCTCAGGCCTCGACGAGCATGCCGCGCTCTTCGATGAACGCGACGACCTGCGCCACCCCGGTGTGGGTCTTGAGGTTGGTCATCACATAAGGCCGCTGCTTGCGCATGCGTTTGGTGTCGGCCTCCATCACGCCGAGGTCGGCACCGACATAGGGCGCGAGGTCGGTCTTGTTGATCACGAACAAATCGCTCTTGGTAATGCCGGGCCCGCCCTTGCGCGGGATCTTCTCGCCGGCCGCGACGTCGATCACGTAGATCGTGAGGTCGCTGAGTTCGGGGCTGAAGGTGGCGGCCAGGTTGTCGCCGCCGCTCTCGACGAACACGATATCGGCATCGGGGAAGTCGCCCAGCATGCGGTCGATGGCTTCGAGGTTGATCGACGCATCTTCGCGGATCGCGGTGTGCGGGCAGCCGCCGGTCTCCACGCCCATGATGCGTTCGGCCGGCAGCGCGCCGGCCACCGTCAGCAGGCGCTGGTCTTCCTTGGTGTAGATGTCGTTGGTGATGGCGATCAGGTCGTACTTGTCGCGCATCGCCTTGCAGAGCATCTCGAGCAGCGTGGTCTTGCCGGAGCCGACCGGTCCGCCGATGCCCACGCGCAGCGGCGGCAGTCTCTTGGTGCGGTGGGGGATGTGGTGCAGGGCGGAGGACATGGTCGTTCAGCTTCTAACTTCTAAAGAGGCGCGAGTACTGGGTTTCATGGCGCGCCGACAGCACGGCGAGCATGGGGGAAAAGGCCTGACGATCGTCATCCGCGAGTGTGATCGCACTGTCGACCGCCGTGGGAATTTCTGCGGCCAGCCGTCCGAGCATGCGTTGGCCTGCGCTCTGGCCCAGCGGCACCGCCTTGACCGCGGCCGCCGTCATGTTCTCGGCCCAGCCGAAGGCGAAGGCCAGGCAGGCGTCGCGCACCGGCGCCTCGGTGCGGCTGGCTGCAAAGGCGAAGGCTACGGGATAGCTTGCCGCAAGGCCTGCGAAGACGCTCGCAACGTCGGCGTGCCGCAGCTTGAGCCACTCGACGAAGGAGCGGCCCATCTGCTCGGTCTGCAGCAGGAACTCGGCGGATTCGCGGGTCTGGAACACCCAGTCGTTGAGCGCGCGAATGCGCGCCATGTCGCCGCCGCGCCAGGCGGGGATGGCCTGCGCCACGACGGCAAGGTCGGCGCGCCCCAGGCCCAGATGGAGCTGATCTGCCAGCCAGTCGGCGGCGGCCTCCTCGGTGGCGAGGCCGGCCCATTCGATGCCGGCTTCGAGCCCTTCCGAATAGGAAAAGCCGCCGACGGGCAGCGCCGGCGAGGCCAGCCAGATCAGCTGCAGCAGGCTGGCAGCCGACAGGGCGCCCGGCGCGTCGTCCATCAGTGCGAGTGGCCGTGGGAATGACCGTGGTCGTGGTCGTGCGGCGCCGCGTAGGCGTCCGGATGCAGCACGGGTCCGACCGGCGCGGCACCCTGCGAATGGCCATGGCCGCCGCCGTTCGCGCCGTAGGCGCCCCCCTCGGGCTCGAAAGCCTCTTCGGCTTCGCGCACGATCAGGTGCATCGAGCGCAGCATGCCGGCCAGCACGTGGTCAGGCTCGATCTTCAGGTGGTCGGGCTTGAGCTCGATCGGCACATGCCGGTTGCCCAGGTGATAGGCCGCGCGCGTCAGGTCGAAAGCCGTGCCGTGCTCGCTGCAATGCGTGATGACCAGCACCGGCTGCCTGGCGGCGATCACCTGGATCAGCGAACCGTCTTCCGCCACCAGCACGTCGCCGCCGCGCACGGCAGTGCCGCGCGGCAGGAACACACCGATCTGCCGGCCTTGCGAATCGGTGGCGTCGAAGCGGCTTTTCTGGCGCACGTCCCAATCGAGTTCGACGGTGGCGGCGCGCTTGCGCAGGACGGGCGCGAGACCGCTGCCCTGGGGCATGAGTTTGTTGGCTGTGAGCATGGGAGTTGGCGCGGCTTGCGCGGACAGTGAATGCCTTCGAGGATACCCAGGCTGTCAAGCCGCGGCCGCCGCGCACCTAGAACAAGAAATACCGCTGCGTCATCGGCAGCGAAACCGCCGGATCGCAGACGAGCAGTTGCCCGTCCGCCCGCACCGCATAGGTCTGCGCATCGATCTCCATCTTCGGCGTGTAGGCGTTGTGCACCATGTGCTGCTTGCGGATGCCGCGGATGTTCTTCACCGCGCTCAGGGTCTTGGCAAGCCCGTAGCGCTGGCCGACGCCGGCAGCCAGGCCGGCCTGCGAGACGAAGGTCAGCGAGCTCTTCGCCAGCGAGCCGCCGTAGGAACCGAACATCGGCCGGTAGTGCACCGGCTGCGGCGTCGGGATCGAGGCGTTGGGGTCGCCCATCGCGGCCATCGCGATCGTGCCGCCCTTGATGATGGTGAAGGGCTTGACGCCGAAGAAGGCCGGCTTCCACACCACCAGGTCGGCCCATTTGCCGACCTCGATGCTGCCCACCTCGTGCGCGATGCCGTGCGAGAGGGCGGGGTTGATCGTGTACTTCGCGATGTAGCGCTTGGCGCGGAAGTTGTCGTTGCGCGCGCCGTCTTCCGGCAGCTTGCCGCGTTGGCCTTTCATCTTGTGCGCGGTCTGCCAGCAGCGGATGACGACCTCCCCGACCCGGCCCATGGCCTGGCTGTCGGAGCTGAACATGCTGATCGCGCCGAGGTCGTGCAGGATGTCCTCGGCGGCGATCGTTTCCTTGCGGATGCGGCTTTCGGCGAAGGCCAGGTCCTCGGGAATGCCGGCGTCGAGGTGGTGGCACACCATCAACATGTCGACGTGTTCGTCGAGCGTGTTCACGGTGTAGGGCATCGTCGGGTTGGTGGAGGAAGGCAGGAAGTTCGGCTCGCCCACCACGCGCAGGATGTCGGGCGCATGGCCGCCGCCCGCGCCTTCGGTGTGGAAGGCGCAGATCGCGCGGCCCTTCACGGCCGCGATGGTGTTCTCGACGAAGCCCGATTCGTTCAGCGTGTCGCTGTGGATCGCGACCTGCGTGTCGGTGGCGTCGGCCACGTCGAGGCAGTTGCTGATCGCCGCCGGCGTGGTGCCCCAGTCCTCGTGCAGCTTGAGGCCCATGACGCCGGCATCGATCTGCTCGTGCAGGGCGGCCGGCAGGCTCGCATTGCCCTTGCCGAGGAAGCCCAGGTTCATCGGAAAGGCGTCGGCCGCCTGCAGCATGCGCTCGATGTGCCAGGGCCCGGGCGTCGCGGTGGTCGCGAAGGTGCCGGTCGCGGGGCCGGTGCCGCCGCCGAGCATGGTGGTGACGCCCGAAGCCAGCGCCTCCTCGATCTGCTGCGGGCAGATGAAGTGGATGTGGCTGTCGATGCCGCCGGCGGTGACGATGTTGCCCTCGCAGCTGATGACCTCGGTGCCCGGGCCGATGACGATGTCCACGCCGGGCTGCACGTCCGGATTGCCGGCCTTGCCGATCGCCACGATGCGCCCGCCGCGCAGGCCGATGTCGGCCTTGACGATGCCCCAGTGGTCCAGGATCAGCGCGTTGGTCATCACAGTGTCGACGGTGCCTTCGGCGCGCGTGCGCTGCGATTGCGCCATGCCGTCGCGAATGGTCTTGCCGCCGCCGAACTTGACCTCCTCGCCGTAGCCGCCGGCGCGCAGGGTGTAGTCCTCCTCGACCTCGATCACCAGGTCGGTATCGGCCAGGCGCACGCGGTCGCCCACGGTGGGGCCGAAGATTTCGGCGTAGGCACGCCGCCCAATCGTTGCCATGTTTAGAGCTTTCCTTGAACCAGGCCGCGAAAGCCGTAGACGATGCGGTCGCCGGCGTAATCCACCAGTTCAACCGTGCGCTGCTGCCCCGGCTCGAAGCGCACCGCGGTGCCAGAGGCGATGTTCAAGCGCATGCCGCGTGCGGCCTCGCGGTCGAAGCCCAGGGCGCCGTTGGTCTCGGCGAAGTGGTAGTGCGAGCCGACCTGGATCGGACGGTCGGCGGTGTTCTGGACCACCAGCGTGATCGCGCGGCGGCCGGGGTTGAGGACGTGAGAGCCCTCGTCGGTGATGAGCTCGCCGGGGATCATGCGAGGCCGCCGAGCAGTGCGATGCCGAACACGGCCACCGCTGCGCCCGCGACGCGCGGCACCCAGCGGTTGGCATGGCGCAGCGACCATCCGATCGCGATGCCGGCCGCATGCAGCAGCACGGTGGCGGCGAGCATGCCGGCCAGCGTGAGCGCGGCGCCCGATTCGCTGTGCAATTCCTGGCCGTGCGCCACGCCGTGGAAGACGGCGAACACGCCGACCAGCGCGGCAGCCGCCAATGCCGGCAGGCGGCGCTGCGTGACGACCAGCAGGCCCAGCACCAGCAGCGAGGCCGCGATCATCGGCTCGACCGCCGGCAACTGCACCCCCGCAAGGCCGGCCAGCGCGCCGGCCAGCAACATCGCTGCGAAGCCGAGTGGCGCCCACAGCAGATCGGGCCAGGCGCGTCGCGCCGTGAGCGCGCTCCAAAGGCCCACCGCGACCATCGCGGCCAGGTGGTCCGGTCCGGTCAGCGGATGCAGAAAACCCGACATGAAGCCGTGGTGCAGGCCGGCGTCGACGCCGGTATGGGCGCTGGCGGCCAGCGGCAGCGCGGCGAGCAGAAGGATGAAAGCGAAGCGGATGGGGCGCATGGTCTGGAAGTCCTGGTGGTGTGTCTCAAACGATGGGTTGGTGCACGGTCACAAGCTTGGTGCCGTCCGGGAAGGTGGCTTCGACCTGGATGTCCGGAATCATCTCGGCCACACCCTCCATCACGTCGGCGCGCGACAGGACGCTGCGGCCCTCGCTCATCAGCGCGGCCACGCTCTTGCCGTCGCGCGCGCCCTCCATCACGGCGGCCGAGATCAGTGCCACGGCCTCGGGGTAGTTGAGCTTGAGGCCACGTGCCCGGCGCCGTTCGGCCAGCAAGGCCGCGGTGAAGATCAGCAACTTGTCTTTTTCGCGCGGTGTCAGTTCCATGGGCGGTACTTTGCAACAGTCGTGCCGTGGCACGAAATCTGCACCGGAACGGTGTGAATTCCACCGCCGTTCCCCCGCTCCCGAGCGACGAAGCCCCGCAGCGCATCGTCAAGATCCGGCGCGACTACAACAGCTGGGTGGCGAGCGAGACGCTCGAAGACTATGCCCTGCGCTACACGCCGCAGCGCTTTCGCCGCATGTCCGAGTGGCGCGTGGCGAACACGGCTTTCGGGGGTGCGGCTTCCTTCCTGATCCTCGAAGCGGTGGGCGCCACGCTGCTTGTGCAGTACGGCTTCGTCAACGCCGCCTGGGCCATTCTCGTCACCGGCCTCATCATCTTCCTGGCCGGCCTGCCGATCAGCGTCTATGCCGCGCGCTACGGCGTCGACATGGACCTGCTCACCCGCGGCGCCGGCTTCGGCTACATCGGCTCGACGCTCACCTCGCTGATCTACGCGAGCTTCACCTTCATCTTCTTCGCGCTCGAGGCGGCGGTCATGGCCTATGCGCTCGAGCTCGCCCTGGGCATCCCCGTGAAGTGGGGCTACCTGGTCTGCGCGCTGGTGGTGATTCCGCTGGTCACGCACGGCATTTCGGCCATCAGCCGGCTGCAGGTCTGGACCCAGCCGATCTGGCTCGTGATGCTGGTGGTGCCCTTTGCCTATGTGCTGGTGCGCGATCCTGGTGCGTTCGAGGGCATCGCGCACTACAACGGCGTAAAGACCGGCGCTATTGGATTCGATCTGCACCTGTTCGGTGCTGCGCTCACCGTCGGCATTGCGCTGATCACCCAGATGGGCGAGCAGGCCGACTACCTGCGCTTCATGCCGGTCCGCACCGCCGCCAACCGCGGCCGCTGGTGGGCCGGCGTGCTCGCGGGCGGGCCGGGCTGGGTGGTGCTCGGCGTGCTCAAGATGCTGGGCGGCGCGCTGCTCGCCTACCTCGCCATCGGCCACATGGTGCCGCCCGAGCGTGCGGTGGACCCGAACCAGATGTACCTGGCCGCCTACGAGTACGTGTTCCCGAACTACGGCTGGGCGGTGGCGGCGACGGCGCTGTTCGTGGTCATCTCGCAGCTCAAGATCAACGTCACCAACGCCTATGCGGGCTCGCTGGCCTGGAGCAACTTCTTCTCGCGCGTCACGCACAGCCACCCGGGCCGCGTGGTGTGGGTGGTGTTCAACGCGCTGATCGCCTTCATGCTGATGGAGATGAACGTGTTCGAGGCGCTGGGCGACGTGCTCGGCCTCTACGCCAACATCGCGATCGCCTGGATGATGGCGGTGGTGGCCGACCTCGTCGTCAACAAGCCGCTGGGCTTGTCGCCGCCGGGCATCGAGTTCAAGCGCGCGCACCTGTGGGACATCAACCCGGTCGGCGTCGGTGCGATGGCGCTGGCCTCGGTCTTGTCGATCACCGCGCACCTCGGCGTGTTCGGGCCGATGGCGCAGGCCTTCTCGGCGCTGATCGCGCTGGGCACCGCCTTCGTCGCGGCACCGCTGATCGCCTGGGCCACGCGCGGCAAGTACTACATCGCGCGGGTTTCCGACGACTGCGGCTCGGCGCCGTTCGCGCCGGCCGCGGGCCGATCGGCAGTGCGCTGGGCGCGGGTCGAATCCGAGGCCGGCAGCTACCGCCGCCTGAGCACCCAGCGTTGCGTGATCTGCGAGCGCGAGTACGAGGGCCCCGACATGGCGCACTGCCCCGCCTACCAAGGCGCCATCTGCTCGCTGTGCTGCACGCTCGACGCGCGCTGCGGCGACCTCTGCAAGCCGCAGGCGAGTTTGTCGGCGCAATGGTCGGCCGCCTTGCGCTGGCTGCTGCCGCGCCGCGTCTGGCCCTATCTCGACACCGGCCTCGGCCACTTCCTGCTGCTGATGCTGATCGTGGTGCCGCTCCTGGCCGCGGTCTTCGGCGTGCTCTACCAGCAGGAGCTGCGCGGCATCGGGGAGAGCGCCATCGCCGAACTGCAGCAGCAGTCGTCATCGTCGCTGCGCTCCGGCTTCCTCAAGGCCTACATGGCGCTGCTGCTGCTCGCCGGCATCGTCGCCTGGTGGCTGGTGCTGGCGCACCAGAGCCGCAAGGTGGCGCAGGAGGAATCGAACCGCCAGACCCGCTTGCTGATGCGCGAGATCGAGCTGCACCGCGAGACCGACCGCGCGCTGCAGGAGGCCAAGCAAACGGCCGACCAGGCCAACCAGGCCAAGAGCCGCTACATCAGCGCCATCAGCCACGAGCTGCGCACGCCGCTCAACAGCATCCTCGGCTATGCGCAGCTGATGGGCGAAGACGCGGCCGTGCCGCCGCACCGGCGGCAGGCGGTGGCGGTCATCAAGCGCGGCGGCGAGCACCTGCTGTCGCTGATCGAGGGCACGCTCGACATCGCGCACATCGAAGCCGGCAAGCTCACGCTGCATGCCCGGCCGATGCAGTTCGCCGAACTCATGAGCGAGCTGGCCGACATGTTCGAGCTGCAGGCGGCCGAGAAGGGCCTGGGCTTCCGCTTCGAGCCCGCGGGCGAACTGCCCGAGCTGGTGCGAGCGGACGAGAAGCGCGTGCGGCAGATCCTCATCAACCTGCTGGGCAATGCGATCAAGTTCACCGGCAGCGGGCAGGTCACGCTGCGCCTGCGCTATGCGCGCGAGTTCGCGGCCATCGAGGTCGAGGACACGGGCCCGGGCATGTCGGCCGATGAACTGAGCCGCATCTTCGAACCCTTCGCGCGCGGCGCGACCGCGGGGCCTGCCGCGCCCGGCGCCGGGCTCGGCCTCACGATCGCGAAGATGCTGATCGACCTGATGGGCGGCGAGATGAAGGTGCACAGCACGCCCGGAGCCGGCTCGGTGTTCCGCGTGCGGCTGTTCCTGCCGCGCGTGCACGAAGCGCCGCTGTCCGTCGGGCGGCGCACGCCGACGGTCGCGCCGCGCGTGCGGCGCGGCTACGAAGGCGAGCGCCGGCGCCTGCTGGTGGTCGACAACGAGGAGGCCGATCGCGAACTGCTGGTGCAGGTGCTTGCGCCGCTGGGCTTCGAGCTGCGCACCGCGGCCAGCGGCCACGATGCCCTGGACCTGGTCGCGGCCGGCTGGCGGCCCGATGCGATGTTCGTCGACCTCGCGATGCCGGGCATCGACGGCTGGGAAACCATACGCCGCGCGCGCGCGCTCGGGCTGGCCGAGGCGGCGGTCGCGATCGTCTCGGCCAACGCCTTCGACAAGCGGCTGGAGAACGACGTCGGCATCGCACCCGAGGACTTTTTCGTCAAGCCGGTGCGCCACAGCGAGCTGCTCGACTGGCTGGAGCGCCGGCTCGCGTTGCGCTGGACCGACAGCGCCGCGGCACCCGCGCCCCCGCCGGCGCAACCCGCCGCCGTGCTGCCCGACGCGGCGAGCCTGCGCGCGCTCGAGGAGGCCGTCGGCCTCGGCTATTTCCGCGGCATCATGAACCAGCTCGATGTCATCGACGCAGCGCAGCCGGAATGCGCGGGGTGGACCGCAACGCAGCGCGCACTCGCGCGCCAGTTCCAGTTCGAAGCCATGAGCCAGGCGCTGACCGCCGCGGCAGGTACGCCATGACGACCCTCGTGCGCAGCCTGCGGGAAAACGACGGCAACAGCGACCTGGTGCTGATCGTCGACGACGTGCCCGACAACCTCGCCGTGCTGCACGACGCGCTCGACGAATCGGGCTACACGGTGCTGGTCGCGACCAGCGGCGAGCAGGCGCTGCAGCGCGCGGCCCAGGCGCGGCCCGACATCGTGCTGCTCGACGCGATGATGCCGGGCATCGACGGCTTCGAAGTCGCGCGCCGGCTCAAGGCCGATGCCGCGACAGCCCACATCCCGATCGTCTTCATGACCGGCCTCACCGAGACCGAGCACCTGGTCGCCGCGCTGGACGCAGGCGGTGTCGACTACGTCACCAAGCCGATCAAGCCCAAGGAGGTGCTTGCGCGCATGAACGTGCACCTGCAGGGCGCGCGCGCCGCGCGCCAGGCGGCGCAGCAGGCGGGCCAGGCGCGCAATGCGCTCGACGCCTTCGGCTATGCGAGCTTCACCGTGCGCATGCCCGAGGGCAAGCTGATCTGGCAGACCGCGCTGGCGCGCGACCTGCTGCTGCGCTACTGCGCCAGCGCCGCGCCGGCCACGCCGCCGGTGGTGCTCGAGTGGCTGCGCCAGCATCTGCCCGATGCGCAGCAGCGCCAGATCGAGCCGCCCGTGCTGTCGATCGCCCTGGGCGCCGCCAGCCTCAACCTGCGCCTGCACCAGCAGACCGGCCACGACGACGAGGGCGACGACTGGCTGATCATCATGCGCGAGGTGTCCGGCACCGCGGTGATCGAGGCCATGAGCCTGAGCCTGAAGCTCACCGCGCGCGAGGCCGAGGTGCTGTACTGGGTCGTGAAGGGCAAGACCAACAAGGACATCGGCGAGATCCTCGGCAGCAGCCCCGCCACCGCCAAGAAGCACCTGGAGCGCGTGTACGTGAAGCTCGGCGTCGAGACCCGCACGGCGGCCGCCGGCGTGGCGATCAAGCGCATCCGCGAGCTGCAGCCTCAGTTCGAGATATGAGCTGACACGCGCCGCACCTAGAATGCGCGGCCATGAGCCCTCGCATCCTGATGGTGCCGTTGTCGTTGGCTGCAGCCGCTGCCCAGGCGGGCGGCCATTTCGACGTCGACGATGCGGGCACGCTCGATCCCGGGCAGTGCCAGTACGAGCTTTGGGGCACCCGGGTCCGCCGTGCGCAGACCACGCTGTGGCACTTCGGGCCGGCCTGCCGCGTCGGGCCGGTCGAAATCGGTCTCAACATCGACCGCATCTCGGTGGCCGGAGATCACCTGCACGCGCTCGGGCCGCAGCTCAAATGGACCTTCCTGGGGCAGGCGTCCGACGCGCGTTGGAGCGCCGCGGTCTCGATGGGCACCATCACCGAACTGCCGCGCCGCGGCGGCCGCACGGGCGGGCAGTTCGTCGTTCCCGTGACGTGGCGCGCCACCGACAGCCTGCAGGTCCACGCCAACCTGGGCGGGGATTGGGCCGCCGGCACCGGCGCGCGCAGCGGCCGAGGTGGACTGGCCGGCGAATGGGCTGTGAACGACACCGTGTCGCTGATCGCGGAGCGCAATCGCGCCTTCGGGCTCTGGACGTCGCGCATCGGAGCGCGCTTCAGCCTGACACCGCTGATCAGCATCGACGTCAGCGCGGCGCGCACGGGGCCGGAGGGTGTGCGCAGCGTCAGCATCGGGCTGAATCACGAGTTCAGCCGCTAGGCCGGGTTCAAGCGCCTGTCAGCGCGCCGTAGGCGCGTCGCGTCGCCGTCGACACCGCGTCGAGCACCTGTGCGTGGGAGGTCTTGTGGCGCGCCAGAAGGCGTGCCGAGGCGACCGCCTTGGATCGGCAGAACCAGTGGCAGCTGTGCTGCATGAGGAAGAGTTCGGCCGACATGGTGTAGGCCTTGCTCTTGGGCGTGCGCTGCGCGCTGTTGGCCGCTGCATCGGCGATGCCGCGCGCGTGGATGGCGATGGCCTCGCGCATGTCGAAGCTGCCGCCCGGAAGCAGAAGATGCGCAAAGGGAAGGGCGATCGGGAACTTGCTCACGCGCGCATCGGCCTCGCCCACCTTCGAGAACTCCGCCGCAAAGCGCGTGAACTGGCCGGCCAGCGTCTGCTCGGTGGTGGCGAGCAGGTTCCAGATCTGTTCGCGGCGCTCGGGGTCGTCTTCGCCGAGGCAGCGCAGGTAGCCCTCGGTCAGGTTCTCCATCAGGCGCTCGATCTGGTAGTTGCCGAGGTGGCTGGCCAGGAGGACGACGCGCCGCTTCTGCTCTCTGGTCTTGATCAGGTAGGCGCCGAAGAAGATCAGCGCTGTCAGGGTGAGAATTTCCATGGATCGATTTTCAGCGCCAGAGTTCGTCGAAACCGTCGGGCGGCTCCAGCCGCTTGCCGCGCAGCACCAGGCGCAGCGGCCCGGGCATGACGCGGGAGCGCTCCGGATGGCGTTCATCGCCGGGGTAGGCGGTGGCGCGCGTGCCATCGATCTCGAAGTTGTAGGGCCGCACGACGCAGGGCGGGCGGCTGTCGGCCTCGGCCAGCATTGCATCGACGTTGCCGTAGCGGCCCAGGTGCGCAAGGCTCATGATCTGCGGCGCCGCCAGCACGATCTCGCCGCGCCAGTAGCTTTCGAGCGCGGCGCGGGGCTGCAGCCAGGCGCTGTGCACCGCTTCGTGCGCGTCGTGGTGCGCATCCTGGCCGGCGGGCGCCTTGGCGATGAAGAAGCGCGTGTCGAAGCGTTTGCCCGGCGAAGACAGCGCCAGCAAGGGCGTGACCCAGCGCGACCAGGGCTTGAGCGCGCGCGTGTCCAGCCGCAGGCCGAGCCGGACCAGCATGTCGTTGAAGCCGATGCCGTCTGCCGCCAGCGCGGCCGCCTGCCGTAGGCCTTCGCCGTCGAGTCCGTGCGCGAACAGGAGTCCGCATTCCTCGAAGACCTCGCGCAACCCGGCGATGTGGATGGCGGCCGCCGTCGTGGCGTCGATGTCCTCCTCGCACAGCGGCGCGTGCAGCCGGTCCGGTGCCTGGTCCAGGTGCGCGTCGAAGTCGAGCCGGGCATCCGCCGGATCGACCTTCCCGCCGGGAAAGACGAAGGAGCCCCCATGCACGTCCGAAAGCGCGTGGCGCTCGATCATGAGAATCTCGGGCCCCGCTGCGCTGTCGCGGCAGATGAGCACGGTGGCGGCGGGCCGGATGGGCACCGGCGCTGCATCGGATGGTCCGGCTTGCATTCCTTACCCCTCGGCGCCTTCCACCAGGAAGCGCACGCGGCGCACGCCCTGCCACTCGTCGGCATCGAGCCGGAAGGCGATCACCACCTTCTGCGGCAGCGGCTCGGTGTGGCCGAACCAGATGCCGTCCACCGGCTTGCCCTGGTGCTTGAGCTTGAGCGCGAGGTGCTTCTCGCCCACCAGCCGTTGCGAGATCACCTCGACCTCTTCGCTGAAGGTCGGCGGCGCAAAGCCCTGGCCCCAGACCTCGCGGTGCAGCGTGTCGACCAGGTCCACGCGCAGGTACTCGGGTGCCAGGGGACCGTCGGTGTCGAGCCGCCGCGTCAAGGCGGCCGCATCGAGCCACTCCATCGCCACTTGCGCCAGCGCGCGTTCGAAGGTCTCGAAATGCGCCTCGGCCACGGTGCAGCCGGCCGCCATCGCGTGGCCGCCGAAGCGCAGCAGCACGCCCGGGTGCCGCTTGGCCACCAGGTCCAGCGCATCGCGCAGGTGGAAGCCCGGTATCGAGCGGCCCGAGCCCTTGAGTTCGTGCGACTTGCCGTCGGCGCCGCTGGCCGCGAAGACGAAGGTGGGCCGATGGAAGCGGTCCTTGATGCGCGACGCGACGATGCCGACCACGCCTTCATGGAAATCCGCGCCGAACACGCTGATCGCCGCGGGCGGCGCCAGGCTGTCGTCGAACAGCGTCTCGGCCAGCAGCAGCGCCTGGTCGCGCATGCCGCCCTCGATGTCGCGCCGCTCGCGGTTGATGCCGTCGAGCATGCGCGCCAGTTCGTCGGCGCGGCTTGCGTCCTCGGTCAGCAGGCATTCGATGCCCAGCGTCATGTCCGCCAGGCGGCCGGCGGCGTTGATGCGGGGCCCGAGCGCAAAGCCGAAGTCGAAGGTGGTGGCGGCTGCCGAACTGCGGCCCGCGACCTTGAAGAGCGCGGCGATGCCGGCCGGCATTGAGCCGGCGCGGATGCGGCGCAGGCCCTGCGCGACCAGTCGGCGGTTGTTGGCGTCGAGCTTCACCACGTCGGCGACGGTGCCGAGCGCGACCAGCGGCAGCAGGGCGTCGAGCTTGGGTTGAGTTGCCACATCGAACACGCCGCGCGTTCGCAGTTCGGAGCGCAGCGCGAGCAGCACATAGAACATCACGCCGACGCCCGCGATGCTCTTGCTTTCGAAGTCGCAGCCGGGCTGGTTGGGGTTCACGAGCACGTCGGCCGCGGGCAGTTCGGGCCCCGGCAGGTGATGGTCGGTCACCAGCACCGCGAGACCGCGGGCCTTGGCGGCGGCCACGCCGTCGACGCTGGCGATGCCGTTGTCCACCGTGATCAGCAGCTCCGCGCCGCTCGCGGCCACGCGCTCGGCGATCGGCGGCGTGAGGCCGTAGCCGTCGATCACGCGATCGGGCACCAGGTAGTCCACATGCTTCGCGCCGAGCAGGCGCAGGCCGCGCACCGCGACCGCGCAGGCGGTGGCGCCGTCGCAGTCGTAGTCGGCAACGATGCACAGGCGCTTGTCGTCGCGGATCGCATCGGCCAGCAGCACCGCGGCTTCGCGCGTGCCGCGCAGGGTGTCGGGCGCGAGGAGGCGCACGAGGCCGTCGTCGAGCTCGTCCTTGGCCAACACGCCGCGCGCGGCGTAGAGGCGCGCCAGCAAGGGGTGCACGCCGGCCTGTTCGAGCGCCCAGGCGCTGCGCGGCGGAATGAGCCGGGCGACGATCTGCATCACAGGGCGCCCAGCACGGCGGGCGCGCTCTCTCGGGAGAACAGGGACTTGGCCCAGCGCACCACGCCGCGCTGCTGCACGCCGAAGCGCTGCGCGCCGCGGTCGCCGCACAGCGTGAGCGCGACGTCGTCGCCCGCGGTGCAGGCGGCCAGCAGCTGCATGATCGGGCCGGCGTCGAGCGCGGCCCAGGCGGCGGTCCATGCCGCGGCATCGTCACGCAGGGCGGGGCCGCGCAGGGTGTCGTCGACGGTGGGCGCCGTGTCCGTGTGCAAGGAAGGAAGCCGGCCCGTGCCGCTGAGCCAGAAGGAATTGATCGGCGGCACGTTGCGCGCGGTGCGCTCGTCGTTCACGCGTTCGGTGTACAGCAGCATCTGCATTTCGTTCTGAAGCCGGCGCAGCGAGCGCGCGTCGGCGGAAAGCGGCGACCACTGCGAGATGGGGTAGCCGATCGCGCGGTCGATCGAGGCAGTGGCCAGGCCGTCGAACACCTGCCCCTGCACCAGCCATCGGCCGGGCGTGGCCGAGGCGTGCAGCGCGATGCCGTCCTCTTCGAAAAAGGGCCTCGCGGCAGCCATCAGTGCATCGGATTCGGTGGCGTCGATCTCGATCGCAGCCGGGTCGCCCAGCACCACGTCGTCGATGCCCACTTGCCAGTGGCACAGCGTGGCGATGCCCCAGCTGTCGTTCTCGCCGACCGGGCCGAGTCCGGCCTGCTTTGCCTCCAGCGCCGCCCATGGGATCTGCCCATCGGCCGACGAGATGCCGAGCGCCGCGGCAATCGCGCGTTCGTGGGGCGGCGACAGCGTGGTCTCGTCCTGCGTGTCGTCCTGCACCACCGCCATCCGCGAAAGCAGCGCTTCGAGCTTCGGCAGGCGCAGGTTCGCCAGTGCTTCGCGGCAGGCCGGCGAGCCGCGGCCGGCAAAGGGAATCAGCAGATGGCGTGCAGTAGACGGTGGTGGCATGGGCCTATTGTCCGGGATGCCACAATCCTCGCCCTATGCGACTCCCCTACGAACTGCAGCTAGGCTGGCGCTACACGCGCGCCGGCCGGGCGACACGGCGCAACGGCTTCATCTCTTTCATCTCCGGCGTCTCGATGTTCGGCATCGCGCTGGGCGTGGCGGCGCTGATCATCGTGCTCAGCGTGATGAACGGCTTCCAGAAGGAAGTGACCGACCGCATGCTCGGCGTGATCTCGCACATCGAGATCTTTTCGCGCGACGGCCAGGCGCTGGCCGACATCGACGCGATCGCGGCCGCGGCGCGCAAGAACCCGAACGTGATCGGCGTCGCGCCCTTCATCGCCGCGCAGGCGCTGATCGCGCGCGGCGAGGACATGAAGGGCACGCTGGTACGCGGCATCGAGCCTTCGCTGGAGCCGCAGGTGACCGACATCTCCACCACCGCGCAGCACGGCGCGCTGGCGAAGCTGGTGCCGGGCGAGTTCGGCATCGTGCTGGGCGTCGAGCTCGCGCGATCGCTTTTCGTGCGGGTGGGCGACCAGGTCACGCTGATCGCGCCCGGCGGCCAGGTCACGCCGGCCGGCGTGGTGCCGCGGCTGAAGCAGTTCACCGTGGTCGGCACCTTCGATTCGGGCCACTACGAATACGACTCGGCGCTGGCGATGATCCACGAGCAGGACGCCGCGCGCATCTTCCGGCTCGAAGGGCCGAGCGGCCTGCGCCTCAAGCTCAAGGACCTGCACCAGGCGCGCGAGGTGGCCGATCAACTGGCCGTCACGCTGCCGGGCGAATTCCTGATCCGCGACTGGACGCGCCAGAACAAGACCTGGTTCGCGGCCGTGCAGGTCGAAAAACGCATGATGTTCATCATCCTCACGCTGATCGTCGCGGTCGCGGCCTTCAACCTGGTCTCGACACTTGTGATGACGGTGACCGACAAGCGCGCCGACATCGCGATCCTGCGCACGCTGGGCTCGAGTCCGCAGAGCATCATGGGCATCTTCGTCGTGCAGGGGGCGATGGTGGGCGTGATCGGCACGCTCGGCGGGCTGCTGCTGGGCCTGGGCATCGCCTACAACATCGACGTCATCGTGCCGGCGCTGGAGCACCTCTTCAACGCCAGCTTCCTGCCCAAGGACATCTACCTCATCAGCAAGATGCCCAGCGATCCGCAGCGCGGCGACATCATGCCGATCGCGCTGATCTCGCTGGCGCTGTCTTTCGTCGCCACGCTGTACCCGAGCTGGCGTGCCAGCCGCGTCAATCCCGCAGAGGCGCTGCGCTATGAGTGAGGTGGTTCTCAAGGTCAGAGGGTTGACCAAGCGCTTCCACGAAGGCCGAATCGATCTGACCGTGCTGCACGGCGTCGACCTCGACGTGCATGCCGGCGAGACGCTCGCCATCGTCGGCGCCTCGGGCTCGGGCAAGAGCACGCTGCTGCACCTGATGGGCGGGCTCGACGCACCCACGGCCGGCAGCGTGGACCTTCACGGCAAGAACATCGCGCTCGCCGACGCGGCCGAGCAGGGCCGGCTGCGCAACGAGCACCTGGGCTTCGTCTACCAGTTCCACCACCTGCTGCCGGAGTTCAGCGCACTCGACAACGTGGCGATGCCGCTGAAGATCCGGCGCACCGAGCCGCAGGCGGCCACACGCGCCGCGACGCTGATGCTGGCTGCGGTGGGCCTGGCCGAACGCATCCATCATCGGCCGGCCGAACTCTCGGGCGGCGAGCGCCAGCGCGTCGCGATCGCGCGTGCGCTGGTCACGCAGCCGGCTTGCGTGCTGGCCGACGAGCCCACCGGCAACCTCGACCGCGGCACGGCCGACAGCGTGTTCGCGCTGATGCTGCAGCTCGCGCGCGAGCGGCGCACGGCCTTCGTGATGGTCACGCACGACGAGGGGCTCGCCAAGCGCTGCGACCGGGTGCTGCGGCTCACTGCGGGCCGGCTCGCGGACTGAGTCGGGGCAGGGGCGTCGCGGGTTCCTTGGCGCGTCAGGTCGAACGCTCTTGTGGCGGCCTCGCCAATGCGTTACGGTCCGGTCCGCCAGACCCACTGAACCTTCCCCGGAGACTCCTCGATGACACGCGTTTTCAACTTCAGCGCCGGTCCTGCGGTGCTGCCCGAGTCCGTGCTGCGCCAGGCAGCCGAAGAGATGCTCGACTGGCGCGGCAGCGGCATGTCGGTGATGGAGATGAGCCACCGCGGCAAGGAATTCATCTCCATCCATGCCGAGGCCGAAAGCCTGCTGCGCGAACTGCTGGAGGTGCCCGCGAACTACAAGGTGCTGTTCCTGCAGGGCGGCGCCATCGCCGAAAACGCCATCGTGCCCATGAACATGCTGCGCGGCCGCAGCGGCGCCGACTACATCGACACCGGCGAGTGGTCCAAGAAGTCGATCAAGGAAGCGAAGAAGTACTGCAAGGTCAACGTCGCGGCCAGCGCCGAGGCGGGCGGCTACACCAGCGTGCCCAGGCAGGAGACCTGGAAGCTCGATCCCGCGGCCGGCTATGTGCACATCTGCTCGAACGAAACCATCGGCGGCGTCGAGTATCACTGGACGCCCGACACGGGCGAAGTGCCGCTGGTCGCCGACATGTCGAGCAACTTCATGTCGCGCCCGATCGACGTGAACCGCTACGGCCTGATCTACGGCGGCGCCCAGAAGAACGTCGGCCCGGCCGGCGCGACCATCGTGATCGTGCGCGACGACCTGATCGGCCAGGCGCTGCCGATCACGCCCTCGGCCTTCGACTACAAGACCCAGGCCGAGAACGACTCGATGTTCAACACGCCGCCCACCTACGCGATCTACATCGCCGGCCTGGTGTTCAACTGGATCAAGGCGCAGGGCGGGCTCACGGCGATGGAGGCACACAACCGCAAGAAGGCAGCGCTGCTGTACGACCACCTCGAGACCACCTCGTTCTTCTACAACCCGGTGGCGCGCGAGGACCGGTCGCTGATGAACGTGCCGTTCAAGCTGCGCGACGAATCCCTCGACGATGCCTTCCTGAAGGGCGCGCAGGCGCGCGGCATGGTGCAGCTCAAGGGCCACCGCTCGGTGGGCGGCATGCGAGCGTCGATCTACAACGCCATGCCGATCGAAGGCGTGGCGGCGCTGGTGGCGTACATGAAGGAGTTCGAGGCCAGCCATGGCTGAGCGACTGAAGATCCTGGTGCTCAACCAGATCTCGGCCAAGGGCCTGGCACGCCTGCCGTCCGACCGCTACACGACAGGCCACGACCTGACTGCACCCGACGCGGTGCTGGTTCGCTCGGCCGACATGCATGCGCTGGACATTCCGGCCAGCGTGCGCGCCATCGCGCGCGCCGGCGCCGGCACCAACAACATCCCGGTCGAAGCGATGAGCGCGCGCGGCGTGCCGGTGTTCAATGCGCCGGGCGCCAACGCCAATGCCGTCAAGGAACTGGTGCTGGCCGGCATGCTGATGGCCGCACGCCGCCTCTCCGGCGCCCTGCGCTTCGTCGACGAACTGGACACCGGCCGCGCCGACCTGGAGAAGGCCGTCGAACACGGCAAGAGCGCCTTTGCCGGTTTCGAGCTCGCCGGCCACACGCTGGGCATCGTGGGCCTGGGCAAGATCGGCTGCCTGGTGGCCGACGCGGCCATCAAGCTGGGCATGAACGTGCTCGGCTACGACCCCGACATCACGGTCGACGCCGCCTGGAGCCTGCCGTCGCAGGTGAAGAAGGCCGGCAGCGTCGCCGAGGTGCTGCGCAACGCGCACTTCGTGACCCTGCACGTGCCGCTGGTGAAAGCCACCCGTCATCTGGTCAATGCCGACAACATCGGCCTGATGCAGGCCGGCGCGGTGCTGCTGAACTTCTCGCGCGACGGCGTGGTCAGCGACGAGGCGGTGCTGGCGTCGCTGGCGGCCGGGCACCTGGGGCACTACGTGTGCGACTTCCCCGGCGCCGCGCTGCACCGCCACGCGCGCGTCGTGTGCCTGCCGCACCTGGGCGCGTGCACGCGCGAAGCCGAGGAGAACTGCGCCGTCATGGTCGCCGACCAGCTGTGCGACTACCTCGAGAACGGCAACGTCGCCAATGCGGTGAACTTTCCGAACGTGAGCATGGCGCGCGAGTCGGCCTATCGCGTGGCCATTGCGAACGCCAACGTGCCCAACATGCTCGGGCAGATTTCCACCGCGATGGCGAGCGCCGGCCTCAACATCCACAACATGGTCAACAAATCGCGCGGCGACATGGCCTACACGCTGGTCGATGTGGACAGCCGGGTGAGCGATGCAGTGCTGGCAGACATCGGCTCCATCGCCGGCGTGCTGTCGGCGCGTTACCTGCCGCACGGATCGAGCCCCTAGATCGAGAACGCTGCGCACAGGCGTGCGGCGCCGGCTGCTGCAGCATCGCGAGAAGGGCTCGCGTGTCCCGCCTCTGGAGCGACTCGCGATACAGGCGAAACGCGGCTTCGTCTTCGGCCTGCTGGTCGGCTGCCGCATCGCCGCGCAGGCGCATCAGCGCCCGATGCAATTGCTGGCGGCAGGCCGCCTCGGTCTTGCCGTTGGCCGCCGCGATCTCGGCGTACGTGGCTTCGAAGACTTCGCGCAACAGCACCGCGGCCCCGTCGGCGCGGTCGAGGCGCGTCGCGAGCAGGTGCAGGGCGCGTTCGGTTTCTTCGGCGAGCGCCGCGTCGGCTTCGGCGGAAGGCACTTCGGGCGCCAGCGCTTGCGCCTCGACCTCGTGCAGCCACTTCTGCATCCAGCCGCGGCGCCGCAGCCTGTCGATGGCCAGGTTGTGCATCACGGTCGTGAGCCAGGCCTCGGCCACCTCCAATGCAGGCGGGCCGCCGGCTTCGAGCGCGCGCAGGTAGCTGTCCTGCACCACGTCCTCGGCTTCCGCGGTGCCGCCGAGCAGGCGGGCGGCGGCGCGGATCAGGCGGGCTCGGTGCGTGTCGAGTTGCGAAAGGTAGCGTTCGTCGAGCATCGGCACAGCTTGCCACAGCCGCGGCCGTCACGAAACCCGTGTCTTGTTCGTCAAGACAGCTCAACCCCAAGGAGCTTCATGGAAACCCCGGATCCCACCACGCCCTCCGCCTCGCCCGAGCAGCGCAGCTCGTACCTGGAAGAGAAGGCCTTCAAATCGCGCACGCTGCTGATCTTCGGCACCATCACCGACGCTTCGGCCGCCGACGTGACGCGCCGGCTCATCGCGCTGGATGCCGACAGCCAGGCGCCGATCGACATCCTGGTCAGCTCGCCGGGCGGGCACCTGGAATCGGGCGACACGATCCACGACATCGTTCGCTTCATCGCCGCGCCGGTGAACATGATCGGCACCGGCTGGGTCGGCAGCGCCGCCACGCACCTCTACCTGGCGGTGCCGCGCGAGCGGCGTTTCTGCCTGCCCAACACGCGCTTCCTGATCCACCAGCCGAGCGGCGGCGCCGGCGGGCCGGCCAGCGACATCGCCATCCATGCGCGCGAGATCATCCGCGCGCGCCAGCGCATCGCCGAGGAGATCGCGCGCGAGACCGGCAAGTCGCTGGACGAGGTGCAGGCCGACATCGAACGCGACCGCTGGCTCTCGGCCCAGGAGGCGATCGACTACGGCCTGGTGTCGCGCATCATCCAGCGCAAGGCCGAGCTGAGAAGCTAGCCTCAGATGGCGATGAAGAGCGCCGGGTCCACCATCGCCCGGTTGAGCATCACCGACCAATGCAGGTGCGGCCCCGTCACGCGACCGGTGGCGCCGACGGCGCCGAAGCGCTCGCCGGTCTTCAGCAGGTCTCCGGGCTTCACGTCGATGGCGCTCAGATGACAGTACATCGTGAGCAGGCCGCCGCCATGGTCCAGCCACACGGTATTGCCGTTGAAGAAATAGTCGCCGGTGTCGATCACGCGGCCCGCCAGCGGTGCCTTGACCGGCACGCCGGTGCCGGCCGCGATGTCCATGCCGCTGTGCGGATTGCGTGCCTGGCCGTTGAACACGCGCCGCAGGCCGAAGGAACTGGAGCGCGGGCCCGGCACCGGCACCTGCATGCGCAGTTCGCCGGGCGGCAGGGGCTGGCTGAAGGTGGCCATCACTTTTTGCTGGTGCGCGCGCTCGCGCTCGTAGCGCGCCATGTCTTCGGCCGAAAGGTCGACCGTGCGGGGCGCGACCTTCAGGCGCTGCTCGCGGTAGGCCTTGGGCGCGATGGTGTAGCGCAGTTCGCGCGCCGTGGCGCCTTGCCCGGCGACGATGCGGATGCCGGCCTCGCCCGGCGCCGCGGCGAGCGGAATGCCCACCAGGGCCGTCCATTCGATGGCGTCGCCCAGCACCAGCAGCGGGATGTCGTCGTCGCCGGTGAGTGCGACGGGCCGCGAAGCAGCCGGCCCCAGCGACAGGCGCGCGATGCCGCCGGGCACCTGCGAAGCGCGCGGCCAGCTTTCTGCAGGCCTGGCGTCGGGCCTGACCTTGGCCGCCCGCGCCGCGGGCAATGCCGCGAGCCCGAGGGCCCACAGCAAGGTGTCGCGTCGGCTCGGGCGCATCGGCCTCAGGCCTTCGGCTTGTATGCGACGACGTCGATCTCGACCTTGGCGTCGACCATCAGGCGCGCCTCCGTGGTCGAGCGCGCGGGGCGGCCGGCCGCACCGAAGTAGCCCATGTAGACGCGGTTGAAGGCACCGAAATCGCGCGCGTCCTGCAGCCACACGGTGGTCTTGCAGACGTCGTCGAGCGTCGCGCCGGCCAGCGCCAGCACCGACTTGAGGTTCTCCATCACCTGGCGCGTCTGCGCCTCGATGCCGCCGACCACGATCTCGCCCTGCGCATCGGCAGGCACCTGGCCCGACACGTAGATGAAGTCGCCCGCGCGCACGGCCGGGGAGAAGGGGCGGACCTGGTTGTCCGAGGCTTTGGGGGATGCACCGAGGTATTCGAGCGGCATGAGAAGGCTCCTGGTTGAAGTGGTTTGAAATTCTATTTCAGTAAAAATCCAGAAACATAGGGTATTTACCCATGCTTTGGCCTGTTTGTTGCTTCAAAGTCCGGCCCGAAGAGAAATTTTCTTTCAATTCACCGATCCCACGAAGGAGTTCCACATGCAGACCCCCGCCCTTTCCAAGCGCAGCCTGCTCGGCGTGCTGCTGCTCAGCCTGCTGGGGGCCATGGCGCCGGCCCAGGCCCAGGCGCCGCGCAACTTCGCGACCCTTGCGATGGTCGCCGAGCCGCAGACGCTGGACCCGATGGCTTCGACCGCCGACCTCGTCGGCACGATCATGCAGCACGTCTACGAGACGCTCTACACCTTCGATGCCAGATGGAACGTGGTGCCGATGCTGGCCGAGTCGATGCCCAAGATCTCGGCCGACGGCAAGAGCTACAGCATCACCCTGCGCAAGGGCGTGATGCTGCACAGCGGCCGCGAGCTCAATGCCGACGATGTGGTCGCGAGCCTGCAGCGCTGGATCGAGCAGTCGCCGCGCGGCAAGGCGGTCGGCAAGGAACTCGAGAGCCTCAAGGCCAAGGGCCCGCTCGGCGTCGAGCTGGTGCTGAAGGCGCCGTATGCGCCGCTGCTCGCGCAACTGGCGCTGCCCAGCGGCATGGCCGCGATCATGGCCAAGGATTCGATCGCGCAGCCGCTGAAGGACTTCGTCGGCACCGGCCCCTACAAGTTCAAGGAGCGCCGGCCCGACCAGTACGTGCTGCTCACGCGCTTCGACAAGTACGCAAGCCGCAAGGAGCCCGCGAGCGGCTACGGCGGCAAGCGCGAGGCGGCCATCGAAGAACTGCGCTTCGTGCCGGTCCCCAACGCCAACACGCGCGTCGAAGGCGCGCTGGCCGGCCAGTACGACTTCGCCGACCTGCTGCCCACCGAGGCCTTGTCGCGGCTGGAGAAGGCGACCGGCAAGACCACGCCGATCATGACGCCGGCCTTCGGCTTCCCCTACCTCGTCTTCAACACCAAGGAAGGCGTGGCCGCCAGCCAGCCGGTGCGCCAGGCGATCCAGGTCGCGCTGGGCGAGGGCGAGATGCTCGCGGCCGGCTTCGGCGACACGCGCTTCTTCGTCGCCGAGGGCAACCACTTCCCGAAGGGCTCGCCTTTCTACGCCACGGGCGGCACCGATCTCTACAACCAGCGCAATGCGCCGAAAGCCAAGGAAGCCGCGGCCAAGGCCGGCTACAAGGGCGAGCCGATCCGCGTGCTGACCAGCCGCCAGTACGACTTCCACTACAACATGGCGCTCCTGATGGCCGAGCAGCTCAAGCGCGCCGGCTTCAAGGTCGATCTCAACGTGGTCGACTGGGCGACGCTGGTGCAGCGGCGCAACGACTCGAAGCTGTGGGACATCTACGTCACCCATTCGGGCCAGTTCCCCGAGCCGATGCTCTCGCCGCCGCAGCTGGGCGACGGTGCGCCGGGCTGGTGGGAAACGCCCGCCAAGAAGGCGGCGCTGTCGGCCTTCAACGTCGAAAGCGACCCGGCCAAGCGCGGCGCGCTGTGGGGCAAGGTGCAGCAGGTGGTCTATGACGAAGTGCCTTACGTCAATGTCGGCAAGTTCAACGGGTTGTCGGCGAAGAGCCCGGCGCTGGACAACTACCAGCCCGCGACCTGGCCCTTCTTCTGGAACGCCCGGATCAAGTAGCTGCCAACGCCCAGGCCCCCACACCCATTCCGACCCCCGTTCGGGCTGAGCTTGTCGAAGCCCTCGTCGCATCAGCCCACCCTTCGACAAGCTCAGGGCGAACGGGCGTGGGGCAGGGCGAACGGAGGGGCCGCGACTGTCAGCTCGCCCACTGGAGAACTCATGTTCCGCTACCTCTCATCCCGCCTGGCCGGCATGCTGGTCGTGCTCGCCATCGTCGCGGTGCTGGTCTTCGTGCTCACGCGCGCCGCTTCGGGTGACCCGGTCTCGGTGCTGCTCGGCGACCAGGCCACGGCCGTCGACATCGCGCGCGTGCAAAAGGAATACGGCCTGGACAAGCCGCTGCCGGTGCAGTTCGGCTACTGGCTGCGCGAGGTGCTGCAGGGCAACCTCGGCCAGTCGATCTTCCTGCAGCGCCCGGTGACGCAGGCGCTGTGGGAGCGCGCCGAGCCGACCACGCTGCTGGCGCTGATGGCGGTCGCGATCGCGGCGCTGATCGGACTGCCCTGCGGCATCGTCTCGGCGGTGTTTCGCGGGCGCGTGGTCGACCAGCTCTTCACCGGCATCGCGATGCTGGGCGCGAGCATCCCGAGCTTCTGGCTCGGCATCGTGCTGATCCAGCTCTTCGCGGTGTCGCTCGGCTGGTTCCCGGTCTCGGGCTACGGCGCGCCCGGGGCGGCGCTGGCCGAGCGCCTGCATGCCCTGATCCTGCCGGCCACGGTGCTCGGGCTGCTGAACTCGGCGCTCATCATCCGCTTCACCCGCGCCTCGATGCTCGATGTGCTGGGCGAGGACTACGTGCGCACCGCGCGCTCCAAGGGCCTGTCGGAAAGTACGGTGGTGCTCAAGCATGCACTGCGCAATGCGCTGGTGCCGATCGTCACCGTGCTGGGTCTCACGATCGCGCTGATGATCGGTGGCGCGGTCGTCACCGAAACCGTGTTCGGCCTGCCCGGCGTCGGCAACCTGGTTGTGAACGCGGTGCTGCGGCGCGACTACCCGGTGATCCAGGGAGCCTTGCTCGTGATCGCGGCGATCTACGTGCTCATCAATTTCTCGATCGACCTGCTCTACGCCGTGGTCGACCCCCGCGTGAAGATCTGAGGACCGCATCATGCAAATGCCAAGAATGCTCCGCCAGCTGATGCACCGCCGCATCGTCATGGCCTCGGCCCTGGTGCTGCTGGTGATCGCGGTGCTCGCGCTCGGCGCGCCGTGGTTCGCCTCCGCCGACCCCAACGACACGGCCGTGCTCGACCGGCTCAAGCCGCCCAGCGCCGAACACCTGATGGGCACCGACGAGCTGGGGCGCGACATGTATTCGCGCATCGTCCACGGCGCGCGCTACTCGCTCGCCATCGCGGCGCTGACGGCGCTGGGCTCGGTGATCGCGGGCACCATCCTCGGGCTGGTGGCCGGCTTCTTCCGCCGGCTCGACGGGCCGATCATGCGCGTGGTCGACGCGATGATGTCCTTCCCCGACATCCTGCTCGCGATCGCACTGGTCGCCATCCTCGGCGCGTCGCTGGGCAACGTGGTGCTGGCGCTGGTGCTGGTCTACACGCCGCGCGTGGCGCGTGTGGTGCGCGCCTCCACGCTGGTGGTGCGCGAGCTGCTCTTCGTCGAGGCGGTGCGTGCGCTGGGCGTGCGCACCTCGCGCATCCTGTGGCGCCACATCCTGCCGAACCTGATGTCGCCGATCCTGGTGCAGGTGTCCTTCATCTTCGCCTACGCGATCCTCGCGGAGGCGGGGCTGTCCTTCCTCGGCGTCGGCGTGCCGCCCGAGATTCCGACCTGGGGCACCATGGTCGCGGGCAGCCAGCAGTATGCGGACCGGGCCTTCTGGGTCGTGCTGTTTCCGGGCCTGGCGATCATCTTCACGGCGCTCTCGCTGCAGTTGCTGGGCGACGGCGTGCGCGACCTGCTCGACCCCAAGCTGAAGAAGGCAGTGTGATGAAGCTCTCCCCCAGTCTTCGCGCACTTCGTGTCGCTACGCCAACCCCCTCACCGGGGGCAACACCAGCGGCCCGGCAAAGCCGGTTCCGCGGTGTTCCTGGAATGGAACAGCCATGAATACACCCGCACCGCGTCTCAGTGTGCGAAACCTCGGCACCTCGTTCCCGACCGAAGGCGGCCTCGTGCGCTCGGTGGCCGAGGTGAGCTTCTCGATCCAGCCCGGCAAGACCACCGCGCTGGTCGGCGAGTCGGGCTCGGGCAAGTCGGTCACCAGCCTGACGCTGATGCGCCTGCTGCCCAAGACCGCCAACGCGCAGGTGACGGGCGAGACCGCCTTCGCCACGCGCGATGGCCGCTCGGTCGACCTGCTGACGCTGCCCGACCGCGACATGCGCCGCCTTCGCGGCAACGAGCTCGCGATGATCTTCCAGGAGCCGATGACCAGCCTCAACCCGGTCTTCACCATCGGCGAGCAGATCGCCGAGAGCGTACGCTTGCACAAGCGGCTGGACCGCAAGGCCGCGCTCGCGCATGCGCTGCGCATGCTGGAGCTGGTCGAAATCCCCGCCGCAGCGAAGCGCCTGCACGAGTACCCGCACCAGCTGTCGGGCGGCATGCGCCAGCGCGTGATGATCGCGCTGGCGATGGCCTGCGACCCGACGCTGCTGATCGCCGACGAGCCCACCACCGCGCTCGACGTCACGATCCAGGCGCAGATCCTCGAACTGATGCGCCGGCTGCAGGCCGAGACCGGCATGAGCATCCTCTTCATCACCCACAACCTCGGCGTGGTCGCGCACCACGCCGACGACGTGGTCGTGATGTACGCGGGCCGGGTGGTCGAGAGCGCGCCGGTGCGGCCGCTGTTCGCCACGCCCGAGCATCCGTACACGCAGGGCCTGCTGGCCTGCCTGCCGGGCAAGGCGCACCTGCGCGGGGGGCCGAAGCCCAAGCGGCTGTTCGCGATCCGCGGCCAGGTGTCGAGCCCGCTCGCGCCGCCGCCCGGCTGCGCCTTCGAGCCGCGCTGCGACCACGCGGTGGAGGCCTGCAGGCAGGCCATCCCGCCGCTGATCGAAACCCACCTGGACCGCCAGGCGCGCTGTATCCGCGTGCCGGCGATCGACACCCTGGCAAAGGCCGCATGAACGCTTCGATCGCTCCCCTCATCGAGGTCCGTGGCCTCAAGAAATACTTCGGCAGCGGCGAGCGCCCGGTGCGCGCGGTGGACGACGTGTCCTTCGCGATCCGCGCCGGCGAAACGCTGGGCCTGGTCGGCGAATCGGGCTCCGGCAAGAGCACCATCGGCCGCACGCTGCTGCGCCTGGTCGAGCGCACCGAGGGCGAGGTGCTCTACCGCGGCGAGGACATCGGCAAGCTTGCCGCTGGCCCGCTGCGCAAGCTTCGCAGCAAGCTGCAGATCATCTTCCAGGACCCGTACGCGAGCCTGAACCCGAAGATGCGCATCAGCGCCATCCTCGGCGAGGCGCTGTCCACGCACGGCCTGCACAAGGGCGCGGCGGCACGCGACAAGCGCATCGCCGAACTGCTCGAAACCGTGGGCCTGCGGCCCGAGCACGCGAGCCGCTTCCCGCACGAGTTCTCGGGCGGCCAGCGGCAGCGCATCGGCGTGGCGCGCGCGCTCGCGGTGGAGCCCGAATTCATCGTGGCCGACGAACCGCTGTCGGCGCTCGACGTGTCGATCCAGTCGCAGGTGATCAACCTGCTGGCCGACCTGCGCGAACGCCTGTCGCTGACGATGCTATTCATCTCGCACGACCTGGACGTGGTCGAATACCTGTGCGACCGCGTGGTCGTGCTCTACCTCGGCAAGGTGATGGAAGTGGCGACCACCAGCGAACTCTTCGAGCGACCGCTGCACCCGTACACGCGGGCGCTGCTGGCCGCCAGCCCCAAGCCCGACCCGCTGCTGCCGAACGAGCACGTCGCGCTCAAGGGCGACATCCCGAGCCCGATGTCGCCGCCCTCCGGTTGCGTGTTCCGCACGCGCTGCCCGCATGCCATCGAGGCCTGCGCGCAGACCGTGCCGCCGCTGGAAGAACTCGCACCGGGCCACTTTTCCGCCTGCATCCGCAAAGAGTTGATTTCCCAATGACCACCGAACACGACTTCACCGACCCGCTCCTGAACAGCGGCTTCAAGGGCTACCCGCGCACGCAGCCGCCGCTGCGACGCAGCGAGATCGGCACGGCCGGCTGGAACGTGCTGGCCGGCGACCTGCCGCTGCCACTGGCCGTGCTCAAGCGCGAGGCGCTCGAACACAACCTGGCCTGGATGCAGGCGCGCGTGCGCCAGTGGGGCATCGACCTCGCACCGCACGGCAAGACCACGATGTCGCCGCAGCTCTTCAAGCGCCAGCTCGACGCCGGCGCCTGGGGCCTGACCTTCGCGACCGTGACGCAGCTCGCTGTCGGCGTGGCTGCCGGCGCGCGGCGCACGCTGATCGCCAACCAGGTGGTGAGCGACGAAGACCTGGCCGGCATCCAGCTGCTCTTGCGCGGGCATCTGGACCTGCGCATCGTGTTCCTGGTCGATTCGCTGGCGCAGCTCGCGCTGATCGAAGCCTGGGCGCGGCGTCACCCTGACAGCGTGCCTTTCGAGGCGATGATCGAGATCGGCGTAGCCGGCGCGCGCACAGGCTGCCGCACGCACGAGGAGGCGATCACGCTCGCGGCGCGACTGCGCGAGAGCGACGCCGTCAAGCTGGTCGGCATCGAATGCTACGAAGGGCAGGGCGCCACCGGTGACAGCGCGGCCGACGCGGTCTACACCAATGCCTTGATGGACCGCGTCGAAGCCGTGGCGCGTCATTGCGAAGCGAACCAATTGTTCGAGACGGACGAAGTGCTGGTTTCGGCGGGCGGCTCGGCCCTCTACGACCTGGTCGCGCTGCGGCTGAGGCCGGCGCTCGGCGGCGCGGTGCGCGGCCTGCTGCGCTCGGGCTGCTACGTCACCCACGACCACGGCACCTACCAGCGCCTGCAGGTGTCCATCGACCAGCGCATGGGCTGCGAATGCGGGGAAAGCCTGCGGCCGGCGATGGAGGTGTGGGCCACGGTGCAGTCGTGTCCCGAGCCTGGCCTGGCGATCGTTGCCATGGGCAAGCGCGATGTCTCCTTCGATTTGTCGATGCCGGTGCCGATCGCTCGCGCGGCGCGGGGCGTGCTGGCGTCGTCGGCGGTGCCGGCGAGCTGGGAGATCAGCGCGCTGAACGACCAGCACGGCTACCTGCGCTGGGACAAGGCCGATGAGAAGCTCGCCCCGGTGGTCGGCGAGCGCATCGGCTTCGGCATCTCGCACCCCTGCACGACCTTCGACAAGTGGCACTGGATGCCGGTGGTCGAAGAGGACTACCGCGTGAGCGACGCGGTGGCGATGCACTTCTGATTCCACCCATGGCCCAATCCCTGCTCCAGAAGATGGCCGAGGTGCGCAACAGCGCGCCGTCCACGCGGCGCGCCATCCTCGACCTGATCCTCGAAGACCCCGACCGCGTGCTCGAGGAGAGCTTCGAGTCGCTGGCCGAGCGCTCGCGCAGCTCGGTGCCCACCATCATGCGCACCTGCCGCGACCTCGGCTTTGCCGGCCTGCGCGAATTCAAGCTTGCGCTCGCGCAGGAGCTCGCGCTCGGCGGCTCGCCGCTGCACCGGCGCGTGAACATCGAGGACGCGGCCGACGAGGTGGTCGGCAAGATCGCGCGCAGCGCCGCGGCCTCGGTCTCGGGCGTGCGCAGCCAGCTCGACATGGAGGTGCTCGACGGCGCCGTGGCCGTCATCGCGGCGGCGCCGCACGTGGACCTGTTCGGCGCCGGCGCCACGTCGTGGTTCATGGCCAACGACCTGCAGGCGCGGCTGTTCCGCCTCGGCCTCTCGGCCAATGCCTGGGCCGACTACCACCTGCAGCAGGTGGCGGGCGCGGCGCAGCGCCCCGGCGGCGTGGTGATCGCGATCTCGCACGTGGGCGGCATGCCCTCGCTGCTCGACGCGGTCGACATCGCGCGCGCGCAGGGCGCCAAGGTGGTCGCGCTCACGCGGCCCGGCACGGCGCTCGCGGCCAAGGCGGATTTCCTGCTTGGCTTGTCGGTGCCCGACGACGCGGTGATGCACGTGGGCATCGATGCCTACCTCACGCACCTGACGGCCATCGAGATCCTCACCGTGCTGGTCGCGCAGCGCCGCGGCGAACCGGCAGTTCAGCGGCTGCAGCGCGCGCGCGAAGCCTTTCAGCGGCACGGCATCGATGCGACGACGCATCCGCTGCAGAGCTGGGACGGCGGAGGAATCAAGCATGGCTGATATGGCAAGCGCAATCCTGCTCGAAGGCGGCCTGGTCGTCGACGGCTCCGGGGGCCCTAGCTGGCCCGGCGATGTGCTCCTGGTGGGCGACCGCATCGTTGCGCTCGGCGAAGGTCTGCGCCAACGTTTGCCGGAAGGCGTTGCAGAGTCCGAGCTCGAAGCCATCGACTGCCGCGGCAAGGTGATCGCCCCTGGCTTCATCGACGTCCACACGCACGACGACGCGATCGTGCTGCGCGATCCGCTGTGCCTGCCCAAGATCTCCCAGGGCATCACGACCGTGGTCACCGGCAACTGCGGCATCTCGCTCGCGCCCTACCGCACGCCGCAGGCGCAGCCGCCGCTCACGCTGCTGGGCATCGATTCCTTCCGCCACGCCACGATGGCCGAGTACCGCGCCGCGGTCGAGGCGGCGCAGCCGGCCCTCAACGTCGCGGCGCTGATCGGCCACACCACGCTGCGCTTCGCGACCATGGATGCGCTCGACCGCGCCGCCACCGAGGACGAGCGCGCGCGCATGGGCGAGCTGCTCGAGGCCTGCATGCTGGACGGCGCGCACGGCCTGTCGTCGGGCCTGTTCTACGAGCAGGCCTTCGCAGCGCCGGCCGAGGAAGTGACGGCGCTGGCGCGCATCGTCGCGCGCCACGGCGGCGTCTATGCCACGCACCTGCGCAGCGAGATGGCCACCATCATCGAGGCCATGCACGAAGCGGGCGACACGGCCTTCAGCGCCGGCGCGCCGCTCGTGATCTCGCACCACAAGTGCGCCGGCCCCGCCAATTGGGGCCGCACGCTCGAAACCCTGCCGCTGGTCGACGCGCTCGCGCAGCGGCAGGACATCGCGCTCGACGTCTACCCCTACATCGCCGGCTCCACCGTGCTGCGCGAAGACCTGGTCGACGGCGTGATCGACATCCTGCTCACCTGGTCCGATCCGCATCCCGAAGTCACGGGCCGCATGCTCGTCGATGTCGCGCGCGAATGGGGTGTCGACCAGAAGGAAGCCTGCCGCCGCCTGCAGCCCGGCGGCGCCTGCTATTTCCAGATGAAGGAAGAGGACGTGGAGCGCGTCATCGCCCATCCGCGCACCATGATCGGCAGCGACGGACTGCCGCACGACCGCCATCCGCATCCGCGGCTGTGGGGCGCCTTCCCGCGCGTCTTCGCGCGCTACTGGCGCGAGCGCAAGCTGTTCACGCTCGAGCAGGCGGTGCACAAGATGACCGGCATGACCGCGCGCAACCTGCGCATCGGCGACCGCGGCCTGCTGCGCGTGGGCGCGATGGCCGACGTGGTGGTGTTCGATCCGAAGACCATCGCCGACACGGCCACCTACGACAAGCCGCAAAGCGCCAGCGTGGGAATCGAACAAGTGTTCGTGAACGGGACCTGCGCCTTTCGCGGTGGCGAAGCGCCGCCGCAGGTGCGTGCGCGGGCGGGGCGGATGTTGACGCGGGCCGCCTGACGATTCGAGCGCAAGAAACGGAGCGCCCGATGCAGCGCGCGTGGCTATGGTTCGGTCCAGAGGTGTTCGCCTCTGTTCGACAACCACAGCCCACAAGGAATTCATCATGTCCAATGCACAAGACAACAAGGCGATCGTCGGTCGCTGGTTCACCGACTTCTGGGGAAAGACCTGCAATCTCGGTATCGTCGACGAACTCGCCGCGCCCGACATGCTGCTGCAGTATTCGCTCCATGAACCGCGACGCGGCCGCGAAGACATCAAGGCCTTCATGTCCGATTTTCGCGAGGCGTTTCCGGACCTCGCGTTCGAAGGTGCCGCCGATCTCATCGCCGAAGGCGACTACGTGGTCGGTCGATGGAAGGGTGGCGGCACGCACACGGGTGCGGCTTTCAGCGACTTCCTCGCCGGCTCGTTGCCGGCCGCGACCGGCAGGAAGATGCGCTTCACCGGAACGACGGTGCTTCGCCTCGAGAACGGCCGGATCGTGGAAGAGATCGGGCTGGACGACGGCGTGACCGCGCTCCAGCAACTCGGGCTCATGCGCGCGGCTTGACCTCGTCGATGTTCTGGCCGATGCGCCACAGGACGCTGGAGGGATCGTCGATCGTGAAATCGCGAATCCCCCACGGCCTGTCTTCGGGCGGCGTCACGCGAACGCCGTAGCGCTTCCCCATCTCTTGTGCCTGCACAAGCTGCCACCACGATTCGACGTCGGCCACCAGCATGTGCATCATGAAGTTGTCGGCATGCTCACGCTGATAGAACTTGGTCAGAAGGAAGCTCGAGTTCCCGGCATGCAGGTAGGCCATGTCGTCCGAAGACCACGCGACGGTGAAGCCGAGATCGGCGTAGAAGCGCTTCGAGAGATCGAAATCCTTCGATGGAACGAAGGCCTTGATCTCGACGGTTTCCATGTTTGCCATGAGGTCCTCTTGCGGTCGATTTGCCCGGCCGAATGCAGCCAGGGCAGAGGATGCCACGCGATCGATCACTCATGTCCCGTCAGCATCAGCGCCGCCCGATATGCCGCACGGCCGCCGGCCTTGGCCTCGTCGACCAGCGCCCTCAGCCGCTGCGCGCGCTCCTTCGGCGCCAGCAGGTGGAGCGGCTCGGCCATCAGCTGCCGCGCCGCGCCGAGCAGGACCTGCGCCGAGGTGACGCAGACGCGGACGGCTGCGCGCTCGCCGGCCGCGGCGTTCTCGTCTTCGCGGCTGTTGAGAACGGACTCGATCAAGGCGAGCGCATTGTCGAGGCAGGCCTGTGCGAGTTCATGCTGGGTCACTCCTTCCTGAATCGTCGGGGGAGCCTTGGGCCGGTCGAGTGCGGCATCGCGCGGAATGTCGAACATGGTGAGAAGACCGGGTTGCTTTCTTTGGAGTCGGATCAGCGCGCCGCCAGCGATGCCTGCGCAGCTGCGGCGCGCGGCGCCCCGGCTTCATGCCGATGCAGCCAGCCGCGCAAGGCCCGCAGCAGCGCACCCGGCTGGTCGGCATGCACCCAATGGCCGGCGTCGTCGATGTGTTCCAGGTGCGCACGGGGAAACAGGCGCGCGATGCCGGCATGCGACTCGGCCTGCACATAGGCCGAATCGGCCCCGGCCAGGAACAGCGCCGGTCCTTCGTAGCGGCGGTGCCGCAGCCGCTGCGGAAATCCGCACAGGTCCTGCATGCACATGGCCACCGCCAGCAGGTTGAGCCGCCAGTCGAAACGCTCGTCGTGGCGCCGCAGGTTCTGCATCAGGAAGTCGAGCACCGGCGTGTCGCCTTCCTGGCTCAGCGCCAGCGCCTGCCGGGCCTCGTTGCGGCCGGTCGCGGCGGCTGCGTCCAGGCCGCGCATGGCCATCATGTAGGGCGAGAACTGGTCGCTGTAGCGCTCGGGCGCGATGTCGATCACCGCAACGCCGGAGATGGCCTGCGGATGTTCGAGGGCCAGGGTCATGGCGGTCTTGCCGCCCATGCTGTGGCCGATCAGGAGCGGCTGCTGCAATTGCTCGCGCTCGATGAGCGCCAGCACGTCCTGCGCCATCTCTGTGTACGACATGGTCTGGCCCCGGGGCGACGCGCCGTGGTTGCGCGCATCGGGCAGGTAGACCCGGTGCCTGTCGGCGAGCGCGCGGGCGATCCGGGTCCAGTTGCGTCCGGCACCGAAGAGCCCGTGCAGGATCACCAGGGGAGGACCGTCGCCCACGGCCTCGAATGCCAACTCAATTGACAAGCGGTTTACCTTCCTGGCGTCTGACCATGGCTTCCTTCTCCTGACACGGGGGGTTCGAGGGTTTGAGAGAGGTTATGGGCGCCGGGCCCACTCGTAAAATTGTTTGCGTCCATGCATTGCATCGACGGCGCGGATACCTAGGGGATGGGACTGGGTTTCGAGGGGGCAAGGTCAGCTCATGCGGTTCAACAAGCTCGACTTGAATCTGCTGGTGGCCCTGGATGCGCTGCTCACGGAGTGCAGCATCAGCAGGGCGGGGGAACGCCTGCACCTGAGCCAATCCGCGACGAGCAATGCGCTGGCACGGCTGCGGACCTACTTCAACGACGACCTGCTGGTGCCGGTCGGCCGCAAGATGGAGCTGACACCGCGCGCCCAGACGTTGAAGGACGCCGTGCGCGACGTGCTCGTGCGGGTCGATTCCGCGATCCTCGCCCAGCCGCGCTTCGATCCCGCCCAGGCGGAGCGCTGCTTTCGCCTGATCGTCTCCGACTACAGCTCGATGGTCCTGATGCCGCAGATGCTGACGCTGGCGAGCCAGCAGTCGCGCACCGTGCGCTTCGATCTGCTGCCGCTGCTGCAGCCGCCCCATCGCGAGCTGGAGAGCGGCGAGGCCGATCTGCTCATCCTGCCGCTGGAATACCGCACGCCCGAGCCTCATCCCTTCGACATCCTGTTCGAGGAGCAGTTCGTCTGCGCGGTCTGGAGCGGCGGGCGCTTCGGGCAGGCCGACAAGTTGACAGCCGAGCAGTACGCGACAGCCGGCCACGTCGTGATGCAGCCCTCCGGCATGGACGAGCCCACGCGCGCGGGATGGCTGAAGCGACGCTACCCCGGGGTGCGGCGAATCGAAGTCACGACCTACAGCTTCGCGGCGGTTCCCTATCTGGTCGTGGGCACCGATCGCATTGCCACGCTGCACGCACGGCTCGCCCGGCTGGCCCGGAAGTCACTGCCGCTGCGGCTGCTGCCGGTGCCGGTGTCGATGCCGGCCATGAAACAGACGATGCAATGGCACACGTACCGCACGCAGGACCCGGGGCTGCTCTGGCTGCGCGGTCTGCTGCACCAGGCCGTCCTGCGGATGGATGCAGAACAGGGCGCGGGTTCCGCAAACGGTGTTCCCGATGCTGTGGAGGCGACGTGATCGCCCGGCAGCACCTCAGGCTGCGATCGAGTAGCCCCCATCCACCGGGATCGCCGTGCCGGTCACGAAGCCGGACGCCGCGCTCGCGAGGAACACCGCAATGCCGGCCAGGTCCTCCGGCCGGCCCCAGCGCCCGGCAGGCGTGCGCGCATTGACGCGCTCCTCGAGGCCCTGCACTTGCGCGCGCGCGCCGTCGGTGAGCTCGGTGCGGATCCACCCCGGCAGCACGGCGTTGACCTGGATGTTGTCCGGTGCCCAGGAGGCGGCCAGTGCGCGGCTCAGTTGCACGATGCCGCCCTTGCTCGCGCCATAGGCCGGCGCGTAGGGCGCGCCGAAGATCGACATCATCGAGCCGATGTTGATGATCTTGCCGCCGCCGGCCGCCTTGAGGTGCGGATGCGCCGCGCGGCAGCACAGGAAGGCGCTTGTGAGGTTGGTGTCCATCACCGTATGCCATTCGGCCAGCGCGAGCTGATCGACCGGCTTGCGCACTGTGGTGCCGGCGTTGTTGACCAGGATGTCGAGCCGCCCGCAGCGCTCGGCGATCTGGTCGAAAAGCGCCTGAACGGAAGCCTCGTCGGCTACGTCGGCGGCGATGGCGAAGCTGTCGCTGCCCAGTGCTTTTAAGGCTTCGACCGCGGCTGCGGATTTCTGCGGATTGCGCGCCGCGATCACGACGCGGGCGCCGGCCTTGGCCAGGCCCTCAGCCATGCCCAGGCCGATGCCGCCGTTCCCGCCGGTGACGAGCGCGATTCTGGAAGTGAGGTCGAAGGTCATGCGCGCGAGTGTCGCTCACGCGAGCGCGCGCCTACAAGCACAGGTGTCCCACCCTCACACCAGGGGCGCCTCGGGTCCGCGAGGCTGCCTTCGAACACCGCCACAGAGGATTTTTCATGGAAACCGTGCCAATGCCTGATCTTGACGACCGTGATGTCAAGGCCATCGATGCCACCTTGCCCCCCGCAACGGGCCCGGGCCGCGCCAGGAGAACCCTGGCCGCGGCCGGTGAGCGCGCTCATGAATGGAAGAATGATGCGAGCCGCTTCGTCGCTGGCCACGCCGTCAGTTCGATCGTGGTGGCAGCACTCGGAGGCGCCGCGGCGATGATGCTCCTGCTGCGCAGCGTCGCCGCGCGCCGCTCCTAGAGGATGCGATTGAACCAGAGCAGCGAGAGCCCTGCCGACAGCAGTGCGAGCACCGCCGCGCCGAGCGCGAACAGCGCCGACACTTCGGTTTCCTTCTTCTCGACCGTGAGCCTGGAGCTCAGCGTGTTGTAGACCTTCGTGAGGTCCGCCGCAGTGCCGGCGTAGTAGTACTCGGCCTGGGTCTTGTTGGCGATCGCCTTGAGCGTCTCTTCGTCGAGGCGCACGCGCATCGACCAGCCTTCGAAGCCGATGGTCTCGCCGTCGACCGTGCCGATGCCCACGGTGTAGACGCGCACGCCGCGCTCGGCCGCGACCTTGGCTGCATCGAGCGGATCGACGCCGGTGGTGCGCTGGCCGTCGGTCAGCATGATGATGGCGGCAGAGGTGTAGGAGCCGGGCGCCACCGGGGTGAATTCTTTCTGCGGCCCCTTGCCGGCCTGCTCCAGCGGCACGCCGCGTTGGCGGCTCTGCGGACCGAAGTTGGCGATGTCGATGCCTGCATCCGGGAACAGCGTGGCCAGCGACACGACGATCGCGTTGCCGGTGGCCGTCGCGCGCTGCAGCTGGAAGGAATCGATGGCCGTGACCAGGTCTTCGCGGTTGGTGGTGGGCAGTTGCGCAACGTTGGCGCTGCCCGCGAAGGCGACGATGCCGACCTTCACGTGGCGCGGCAGCTCCTTCAGGAAGCTCTTGGCCGCCTCCTGCGCTGCGACCAGCCGGTTGGGCAGCACGTCGGCCGCTCGCATGCTGCCCGACACGTCCATCGCCAGGATGATGGTCTGCTGGTTCGAAGGCAGCACCACCACCGCCATCGGCCGCGCCGCGGCGACCAGCATCGCGACCATCGCGAGCAGGAACAGGAAGGGCGGGATGTGGCGGCGCACGCTCTGGCCGGCACCCATCGCCTCGCGCACGATCGACAGGCTGGCATAGCGCAGCGCCAGCTTCTTCTTGCGCCGCATCAGCCAGAAGTACAGCAGCAACAGCAAGGGCATCGCCAGCAGGAGCCAGAGGAATTGAGGCCAGAGGAAGTTCATGCTGCCACCGCCTGGAGTTTGGACGACCCGGCGCGCACGCGGCGCTTGCGCATGTCTGCGAAGCGCACGATGGCTTGCACCAGGTCGTCGTTGGTCGAGAGTTCGAGCGCGTCGACGCCGATCTTGGCCAGCGTCTCGCGCAGCTTGGTTTCGCGCGCTGCGGACACGCGGGCGAAGCGCTTGCGGAAACCCGCGTCGTGCGTGTCGACCCAGAGCTGCTCGCCGGTCTCGGCATCGGTGAGCGGCACCAGGCCGAGGTCGGGCAGCTCGAGTTCGAGCGGATCGAAGAGGCGCACCGCCACCACTTCGTGGCGCTGCACCAGCTGCGCGAGCGGGCGCTCCCAGCCGGGCTCGCTGAGGAAGTCGGAGACCACGAACACAGTCGATCGGCGCGGCATCAGCACCGCGGCCGACTTCAGCAGGTCGGCCAGCCGCGTCATGCCTTTCTGGTTGACTGCCTCCTTCTTCTGCGCGCGGCGCTCCATCGAATGCAGCAGATGCAGCACGTGCCGCCGTCCGCTGCGCGGCGGGATCACGGCCTCGACGTCGTTGCCGTAGACCAGCGCGCCGACGCGATTGCCGTGCCGCGTGAGCAGGCGTGCGATGACGCCGACGAAGCCGATCGAGATCTCGCGCTTGGCCTTGAGCCCGGAGCCGAAATCCACCGAGCGGCTCAGGTCGAGGATGAACCAGGCGGCCATCTCGCGGTCTTCGGTGAACACGCGCACGTACGGTGTCTGCAGCCGCGCGGTGACGTTCCAGTCGATGTGGCGCACGTCGTCGTGGTGCTGGTATTCGCGCAGGTCGGCCAGGTCGAGGCCGGTGCCGCGCATCAGCGTGCGGTAGTTGCCCTGCAGCAGGCCGTCGAGACGGCGGATCACCGTCCATTCGAGCCGGCGCAGCGCGCGCTCGGCCCCGCCTGCCGCGGCTTCGGCCGCGAGGCGTTCGTCGTTGGCGGCGCTCGCGCGCCGGCTAGGCCACCAGCTTTTCATGTTCGAGCGGCTTGGCCGGCGCGGGCACGGCCCGCATGATCTTGTCGATCAGGCCGTCGGGCGTGAGACCCTCGGACAGGCCTTCGTAAGAGAGCGTCACGCGGTGCCGCAGCACGTCGGGCACCAGCGCGGTCATGTCCTCGGGCAGCGCGTAGTTGCGCCCGCGCAGGAGCGCCAGGGCGCGCGCGCCTTCGGTCAGGTTGATGCTGGCGCGCGGGCTGGCGCCGAAGGTGATGAAGCGCCGCATGTCCTTCAGGCCGTGCTTCTCGGGCGTGCGCGTGGCCGACACCAGCTTGACCGCGTACTGGATCAGGGACGGGTCGACGTACACGCGGCGCGCCTCTGCCTGCAGCGCCGCGAGCTGGTCGGTGGTCGCGACCGCGATGGCCTCGACCGGCGGGCCGATCACGCGTTCGACGATCACGAACTCTTCCTCGTCGGTCGGGTAATCGACCAGCACCTTCATCATGAAGCGGTCGACCTGCGCCTCGGGCAGCGGGTAGGTGCCTTCGGTTTCGATCGGATTCTGCGTCGCCATCACGAGGAAGGGGCGCGGCACCATGTGCGTCTCGCCGGCGATGGTGACCTGGCGCTCCTGCATCACTTCGAGCAGCGCGCTCTGCACCTTGGCGGGCGCGCGGTTGATTTCGTCGGCCAGCAGCAGGTTGGCGAACACGGGGCCGAGCGAGGTGCTGAACTCGCCGGTCTTCTGGTTGTAGATGCGGGTGCCGATCAGGTCCGCCGGCACCAGGTCGGGCGTGAACTGGATGCGCTTGAACTGGCCGCGCACGGCATTGGCCAGCGTCTTGACGGTCAGAGTCTTGGCCAGTCCCGGCACGCCTTCGACCAGCAGGTGGCCGCCGGCAAGCACCGCGACCATCACGCGTTCGAGAAAGCGGTCCTGGCCGACGACGACGCGCTTGACCTGGTAGAGGATCTGCTCCATCAGCTCGGCGGTGGAGGCGGTGGTCGTCGCTTCGGGCTCTGTGCTCATGCTGGTTGCTTTCGGTGAGGGCGAAAAAGGCGAGAAAAGCGGAAACTGCGAAAAGCCGTCAGAAAGGCGGTGAGCCGGCGGCGGAGGCCGCGTTCTCGATCGGTACAGCAAAACCGATGCCAATGAAGGTGCGCTGCTGCGTCGGGTTGAGGATCGCGGTCACGATGCCCAGCACTTCGCCATTCATGTTGATCAGCGGCCCGCCCGAATTGCCGGGATTGGCGGCGGCGTCGAACTGGATCAGGTTGCCCAGCTCCTGCTTGCCTTCGGGCGAGCGGAAGGAGCGCTTGAGGCCCGACACCACGCCGGCCGACACCGAGGGGCCGATGCCGAAGGGGAAGCCGACCGCGGCGACCTGGTCGCCGGGCTGGAGGTCGGCGGTCGAGCGCATCGTGGCGGGAATCAGGTCGTCGGGCAGCTTCTGCGCCTGCAGCACGGCGAGGTCGTTCTCGGGCTGCACCCCGGTGACGACGGCATCCGCCTCCAGGCCGTCGGCGAAGGTCACCTTGATCTTCTCGGCGCCGGCGACCACGTGGAGGTTGGTGAGGATGATGCCCTTGTCGACGATCACCACGCCGGTGCCGACGCCACGCTCCACTTCGCCTTTCTCGGTCGGCGGCTCGTCGGCCTCGGGCGCCTTGCCCTTGGCCAGGTTGCGGCCGCGTTTCTGGGTCTGGGCTTCGGGGGTCTTTTTCTCGGGCCCGTAGGCCACCACGCGCACCACCGACGGGCGGATGATGTCGGCGGCCCTGGCGGCCGGCGAGGGCAGGGTCGCGGTCTGCATGGTGCGCAGCACCGCCGCGTCGATGTCCTTCTGCGTGAACTGGCGAATGTTCTGGCGCGGCCACAGCGCGATGCCGGTTGCCGCGCTGCCGACGCAAACCGCGAGCAGCAGCGCCAAGGTGCGGCGGCCGCGCTGCGGGTGCGGCACGGCCTGCGGCGCAGCGGCAGGCGCCTCGGCCGGGCCGGACGCCTCGGATGTGGAAGGCTCCGCCGCATCCTGCGGTACGCGGGGCGAGCGACTGTAGAAAGCAGGCCTGCGCATCGGGGCACCTCCGGCAAAAAAATCGACGCGTGATAGGGGCACGGTAGCACGCTTTCCCGGGCTGTGCATGCGTTCGGGCATCATGAGGCGATGGCCCATTTCGTCGACACCCACTGCCACCTCGATGCGCCGGAGTTCGGCGCCGAGATGCCGGCGATCCGGGCGCGGGCGGCGGGGCGCGGTGTCGCGCTGTGCGTGATTCCCGCGGTGGCGGCCTTCGATTTCGCGGCGGTGCGCGAACTCGCCCATGCCCAGAAGGACGCCTACGCGCTGGGCATCCACCCGCTGTGCACCGGCGAGGCGCAGGACGAACACCTGGCACTGCTCGATGCCGAACTGGACGCCCGGCGCGACGACCCGCGCCTGGTGGCGGTGGGCGAGATCGGGCTGGACTTCTTCGTCCCGGGCCTGGACCCCGACAAACAGGCGCACTTCTTTCACACTCAGTTGCAACTGGCGCGCAAGCACGAGCTGCCGGTGATCATCCATGTGCGCCGTTCGGTGGACCAGGTGCTCAAGCACCTGCGGCAAGTTGCGCCCGGCCAGGCCTGGCACGGCATCGCGCATGCGTTCAACGGCAGTGCGCAGCAGGCGCAGGCCTGCATCGACCTCGGCCTCAAGCTGGGCTTCGGCGGCGCCGTCACCTTCGACCGCGCCCTCCAGCTGCGGCGGCTGGCACAGGCGTTGCCGTTGGAGGCGATCGTCATGGAGACAGATTCGCCCGACATCCCGCCGCACTGGCTCTACCGCACCGAAGCGCAGCGCGCGGCGGGCGAGCCGCAGGGCCGCAATGAGCCCGGCGAGCTGCCGCGCATCGCCGAGGTCGTGGCCGGCCTGCGCGGCATCACGCTCGACGTGCTGGCCGCGGCCACCACGCGCAATGCCGTTTCGGCGCTGCCGCGTCTGTCTGCGCTGATCGATGCGTCGGCCGGCATCCCGCAGCACACGTAGGCCAAGTTCCCGACTTGTGCCGCAGGCCCCGAGACGCGCGCTTTTACTGTCATCCTTGGGTTCCGAGTGTTCGTTGCATGCCAGTGGCAAGTTCGTCACTCCAACTCATCAAAGGAGCTTTCCCAATGAACAAGACCTACCTTCGCGCGCTGCCGGCCGCCCTCGCCCTGGCCATCGCATCCATCGGCCTGTCGGCCGTTGCGCAAACCCAGCCGGCCGCACCCACCACCGTCGAAAAGGTGGAAAACACCGGCAAGGAAGCATGGGACGCCACCAAGAGCGGCACCAAGAAGGCCGTGAAGGCCACCAAGACCACCAGCAAGAAGGCCTGGAACGCCACCAAGAGCGGTACCAAGAAGGCCGTGAACGCCACCGAGGGCGGCGCCAAGAAGGCCGTCAACGCGACCGAGAACGCCGGCACCGCGGCAGCTGACAAGACCCGTCAGGTCGGCGACAAGATCGGCGAGAAGATTCCGGGCACCGCCCAGAACGAAGCCGCCAAGAAGCCTTGAGCTCATAGACTCGGCTTTCGCCAAGAACCCGCTGCGGCGGGTTTTTTTACGTCCCCGCTCCCCTTATGAAGCAAGCACTCTCGAAGAACCCGGCCCGGCTCACCGGCCTCGATCCGATCGTCTCCGACCGCACCGCCGTGTTGATCCTGGGCAGCTTCCCCGGCGGCCGTTCGCTCGCCGAGGGGCAGTACTATGCGCACCCGCAAAACCACTTCTGGAAGATCTTGCAATCGATCTGGCCCGATTCCCCGCTGCCGGCCGGCAACGACAGTTATCCCGTACGCCGCGGCTGGCTGCTCGACCGCGGCCTCGGCGTCTGGGACGTGTACGCCGCCTGCGAACGCGAAGGCAGTCTCGATTCGGCGATACGCAATGCCGAGGTGAACGACATCGCCGGCCTCGCGCTGCCCCGGCTCGCGGCCATCGCACACAACGGCGGCGAAAGCTTCCGGCATGCGCGCCACACGCAGGGCCTGGGTGTGCCGGTCTATCGCCTGCCGTCCTCCAGCGCGGCGAACGCGTCCTGGAGCTTCGAGCGCAAGCGCGCTGCGTGGCGCGAGGTCTTCCTCGCGCACGGGCTGGTCTGATGGCGGCGAAGAAAGCCGCGGTGTCCGAACTCCCGGAAGTCAACTTCTCCGACTGGGGCGACGTGCGCTACCTGCACCTCGGCACCGAGTGGGTGCAGGGGTCGATGAAGCTGGACGCGCCCTTCGAGATCGAACTCGAGTACGTGCAGCGCATGATGGCCTGGCTGCTTTTCGTCGACCCCGGCGGCGTGGCGGGCCTCCATGCGATGCAGCTGGGGCTGGGTGCCGCAACCCTCACCAAGTTCAGCCGCAAGATCCTGCGCATGCGCACGACGGCGATCGAGCTCAACCCCCAGGTCGTGGCGGCCTGCCGCGGCTGGTTCAAGCTGCCGCCCGACGACGCCAAACTGCGGGTGGTGATCGCCGATGCGGCGACCGAAATCCGCAAGCCGCAGTGGCTGGGCACGGTGGATGCGCTGCAGGTCGACCTCTATGACCACGAGGCCGCGGCGCCGGTGCTCGACAGCGAGGACTTCTACGCCGACTGCCGTGCGCTCCTGACCGAGGACGGCTGCATGGCGGTCAACCTCTTCGGCCGCTCCTCCAGCTACGAACGCAGCCTCGAGAAGATCGCCGCCGCTTTCGGCGACGATGCGCTCTGGGCCTTCAGGCCCACGCGCGAAGGCAACACCGTTGTGCTGGCGCAGCGAAGCGCCAGCCGTCCGAAGCGCCCGGCGCTTGCCGACCGCGCCCAAACCATCCAGACTCGCTGGAGCCTGCCCGCGCCCAAGTGGCTGCGGGTTTTCAAACCGCACACCTGATTCATGAGCGCCGTCACCACGCCCAAGTCCGCTTCCCGCCACGAAGGACCGCTCGACCTGCGGCACCTGATCGAATGGCTCGCCAAGGACGGCGTGATCTCGCCGGTGGAGGCCAAGCGCACGTTGGCGCGCTGCGCGCAGGCCGAAAGCCGCCAGCCGCCGCTGGTGCGGCTCGCGAACGTCGCGATGACGCGCGAAAGCGACGGCAAGCCGCTCGACCTGGAGATGCTGAGCCAGTGGCTCGCCGGCCGCGCCGGTCTGGCCTACCTGCGCATCGACCCCTTGCGCGTCGACGTGGGCAAGGTGGCCGATACCATGAGCGCGGCCTATGCGGAGCGGCACAAGGTGCTGCCGGTACAGGTGACGCCCAGCGAGGTGGTGGTGGCGACGGCCGAGCCCTTCCTCACCGACTGGATCTCCGAAGTCGAGCGCCAGTCGAAGCGCACCGTGCGGCGCGTGGTCGCGAACCCGACCGACATCCAGCGCTACACGGCAGAGTTCTTTTCGCTCGCCAAGTCGGTGCGCGCGGCGCAGAAGGCCGGCGGCAATGCCGGCGGGGCGAGCTTCGAGCAGCTGGTCGAACTCGGCAAGAGCAACAAGCAGCTCGATGCCAACGACCAGAGCGTGGTGCAGGTGGTCGACTGGCTCTGGCAGTACGCCTTCGACCAGCGCGCCAGCGACATCCACCTGGAGCCGCGGCGCGAGCAGGGCGTGATCCGCTTCCGCATCGACGGCGTGCTGCACCCGGCCTACCAGATGCCGATGGGCGTGATGAACGCGATGGTGTCGCGCATCAAGCTGCTCGGCCGCATGGACGTGGTCGAGAAGCGGCGGCCGCTGGACGGCCGCATCAAGACCCGCAACATGCGCGGCGAAGAGGTCGAGATGCGGCTCTCCACGCTGCCGACTGCGTTCGGCGAGAAGATGGTAATGCGGATCTTCGACCCCGACACCGCGGTGAAGGACCTCGACGCGCTCGGCTTCGCGCAGCACGACGCGCAGCGCTGGGAGCAGCTTGTGACGCGGCCGCACGGCATCATCCTGGTGACCGGCCCGACCGGCTCCGGCAAGACCACCACGCTCTACTCGACGCTCAAGCGCGTCGCCACCGAGGAGGTCAACGTCAGCACGATCGAGGACCCGATCGAAATGATCGAGCCCTCGTTCAACCAGACGCAGGTGCAGCCGCAGCTCGACTTCGGCTTCACCGAGGGCCTGCGCGCGCTGATGCGGCAGGACCCGGACATCATCATGGTGGGCGAGATCCGCGACATCGCGACGGCCGAGATGGCGGTGCAGGCCGCGCTCACCGGCCACCTCGTCTTCAGCACGCTGCACACCAACGACGCGCCGAGCGCGATCACGCGGCTGATGGAACTCGGCGTGCCCAACTACCTCGTCAATGCGACCATGCTCGGCGTGCTGGCCCAGCGCCTGGTGCGCACCCTGTGCGCGCATTGCAAGGCGCCGGACGAGAGCGTCACGCGCGAGCAGCTCGGCGACTTCGTCAAGCCATGGCAGATCACGGGCTCGGTGCGGGCCTACAAGCCGGTCGGCTGCGTCGACTGCCGCATGACGGGCTATCGCGGCCGCATGGGCCTGTACGAACTGCTCACGGTCGGCGAGGGCTTCAAGGCCCTGGTCAACAAGGAGCCCAACCTTGCCGGCCTGCGCCGCCAGGCCGTGGTCGACGGCATGCGGCCGCTGCGGCTCGCGGGCGCGCTGCGCGTGGCCGAAGGCCTGACGACCATCGACGAAGTCCTGAGCACGACCCCGCCGCTCGAATAGCAGGCGTGCGCTTCGGCGCGGCCTCGCGCCTCGGGATAACCCTAGCCTCGCGCTAGGTGGAATCCACATCGACCTGACTTCCACCTGACCACACAATCCGCTGTTCGAATTTTTCGAGGGGACTGTTCGTGAAAATCAAAAGTCAGAAGGACTTTTTTGCAGGTCTGATGTTCACCATCGTCGGCATTGCCTTCGCATGGGGCGCAACGACCTACAGCGTGGGCTCCGGCGCGCGCATGGGACCGGGCTACTTTCCGCTGATGCTGGGCATCCTGCTGGGCATCCTGGGGATCATCGTGATCTTCACGGCGCTCACCATCGAAACGGTGGACGGCGAGCCGGTCGGAAAGATCGCCTGGCGGCCGCTGGGCTACATCATCGGTGCCAACCTGATCTTCGGCGTGCTGCTCGGCGGCATCGCGGCGTGGAACCTGCCCGCCATGGGCCTGATCGCCGCCATCTACGCCCTGGTGCTGATCGCCGGGCTCGCCGGCGAGCGCTACACGCTTAAGTCAAGCCTGATCCTCGCCACCATCCTGGCCGTGGGCAGCTATGTCGCCTTCGTGGTCCTGCTCAAGCTGCAGTTCCAGGTCTGGCCCACCTTCATCACCGGCTGAGAACGACAACGCCATGGATCTCGTCAACAACCTCACCATCGGGTTCACCGCGGCCTTCACGCTGCAGAACCTCATCTACGCTTTCGTCGGCTGCCTGCTGGGCACGCTGATCGGCGTGCTGCCCGGCATCGGCCCGGTCGCCACCATCGCGATGCTGCTGCCCGCCACCTACGCATTGCCGCCGGTGGCCGCGCTCATCATGCTGGCCGGTATCTACTACGGCTCGCAGTACGGCGGTTCCACCACCGCCATCCTGGTCAACCTGCCGGGCGAGTCGTCCTCAGTCGTGACAGTGATCGACGGGCACCAGATGGCCAAGCAGGGGAGAGCGGGGCCCGCGCTCGCTGCGGCCGGCCTCGGCTCCTTCTTCGCGGGCTGCGTCGGCACGCTGATCCTGGCGGCGTTCGCGCCGCCGCTGACCGAGCTGGCCTTCAAGTTCGGCCCGGCCGAATACTTCTCGCTGATGATCCTGGGCCTGATCGGCGCCGTGGTGCTGGCCTCGGGTTCGCTGATCAAGGCGATCGCGATGATCGTGCTGGGCCTCCTGATCGGCCTCATCGGCACCGACGTCAACTCGGGCGTCGCGCGCTTCAGCTTCGACATCCCCGAACTGACCGACGGCGTCGGCTTCATCGTCATCGCGATGGGCGTGTTCGGCTACGGCGAGATCATTTCCAATCTGTCGCAGCCGGAAGAAGAGCGTCAGGTGTTCACCGCCGAGGTGCACGGTCTCTGGCCAACCAAGGAAGACTTCAAGCACATGCTGCCTGCGGTGCTGCGCGGCACGGCGCTGGGTTCGGCGCTCGGCATCCTGCCCGGCGGCGGAGCGTTGTTGTCGGCCTTCGCGGCTTACACGATCGAGAAGAAGATGAGGCTCAAGCCGGGCGAGATCGCCTTCGGCAAGGGCAACATCCGCGGCGTCGCGGGCCCGGAAGCGGCCAACAATGCCGGCGCGCAGACCTCCTTCATCCCGCTGCTCACGCTCGGCATTCCGCCGAACCCGGTGATGGCGCTGATGGTGGGCGCGATGACCATCCACAACATCCAGCCCGGCCCGCAGGTGATGACCAGCAACCCCGAGCTGTTCTGGGGCCTGATCGCCTCGATGTGGATCGGCAACTTGATGCTGATCATCCTGAACCTGCCGCTGATCGGCATCTGGATCAAGCTGCTGTCGATTCCCTACCGCTGGCTGTTCCCCGCGATCGTGCTGTTCTGCGCGATCGGCGTGTACTCGACCAACAACAACACCTTCGACGTCTGGATGGTCGCGATCTTCGGCGTCATCGGCTACGCCTTCATCAAACTGGGATGCGAACCGGCGCCGCTGCTGCTAGGGCTGATCCTGGGGCCGATGATGGAAGAGAACCTGCGGCGCGCACTGCTGCTCTCGCGCGGCTCATGGGCCGTGTTCGTCACGCGGCCGATCTCGGCGGGCCTGCTCATCGCTGCCGCGCTGCTGGTCGTGATCGTGTTCCTGCCCGCGGTGAAATCCAAACGCGAGGAAGCCTTCGTCGAACCTGACTGACTGAGCTCGCCGAACGCAAAGGCCGCCTGAGGGCGGCTTTTGCGTTTTTCAACTAGGCTTTGCCTACCCGTCAGAATCGATGCCCATGAAACGAATCCACTTCCTTCGCGCAGGTGCACTCGCGCTGTGTGCTGCCGCCGTCCCTGCCGCGTTCGCGCAGGCCTATCCCAACAAGCCTATCCGCCTGGTCGTGCCCTTCCCGGCCGGCGGCGCCACCGATCTCTTTGCCCGCACCCTGTCGCAGAAGATGGGCGAGAAGCTCGGCACCACGCTGGTCATCGACAACAAGCCCGGTGCCGGCGGCGCGATCGGCTCCGACCTCGTGGCCAAGGCGCCGGCCGACGGCTACACGCTGCTGCTGGCCACCACCAGCACGCACGCCATCGGCCCCGCGATCAACCCCAAGCTGCCCTACGACACGGTGCGCGACTTCACGCCGATCGCCCACGTGGGCGATGCGCCGAGCGTCATGCTGGTGCCCAACAGCTCGCCGGCGAAGACGGTGCGCGAATGGATCGAGTATGCGAAGAAGAACCCCGGCCAGCTCAACTACGCCTCGAGTGGCAACGGCACCATCGTGCAGCTCACCGCGGAGCTGTTCAAGTCGCAGGCCGGCGTGTTCGTCACGCACATTCCCTACAAGGGAACGGCGCTCGCGATCCCCGACCTGATCAGCGGCAAGATCGACGTGCTCTTCGACTCGCTGCCCACCGGCATGCCGCATGTGCGCGACGGCCGCCTGCGCGCGCTGGGCGTGACGACGCTGAAGCGCAGCCCGCTCGCGCCCGAACTGCCGGCCATCGCCGACGTGCTGCCAGGCTTCGAGTCGAACACCTGGTTCGGCCTCTACGGGCCCAGGGGGCTGGCGGCGGACATCGTGGCGCGCATCAACACGGCCGCCAACGAGGCGCTGGCCGATCCCGAGGTGCGCGACAAGCTCTCGCGGCTCGGCATCGCGCCGACCGCCAGCACGCCCGCGCAGCTCGCGAGCATGGTGGCGCAGGACGCCGCCAAATGGAAAAAGATCATCATCGAACGCAAGATCACCGGCGATTGAACCCATGAAATTCGACTACGCAAACCCCTACACCTCCACCCGCATCCCGGTCTTCGCCCGCAATGTGGTCTCCACGTCGCATCCGCTGGCCGCACAGGCCGGCCTGCGCATCCTCCAGCAGGGCGGCAATGCGGTCGATGCAGCCATCGCGACCGCCGCGGTGATGACGCTGGTCGAGCCGGTCAGCAACGGCCTGGGCAGCGATGCCTTCTGCATCCTGTGGGACGGCGAGAAGCTGCATGGGCTCAACGCCTCCGGCACGGCGCCGGCCGCCTGGACGCCCGATTACTTCCGCCGCAAGTACGCCGGCGACGCAAAGACCCCGCCGCAGCGCGGCATCGATTCGGTCACCGTGCCCGGGGCGGTCGGCGGCTGGGTCGCGCTGTCCGAGCACTTCGGCAAGCTGCCTTTCGAGGACTTGATGGGGCCGGCGATCGAGATCGCCGAGCGCGGCTACCTGATGCCGCCGGTGGTGCAGCAGAAGTGGGCCGCGGCCACGCCGATCCTCCAGTCGCAGCCGGGCTTTGCCCAAGCCTTCCTGCCCTGGGGCCGCGCGCCCGAGGTCGGCGAGCTGTTTCGTTTTCCGTCCGCCGCCCGTGCGCTGAAGGCCATCGCCGCGACCAAGGGCGACGCCTTCTACAGCGGCGAGATCGCCGAGGCGCTCGAAAAATTCTCCAGTGCGAACGGCGGCAGCCTCAAGGTGCGCGACCTGGCCAACTGGAAACCCGAGTGGGTCGAGCCCATCGGGCAGGACTACCGCGGCCACACGCTGCACGAGATGCCGCCCAACGGCCAGGGCATCGCGGCGCTGATCGCGCTCGGCATCCTGCAGCAGTTCGACATGGGCTCGATCCCGGTCGACTCGGTCGCTTCGCAGCACCTGCAGATCGAGGCCATGAAGCTCGCCTTCGCCGACACCTACCGCTACGTCTCGGACCCATCGTCGATGGCGGTGACCCCGCTGCAAATGCTCGATGCCGGCTATCTCGCATCGCGTGCCAAACTCATCGACGTGAACAAGGCGCAGGACTTCAAGGCGGGCAATCCGGTCAAGGGCGGCACCATCTACCTCACCGCGGCGGACGAGAGCGGCATGATGGTGAGCTTCATCCAGAGCAACTACATGGGCTTCGGCTCGGGCTGCGTGGAGCCGGGGTTCGGCATCAGCCTGCAGAACCGCGGCCACGGCTTCAGCCTCGACGACAACAGCCCGAACGTGGTCGAGCCTGGCAAGCGGCCCTTCCACACCATCATCCCGGCCTTCCTCACGAAGGACGGCGCTCCCGTGATGAGCTTCGGCGTGATGGGCGGCAACATGCAGCCGCAGGGCCACATGCAGACGCTGGTGCGGATGCTCGACTACGGCCAGAACCCGCAGGCGGCCTGCGATGCGCCGCGTTGGCGCTTCAACAGCGGGCTCGAGATCAACGTCGAGGCGGCGATGAACCCGGCGACGGTGCAGGGCTTGTCCGAACTCGGCCACAAGGTGGACGTGATCAACGACTCCTACCAGGACTTCGGCGCCGGCCAGTTCATCTGCCGCGCGGGCGATCCGGCCGTGGAGGGCTATGTGGCCGCGAGCGACGCGCGCCGCGACGGCCAGGCGGCCGGATTCTGAGTTCGATGTCTTCGGTGCAGGCTACGCCCGGGCAACTTGCGCACAAGAGCATCGGACCGGGCCTGGCGCTCGCGACGGCGGGCGCGATCGCATTCAGCGGCAAGGCCATCATCGTCAAGCTGGCGTACCGCTACGGCGTCGATGCCGTCACGCTCATCATGCTGCGCATGCTGTTCGCGCTGCCGCTGTTCGCGCTCATGGCCTGGTGGGCCGGCCGCGGCAAGCCGGCGCTCACGCGGCGCGACTGGCTGGGCGTGTTCGGGCTGGGCTTCTCGGGCTACTACCTGTCGAGCTACCTGGACTTCGCGGGCCTGGCCTACATCACGGCCAGCCTGGAGCGGCTGATCCTGTATCTCAACCCGACGCTGGTGCTGCTGTTCGGCTGGATCGTCTACCGCCGGCGCGCCACGCGCTGGCAGCTGGCCGGCATGGCCGTGAGCTACACGGGGGTGCTGCTGGTGTTCGGCCACGAGGTGCAGCTGGGCCAGAGCGCGTCCGCGGCCTGGGGCACGCTGCTGGTGTTCCTGAGCGCGGTGAGCTACGCGGTCTACCTCGTCGCCAGCGGCGAGTTCGTCAAGCGCCTCGGCTCGCTGCGCCTGGTGGGGCTTGCGACCAGCGTGGCCTGCGTGCTGTGCATCGCGCAGTTCGTGCTCTTGCGTCCGATGAGCGCGGCCCTGCAGGTGGCGCCGGAGGTGATCTGGCTGTCGGTGCTCAATGCCGTCCTGTGCACCGCGCTGCCGGTGCTGGCCGTCATGATGGCGATCGAGCGCATCGGCCCCGCGATGGCGGCGCAAACGGGTATGGTCGGGCCCATGTCGACCATCCTGATGGGCGTGCTGATCCTCGGCGAGCCCTTCACCGCGTGGATCGCGGCCGGGACCGCGTTGGTGATCGCCGGCATATTTGTCTTCACTAGAACGGGCCGCTGAGCCTCGAAGGAACGAACATGGATCTTGGAATTGCAGGCAGGACCGCGCTGGTGTGCGGTGCGAGCAAGGGCCTCGGCTACGGCTGCGCGGAAGCGCTGGTGCGCGAGGGCGTGAACGTGGTGATCGTCGCGCGCGGCGCCGAGGCGCTGGAGGCTGCGGCGAAGAAACTGTCGGCGGCGGCAACCGGCGGCGCCTCCGTCAGGCACGTGGCGGCCGACATCACGACCACCGACGGCCGGGCGGCCGTGTTCGCGGTGCACCAGGACTTCGACATCGTCGTCACCAACGCCGGCGGCCCCCCGCCCGGCGATTTCCGCGAATGGGACCGCGAGGCATGGATCAAGGCGGTCGACGCCAACATGCTGACGCCGATCGAGCTGATCAAGGCCACGGTCGACGGCATGGCCGCGCGCGGCTACGGCCGCATCGTCAACATCACCTCGAGCTCGGTGAAGGCGCCGATCGACATCCTCGGTCTTTCGAACGGCGCGCGCAGCGGGCTCACCGGCTTCGTCGCCGGCGTCGCACGCACCCCGATCGCGGCGAAGGGCGTGACCATCAACAACCTGCTGCCTGGCTCCTTCGACACCGATCGGCTCAAGGGCACGATGGCCGGCGCGGCGAAGAAGTCGGGCCAGGACCTGGACACCGTCATGGAAAGCCGCAAGAAGAACATCCCGGCGCGGCGCTTCGGCACGCCGGAGGAGTTCGGTGCCATCTGCGCTTTCCTGTGCAGCGTGCAGGCGGGCTACCTGACGGGGCAGAACGTGCTGGCCGACGGCGGGGCGTACCCGGGGACCTATTGATTCATCGCCGCGAAGAAACCCAGATCCCTCCCACGATCAGCACGAACGCGACCCCGTGGTACCAGTGCGGCGTCTCGTTCAGGAATGCCGCTGACATCAGCGCGGCGAACAGCGGCGTGAGGTTGGTGAAGAACCCGGCCACCTGCGGCCCGGCACGCTGCACGCCCGCGCCCCAGCAACGGTAGGCGAGGATGGCCGGCCCTATGACGATGAAGGCCAGCGCGGCGGCCAGCGGCCATCCGCCGCCGATGTAGGCGTCGCCCAGCGCCCATTCGCCGGCGGCGAAGGCGCCCGACCATGCGACGCCGAAAACCAGCTGCGCCATGAGAAACGCGGACCAGTCCCGCCGCACGGCCGCGGGTTCGTGGGTGCGCGCGAGCATCCAGCTGTAGAACGCCCACGAAATGGTCGCCAGCATCATGTAGAGATCGCCCGGCACCAGCCGCAGCGCCAGCAGCTCGCTCCATCGACCCCGGCTCAGGACCAGCAGCACGCCGAGCATCGAGAGCACGGCGCCTGCGATGTCGCTTCGCTTCACCCTGGCGCCGAAGAACAGCGTGCCGGTCGCGAGCATCCACAGCGGCATGCTGGAGCCGACCAGCGTGACGTTGATCGGTGTCGAGGTCTGCAGCGCCAGGTACTGGAATGCGTTGTAGCAGCCGATGCCGAGCAAGCCCAGCATGGCGAAGCGTTTCCAGTGCAACCACAGAGGGCTGTCGCGACGCAGTACCGCGGCCGCGATGGGCAGCAGCAGCGCGAACGCCAGCAGCCAGCGGACGAAGTTCAGCGTCATCGGCGACACCATTTCGCGCACCAGGCGGCCCACGACCGCGTTGCCGGCCCACAGCAGCGGCGGCACCGTGAGAAGAAGGGCGGTGCCCGGAGTAAGACGCTGCTGCATGGCTGCGACTGTACCGGCTTGCCGGTTCATGAACGTGCTGGCCGGCGGAGGGGCCTTGTCCGGGCACCTACTGAGTCTCCGAGACCGAGGGCAGCCTCATCAGCGCCTGCCCCATCCGGATCTGCGTGCCGGTTTCGATGCCCTCTGCCAGCGCGCAGCCCTTGGGCGCGAACACGATGATGGTCGAGCCGTGCTCGAACCAGCCCATTTCCTCGCCCTTGCGGTAGTCGGCCGCGCAGTCGGTGCGCTTCGGTCCGCGGTAGCGCAGGTTCAGCAGCACGTTCAGGCAGTGCAGGCGCAGGCTGGCCACCAGGATCGCCGCCACCGGCACCATCGCGATGCGATGGCCGCCGGCATGCAGGCGGGCCTCGATCAGCGCGCGTTCGTTGCGGCAGAACAGACGCTCGATGCGCTTGAGCGCGATCGGGTTGACGTTCCAGGTGTCGCCCGACAGATAGGTGACGCGCTCGACCCGGCTGTCGTGCGGCGCGTGGAAGCGGTGGTACATGCTCGAGGTCAGCCTGAGCGTCGCATAGCAGCCGTCGCGAAACGGTTCGACGGCGCGCGCATCGCCGAACAGATCGGCGACCGCGTACGGAAAGCCCTTGGCCTGGAACACCTCGGTTCCGTTCACCGCGCCGCAGGCGCCGACGATGGCGTCGCAGGGGCTCGCCAGCACGGAGGGGTCGGGATCGATGGCGCGCGACCCCGGCTTGAGCTCGCGGACGAAGCAGTCGTGCAGGCTGTCGAAGCGGCTTTTCTTCGCGTCGCTCAGGTCGAGATCGGCGAACAGGCGCCAGACCGCGATCGAGGTGTCGCGCACCCACGGATGGCGCAGCTTGCTGAACCAGCCCATGAAGCGCGTCAGGAAGATGCGCGGCACGCGGTTGGTGAGCAGGAAGTTCAGGTCTTCCTGCTGCAACAGGGCATCGCGGAGTTTTCGGATTTTCATCGGGCCGTCAAGAAGCTGTTGTAGACAGGGAGGTCCTGTCTGATCTCGAATTCATGAACGAAACATTCCTCTTGTCCGCCGTGGCGCTCGCCGCGGGCGCCGCCATGCTGCCGCTCGGCCTGCGCCGGCTCGAACTCTCCCGTGCCAAGCATCCCTCGCTCACCGGTCATTCGCGCATGGCCAAGCGCGTCGCCGCGCTGCTGCCGGGCTATGCCTACGATGCCGATCGCTTCTTCGTCTCGGACGGCGCGCCCGCGGAAGTGATCGAACGCCGGCGCGCCGGCCTGGCGGCGCTGGCCAGCCTGTACCGCACGCGCTACGCGCGCTCGGTCGCGGCGACGGCCGAGGTGCGGCCGGGGCTTCCGGACCTGCAGTTCACCGGTGCCTACCGCGTACCTTTCCAATACAGCCCCTACCTGCGCGAGCACCTGCAGGTGGGTGCCTTCCTGCAGGCCTCGCACGGCGTCACGATCGAGGACCTGGACGGCAACGTCTTCTACGACCTCACCGGCTCGTACGGCGTCAACGTCTTCGGCTACGACTTCTACAAGGAGTGCATCGCCGAAGGCGCGGCACTCGCGCAGCAGCTCGGGCCGGTGCTCGGCGCCTACCACCCCTGCGTCGCTTCCAACGTGAAGCGCCTCTGCGAAATCTCCGGCCTCGACGCGGTGTCCTTCCACATGTCGGGCACCGAGGCGGTGATGCAGGCCGTCCGGCTGGCCCGCTACCACACCCGCCGCACGCACCTGGTCCGCTTCTGCGGCGCCTACCACGGCTGGTGGGACGACGTGCAGCCCGGCCTCGGCAACCCGATGCCGCCGCGCGAGACCTACACCCTTCGCGAGATGGACGAACGCTCGCTGCGCGTGCTGCGCAAGCGCAGCGACATCGCCTGCGTGCTCGTCAACCCGCTGCAGGCACTGCATCCGAACGCCGGCGCGCCGGGCGATTCGTCGCTGGTGGACAGCGGCCGGCGCGCCGGCTTCGACCGGGCGGCCTACGCCGACTGGCTCAAGGCCTTGCGCAAGGTATGCACGGAGCGCGGCATCGTGCTGATCTTCGACGAGGTCTTCGTCGGCTTCCGGCTCGCACGCGGCGGCGCGCAGGAATACTTCGGCGTGCGCGCCGACATGGTGACCTACGGCAAGACGCTCGGCGGCGGGCTGCCGGTCGGCGTGGTCTGCGGCCGCGGCGACCTGATGAAGCGCTTCCGCGAAGACCGTCCGGCCGACATCTGCTTCGCGCGCGGCACCTTCAACTCGCACCCCTATGTGATGGGCGCGATGCACGCCTTCCTGGACCGGCTCGAGCGGCCCGAGGTGCTTGCGATCTACGACGGAATCGACGAGCGCTGGAACGGGCGCACCGAACTGCTCAACGCGCGCCTGCAAGAGACCGGCGTGCCGGTGCAGGTGGCGAACCTGTCGTCGATCTGGACGGTCTTCTACACCCGGCCCTCGCGCTACAACTGGATGCTGCAGTACTACCTGCGCGCCGAGGGGCTGGCGCTGAGCTGGGTCGGCACCGGCCGCCTGATCTTCAGCCTCAACTACTCGGATGCCGATTTCGATGCGGTCGTGCAGCGCTTCGTGGCGGCCGCGCGCGCGATGCAGGCCGACGGCTGGTGGTGGGACGACGCCGGCCTGACCAACAAGTCGATCAAGCGCGGCATCCTGCGCGAGATGCTCGCGCATCGCTGGCAGGCTCAATAGTCGCGAAGGCGCGGGCGCGCCCCTCACGCCTTCTGTTCGATCAGCTCGCCGCGCATCAGGTGCAGCGGCGCGCGATGGTAGAGCTTGATGTCGTGGAAGGGGTCGGTCAGGATCTTGGTCATCCACACCAGGCCGGTGCGGACATCCTTGAGCCAGAAGAGATGAAAGGTCCGGAACAGCAGGCCGCCGGCACCGAGCGCCAGCCACACCATGCCGAGCTGCCGCACATAACCCTCGAAACCGCTGCCCGGCGTCGTCAGTCCGAACAGCGTAGGCTCGAACCACAGCAGCATGGGTGCCGCCGCCCACAGCCCCATCAGCACCACCTTGCGCCGCAGGTTGTAGCCGACCTTGATCTCTTCCTTGTGCTCGTGGGTCGCCTGGTTGACGTGGTCGTAGCCCTTGGGCTCGAAGAAGAAATGGCCGGCCTGCCGGCTGGTCATCGACACCAGCCAGCCGGTGAGCGCGGCGGCCACGGGATCGACGAAGAGCAGCGCATAGGCGATCACGAAACTGAGCGCGCTCACCAGGTGCAGCGACTGGTTGATGCGGCTGTGGTGGTAGTAGCGGTGATCGTCCCAGCGCTGGATCTCAAGGGCGTGGAAGAAGTCTTTCAAGGGTTCTCCTGTGAAGCGCCGGTGGCAGGTATGCGTGACGCGTGACGGGATGGTGACGGGCGTGCATGAAATTTCGGTGACGCCCTCGGCCGGCACCGGGGTCGGGCTGTTTCAGGCGCACAACGTTGTCATGGCAATGTTGCAATCGCTGGGCAGCATGCCGCGCATGGCCTCTTCGCTCTCACCCATCGTGGTCGATGATATGCCGGCAGCCCAACGGTCGCTGCGTGTCGCGCTCGTCACCGAGACCTATCCGCCCGAAGTGAACGGCGTGGCGCTGACCCTGCAGCGCATCGTCGAGGGCCTGCACGCGCTGCACCACGACATCCAGCTGGTGCGGCCGCGCCAGACCGTGGAGGACATGGCTTCGCGCGCCGATCGCTTCCACGAGGTGCTGATGCGCGGCTTTCCGATCCCGCGCTATCCGGCGATGAAGATGGGCGTGCCGTCCAAGAAGGCGCTGGTCGCGCTGTGGAGCCGCCGACGGCCCGACCTGGTCTACGTCGCGACCGAGGGACCGCTGGGCTGGTCGGCGCTGCAGGCGGCGGCCGTGCTGAAGCTGCCCGTGTGCTCCGACTTCCGGACCAATTTCCATGCCTACAGCCGGCACTACGGCGTCGGCTGGCTGCAGCGGCCCATCATGGCCTACCTGCGCAAGTTTCATAACCGCTGCGCCTTCACGATGGTGCCGAGCGAGCAACTGCGCCAGGAGTTGGCGTACGGCGGTTTCCAGCGGCTGATGCTGGTCACGCGCGGCGTCGACAGGGCGCTTTTCGATCCGGCCCGCCGCAGCGACGCCTTGCGCCGCACATGGGGCGTCGAGCCCGGCACCGTCGCGGCGCTCTACGTGGGCCGCCTGGCGCCGGAAAAGAACCTCGATGCGCTGGCCTCCGCCTTCTTCGCGATGCGCCGGGCCCATCCGGCGACGCGGCTCGTGGTCGTGGGCGACGGGCCCGCCCGGCAGGCGCTGGCCGCGTCGGTGCCCGATGCGATCTTCACGGGCACGCGTTCCGGCGAGGAGCTTGCCGCGCACTATGCCTCGGCCGATGCCTTTTTGTTTCCGAGCATGACGGAGACCTTCGGCAACGTCACCCTCGAGGCCATGGCCAGCGGCCTGCCCGTGCTGGCCTACGACTACGCCGCGGCGGGGCAATTGATCCGAAGCGACGAGAACGGCCTGCTGGCCCCGCTCGGCGACGAGCCCGCGTTCATCCGCCAGGCGGTGCGCCTCGCCACTGAGCGCCAGCACGCCCAGCGCATGGCACTGAACGCCAGGATCACCGCGAACGAACTCGGCTGGGAACGCATCGTCGCGCAGGTCGAGTCGGTTCTGGTCGCGACGATGGCCGCCGGCACCGAGTCGCGCGAGCGCGACGCGCCGAGCCGGACCATGGCGGGCGCGGCGTAGTTAGCCTTCGGGCACGGCGATCGGTCGCCGCCTGGTGCTTTCCAGCCGCATCAGCAGCGCGATCGCCGCGGCGATCATCAAGCCGAAGCTCCACATGAGCGGCACGATCGGGACGTCGACGGCGATCAGCGCGGCGTAGGCGGCCAGCATCACGAGAATGCTGAGGTTCTCGTTGAAGCCCTGCACCGCGATCGACCGGCCGGCACTCAACAGCACGTGGCCGCGATGCTGCAGCAGCGCATTCAACGGCACCACCAGCACGCCGCCCACCGCGCCGGCGAGCACCAGCAAGGGAACCGCGACCGCCAACGATGAAGCGGAAGCGACCGCCGGCATCAGGAGGCCGAGGACAACGCCCGCCGGCAGCACGCGCTTGGCCTGATCGAGGCTGACGTACTTCCCCGCCACGGCGGCCCCCGCGATCACGCCGATCGCCACTGCGGCCTGCAGATAGGCGGCGTACTCCAGGCTCAACTGCATGACGTCGGCGGCCCAGCGCAGCACCACGAACTGCAGCGTCGCACCGGCGCCCCAGAAGATGGTCGTGACCGCGAGCGACAGGCCGCCGTCGCGGTCGCGCCACAGCATGCGGTTGCTGCGGTCGAAGTCGCGCACGAGTTCGACGGCATGGATGCGGCTGGCCGGATAGCGCGCGCCGCTGTCCGGCACGCCCAGGTTCAACAGGCCGGACAGCACATAGACAACGAGAATCCCGAGGATCGACAGCGTGAGCGTGGTCGCGGCGGAGGCTGGCAGCGTGGCCGTCAGCCAGGCCTGCAGCACCAGGCTTGCGTTCGAGGAGCGGACCATGTCGGCCACCAGGAAGCCGCCGAACATCGTCCCCAGCAGGGCCGCGCAGATGACGGACACCTCGATCCATCCGTTGGCCGCAACCAGCTGCCGAGGGCCCACGATCTCGGTGACGAGCCCGTACTTGGCCGGCGCGTACGCCGCCGCGCCGAAGCCGACCATCGCGAACGCCGCGAAGGGGTGCAAGCCGGCGATCAGCATCAGCACGCCCATCATCTTGACTGCGTTCATCAGGCTCATCAGGCGCGCCTTCGGCATCGCATCGGCCAAGGGCCCGATCAGCGGCGCGAGGAAGACATATGACAAGGTGAAGGCGAACTTGAGCAGCGGCGCCCACCACCCGGGCAGCCCGCGCGCTTCCAGCAGCGCGATCGTCACGATCAGCAAGGCGTTGTCCGCCAGCGCCGAAACCGCTTGGGCGGCGATCAGCAGGTGGAATCGAGGTGACATCGCGCCGATCGTCACGAGGCCGTGTGACGTTGGTGTGAACGAGCGGTGAATGCGCAAGCTGTCTAACATATGTCTCTTTCGTACAGCCGATTCAGGAAACACATGAGCAAAGCCGTCCGCATCGACCGCACCGGCGGTCCCGAGGAACTGAAGATCGTCGAGGTCGAGGTCGGCGAACCCGGCCCCGGCGAGATCCGCATCCGCCACCACGCGGTGGGCCTCAACTTCCTCGACATCTACCAGCGCAGCGGGCTCTACCCCTTCGCGATGCCGCTGCAGCTCGGCATGGAAGCCGCGGGCGTGGTCGAGGCGGTGGGCGAGGGCGTCACGCACCTCAAGGCGGGCGACCGCGCCGCCTATGCCAGCGGACCGCCCGGCGCCTACAGCGAGCTGCGCGTGCTGCCGGCCAAGTGCGTGTGCAAGCTGCCCGACGCGATTTCCTTCGAGACCGGCGCGGCCATGATGCTCAAGGGCCTGACGGTGCAGTACCTGCTCAAGAAGACGCTGCCGGCCGAGGGGCTGCAGCCCGGCGACTTCATCCTGTTCCACGCGGCTGCGGGCGGCGTGGGCCTGATCGCCTGCCAGTGGGCCAAGGCGCTCGGCCTGCAGCTCATCGGCACCGCCGGCACCGATGCCAAGTGCAAACTGGCACTCGCGAACGGCGCCGCGCATGCGATCAACTACAGCACAGAGAACTTCGCCGAGCGCGTCAAGGAGATCACCGGCGGCAAGGGCGTGAAGGTGGTCTACGACTCGGTGGGCAAGGACACCTTCGAGGGCTCGCTGAACTGCCTGCGCCCCTTCGGCCTGCTCGCGATCTTCGGCAACGGCTCGGGGCCGGTGCCGCCCGTCAACCTCGGCATGCTCGCCTCCAAGGGCTCGCTCTACCTCACGCGGCCGACGCTGTTCACGCACATCGCGACGCGCGAGAGCACGCAGGCGATGGCCGACGACCTGTTTGCGGCGGTTGTGAGCGGCGCGGTCAAGATCCCGATCGACCAGCGCTATGCGTTGGCCGACGTGCAGCAGGCGCACCGCGATCTCGAGGCGCGCAAGACCACCGGCTGCACCATCCTCACGCTGTGAGCCGGCGCGCCGCCGCGGGCGGCGTGCCCGCGGTCTCTTCCTGCGCGAAGCCCAGGCGCCACTGGCTGTCGACGGCGAAGCTGTTGGCCAGGAAGTCCACGAACTCGCGCACCTTCGACGAGGGGTGCCGCGGCTGCGGGAACACCGCATACACGGTGCGCGACTCGGGCGTCCATTCGGGCAGCACGACGCGCAGGCTGCCCGCGGCGATGTCGTCCGCGACCAGGAAGGTCGGCAGCAATCCGATGCCGGCGCCTTCGAGCAGCGCCTCGCGCAGCACGAGGCTGTTGTTGCAGCGGCAGTTGCCCGCGACGCGGACGGTGCGGTCGCCGCCCGCCGCGACGAAGCGCCACTCGTCCGGCAGCTGCCCCCGGTTGTAGACGATGCAGTTGTGGCGCTTGAGCTCCGGCACCGCGGCGGGTTCGCCGTGGCGCGCCAGGTAGGCGGGCGCGGCGATCAGCGCGCGCGCCATGCGGCCGATCGGGCGGGCGCCGCGCATCGGCTCGCGATCGTTGGCCGCGATCGCGATGGCCACGTCGTAGCCTTCCTCGGCCGGGTCGACGAAGTAGTCGTTCAGAGTCAGCTCGAGCTTGACCTCGGGAAAGCGGGCCAGGAAATCCGCGATCGTGCGACCCAGGTGCGCCGACCCCAGCGAGATCGGCGCGCGCACCTTCAGCAGGCCGCGAGGCGTCGGATGCAGTTGGCCGGTCGACTTCTCGGCCTCTTCGATGTCGTCGAGGATGCGCACGCACTTGGCGTAGTAGCCGCGCCCGGCCTCGGTCAGGCTGATGCGCCGCGTGGTGCGCGCGAGCAGCGGCGTGCCGATGTGGGTCTCGAGCGCGGCCACGTACTTGCTCACCGAGCCCGCGGACATCTCGAGCGCTTCCGCGGCGACGCTGAAGCTGTGCTGTTCCACGACCTTGCGAAACACCGCCATGCAGGTCAGTCGATCCACATTCTTTCCAATCAAGAAACCGATTCTTCTCGGATCGAATGTTTATAGCCGATCGAGAAACGGTCAGCATCGGCGTCCGACCACGACGAAGGCGCCCATGACCCGAACGCTCATCCGAAACGCCTGCGTGCTCTCGATGGACCCCGCGGTGGGCGACTTCGACGAGGCCGACATCCTGATCGACGGCGAGAAGATCGTCGCCGTCGGACCGCAGCTCGGCGCCGAGGCGCAGGAGGTTGTCGACGGCCGCGGGCGCATCGTCACGCCCGGCATGGTCAATGCGCACATCCATACCTGGGAGTACCAGCTGCGCGGCATCGGCGCCGACTGGGTCGGCAGCCGCGACTACCACAACAACATGCACAAGAACCTCGCCACGCGCTATGGCGTGCGCGACGTCTACCTGGGCAACCTGCTGGGCGCGCTGAACCAGCTGCGCAACGGCACCACCACCATCGTCGACTGGTGCCACATCCTGCGCGACGCGGAGATGACCGACGCGGCGATCGACGCGCTGGAGGCATCGGGCATCCGCGCCGTCTTCGCGCGCGGCACGGTGAAGCCGCCCGAGCGGCCGGACGAGGTGCCCTACCACAAGAAGCCTTTTCCGCGCGAGGAGATCCACCGCCTGCGCACGGGCCGCCTGGCCTCCGACGACCGGCTGGTGACGCTGGCCATGGCGATCCTCGGGCCCGACTGGGGCGAGTACGACGTCGCGGCGCACGACATCCGACTGGCGCGCGAGTACGGCCTCGTCAACTCGGCCCACACCTACGGCCGCAAGGGCAAGCGCGTGGTGGAGGACGGCTATCCGCGGCTCGCGGCCGAAGGCCTGCTGGGCCCGGACCACAACATCGGCCACGGCAACTGCTTCGACGACGCCGAACTGAAGCTGGTGCTCGACGCGGGCTGCACCATCACCGCCACCAACCTCACCGAGATGCTCAACTACGAGCAGCCCGCGATGCTCGGCCGTCTCGTGAAGCACGGCGCGACGCCGTCCATCGGGACCGACTGCGACCCCTACTTCAACAGCTCGATGCTGTGGGTCATGCGGCACGCCTTCCTGCACCAGCGCGAACTGGACAACCGCAGCCTCCACGCCGAGGGCCGCTGGCCGGCCAGCACGCAGCATTCGACGTTGACGCGCGATGCGCTCTACTGGGCAACCATGGGCGGCGCCAAGGCCTTCGGGCTCGACGGGAAGACCGGGTCGATCACGCCGGGCAAGCAGGCCGACCTGTTGATGTTCGACACCCGCGGCCTCAACATCTTTCCGGCGTTCCCCGGGGGAAACCCGGCCCACATCGTCGTCATGTACGCCGAGACTTCCGACATCGAGAACGTCATGGTCGCGGGCAGGTTCGCGAAGCGCGACGGGCAGCTGTGCTTCGATGCCGGGCGCCTGGCCCGCCTCAACGAAGAACTGCTGGCCTCGCGACTGCGCATGTTCGGGGAGGGCAACTTTCGGTCCGTGCCGGTCGAGCGCGGGCCGCAGCCGGAGCGCTTCGTCGTATGACCACTTCCCTCCTGCAACGCCTCGCATCCGCGGCCGTGGCGGCCGCCGCCCTGCTGTCGCACACGGTCGCGCCCGCCCAGGCTCCGGCGCCATGGCCGAACAAGCCGGTGCGCATCATCCACGGCTTCACATCCGGCGGGCCGGTGGACAACCTGGCCCGCCTGCTGGCCGCGCAGTTCCCCGACCAGTTCGGCCAGCAGGCGATCGTCGAGGGCAAGCCCGGCGCGGGCGGCACCATCGGGGCCAACTACGTGGCCAAGGCGGAGCCGGACGGCTACACCCTGTTCCTCATGGCATCGGGCCATTCGGCGGCGCCGGGCCTGTACAAGTCGCTGCCCTTCGATGCCGTCGCCGACTTCACGATGGTCTCGATGGTGGCGCGCAGCCCCTTCGCGATCATCGCGGGGCCGGCGTCGAACGCTGCCACCATCCAGGAGCTGGTTTCCAGTGCCAAGGCGCAGCCGGGCAAGATCGACTACGGTTCGGGCGGCACCGGCAGCGGCATGCACCTGGCGGCCGTGCTGTTCCAGGCGCGCTCGGGCGTGCAGTTCACGCATGTGCCGTACAAGGGCGGCAGCGCGCCGGCGATGGCGGTGATGAGCGGCGAGGTGCCGATCATCTTCACGTCGCTGGCCGGCATGTCGAGCCAGATCGAGAGCGGCAAGGTCAGGGCGCTGGCCGTCACCTCGCGCGCGCGCTTCGCCGCCTTCCCCGATGTGCCCACCGTGGCCGAGACGGTGCTGCCCGATTTCGACGTCAGCGCCTGGTATGCGCTGGCCGGCCCGCGCAACCTGCCGCCGGCGGTCGTGGCCCGGCTCAACGAGATGGTGCAGGCCACGCTGCGCCGGCCCGACATCGTGCAGAACCTGAAGCTGATGGCCGCCGAGCCCTGGCCCACCAGCGCGCGCGAGGCCCAGGCCTTTCTCGGTGCCGATGTCGCGCGCTGGACCAAGGTGGTGCGCGACGAGAACATCGCACCGCCACCGAACTGAGCGCGGCTACTCCAGCGCGCTGAGCCGCGATTCGCGCAGCCGGCTCGGCGCCAGCGCGCCGGCCGAATCGAGGATCGGGTAGGCGATCGAGCAGATGTGGGAGTTGATGCGCTTCAGGTCGCTGATGAGGTCGATGTGCAGCGAGCTGGTCTCGATGCTGGAGGCCGTCTGCTCCGACAGCCGCACGAGGTGCGTCGTGGCGTAGGCGCGCTCGAGGTCGCGGAAGCGAGCCTTCTCCTCGAGCAGCTTCTGGGCGTCGCGCACGCTGCCGTTCAGGAACACGCTCATGCTGAGCCGCAGGTTGGCGACCAGGCGTTCGTGCAGCTCCACGATCTCGCCCATGCCGGCTTCCGAGAAGTTGCGCTGCTTCTTGATCTTCTTGTCCTCGATGTCGATGACCACCCGCTCGACGATGTCGCCGATCTGCTCCATGTTGATGGTGAAGCTGATGATGTCGGTCCAGCGCTTGCTCTCTTCTTCGCCCAGCGCCTCGCGCGAGATCTTGGTCATGTAGTACTTGATGGCCGAGTACAGCTCGTCGACCGTGTCGTCGAGCTTGCGCAGCTCGGCGGCCAGCCGCAGGTCGTTGTCGCGGATCACCTTGAGCATGCCGATCAGCATGGTCTCGACCACGTCAGCCTGGTGCAGCGCCTCGCGCGCAGCGTTGGAGATCGCGAGCGAGGGCGTCGACAGGGCCGAGGGATCCAGGTGGTGCGGCCGCTGCGTGGACGCGGGTTCGGTGGGTACCGGCAGCAGCCGCGTGACGATCGTCGCCACCCAGTTCGTGAGTCCGATGAAGCCGATGCTGATGATCACGTTGAAAGCCAGGTGAAACAGCACCACCAGTTGCGTGGCGTCGGCGATGTAGGGCTTGGCCTCGCGCAGATACAGGCCGACGAAGGGTGCCGCGATCGCCACGCCGAGCAGCTTGAAGAGCAGGTTGCCGACCGTGACCTGCCGCACCGAGACGTCTGACTTCGCGGTGGTCAGCACCGCGAGCAGGCCGCTGCCGAGGTTGGCGCCGAGCACAAGGCCCAGCGCGACATCGAGCGGCACCACGTTTGAGCTGGCCATGGCCGCGACCAGCAGCACCACCGCCAGGCTGGAGTAGGCGACGATCGCCAGCGCGGCGCCGATCGTGATCTCGAGCAGCACGTCGCTGCTGAGCGAGGCCAGCAGGGCGAGCACCGGCGGTGACGAGAACAGCGGCCCCGTGGCTTCGACCACGAGCTGCAGCGCCAACAGCATGAGGCCCAGGCCGATCAGCACGCGCCCGATGCGGCCGGCCGCGGTCGAGGCGCGCGTGATGAACAACACCACGCCGACGAAGATGAAAAGCGGCGACAGCCACGAAAGATCGGTCGAGAACAGCACCGCCATCAGCGCCGTGCCGACATCGGCGCCGCGCATCACGGCGAGTGCGGCCGGCAGCGTGACCAGGCCCTGGCCGACGAAGGACGAGGTCATCAGCGATGTGGCGGTGCTCGACTGCACCAGCGCGGTCACGCCGATGCCGGAGAGGGCGGACGTGAAGCGGTTGCGCATGCTGTGGACCAGGATCTTCCGCAGATTGGCGCCGAACACGCGGAGCACGCCGGTGCGAACGAGATGGGTACCCCAAACCAGCAGCGCCACCGCTGCCAGCAGATTCAACAGATGCTTCATGGAAGCCGGGGACTATACGCCGCGCACCAGGGGCGTCGCCCGCCCCAAGACTTCGACAAGCTCAATCCGAACGGTTCTTGTTGATCGAACGATGCGGGTCTTGGGTCTTACTTGCCGCGCCGCACGCGCCGCAGCTCGTCGAGGATCAGGCAGATCGCCCCGATGGTGATCGCGCTGTCCGCCACGTTGAACGCCGGGAAGTGCCGCCCGGCCAGGTGGAAGTCGAGGAAGTCGACCACGTAGCCGTGCATCATGCGGTCGACCACGTTGCCGATCGCGCCGCCGAGGATCGCGGCCATGGCGAAGGAGAACAGCTTCTGCCCGGCGTGCGACCTGAGCATCCAGATGATGAAGACCGCAGCAGCCACGCCGATGGCGGTGAAGAACCAGCGCTGCCAGCCCGCCGCATCGGCAAGGAAGGAGAAGGCGGCACCGGTGTTGTGCGCACGCACGACGTTGAAGAAGCTGGTGACGTAGGTGTGGTCGCCGAGCTTGTAGTAGCCGAGGATCAGCGTCTTGGTGAACTGGTCGATGATCAGGATCACGACCGCCAGGGCGAGCCAGGGCCAGATGCCGGTACGCGGCGCGGCGAGGGAACGGGTGGCCATCAGGCGATGCTCCTTGCTTCACCGGCACCGTAGAGGTTGCTGGTGCATCGGCCGCAGAGGGCCGGGTGCGCCGGGTCGTGGCCGACGTCGTCGCGCCAGTGCCAGCAGCGTTCGCACTTGGTGGCCGAACTCGCCGTCACCTGCACCGACAAGCTGTCGCCGGCCGCGAGCTCGACGGCGGAGGTGATGAAGACGAACTTCAGATCGTCGCCGAGCGAGGCCAGCAGCGCGTGGTCGTCGGCCGGCGCGACGAGCTTCACGTTGGCCTGCAGCGAGGAGCCGACCTGGCCGGCCGTGCGCACGGTCTCGATTTCCTTGTTGACGCCGTCGCGGATCTCGCGGATGCGCGTCCACCTGGCGAGCAGCGCTTCGTCGGGCGTGCCCAGGTCGCTGTAGACCTGGGTGAAGATCGACTCGCCGTTGCCGCAGAACTTCCAGGCCTCCTCGGCCGTGAAGCTCAAGAAGGGCGCCATCCAGCGCAGCATCGCCTGCGTGATGTGCCACAGCGCCGTCTGCGCACTGCGCCGCGCGCGCGAGTCGGGCGCGGTGGTGTAGAGGCGGTCCTTCAGGATGTCGAGGTAGAAGGCGCCCAGGTCTTCCGAGCAGTACACCTGCAGCTTGGCCACCACCGGGTGGAACTCGTAGACCTTGTAGTGCGCGAGCACCTCGGCCTGGAACTGCGCGGCGCGGCTCAGCGCGTAGCGGTCGATCTCCAGCAGTTCAGAGAGCGGCACCGCATCCTTCGCGATGTCGAAGTCGCTGGTGTTGGCGAGCAGGAAGCGCAGCGTGTTGCGGATGCGCCGATAGGCATCGACCACGCGCGCGAGGATCTTGTCGTCGCCCGCGATGTCGCCCGAATAGTCGCTGGCCGCGACCCACAAGCGGATGATCTCGGCGCCGAGCTTCTTGTTCACTTCCTGCGGGTCGAGGCCGTTGCCGAGCGACTTGCTCATCTTGCGCCCCTGGCTGTCGATGGTGAAGCCGTGCGTCAGCAGGCCCCTGTAGGGCGCGCGGCCTTCGAGCGCACAGGCGATCAACAGCGACGAATGGAACCAGCCGCGGTGCTGGTCGTGGCCTTCGAGGTAGAGGTCGGCCTCCGGGCCCACCTCGTGGTGCACCTTGGGGTGCGTGCCGCGCAGCACGTGGAAGAAGGTCGAGCCCGAGTCGAACCACACCTCGAGGATGTCGGTGCTCTTGGTGTAGCTGGGCGCGTCGGCGGCGCCGAGGATCTCTTCGGCCGTGACGCGGCTCCAGGCCTCGATGCCGCCTTTCTCGACGATGTCGGCCGCCTGGTCGAGGATCTCCATCGTGCGCGGATGCAGCTCGCCCGAGTCCTTGTGCAGGAAGAAGGGGATCGGCACGCCCCAGCTGCGCTGGCGGCTGATGCACCAGTCGGGCCGGTTGGCGATCATGTCGTGCAGGCGGGCCTTGCCGTTCTCGGGATAGAAGCTGGTCTCCTCGATCGCTTCCAGCGCGGTCTGGCGCAGGGTCTTCGGCGCCTTGTCCTTGGTGAACACGCCTTCGCCTTCGTCCATGCGGATGAACCACTGGGCCGCGGCGCGGTAGATCACCGGCGTCTTGTGGCGCCAGCAATGCGGATAGCTGTGGCTGATGGTCTCGGTTGTGAGCAGCCGGCCCGCGTCGCGCAACGCCTGGATGATGTGCGGCACGGCCTTCCAGATGTTCTGGCCGCCGAAGAGCGGGAAGTCGGCCGCGTAGGAGCCGTTGCCCTGCACCGGGTTCAGGATGTCGTCGTAGGCCACGCCATGCGCGATGCAGGAGTTGAAGTCGTCGACGCCGTAGGCCGGCGAGGAATGGACCAGGCCGGTGCCGTCGTCGGCCGTCGCGTAGTCGGCCAGGTAGACCGGCGACAGGCGGCGGTAGCCGGCATCGACGTCGTAGAGCGGATGCTCGAACTCGAGCCCCCCGAGCTTCTCGCCCTTGACCGTGGCCAGCACCTTGCCGTCGAGCGCATAGCGGTTCATGCACATCTCGACCAGCGACGCGGCCAGCACCAGCAGCCCGCGCTCGGTGTCGACCAGCGCGTAGTCGATCTCGGGGTTCAGGTTGATGGCCTGGTTGGCGGGGATGGTCCAGGCGGTGGTGGTCCAGATGACGGCGAAGATGTCGCCGATCGTTCCGCTCAGGCCGAACGCTTCGAGGACCTTGTCCCGCTCGTGCGCCTTGAAGGCCACGTCGACGGTCTGCGACTTCTTGTCCGCATACTCGATCTCGAACTCCGCCAGCGAGGAGCCGCAGTCGAAGCACCAGTAGACCGGCTTGAGCCCGCGGTAGACGAAGCCGCGTTCGATCACGCGCTTGAAGGCGCGCAGTTCGCCGGCTTCGTTGGCGAAGTCCATGGTCTTGTACGGATGGTCCCATTCGCCCAGCACGCCCAGGCGCTGGAAGTCGACCATCTGCTGCGCGATCTGTTCGGTCGCGTAGGCGCGGCTCTTGGCCTGCATCTCGTCGCGGCTCAGGTTGCGGCCGTATTTCTTTTCTATCGCGTTCTCGATCGGCAAGCCGTGGCAGTCCCAGCCCGGCACATAGAGCGCGTCGTAGCCCTCGAGCTGGCGCGCCTTGGTAATCATGTCCTTCAGGATCTTGTTGACCGCGTGGCCCATGTGGATCTGGCCGTTGGCATAGGGCGGGCCGTCGTGCAGGATGAACTTGGGCGCACCGTGGCGCGCGTCGCGCAGGCGGTGGTAGCGGCCTTCGTCGTTCCATTCCTTCACCCAGCCCGGTTCGCGCTTGGTCAGGTCGCCGCGCATCGGGAAGGGGGTGTCGGGCAGGTTCAGCGTGGTGCGGTAGTCGGTGGGGGAGGGAGCGTCAGACATGGTGGAGTGCGAAACGGGGCTTCGACAGGCTCAGCCCGAACGGTTTAGGCGTCGGCGCGAAGAAAAAAGCCGTTCGCCCTGAGCTTGTCGAAGGGCGGCAGCACGGTGCGTGCAGGGCTAAATTCGGTCGCGCGTGGTCTGGCGATGGGTTTCCGCGTGGGTGGACGCAAAGAACGCACGTGCGTCGCGTCCATCCTTCGCGATGCCCGCTGTGAGGGCCTCGAGGCTGGTGTAGCGCAATTCGTCGTGCAGTTTGTGCAGCAGTTCCACGCGGACGATTTTACCGTAGGCCCCTTCGGCGCCGAGGTCGGCGGGCCAATCGAGGCAATGGGTTTCCAGCAGGACCCGGCCGGCGTTGACGTCGTTGGCATCCAGCGAGGGCCGCACGCCGAGATTGGCGACGCCGTGCAGCGGGGCCTCGCCGAGGCCGTGCACCAGCACCGCGAAGATGCCGCTGGCGGCCGGCTTCCAGTGCTTGAAGCGCAGGTTGAGGGTGCGAAAGCCATCGTCGCGGCCCGGCGCCGTGGCGCCCAGCGCGCGGCCGAGCTTGCGGCCGTGCACCACGTGGCCGGAGATCGCGTAGGGCCGGCCGAGCAGCGCCTGCACGTCGCCCATCCGGCCTTCGGCCAGCGCCTCGCGCACGGCGGAGCTCGACACGCGCAGGCCGTGCACCTCGTAGCTGTTCATGCGTGCCACGTCGAAAGCGTGCTGGTCGCCGGCCTTGTCGAGCATTGCGTAGTCGCCGGCGCGCTTGGCGCCGAAGCGGAAGTCGTCGCCCACCAGCACGTAGCGCGCGCCTAGGCCCTCGATCAGCACGTGCTGGATGAATTGGTCGGGTGTCTGCGAGGCGAGCCGGGCGTCGAAGGGCAGCACGATGGTCTGCGCGACGCCGCCGGCCGCGAGCTCGCTGAGCTTGTCGCGCAGCGTGCCGATGCGCGCCGGCGCCAGTTCGGGCCGCTTGCTGACGGCCGCGAAGTAGTCGCGCGGATGCGGCTCGAAGGTCAGCACGCAGCTCGGCAGGCCGCGCAGCCGCGCCTCGGTGTTGAGCAGCCCCAGCATGGCCTGGTGACCACGGTGCACACCGTCGAAATTGCCAATGGTCAGGGCGCAGGCCTTCGCTACGCCCGGATGCCTGAAACCCCGGAAAACCTGCATCGGTCAGTATCTTTTTGATAGCACTTTGCGCCCGCGGAATGGGCACATTCAGGGCTTTTTGTCACAAAGCCGGTATATTGTGACGCACTGCGTCATTCGCCGGCCGCCCCGCCGGCGCGATGTCCTGGTCTTTCCTTGGTTCTTCCCTTTGCGAGGAGACGTTGTGGTGAAGGTCTTGAAGCTGTCGGCCCAAGGGCTGCCCCAATCGTGGATTTCGCTCGAACAGGCGGTGATCCACTACGCGGCGGACGAGGTGCGCTGGGAGGTCGGCGCGCAGGTGGCGCTGTTCCGCGGCGGCCACAACGCGGTGACGGGCGAGCAGTCTCAGATCGCGGTCAACAGCATCATCGGCACCAAGGGCGTGCCGCGCATCAACCCCTTCACGCAGCGTCCCGGCCTCACCAACAGCAAGCTGTTCGCGCGCGACCGCAACATCTGCGCCTATTGCGGCGGCCATTTTCACGAGGACGAGCTCACGCGCGAGCACATCATTCCGTTTGCGCAGAACGGCATCGACACCTGGATGAACGTGGTCACGGCCTGCAAGCCCTGCAACCACCGCAAGAGCAGCCGCACGCCCGAGCAGGCCAACATGCCGCTGCTCTACGCGCCTTACGTTCCCAGCCTGTGGGAAGACTTCATCCTGCGCAACCGCCGAATCCTGGCGGACCAGATGGAGTTCCTGATGGCGCATCTGCCGCACAGCTCGCGGCTGCACGGCTAACGCCAGTCCGGAGGCCGCTTCTCGATGAAGGCCTGCACGCCTTCTTGTGCGCTCTCGTGCGTCATGTTGCAGGCCATGGTTCGGCCGGCGTCGGCCAGCGCCGCCTCGATGCCGGTCTCGAGCTGGCGATAGAACAGGGCCTTGCCCAGCGCGAGTGCGGTTCTCGGCTTGGCGACGATGCCGGCGACCAGCGATTCGAGCTCGGCGTCCAGCGCTTCGGGCGGCGCCACGCGGTTGACCAGACCCTTGACCCTGGCCTCTTCGGCGTCGATGAAGTCGCCTGTCACCAGCATCTCGAAAGCGGCCTTGCGGCCCAGGTTGCGCGACAGCGTGACGCTGGGCGTCGAGCAGAAGAGGCCGACGTTGATGCCGCTCACCGCGAATCTCGCATCGCTGGACGCGACGGCCAGGTCGCACACCGCGACCAGCTGGCATCCGGCTGCGGTCGCGATGCCATGCACGCGCGCGATCACCGGCACGGGCAGCCGCTGGATGGCCAGCATCACCTCGCCGCATCGGGCGAACAACTTCTCGTAGTACGCGAGCGAGGGTTGCGCCCGCATCTGCTTCAGGTCGTGGCCGGCGCAGAAGGCGCGGCCGGCACCGGCCAGGATCACGCAACGGGCCGTGTCGTCGGCAGCGACGGCGTCGAGTTCGCCGGCAAGCGCCTCGATCATTTCCTCGGACAGCGCATTGAAGGACTGCGGCCCGTTCAGGGTCAGCGTGATCACGCCGCGCGCATCGCGCGTACGCAGGACGAATTCGGATGTCGCGCTCATGGCCTGCACCTCAGTAGGTCAGCTCGAGCATGCTGACATCGTTTTGCGCTGCCGGCCAGCTCTGGCCCACGACCCGCTCGCCGTTGAATTCGGCGGCAACCGCGCGTGGCGCATCGCTCGCAAGCTTGATCTTCGCGCTCGATACGCCCGCGCCCTGCGGCGGCACGCCGGGCAGCGTGGCCTGGCCGTCGAAGCGCATGGTGTCGCGCTGGGCGTCGAAGTAGCCGCGCGGCCGCGTGAAGATGACCAGTGCCTTGGCATCGTGGTCGGCTTCGGTGATGCGCTCGGGCCGCAACTGCACGACATGGCTCGAACGCGGAAAGGGGCTGCGGTAGATGTGCGTCGTCGCGTAGCCCGGCGCACTCAGCACGAACTCGTAGGCCGTCGCCGATTGCGCGTTGAATGGGCCCCAGCGCCCGTCCTGCGCGATGGTCTGCTCCCACGCGGCCTGGCCGCGGCGCGCACCGGTCGCGGCATCGACGGCGAAGACCGCAAGCCGGGCGCCGGGAAGCGGCAGGTTGTTGACGAAGGCGCCGCTCGCGGGATTGAGCGGATCGAGCCCCAGGCCCGTGACCTTGCCCGACAGCGTGATCGCCGATTCGGCCACCGGCTGCTGCGTGCGCGGCGCCTCGCCGGTCAGGAAACGCCAGCCCGCATCGAAGGCGGCCGGCGAGAAGGAGGTCTCGCGGTGATCGACGCGCGGCAGCGCCACGTTGGTCGCGCCCTTGAGCGCCGGCCCGTCGAAGCCGATGTTCGTCGGCGTGCCCTTGGCGCCGATCCACACGCCGTCGGGTTGCGCATATTTGTCGTTGGCGTCCGAGCGCACCGTCAGCCACTTCACGCTTGGCGTGACCTCGTCGCCGGCCGCGTTCTTCGGCGCGTTGAGGCGCTGCATGAAAGGGCTGAGGCCGGAAAACTCGTTGCCCTCGCGCAGCCCCTTGACCGCCCAGATGCCGTGCGCCGGATTGCCGCCCAGCACCACGTGGCTCACGACGCTGTCGCCGCCGCCGTTCTGCACGTAGTTGCGGATCGTGTTGCCGCCGCGCGAATTGCCGATCAGGACCACCTTGCCGGCGCCCGTGATCTTCAGCACGCGTTCGACTTCGGCCTTGAGGAAGGCCATCGATTCGGCGGTCGAGCTGCGGCCCGGCTGCGCCACCGCATCGTCGTCGCGCGCCAACGGAAAGGGCTGGTCGACGGTGAAGAGCCGGTCGCGCGGCCAGCCGTTGGATTCGAAGCGCCACAGCGTCGTCTGCCACAGCGCAGCGGAGTCGCCATTGCCGTGCATGAAGACGATCGGCGGCCGCTCGGCGGAGGTCGGCGCGGTGGTGCAGGCGGCGAGCATGGAGGTGGCGAGGCTGAAGGCGATCAGGTGGCGTCGAGTGTGCATGGCGAAGTCTCAGTTGCAAAGAAAAGCGCCCGCAGGCGCAGGGCCGGCGGGCGCGGCGCTATCTCAGCAAAGATAGCGGCATCGTGTGTCAGGCGAAGACGCCGGCGGTGTCCTGCATGCGCGACGACACCTCGCCGAGGTGATGCAGCGTGTCGCCGAAGCTCATCTCGAGCTGGGTCAGCTTCCTGAAATAGTGGCTCACGATGTACTCGTCCGTCACGCCGATGCCGCCGTGCAGCTGCACCGCCTGCTGGCCGACGAAGCGCATTGACACGCCGAGCTGGTACTTCGCTCGCGCTACGGCCTGGCGGCGCTCGTCGGCCGGCGCGTTGAGCTTCAGGCTCGCGTAGTAGCTCATCGAACGCGCGAGTTCGAGCTGCATCTTCATGTCGGCCACGCGGTGGCGCAGCGCCTGGAAGCTGGCGATCGCCACGCCGAACTGCTTGCGCGTGTTCATGTATTCGACCGTGAGCGCGAGCGTCCGGTCCATCACGCCCACGGCTTCGGCGCAGGCGGCGGCGATGCCGATATCGACCGCGTGTTCGAGCACCGGCAGCCCGTCCTGCGCGATCAGCGTGGCGGCCGCCTTGTCGAACACGACTTCGGCGGCGCGGCTGCCGTCCTGCGTGCCGTAGCCGCGCGCGGCCACGCCGTCGGCAGCGCGCTCGACGAGGAAGAGGGCGATGCGCCCCTCCAACTGCGCAGGCACGATGAACGCATCGGCCTCGTCGCCGGCCGGCACCACGCTCTTGCTGCCGTTCAGGCGATAGCCGCCGCCGTCCTTGACGGCCCGGGCTTCGCAGACGTCGAGCCGGTAGCGCGCCTTGCGCTCCTGGTGGGCCAGCACGACCAGCGCCTGCCCGCCGGCGATGCGCGGCAGCCAGTTGTCCCTGGTGTCCTCGTCGGCATGGCCTGCGAGCACGGCCCCCGCGATGAGGGATTGCGCGAGCGGCTCCAGCACGATGCCGCGGCCCAGCTCTTCCATCACTACCATGCCTTCGACCGGGCCCATGCCGAGGCCGCCTTCGTCTTCGGGAATGTAGAGGCCGCCCAGGCCGAGTTCGGCCAGTTCGTCCCAGGCGTCGCGCGCAAAGCCGCCGGCGGCCTCTGTCGCGCGGCGGCGCTCGAAGCCGTAGCCTTTTTCGACCCACTTGGCGACTGCGTCGCGAAGCTGTTGCTGGTCGTCCGAAAAATCAAAATCCATTTTCTGTTCCTCTCGGGAGCCCGGGCATCAGCCCAGAACGGTCTGAGCGACGATGTTGCGCTGCACTTCATTGCTGCCACCGTAGATGGTGGTCTTGCGCACGTTGAAGTAGGTCGATGCGAGCGGCGCCAGTTGCGCATCGCCGCCGGGGAAGTTGCCTTGCCAGCCGGCCGCCATGGCTTCGCGTACCAGCGGCAGCGCGTAGGGGCCGCCGGCGAGCATCATCAGTTCGGTGTAGCGCTGCTGGATCTCGCTGCCCTTGATCTTGAGCAGGCCCGCGATGTCCAGCGAGTTCTTGCCCGAGGTTGCGGCCGAGAGCACGCGCAGCACCAGCATTTCGAGCGCGACCACGTCGACTTCGAGCTTGGCGATTTCGTCGCGGAAACGCTCGTCTTCCCAGACGCCTTCGCTCTTGGCAATGCGCTTCAGGCGTTCGAGTTCACGCTTGGCGCGGTTCACGTCGGCGATGTTGGTGCGCTCGTGCGAAAGCAGGTGCTTGGCGTAGGTCCAGCCCTTGTTCTCTTCGCCGATCAGGTTTTCGGCCGGCACTTCGACGTTGTCGAACCAGACCTCGTTGACCTCGTGGCTGCCGTCGAGCAGCTTGATCGGCCGCACCGTGACGCCTGGCGACTTCATGTCGATCAGGAGGAAGCTGATGCCGGTCTGCGGCTTGCCTTCGTTGCTGGTGCGCACCAGGCAGAAAATCCACTCGCCGTACTGGCCGAGCGTGGTCCAGGTCTTCTGGCCGTTGACGATGTACTTGTCACCTTTGCGTTCGGCCTTGGTCTTGACCGAGGCAAGGTCGGAGCCCGAACCGGGTTCGCTGTAGCCCTGGCTCCACCAGACCTCGCCGCTTGCGATGCCCGGCAGGAAGCGCTTTTGCTGCTCGGCATTGCCGAAGGCCTGGATCACCGGCGCCACCATCACCGGGCCGAAGGGGACGATGCGCGGGGCGCCGGCCAGCGCGGTCTCTTCTTCGAACAGGTGCTTCTGCACCGCGGTCCAGCCCGGGCCGCCGAATTCGGTCGGCCAGCCGTAGCCCAGCCAGCCTTTCTTGCCGAGGATGCGGGCCCAGCGCTGCAGATCCTCGCGCGTGAGTTCGAGTGCGTTGTGCACCTTGTGGGAGATCTCTTGGGGGAGGTTGTCTTTGACCCAGGCGCGAATCTCTTCGCGGAACTTCTGTTCCTCGGGCGTGAAGCTCAAATCCATGCGTGCCTCGCTGTGTTGATCGCCGCGTTTTAGCACGGTCGTGCTTGTTCGCGGTGTCCGCGCCGCGACAAAGCGGATGGGTGGAAACCAGCACAGATAATCCCGCCTCCCATGAAGAACATCGTGATCCTGATCTCCGGCAGCGGCTCCAACATGGCGGCCATCGTGCGGGCCGCCGCGCAGGAGCGGTGGGCCGAGCGCTTCGGAGCGCGCGTCGCTGCGGTCGTCAGCAACAAGGCGGATGCGCAGGGCCTCGCTTTGGCGCGGGCGCAGGGCATCGCGACCATCGTGGTTCCACACCAGGACTTCGCCAGCCGGGAGGCTTTCGATGCGGCGCTGGCCGATGCGATCGACGCGAATGCACCGTCGCTCGTGGTGCTCGCAGGATTCATGCGCATCCTCACGCCGGGCTTTGTGACGCGTTACGAAGGCCGGCTCCTCAACATCCATCCCTCGCTGCTGCCGGCCTTTCCTGGACTTCATACCCATCGGCGCGCGATCGAAGCGGGCTGCCGGGTGGCGGGCGTGACGGTGCACCAGGTGACGGTCGAACTGGACCACGGGCCGATCCTGGCGCAGGCGGTGGTGCCGGTCATGTCCGACGACACGCCAGAGACGCTTTCGGCCCGTGTGCTTGCCCAGGAACATAGGGTTTACCCTAAAGCCATCGCGGACTGGCTTAATGAAACAAAATGACACAATCTGCGTTTCGCGTTTGGAGAGTCGTTTGTGAGAAGCCGTCATCTGTTGCTGTCCGCGCTGGCTGCCGCCGCGCTGTTGTCCGGTTGCGCCAACCCCGCACCTGAGCCTGCCCCGGCGTCGGCGCCCGCACCGGTGGCCGCAGCCCCGGCGCCCGCGCCGCAAGCACAGTGCAACGCCGACGGCGCCAGGTTCGCGGTGGGCCAGCCGGCGAGCACCCAACTCGAAGCAGCGGCCCGCGTTCGCGCCGGGGCGGAGAGCTCGCGCGTCCTCAAGCCCAACCAGGCGGTCACGATGGAGTTCAATGCCGGCCGGCTCAACCTCGTGGTGGATGTGCGCAATCGCGTGACGGCCGCGCGCTGCGGCTGAAACCGGCCGGATTCGCAGTTCGAGCCTGGCGAAGCGCAATTTCAAGTGCTTGAAAGGTCGAGATGGATCGAGCCGATTTTGTTCACCTCGTCCGCCTGAGCGAGCATGCCAGCGCGGACGACAGCAGCGGTTACCGGCGCGGCGTCGCTGCTTTCGCGGCGCTCGGCTACCTGTGGGTGATCGCATGCCTGGCGCTCGCGCTCGGCATCATCGCCTGGGTCGTCGGATCGTTGGGGCAGGGACGCTTCAACTTCACGCGCGGCTGGCTTCTGCTTTTCGCGCTCGGCCTGCTTTGGGCGACGCTGCGCGCGCTGTGGGTGCGTTTCGACGAGCCCGAGGGCGTGCAATTGGCGCGCGAGGATGCGCCGATGTTGTTCGACGCGCTGGACCGCATCCGGCAGAAGATCGACGGCCCGCCGGTTCATCACATCTACCTCGACAGCGAGTTCAACGCGAGCATTCGCCAGTTGCCGCGCTTCGGTCTCTTCGGCGGCGCGGTCAATTACCTGAGCGTGGGGCTGCCGCTCCTGATGGCGCTCGACCGGCGCCGCCTGCTGTCGGTGCTGGCGCACGAATACGGCCACCTGCGCGGCAACCACGGCAAGCTGAGCGCCTGGATCTACCGCACGCGCCTGTCGTGGCTCAAGCTCGACGCCAGCCTGCAGAACGACAACGGCGTGATGGCGCTGGCCTCGCAGGCCTTTTTTCGCTGGTACTTCCCTCGCTTCGCCGCCAAGACCTTCGCATTGGCGCGGCAGGACGAATACGAAGCCGACCGCGTCGCGGCCCGCCTGCTCGGCCCCGGCGTGGCGGCCGCCGCATTGACGGAAATAGCCGTCAAGAGCATCTGGTATGCGGATGCCTTCTGGTCAAGTCACTGGGCGCGCGCCGCCGGCGAGCCGCTGCCGGCCGGGCCTTTCGCCGCGATGGAGGCTCAGCTCGGCGCTCCCGTCTCGCCCGAACTGGCGCGCGATGCGCTGCGCAGTGCGCTGCGGCGCGTGAGCGATGTCGACGACACCCATCCGGTGCTGCGCGACCGGCTCGAAGCGCTCGACGAGAAAGCGGTACTGCCGGGCTGGTCGGTGAAGTCGGCGCTCGAACTGCTGGCCGACAAGTCCAGATGGATCGCGCATTTCGACGGCGAGTGGCGCCGTGCGCATGCGGGCGACTGGAAACAGCACCACGCCTACCTCACGCGCATCAGGGAGCGTGTCGCCGCCTTGTCCGCCAGCGCCGGGCGCAACAACGCCGACGAGATGGTCGAGTGGGCCGATTGCGAGCGCCGCATCCATGCCGCCGCCGATGTGCGGGCCCGCTACGAACGCGCATTGCAGATCACACCGGACCATTCGGGCGCATTGCGCGGACTTGCGCAGACGCTGCCCGCCAAGGACCGCGCGGGGCGCCTCGCGGTGCTGGAGCGGCTGCATGCGTCGAGCACGGCCAGCCGGTGGTGGGCTGCCAGGACCGCTGTCACGCTGCTGGAGGATCCAGATGCCGGCCCGCACGACGAAGCTGCGCTCAAGATTTGGCGCGAGCGGGCCAAGGCGGCGGAAGAGGCCGAACAGCGCGCCTGGGAGGAGATCACCGGCACCCCTTGCTTCAGCCAGATCGCGCGGCATGACCTGAGCGATTTCGAACTCGGCGAACTCACTGCCGACCTCATGCGCTGCAATGCCGTCTCTCGGGCCTGGTTGGTGCGCAAGAACCTGCGCGAATTCCCTTGGCGCCGCGCCTATGTGGTGTTCGTTGAACTGCCCGGGCTGGCCGACGAGGAGCGCTGGCATCTTTGCCGTCAGCTCGAGCAGACCCTGAGCCTGCCGGGCGCTGCACTGGTGTTCTGGGCCGGGTATTCGCCCACGCTCGAGGACATCGAACGCCAGGCTTTCGGTCCGGTCTGGACGCGCACGCCCGGCTGAGACAATGGGGCATGCACCCCAAAGCCCTTCTCGATGCCTGCGCCGACCTGGTCGGCTTGGTCCTGAAATTCGATCATCCTGCCGACCAGGTCGTCTCCCGCTTCTTCCGTGAGCATCGCGAATTCGGTCCGCGCGAGCGTGCCACGCTGGCCGAAACGGTCTACACCGTGCTGCGCAAGAAGTTGCTGTTCGATCATCTGTCGCCCTCCGGCAGCGGGCCGAAGGAGCGGCGCATGGCCATCCTCGGCTTCCATGGCCCGCGCGATTTCCTGAAGAGCGCGCTCAACGACACGGAGAAGCGCTGGCTCGACAACTGCGACGCCGTCAAGCCCGACGACCTGCTCGAACGCCACCGGCACAACCTGCCGGAATGGCTGGTCGCGCCGCTCAAGGCCCAGCTCGGCGCCGAATTCTGGCCGCTGGTACAAAGCCTGCAGCAGCCGGCGCCGCTCGACCTGCGCGTCAACGCGCTGACCGACAAGCGGCCCGATGTGCAAAAGGAACTCGCGCTGGCCGCCATCAAGGCCGTGCCCACGCCGTTCTCGCCCTGGGGTTTGCGCATCGACGGCAAGCCGGCGCTCGCCAAGCTCGATGCCTTCGCGCGCGGTGCCGTCGAGGTCCAGGACGAAGGCTCCCAGCTGCTGGCGCTGCTGCTCGATGCCAAGCGCGGCGAGATGGTGGTCGATTTCTGCGCCGGCGCGGGCGGCAAGACGCTCGCCATCGGGGCCACCATGCGCAACACCGGGCGGCTCTACGCTTTCGACACCTCGGCCCACCGGCTCGATGCGCTCAAGCCGCGGCTGGCGCGCAGCAAGCTCTCGAACGTGCACCCGGCGGCGATCGCCCACGAGCGCGACGAGCGCATCAAGCGCCTGGCCGGCAAGATCGACCGGGTGCTGGTCGACGCGCCTTGTTCGGGCCTGGGCACGCTGCGGCGCAACCCGGACCTCAAATGGCGGCAATCGCCGAAGTCGGTCGAGGAGATGACCGTCAAGCAGGCGGCGATCCTCCAGAGTGCTTCCCGGCTGGTGAAGTCGGGCGGGCGGCTGGTCTACGCGACCTGCAGCGTGCTGCCGGAAGAAAACGAGGCCATCGCCGAAGCCTTCGGGGCCGCCAACCCGGATTTCGAGCCGCAGGACGCCGTCGAACTGCTGAGCGGTCTCAAGGTCGCCGGCGCGGAGGGCCTGGGTGCCGGCGGCGAAGGTGGCAGGCGCTATCTGCGCCTCTGGCCGCATCGCCACGCCACCGACGGTTTCTTTGCCGCGGTGTGGAACCGGAAGTAGGTGCAATGACCCAAAGAAAGGGGATAACTTGCGATGTATCAAGGATTTAGCCCCCTTTCCGGGGCTGAAGCCGTAAAATCGCTGGTTACCTGAAGGCTGCACCTTCGTGCGCCATGGAGTACCGAATTCAATGTTGCTTCCTGACTCTGCCGTCCTGAGCGCGGCCATCGACTGGCTCGGACACGGCTTGTGGGATATCACGTGGTGGCAGGTCGTGCTGTACACGCTGTTCACCACGCACATCACGATCGCAGCGGTCACGATCTTCCTGCACCGCACGCAGACGCACCGGGCCATGGATCTGGGTCCGATTCCGTCGCATTTCTTCCGTTTCTGGCTCTGGCTGGGCACCGGCATGGTGACCAAGGAGTGGGTGGCGATCCACCGCAAGCACCACGCCAAATGCGAAACCGAAGAAGACCCGCACAGCCCGCAGGTCAAGGGCATCGATGAAGTGCTGTGGCGCGGCGCCGAGCTCTACCGCGCCGAGTCGAAGAACAAGGAAACGATGGAGCGCTACGGTCACGGCACGCCGGACGACTGGCTCGAGCGCAACCTCTATACGCGCTACAGCTGGCAGGGCGTGGGCCTGATGCTGGTGATCAACCTGGCGCTCTTCGGTGCGCTCGGCATGGCTGTGTGGGCGGTTCAGATGCTCTGGATCCCGATCACCGCGGCCGGCATCATCAACGGCATCGGCCACTATTGGGGCTATCGCAATTTCGAGGCGCCCGATGCGAGCCGCAACGTCTCGCCCTGGGGCCTGATCATCGGCGGCGAAGAGCTGCACAACAACCACCACACCTACCCGACCTCGGCGAAGTTTTCCGTCAAGAAGTACGAATTCGACATCGGCTGGGTCTACATCCGAATGATGCAGACGATCGGCTGGGCCAAGGTCAAGAAGGTGCCGCCGAAGCTGCAGCTGGGCGATATCCAGCCGGTGGCCGACCAGAAGACCCTCGAAGCCGTCATCGCCAACCGCTATGAAGTGATGGCCGGCTATGCGCGTGAAATGCGCCGCACCACCAAGGAGGAGCTGGCGTCGCTCAAGGCCAAGGGTGCCGACCTCGCGGTGCTGAAGGCCGCTAAGCGCTGGCTGCATCGCGACGACGACAAGGTGCCGGCCGCCGCACGTTCGCACCTGGTGCAAGTGCGTGCCGCCCATCCGGTGCTCGACAAGATGGTGACGATGCGCGAAGAGCTTCGCCAGCTGTGGCTCAACACGTCGCAGTCGCGCGAGCAGCTGGCTGCCGATCTGGCCGCCTGGTGCCATCGTGCGGAAGCCAGCGGCATCGCCGGCTTGCGGGAGTTCTCCACCCGCCTGCGCGCGGCGCGAGCCTGAGCCCGCCTGCCCCCCTGCCGGGGGCAACATCACGAACAAAGCCGGCTGCCAGCCGGCTTTGTTTTTGGGGCAACAAAAAACCCGCTGGATCGCAGCGGGTTTTTTTAATTGGAGCAGGCCGAATTACTTCAGCTTGATTTCCTTGTACTCGACGTGTTTGCGCGCCTTCGGGTCGAACTTCATGATCGACATCTTTTCAGGCATCGTCTTCTTGTTCTTGCTGGTCGTATAGAAATGGCCGGTACCCGCGGTGGATTCCAGCTTGATCTTTTCGCGTCCGCCTTTGCTCGTTGCCATGATTCAGCTCCTTAAGCTTGGCCGCGTGCACGCAGGTCTGCGAGCACGGCGTCGATGCCGTTCTTGTCGATCAAGCGCAAAGCGGCGCTCGAAACACGCAGGCGAACCCAGCGATTTTCGGTCTCGACCCAGAAACGGCGGTATTGCAGGTTCGGCAGGAACCGGCGCTTGGTTTTGTTGTTGGCGTGGGAAACGTTGTTTCCGACCATCGGGCCTTTGCCCGTTACTTCGCATACGCGTGCCATGTGGACACTCTTTCTTGAACAGCTGGCACCGGACGCAACGTGATTGCGGGGTGGTTTGCAGCTTGACCTCGCCAGAAACGGGTGGCGGTACCCCGGCCGAATCCGGCAAAGCCTTGGATTATAGCCTCGAAGCCGCCGGCCGGGTCAAAGCGTGCCGTCCTGCTCCAGGAACCGTTGCGCGTCGAGCGCCGCCATGCAGCCCGTTCCTGCGCTCGTGATGGCCTGCCGATAGACATGGTCCTGCACATCGCCGGCCGCGAACACGCCGGGTACGCTGGTCATCGTCGCGAAGCCCTGAAGGCCGGAGCGCGTGGTGATGTACCCGTCCTTCATCTCGACCTGCCCCTGGAAGATGTCGGTGTTCGGATGATGGCCGATGGCGATGAAGCAGCCCTTGAGGTCGAGCTGCTCGGTGGCGCCGGTCTGGGTGTTCTTGAGCCGGATGCCCGTCACGCCCGTGTCGTCGCCCAGTACCTCGTCCAATGTGTTGTGCACCTTGAGCACGATCTTGCCTTCGGCGGCCTTTTCATGGAGCTTGTCGATCAGGATCGGCTCGGCGCGGAACTTGTCGCGGCGGTGCACCAGCGTGACCTTGCTGGCGATGTTCGAGAGATACAACGCCTCCTCGACCGCAGTGTTGCCCCCGCCGATCACGCAGACCTCCTGGTCGCGATAGAAGAAGCCGTCGCAGGTTGCGCAGCCCGAGACACCGCGGCCCATGAAATGCTGCTCGGAGTCGAGCCCGAGATACTTGGCCGACGCGCCCGTGGCGATCACGAGCGCATCGCAGGTGTAGGTGCCGCTGTCGCCGGTCAGGGTGAAGGGGCGCTTGCCCAGGTCGACCTTGCTGATGTGGTCGAACACGATCTCCGTCTTGAAGCGTTCGGCATGCTCCAGGAAGCGCTGCATGAGGTCGGGCCCCTGCACGCCATGAACATCGGCCGGCCAGTTGTCGACGTCGGTGGTCGTCATGAGCTGGCCGCCCTGGGCGATGCCCGTGATCAACATGGGCTGGAGATTGGCACGAGCCGCATAAACTGCGGCGGTATAACCGGCCGGGCCGGAGCCCAGAATGAGAACCTTCGCGTGGCGTGGAGAGGACGACATGAGTAGAAAACCTAGGTTTGACGCTGCATCAGCGTGTACATTTTCAGGGTGATAGATATGGAGTATCACCGTTCGGTTCAAGACCGGACGCGAGCTGTTTTCAATGCGTGCGATTGTATTAATGCATGGGCTTCTCAATCGCGCGCTATCCGGGGATTGATGAATGTCGATGCTGTCCAATCTTGAATTGCTCCGCCGCGTACCGCTGTTCGCAGCACTGACGCCAGCTCAATCTGCGAGCATTGCCGATGCGATCGTCAAGAAGCGCTTCAAGCGCGCCGAGTCGGTGGTCGAACAGGGAAAGAAGTCGGATGCCCTCTACATCATCCTGACGGGCCGGGCCCGCGTGATGAGCACCGACAGCCGCGGCCGCGAGGTCATTCTTGCCACGCTGCATCCCGGCGACTACATCGGCGAGATGAGCATGATCGACGACGAGCCGCATTCCGCCACGGTGCGCACCGAGGTCCAGACCGACGTGCTGATGCTGGGCCGCGAAGCCTTCGCACGCTGCCTGCCCGAGAACTCCTCGATGTCCTACAACATCATGCGAGGGCTGGTCACGCGCCTGCGCCACGCCGACCGCAAGATCGAATCGCTGGCGCTGATGGATGTCTACGGGCGGGTGGCGCGCTCGCTGCTCGAGTTCGCGGTCGACGACGGCGCGGGCAATCTCAAGGTGCGCGACAAGATCTCGCGCCAGGACCTGGCCAAGATGGTCGGTGCTTCGCGCGAGATGGTGAGCCGCGTCATGAAGGACCTCGAAGAGCGCGGCTTCGTCCAGACGCAGCCCGATGGCTCGATGATCGTCAAGGAACGGCTCTCATCGCTCGCCTGACCTTCCGGCCGGCAGCGCCGCTGCGCGCTGGCCTCTGCATCGCCGGCCCTGACAACGCGGCCGCGATCGTTTTCGTTGTTGCAGTTTCCGTGAGTCGCCTGCCCGTTGCCCCGGGCCGGCGGCCGTGCCTTCCATGACCTATTCGCTCAATACCCTCCAGTCGTCCTCATCGGCCGAGTCCCAGCCGGTGCGCCTGCGCGCGATGCGCTTCGCGCACGAGATCACGCTGATCGCCGGCTTCGTCGTGCTGCTGTATTGGCTGCTCGCGATGCTGAGCTTCACGCCTTCGGATGCCGCCTGGTCCACTTCAGGCACGGGCGGCGAGATCAAGAACTGGGGCGGCCGCATCGGCGCCTGGTTGGCCGACGCGAGTTACTTCCTGGCCGGCTATTCGGTCTGGTGGTGCCTGGCGGCCGGCTTGCGAGTGTGGCTGTCCTCGCTGGCCGGATGGCTGCGCGGCGGCGAGGCATCGCCGGCCGAGCAGCCGCCACGGGGCCGATTCAACCGCAGCCGGCTCGCGTTCTGGTTCGGCCTGGTGCTGCTCCTGTGCGCGAGCGCGATGCTCGAATGGTCGCGGCTCTACCGGCTGGAGTTTCACCTGCCGGGGCATGGCGGCGGCATCCTCGGCTACCTGGTCGGACCGCTCAGCGTGAAGTGGATGGGTTTCACCGGCTCGGCGCTGATCGCCATCGCCGCCGGCGTGATCGGCTCGGCGCTGGTGTTTCGTTTCTCCTGGAGCCAGATTGCCGAGCGCGTCGGTTCGCGCCTGTATTCGCTGTTCGAGTCGCGCCGCGAAAAGCGCGAGATCGCCGAAGACATCGCAATGGGCAAGAAGGCGGTGCGCGAGCGTGAAGAGCTCGCCTCCGGTTTCCATGGAGGCGAACTCGAGACGGCCGACGAGGAGCTTCGCGTGCTGCCGCGTGCGAAACGCCGCGCGCCTTCGCCGCCGGTGCAGATCGAACCCGCGATGACCGAGGTGCCGCGCAGCGATCGTGTCGCCAAGGAGCGCCAGAAGCCGTTGTTCCGCGAACTGCCCGACAGCAAGCTGCCGCAGGTGGACCTGCTCGATGCGGCGCAGCTGCGGCAGGAAACCGTTTCCCCCGACACGCTCGAGATGACCTCGCGCCTGATCGAGAAGAAGCTCAAGGACTTCGGCGTCGAGGTGCGCGTGGTGCTCGCCTCGCCGGGCCCGGTGATCACACGCTACGAGATCGAGCCGGCCACCGGGGTCAAGGGCTCGCAGATCGTCGGCCTCGCGAAGGATCTCGCGCGCTCGCTGTCGCTGGTGTCGATCCGCGTGGTCGAGACCATTCCCGGCAAGAACTTCATGGCGCTCGAACTGCCCAACGCCAAGCGGCAGTCGATCAAGCTCAGCGAAATCCTCGGATCGCAGGTCTACAACGAAGGCAAGTCGATGCTCACCATGGGGCTCGGCAAGGACATCGTCGGCAATCCGGTGGTGGCCGATCTCGCAAAGATGCCGCACGTGCTGGTGGCCGGCACCACCGGCTCCGGCAAGTCGGTCGGCATCAACGCGATGATCCTGAGCCTGCTCTACAAGGCCGAGGCGCGGGACGTGCGCCTCTTGATGATCGACCCGAAGATGCTCGAAATGTCGGTCTACGAAGGCATCCCGCACCTGCTGGCGCCCGTGGTCACCGACATGCGCCAGGCAGCCCACGGCCTCAATTGGTGCGTGGCCGAGATGGAGCGCCGCTACAAGCTCATGAGCAAGCTGGGCGTGCGCAATCTCGCGGGCTACAACGTCAAGATCGACGAGGCCAAGGCGCGCGAAGAGTTCATCTACAACCCCTTCAGCCTCACGCCCGACAGCCCCGAACCGCTCGCGCGCGAGCCGCACATCGTGGTCGTGATCGACGAACTGGCCGACTTGATGATGGTGGTCGGCAAGAAGATCGAAGAGCTGATCGCCCGCCTGGCGCAGAAGGCGCGCGCTGCCGGCATCCACCTGATCCTCGCCACGCAGCGGCCCAGCGTCGACGTGATCACCGGCCTCATCAAGGCCAACATCCCGACGCGCATCGCGTTCCAGGTCTCGAGCAAGATCGACTCGCGCACCATCCTCGACCAGATGGGTGCCGAAGCGCTGCTCGGCATGGGCGACATGCTCTACATGCCGAGCGGCACCGGCTTGCCGGTTCGTGTGCATGGTGCCTTCGTGAGCGACGAGGAAGTGCACCGTGTCGTCGCTTACCTCAAGTCACAAGGGGCGCCGGACTACATCGAAGGCGTGCTCGAAGGTGGAACCGTCGACGGCGAGGGCGATCTACTGGGTGAAGGTGGCAGCGAAGGCGGCGAAAAAGACCCGATGTACGACCAGGCGGTCGAAGTCGTGCTCAAGAACCGCAAGGCCAGCATCTCGCTGGTGCAGCGCCACCTGAAGATCGGCTACAACCGCGCCGCGCGGCTGGTCGAGGACATGGAAAACGCCGGGCTGGTGAGTGCCATGAGCGGCAGCGGCCAGCGCGAGATTCTGGTGCCATCGCGCACCGAATGATGGGATCAGGGATGTCGATGAAGAAGATGCTCACAGGGCTCGGCCTCGCCGTCGCCGCTGCAGGCGCGTGGGCCGGTGGCCTCGAAAGCCTCGAAGCCTTCGTGAAGAACGTCAAGTCGGGCCGTGCCGAGTTCACGCAGACCGTGACTGCGCCGGCCAAAGATGGCCAGACTGCGCGCGCCAAGGTATCGAACGGCAGCTTCGAATTCCAGCGGCCCGGCAAGTTCAAGTTCGACTACAAGAAGCCCTTCGCGCAGAGCATCGTGGCCGACGGCGAAACGCTCTGGCTCTACGACGCCGACCTGAACCAGGTCACGCAGCGCAAGCAGGCGCAGGCGCTCGGGTCGACGCCGGCCGCGCTGATTGCCGCGGCGCCCGATCTGCGCGCCCTGCAGGCCGATTTCACGCTCGAGGCCGCGCCCGAGCGCGACGGCCTGCAATGGGTCAAGGCCAGCCCCAAGAACAAGGAAGGCCAGTTGCAGAACGTGCAGATAGGCTTCCAGGGCGAGGCGCTGGCTGCGCTCGAGATCCTCGACAGCTTCGGCCAGCGTTCGGTGCTGAAATTCAACAAGGTCGAGGTGAATCCGGCGCTGCCCGCGAGCACCTTCCAGTTCAAGGCCCCTGCTGGCGCCGACGTGATCAAGCAATAGCGCGGGCGGCGGGCTTCCATGGCCACCACCACCCACCAACCGCTCGCCGAACGGCTGCGCCCCAAGGCCCTGGGCGAGGTCATCGGCCAGCAGCAACTGCTCGGGCCGGGCATGCCGCTGCGCATCGCCTTCGAATCGGGGCAGCCGCATTCCTGCATCCTCTGGGGCCCGCCCGGCACCGGCAAGACGACCATCGCGCGGCTGATGGCCGATGCCTTCGAGGCGCAGTTCCTCAGCATCAGCGCCGTGCTCGGCGGCGTGAAGGACATCCGCGACGCAGTAGAGCGGGCGACGGTGGCGCGCGACGGGCTCGAACAGCGCCGCACCATCGTCTTCGTCGACGAGGTCCATCGCTTCAACAAGAGCCAGCAGGACGCCTTTCTGCCGCACGTGGAGTCGGGCCTGTTCACCTTCATCGGCGCGACCACCGAGAACCCGTCCTTCGAGGTGAATTCGGCGCTCCTGTCGCGCGCCGCGGTGTATGTGCTGCAACCGCTGGGCGAAGACGATCTGCGGCAGATCGTCGTGCGGGCGCAGAGCATCCAGGCCGTGCCCGCCATCGAAAGCAAGGCCGTCGACCGGCTCGTGGCCTACGCCGACGGCGATGCAAGGCGGCTGCTCAACACGCTCGAAACGCTTTCGGTCGCGGCCACGGCCGAGAAGCTCGACGACATCACCGACGATTGGCTGCTGCGCGTGCTGGGCGAGCGCATGCGCCGCTACGACAAGGGCGGCGAGCAGTTCTACGACACCATCTCCGCACTGCACAAGTCGGTGCGCGGCAGCGATCCCGATGCATCGCTCTACTGGTTCATGCGCATGCTCGACGGCGGCGCCGACCCGCGCTACATGGCGCGCCGGCTGGTGCGCATGGCCAGCGAGGACATCGGCCTGGCCGATCCGCGCGCGCTGCGGCTGGCGCTCGATGCCGCCGAGGTCTACGAGCGGCTCGGCACGCCCGAGGGCGAACTGGCGCTCGCCGAATGCGTGATCTACCTTGCGATCGCCCCGAAGTCGAACGCGGTCTACAAGGCCTACAACGAGGTCAAGGCCCTGATCAAGAGCGACGGCACGCGGCCGGTGCCGATGCATCTGCGAAATGCGCCGACCCGGCTGATGAAAGAGCTCGACTACGGCAAGGGCTACCGCTATGCGCACGACGAGGAGGGCGGCTTCGCGGCCGGCGAGCGCTACTTGCCCGACGGCCTCGACCCGCCGCCGTTCTACCGGCCGGTCGAGCGCGGTCTCGAGATCCGCATCGCGGAGAAACTGCGCGAACTTCGAAAGCGAAACGACGAGGCCGACGGCTGATACGCAGCGCCCGCGCGCCGGTACTCCGTTGCACCGCTCCCGTCCAGCGGTCTGCGCCAGCGGGAAAACCCCGGTCGCCAATGCACCGAAATGGCGATCAGGCGTGACTACAATCCCGCCCACAAACCCGCCGTCGACACATGCTGGCGGGTTTTTTGCTAAGGGAAACCAAGACGCCAATCCGGTGCGCTGGGTCAGTCGGACACCTCCAAAAGGGTGTCACCACTAAAAATAGGGAACCTCCATATGGACATCTTGCTGCAACAGATCATCAACGGTCTGGTCCTCGGCAGCATGTACGCCTTGATAGCCTTGGGCTACACCATGGTGTACGGCATCATCAACCTCATCAACTTCGCGCACGGGGAAGTGCTCATGGTCGGTGCGCTGACCAGTTGGTCGATCATCGGGCTCATGCAGGAATCGATGCCCGGGACCCCCGGCTGGATCGTCCTGATCATCGCGCTCATCATTGCCTGCGTGGTCGCCGCCACGCTCAACTTCATCATCGAGAAAGTGGCCTACCGGCCGCTGCGCAACAGTCCCAAGCTCGCACCGTTGATTACCGCCATCGGCATGTCGATCCTGCTGCAGACGCTGGCGATGATCATCTGGAAGCCGACCAACAAGGCCTACCCCAACCTGCTCTCGACCACGCCCATCCACGTGGGCGGGGCCGTGATCTCGCCCACCCAGGTCATGATCCTGAGCGTCACCGCCTTCTGCCTGGTGGTGCTGATGTGGCTGGTCAACTACACCAAGCTCGGCCGCGCGATGCGCGCCACCGCCGAGAACCCGCGGGTCGCGGCGCTGATGGGCATTCGGCCCGACATGGTGATCTCGGCCACCTTCATCATCGGCGCGGTGCTCGCCGCGGTGGCAGGCGTCATGTACGCCTCCAACTACGGCATCGCCCAGCATGCGATGGGCTTCATCCCCGGCCTGAAGGCCTTCACGGCGGCCGTGTTCGGTGGCATCGGCAATCTCGCGGGCGCGGTGGTCGGCGGCATCCTGCTGGGACTCATCGAAGCCATCGGCTCGGGCTACATCGGTGCGCTCACCGGCGATGTGCTCGGCAGCCATTACAGCGACATCTTCGCGTTCATCGTGCTGATCATCATGCTCACGCTGCGGCCCTCGGGCCTGCTCGGCGAGCGGGTGGCGGACCGGGCCTGAAGGAGCCAATGCCATGAAGAACAGCAAGAACATCGCCTACTTCCTGATCGCGGCCGTCGCCCTGCTGGCGCTGCCGCTGCTGCTGCAGAGCCAGGGCAACGCGTGGGTGCGCATCGCCGACATCGCACTGCTCTACGTGCTGCTGGCGCTGGGCCTCAACATCGTGGTCGGCTATGCCGGCCTGCTCGACCTGGGCTATGTGGCCTTCTTCGCGATCGGCGCCTACCTGTTCGCCCTGCTCGGTTCGCCGCACCTGACGGACACCTTCCCCGCCATCAAGGCCATGTTCCCCAACGGGCTGCACAGCTCGCTGCTGCTGGTGATCCCCGCGGCGCTGGGGCTGGCTGCGCTGTTCGGCGTGCTGCTGGGCGCGCCCACGCTCAAGCTGCGCGGCGACTACCTGGCGATCGTGACGCTCGGCTTCGGCGAGATCATCCGCGTGTTCCTCAACAACCTGGACCACCCGATCAACATCACGAACGGACCCAAGGGCATCACGGCGATCGACCCGGTTCATTTCTGGGGCCTCAACCTGGGCAAGGCCCTGAAGATCGGCGACTACTCGATCTCCTCCGTCTCGCTTTATTACTACCTGTTCCTGGCGCTGGTGATTTTCACCATCATCATCTCGCACCGCCTGCAGCTGTCGCGCATCGGCCGCGCCTGGATGGCGATCCGCGAAGACGAGATCGCCGCCAAGGCCATGGGCATCAACACCCGCAACATGAAGCTGCTGGCCTTCGGCATGGGCGCCAGCTTCGGCGGCGTGTCGGGCGCGATGTTCGCGGCCTTCCAGGGCTTCGTGTCCCCCGAGTCCTTCGCCCTGAACGAGTCGGTGATGATCGTCGCGATGGTGGTGCTGGGCGGCATCGGCCACCTGCCGGGCGTGATCCTCGGCGCGGTGCTCCTGGCCGCGCTGCCCGAAGTGCTGCGCTACGTGGCCGGGCCGCTGCAGGCCATGACCGACGGGCGCCTCGACGCCTCGATCCTGCGCCAGCTCTTCATTGCGCTGGCGATGATCATCATCATGCTGGTGCGTCCGCGCGGCCTGTGGCCCTCGCCGGAGCATGGCAAGTCCTTGCAGCGCAAGGGCGCAGCGGCGGCACCCTTGCCGGGCTCGACGCAGGCCCATCCGCCGGGCGTCAGCACGCCGTCGGACGAAGTGCCGGGCGAAGCCTCGCGTCCCATGTCGATCAATCCGTGAGCAAGGAAGCACGACATGACTGACACTGTTCTCAACGTCCACGGCATCTCGAAGCGCTTCGGTGGCCTGCAGGCACTTTCCGACGTCGGCATCAAGATCATGCGCGGCCAGGTCTACGGACTGATCGGCCCCAACGGTGCCGGCAAGACCACCTTCTTCAACGTCATCACCGGCTTGTACTCGCCCGACAGCGGAACTTTCGAACTGGCCGGCAAGCCCTACCAGCCGACGGCGGTGCACGAGGTCGCCAAGGCCGGCATCGCGCGCACCTTCCAGAACATCCGGCTCTTCGCGGAAATGACCGCGCTCGAGAACGTGATGGTAGGTCGCCACGTCCGCACGCACTCCGGCGTGCTCGGCGCCATCTTCCGCACCGGCGGCTTCAAGTCCGAGGAGGCAGCGATCGCCGAGCGCGCGCACCAATTGCTCGACTACGTGGGCATCGGCAAGTTTGCCGACTACAAGGCGCGCACGCTGAGCTATGGCGACCAGCGCCGGCTCGAAATCGCCCGCGCGCTCGCGACCGACCCGCAGCTGATCGCGCTCGACGAGCCCGCCGCCGGCATGAACGCCACCGAGAAGGTTCTTTTGCGCGAACTCATCGACCGCATCCGCAAGGACGACCGCACCATCCTCCTGATCGAGCACGACGTGAAGCTCGTGATGGGCCTGTGCGATCGGGTGACGGTGCTCGACTACGGCAAGCAGATCGCCGAAGGCACGCCCGCGGACGTGCAGCGAAACGAAAAAGTGATCGAGGCCTACCTCGGCACCGGAGGACATTGAAATGGCACAGACACTTTTGAAGGTGAGCGGCCTGAAGGTCGCATACGGTGGCATCCAGGCCGTGAAAGGCATTGACTTCGAGGTTCGCGAAGGCGAGCTGGTCTCGCTGATCGGCTCCAACGGCGCCGGCAAGACGACCACCATGAAGGCCATTACCGGCACGCTGCCCTACGGCGACGGCAACATCGAATTCCTCGGCAAGAGCATCAAGGGCCGCGGCGCCTGGGACCTGGTGGGCGAGGGGCTGGTGATGGTGCCCGAGGGGCGCGGCGTGTTCACGCGCATGACCATCACCGAGAACCTGCAGATCGGCGCCTACATCCGCAAGGACAAGGCCGAGATCGCGAAGGACATGGACCGCGTCTTCGCGACCTTCCCGCGCCTGAAGGAGCGTGCCACGCAGCTCGCCGGGACCATGTCCGGCGGCGAGCAGCAGATGCTCGCGATGGGCCGCGCACTGATGGCGCGCCCCAAGGTGCTCCTGCTCGACGAACCCTCGATGGGCCTGTCGCCGATCATGGTCGACAAGATCTTCGAGGTGGTGAAGCAGGTCTACGACCAGGGCGTCACCGTGCTGCTGGTCGAGCAGAACGCCAGCCGCGCGCTGGGCCTGGCCGATCGCGGCTACGTGATGGAGTCGGGCTTGATCACCATGAGCGGCGATGCGAAGGTGATGCTCCGCGATCCCAAGGTGCGCGCAGCCTACCTCGGCGAGTGATCCCATGACCCGTGCCGTCGACGAGAAACGCGCCGACTTCCGCGCGCTCCACGCCGAAGGCTGTTTCGTGATGCCCAACCCCTGGGACGCAGGCAGCGCGCGCTATCTGGAAGGTCTGGGCTTCAAGGCGCTGGCCACGACGAGTTCGGGCTACGCGTGGTCGCTCGGCCATCCCGACGGCTTCCTTTCGCGTGAAGCGACCCTGGCCCATCTGCGCGACATGGTGGCCACAACAGACCTGCCCGTGAACGCAGACTTCGAAGACGGCTTCGCGACCGACCCCGCGGGCGTTGCGCAAAGCGTGCGGATGGCGATCGACACCGGCGTCGCCGGCCTGTCGATCGAGGACTCCACAGGCGATCCGTCTCATCCGCTTTACGACATCGACGTCGCGGTTTCCAGATTGCGCGCCGCGCGAACTGCGGTCGACGAGGCGGGTGGAACGACCCTGCTGGTGGGCCGTGCAGAAAACTTCTTCGCCGGACGGCCGGACCTCGACGACACCATCGCAAGGCTCAAGGCTTATTCGGAAGCCGGTGCCGACTGCCTTTACGCGCCGGGCATCCGCACGCGCGAGCAGATCGAAGCCGTGGTTGCCGCTGTCGCGCCGAAGCCGGTCAATCTGCTCGTGGGATCCGACGTCGGGCTCACGCTGAAGGACATCGCCGAACTCGGGGTGCGCCGGGTCAGCGTCGGCGGCGCACTTGCGCGTTCGGCATGGGGCGGCTTCATGCGCGCGGCGCTCTCGATCGCCAACGAGGGCCGCTTCGACGGCTTTGCAGGCGCCGCGGCGGGCGACCAGCTCAACGCGCTCTTTTCAGGGCGCTGAGAGCTCAGTCCACTTTCGCCCCGGTGGCCTTGACCACGCGCTCGTACTTCGCGAGCTCGCTCTTCATGAAGGCACCGAACTGCTCGGGCGTGTTGGCGACCGGCTCCGCCAGCAGCGACCCGAAGCGGGACTTCGTCTCGGGCGTGTTGAGCGCCGCGACGAAGGCCTGATTGAGCTTGGCGACCACGTCGGCCGGCGTGCCGGCCGGTGCCACCAGGCCCCACCACGTGTCGATCGAGAATCCCTTCAGCGTGGCGGCCACGGTCGGCACTTCGGGCAGCGCGCTGCTGCGTTCGGCCGTGGTGACCGCGATCGCCTTGAGCTTGCCCGAGCGGATGTTCGGCGCCGCGGTCGCGAGGTTGTCGAAATTGAAATCGACCTGGCCCGACAGCAGCGCGAGCTGTGCCGGGTTGCCGCCGTTGTAGGGGATGTGCACGGCGAAGATGCCGGCTTCCTTCTTGAACATCTCGCCCGCGAGATGGCCCGCGCTGCCGTTGCCGCCGCTGCCGTAGTTGAGCTTGGCCGGGTTGGCCTTGGCGTACGCGATGAGGTCGGCGAGCGTGTTGATCTTCAGGCGCTGCGCGGTCTCGGCGTTCATCACCAGCACATTGGGCACGCGGACCATCTGCGTGATCGGCGCGAAGTCCGTGGCCGCGTTGAAGGGCATCTTGCTATAGAGCCACGGATTGACTGCATTGGTGGCGGTCGCGGCAATGCCGATCGTGAGGCCGTCGGGCGTCGCCTTGGCCACCGCATCGGCGCCGATGTTGCCGCCGGCGCCGGGCTTGTTGTCGATGATGACAGTGCCCAGCGAATCCTTGACCCGTTCGGCCAGCACGCGGGCCGTGACGTCGATCGGGCCGCCTGCGGCGTACGGGACGACGAGCCGGATCGTGCGCTGCTGGGCGGGGGCTTGCGTGGTGGCGAGGAGGGCTGCGGCGGAAACGAGTGCGAGGAGGAAGTGTCTGGCGTTCATGTTTCCGATTGTGCGTGGGAGTCGGGCGTCCGGGCCTAAGGCAAAGCCTTATCCGCCTCCGTCGTGAACGCGTCCGCGAAGAACTCGTCCTCCGGCAACCCTCGCTCGGCCACATAGTCCCGCTTGGCAGAGTCCACGACGATCGGCGCCCCGCACGCATACACCTGGTAGCCCGAGAGATCCGGGAAATCTTCCATCACGGCCCGGTGCACGAAGCCGGTCCGGCCGCGCCAGTTGTCTTCCGGCACTGCATTCGAAATCACCGGCACGTAGCGCAGGTTCGGCAGTTCGGCCAGGTGCGAGCGCACCCAGTCGTCCATGTAGAGATCCTCGGGCCGCCGCCCGCCCCAATACAGCGTCGCAGGCCGGTCGATGGCCTTGAACTTCATGTGCTCGAGCAGGGCCTTGATCGGCGCGAAGCCGGTGCCCGAAGCCAGCAGCACCATCGGCTTGGCCGAGTCCTCGCGCAGGAAGAAGCTGCCATAGGGGCCTTCGATGCGAAGGATCTCTTTTTCCTTCATCGCGCCGAACACGTGGTCGGTGAACTTGCCGCCCGGCAGATGGCGGATGTGCAGTTCGATGCCGGTGCCCGGCTCGCCCAGCGTGTGCGGGGCATTGGCCATCGAGTAGCTGCGCCGCGCGCCGTCGCGCAGGATGAATTCGATGTACTGGCCGGCATGGAACTGCAGCGGCTCGCCGGCCGGCAGCTGCAGGCGCAGCATCAGCACGTCGTGCGACTTCTTCGAGAGCGCGAGCACGCGCGCCGGCATCTTGCGTATCGGGAAGGCGTTGGCCTCGGTCACCTGGCGCGATTCGAGCACCACGTCGCCCTGCGCATGGGCGCAGCAGGTCAGCACGAAGCCGGCCTGTTCTTCCTCGGCGCTGAGCGCCTTGCTCTGGTGCGGGCCCATCGTGACAGTGCCCGAAAGCTTCCTGCACTTGCACGAGCCACAGGCACCGTCCTTGCATCCATAGGGCAGTCCGATGCCCTGGCGGATGCCGGCCGCAAGGATGGTTTCATCGGCATGCACGGTGAAATGACGTCCACTCGGCTCTACCGTGATGTGAAAACCCGCCTCGGTCGGCGCTGCGCTGGTCATGGGTATTCTTCGACTCTGATCAAGAAAACGGAACTGGATTTTGCCCTCAATCAACAATCCCCTCGGCGCAAGGCCTTCGCGCTTCCGGCGCGAGCGCGTGCTCGTGGTCGGATGCGGCGATGTCGGCCTCAGGGCGGCGCGCGTTTTGCGGGGCCGGGTGCGCCTGTTCGCGCTGACCTCGTCCCCTGCGCGCGTGGCCGCGTTGCGCGCCGCCGGCCTCACGCCGATCGTGGCCGATCTCGATGCGCCTGCGACCTTGCGCCGCGTCTCGGGCCTCGCCACCCGCGTGCTGCACCTCGCACCGCCGGCGCGCGTGGAAGGCGCGCAATGGTGGCGCGATGCGCGCACCGCCGCGCTCGTGCGGGCCCTGCGCCTGCGCACGCTTCCGGCCGCGATGGTCTACGCCTCGACCACCGGCGTCTACGGCGACTGCGGCGGCGCACGCATCAGCGAGACGCGCGCGGTGCGGCCCGACACGCCACGCGCGCATCGCCGCGTCGATGCCGAGCGCAGCGTGCGCTGGCTCGGCCGCGCGGGCATCGCCGTGCGCATCCTGCGCATCCCAGGCATCTACGCGCCGGACCGCGAAGGCGGAACGCCGCGCGAGCGCCTGAAGAAAGGCACGCCGGTGCTGCGCACCGAGGACGACGTCTACACCAACCACATCCATGCCAATGACCTGGCGCGCGCCTGCGTCGCGGCGCTGTGGCACGGCGGCTCGCCGCGCGTGTTCCACGTGAGCGACGACAGCGAGATCAAGATGGGCGACTACATCGACCTGGCCGCCGACCTGTACGGCATGCCGCGCCCGCAGCGCATCGCACGCGACGAGGCGCAGGTGCAGCTGCCGCTGTCGCTGCTCAGCTTCATGGGCGAGTCGCGGAGGCTGGACAATACGCGGCTCAAGCGCGAACTGCGCATTCGCCTGCGCCATCCGACCGTGGCCACGGGGCTCGCGTCCTGAGCCGTTCGAAAAAGAGGGATTCCATGCCGACCACCCAGCTCTCCGTCTACTTCTTCCTGCAGGTCGCCGTCATCATCACGGTCTGCCAGCTCGTGGGCCGCCTGGCGCAGAAGCTCGGCCAGCCGCAGGTGGTGGGCGAGATGATCGCGGGCGTGATGCTCGGCCCGTCGCTCTTCGGCCTCTTCTTCCCCGAGGTGCAGCGCGCGCTGTTCCCCAAGGAGACGCTGAACATGCTCTACGTGGGCGGCCAGCTCGGCGTCGGGATGTACATGTTCCTGGTCGGCACCGAATTCCGGGCCGACCATTTCAAGAGCCGCTTCAAGAGTGCCGCCTCGGTGTCGGCGGCCGGCATCTTCGTCCCCTTCGTGCTGGCCTTCGCGATGATGCCCTGGCTGCACGAGATCCCCGGGCTGTTCTCGGCGCGCGCCAAGCCGCTGGAAGCGTCGCTCTTCCTCGGCGCGGCGATCGCGATCACCGCCTTCCCGATGCTCGCGCGCATCATCCACGAGCGCGGCCTGGCCGGCACCTCGCTGGGCACGCTGGCACTCACGGCCGGCGCGGTCGACGACGCAGCTGCCTGGTGCATCCTGGCCATCGTCCTGGCCAGCTTCGGCGGCTCCTGGGGCGGCGCCTACGCGGCGATCGGCGGCGGCGTGGCCTACGGGCTCTTCATGGTGTTCGTCGGCTCGCGCCTGCTCAAGCGCCTGGCGGCGCACGTGCGGCCCGATGCGCCGCTGAGTGCCTCCATGCTCGCCCTGGTGCTGGTGCTCTTCTGCCTGAGCGCCTTCGCGATGGACGCGATCGGCATCCACGCGGTCTTCGGCGGCTTCCTGCTCGGCGCGGTGCTGCCGCGCGGCGCCCTGACCGAAAAGCTGCGCGCGCAGCTGCAGCCCTTCGTCGTGATCTTCCTGCTGCCGATGTTCTTCACCTACTCGGGGCTCAACACGCGGCTGGCGGTGCTGTTCGAGCCCGGCATCATGCTCGGCGCGATCGCGATCCTCGCCGCATCGTTCTGCGGCAAGGGCATCGCCTGCTGGGCCGCGGCGCGCATGTCGGGCGAGAACCAGCGCGATGCGCTCGCCATCGGTTCGCTGATGAATGCGCGCGGGCTGATGGAGCTCATCATCATCAACATCGGCCTGCATGCCGGCGTGATCCTGCCCGGGCTGTTCTCGATCCTGGTACTGATGGCGATCGTCACGACGCTGATGGCCACGCCCTTGTTCAACTGGGTCACGCGCGAGCGCCGCGCGACAGGCGCGACGGCCGGCGAAGCGCCGGTCTAGCCGGAGGCCCGTAACGCCGTCAGGCGAACTGCCGGCCGCGCGCCAGGGGGCCGAAGCCTGCCGCCATCGCCACCGAACGCGACATCGCGGCCAGGGACCCGATCGGCGGCGCGTCGTCCACCAGGCCTCGACGCACCGCGATGCTTGCCGCCTCCGTGCGGCTCGAGGCATGGAACTTGCCCATGATGCCCTTGACATGGGTCTTGACCGTGCCGACGGTGATGGCCAGTTCGCAGGCAATGGTCTTGTTGCAGCAGCCCTGGGCCAGGAGTCGCAGGACTTCCGCTTCACGCACCGTGAGGGCTTCGTGCGTCATGCTCTCGACCATGGCGCTCGCGACAGCCGGGCTCAGGTAGCGCGAGCCGCCCTGCAGCATGCGCACGGCAAGTGCGAGCTCGTCGAGCGCGCATCCCATCAGCAGGTAGCCGCGCACGCCTTGTGCCATGGCCGCGCGCACCGCCCCTTCGCGCGCATCGGCAGTCAGCACCATCACCTTGCAGGCTGCCAAGCTGCGCCGCGCATCGTGCCGCTGCAGATCGGCGACCAGCCCGAGGCCCGTTTCGTAGTCGGCGATGACGACGTCGACGGTTTCGCCGTCCACCGCATCGACGCCATGCGCCAGCACGTGGAAGTCGGCATGCTGGCGCAATGCGGTGACGATGCCCACCGCGAGCAGGGGTTCCGAATGCCTGACCATGACGGTCAGTGGAAGGCGATGGTTCGGGTTCATGCGTTGTCCTCTCGCTCCGAATAAGTGAGTTCGTGCATGGTCGGCGCGCTGCCCTGGCCAAGCCAGTTAAATCTTGTGAAGTAGTGCGAACTGGTGCGGCGGCGGGGAGGGTGCGTCCTGCCTCTTTGGAGGCGGGGCTGGTGCCTCGCCCGGCGGATTCGCAGGCGCGGACGGCGACCCACAATGCCCGACCATGAACTACGTCACCACGCCCGACGGCACCCAAATCTACGTCAAGGACTGGGGCGCCGGCAAGCCGGTCGTCCTCAGTCACGGCTGGCCGCTCAACGCGGACAGCTGGGAATCGCAGATGCTGCATCTGGCGAGCAACGGCTTGCGCGTGATCGCGCACGACCGGCGCGGCCATGGCCGGTCCAGCCAGTCCTGGCACGGCAACGAGATGAACACCTATGCCGACGACCTCGCCGCGGTGATGAACGCGCTCGACCTCCAGGACGCGACGCTGGTGGGCTTCTCCACCGGCGGCGGCGAGGTGGCGCGCTACATCGGGCGCCACGGACGCGCCCGCGTGGCCAGGGTCGCGCTGGTGAGTGCGGTGCCGCCGCTCATGCTGAAGACCGCCGCCAACCCCGGTGGCCTGCCGATCGAGGTGTTCGACAGCATTCGCGCCGGCTCGATGACCAACCGGTCGCAGCTCTACCGGGACCTGGCCAGCGGACCCTTCTTCGGCTTCAACCGGCCGGGCGCCAAGGTTTCCCAGGCACTGGTCGAATGGTTCTGGATGCAGGGCATGACGGCCGGGCACAAGAACGCGTACGACTGCATCAAGGCTTTTTCGGAAACCGACTTCACCGAGGACCTGAAGAAGTTCGACACCACGCCCACGCTGGTGATCCATGGCGACGACGACCAGATCGTGCCGATCGACGGCGCCGGCCGTGCGTCGGCAAAGCTGCTCAGGAACGCCAGACTCGTCGTCTACGCCGGCGCGCCGCATGGCCTGACCGACACCCACAAGGACAAGCTCAACGCCGACCTGCTGGCCTTCGCCAGGAGCTGAGGACTCAGGCTTCCGGGCTGCGGGAGCCCGCTTCCATCGCCAGAAAATGCCGGACCTCCGGAGGCGCCGTGCCCGTGTGGAAGCGCAGCGCCTCGGCCTGGAGATCGGCGTCGGCATGCGACACCCGCTGGTGCTGGCGCAGGTGTTCGGCCCACGAGGCGACCAGGAACCATTCGAGCACGCACTCGGGCCGCGCGACGTCCTCGGCCAGTCCCCAGGCGTAGGCGCCGTCGCGCCGGCGCTCCAGCGACACGCGCTCCATCGCCTGCGCGAAAGCCGGCCGGTCTTCCTTGCGCACCGTGTATTCGACCTGGACCATGACCGGCCCGCGGTCGTGCGCCACCGGTTCGGCGACCAGCGGCTCGGGCCAGTGGTTCGAGGGCTGCAGGTCGGCCTCGCCGGCGGGCAGCTTCACGCGGTGGAACGCGAAGGCCACCAGCGCCAGCCCTGCGGCGCCGACCAGGAGCGCCATCGGCACGCCGACCTGCTGCGCCACCAGGCCCCAGCCCAGGCTGCCGGCCGCCATCGCGCCGTTGAAGACCGTGAGGTAGACCGCCAGACCCCGGCCGCGCACCCAGTTCGGCAGGATCGCCTGCGCCACGCCGTTGAGCGTGGTGAGCGCGATGATCCAGCCCACGCCAAGGAACAGCAGCAGCAGCACCGCCAGCCATTGCGGCGGCGCGAAGAACAGCCCGGCCATGACGCCGGCGCTGATCAGCGAGGCGAGCAGCACCAGGCCGTCGGCTTCGAGATGTTTGCGAAAGCGCGGCAGCAGCACCGCGCCGAGGATGGCGCCCGCGCCGACAGCGCCGAGCAGGATGCCGTAGAAGCCCGCGGAGCCGCCCAGCATCTGCCGCGCCACCAGCGGCAAGAGGGCCCAGACCGAACTCGCGAACAGAAAGAACACGGCCGCGCGCAGCAGCACCACGTGCAGCTCGCGGCTGGCGCGCGTGAAGCGCAGGCCGGCCTTGAAGGCGCCGAGGAAGTGTTCGGAAAGCCCGTTCTCGGCCGAGGCCGGCCGCCGCCACCACAGCAGCGCCGCGATGACGAACACATAGCTCAGCACGTCGACGCCGTAAGTCAGGGCCGCGCCGAAGCTCGCGAGCAGCAGGCCGCCGGCAGCCGGGCCGATGGCGCGCGCGACGTTGATGCCCAGCGAGTTGAGCGCCACGGCGCTCTTCAGTTCGGTCCTGGGCACCAGCTCCGGCACGATGGACTGCCAGGTCGGCCCCATGAGCGCGGCACCGATGCCGCCGACGAAGGTCAGCGCGATCAACGATGTCACGGTCAGCGCGCCGGTCTGCGCCAGCACCAGCAGCGTGCCGCTGACGCCGGCCAGCACCAGCTGCACGAAGATCAGGAAACGCCGGCGGTCGAGGATGTCGGACAGCACGCCCGCGGGGATCGCGAGCAGGAAGACCGGCAGCGTCGCCGCGGTCTGGATCAGGGCCACGGCCGTGGGATTGGCCGAGAGCTCGGTCACCATCCAGGCGCTGGCCACGTCGCGCATGAAGCTGCCGATGTTGCCGAGCACGGTGGCCGCCCACAGCACGGCGAAGACCGGCTGGCGCAGCGGCGCGAAGCTGCCTTGCGGGGCTGGCGCCGCAGAAGGCGCGGGAGCGGGTGAACTCATGGGCGTGGCGCATTGTCGCGCCGCTGCAGGTCATGCCAAGCCACCAGCACGAGGCCGCCGACCAGTCCCAGGTGTTCGAAGAAGGAATTCGCAGCCATGAAGCGCTCGGGCGGCGCCATTTCCCAGAAGCGCAATGCCACGAAGGTCGCGAAGAAGGTGAAGCCGGCCAGCGCCAAGGCACCCAGCCAGCGATAGAAGCCCGTGAGGATCAGCACCGCGGCGCCGAGTTCGAGCACGATGACGGCGATCACCAGCGGCGCTGCGGGGGACAGGCCGAAGTGGTTCATCTCGGCGATCGCTGCCTGGAAGTCGATCGCCTTGTTGAGGCCGCCCTGCAGGTAGGCCGCGCACAGCCCGAGCAGCGCGAGCCAGTGCACCCAGCGCGCCGTGAAGCGTTCGCGAAGTGCCCCCATCACACCGCCCAGCAGGCGCAGCCCAGCGCGCCCCAGAAGCTCTTGAGGTCGGCGATGGGCAGGCGGCTGCTCCACGCGGTCGCATGCCGGTGGCCGTGCACCTTGCAGTCGTTGGCGCAGTCGCAGGCCATGGCGGCCCGATGCAGTGTCTGCTGCAGGGGCCTGCCTTCCTTGTCGCCCCAGCCCGCATAGCCGCCGAAGGCGCGCACCGGCGACCAGTCGGGCATGGCCGGCGGCGGCAGGCTTTCGTCATGCAGCCTGAAGGCGCCGGCCGCATAGACCACCTTGCCGCCCACCAGCGTGAGCAGCGAGATCGTGTCGGCGATCTCCGATTCGGGGCAGTTGAAGTAATCGCGGTCCGGCACCACCAGGTCGGCGAACTGTCCGACCTCGATGCGCCCCTTCTTGCCCACCTCGTTGGAGAACCAGGTCACGTTCTCGGTCCACATGCGCAGCGCCGCTTCGCGGTCCAGGCAGTTGCGCTGCGGATAGATCTGCATGCCCCCCACGGTCCGGCCGGTCACCAGCCAGGACAGCGACACCCAGGGGTTGTACGACGCGACGCGCGTCGCATCGGTGCCCGCCGAGACCTTGACGCCCTTTTCCAGCATGCGCTTCACGGGTGGCGTGGCCTCGGCCGCGCCGGGGCCGTAGCGCTCGACGAAGTACTCGCCCTGGTAGGCCATGCGGTGCTGCACCGCGATGCCGCCACCCAGAGCCGCGATGCGGTCGATGGACTGCTCAGAGATGGTCTCTGCGTGGTCGAAGAACCAGTTGAGGCCTGCCAGCGGCGTGTCGCGATTCACCTTCTCGAACACATCGAGCGCCCGCGTGATGGTCTCGTCGTAGGTCGCGTGCATGCGCCACGGCCACTTGTTCTGCACCAGGATGCGCACCACCTCCTCGAGATCGCCTTCCATCTCCGGCGCCATGTCGGGCCGCGGCTGGCGGAAGTCCTCGAAGTCGGCCGCCGAGAACACCAGCATCTCGCCCGCGCCGTTGTGGCGGAAGTAGTCGTTGCCCTGCTTGTACGTCGATGTCGCGGCCCAGTTCAGGAAGTCCTGCTTCTCCTGCTTCGCCTTCTGCGTGAAGAGGTTGTAGGCCAGGCGGATCGTGAGCTGGCCGGCGTCGGCGAGCTGCTGGATGACCTGGTAGTCCTCGGGGTAGTTCTGGAAGCCGCCGCCCGCGTCGATGGCGCCGGTCACGCCCAGGCGGTTGAGTTCGCGCATGAAATGGCGTGTCGAGTTGAGCTGGTACTCGATCGGCAGCTTGGGGCCCTTGGCCAGCGTCGCATAGAGGATGGCCGCGTTGGGCTTGGCCAGCAGCAGCCCGGTCGGGTTGCCCGCGCCGTCGCGCACGATCTCCCCGCCCGGGGGTGCCTGCGTGTCCTTGGTGTAGCCCACGGCGCGCAGCGCTGCGCCGTTGAGCAGCGCGCGGTCGTAGAGGTGGAGGATGAATACCGGCGTGTCGGGCGCGACGGCGTTGAGTTCCTCGATGGTCGGCAGCCGCTTCTCGCTGAACTGGTGTTCGGTGAATCCGCCCACGACGCGCACCCATTGCGGGGCCGGCGTGATCGCCACCTGGCGCTTGAGCATGCCCATCGCATCGGCCAGGCTCTTCACGCCGTCCCAGCGCAGTTCGAGGTTGAAGTTAAGCCCGCCGCGGATGATGTGCAGGTGGTTGTCGATCAGGCCGGGCAGCACGCGCTTGCCCATCAGGTTGACGACTTTCGTGGCCGGGCCCGCCATCGGCAGGATCTCCTCGTCGCGGCCGACGTGGGTGAAGAGGCCGTCCTTGACGGCCACGGCGCTGGCCGTCGGATTGGCGCGATCGAGGGTCGTGATGAGCCCACGGTGCAGGATCAGGTCGGGCGCCTCAGCCATGATGGCCCTCCGGAGACGCGGCTTTCGCCACCTTGGAATCGCATTTCGGCAGCTCGCCGAACATGTGCGGCTTGACTTGGTGGTGCAGCCACGAGGTCGCGGCCGGGTTCATGTTGAACACCTGCCTGACCAGCGGCGGGAGTTGCTCGCCGACCAGGATGCCGAGCAGCCCGACCAGTGCGATGACCGGCGGCGCCGGCGAACGCACGTTGAAGAGCGCATAGATCACGCCGACCAGGAGGCCCAGCGCGGCCGAGACGAGATAGGCCTTCATGATGTCGCCCCGCTCAGCCTTCGTGGGCGCCAAACATGCTCTTGGCGTAGATGATGCCCAGGCCGTAGGCGCCGCCGAACTTCCTGGCGATGCCGGTCGTCAGCTCGTAGGTCTCGGTGCGCGCCCAATCGCGCTGCAGCTCGAGCAGGTACTGCAGCGAGGTCATGGGCCGCGCGCCGGCCTGCACCATGCGGTCCATCGCGCGCCCGTGCGCCTCGGCCGACACGTCGCCGCAGGCGTCGGCGATCACGTAGACCTCGAAGCCCTGATCGATCGCGGAGAGCGCCGGCCCGACGATGCAGACGCCGGTCCAAAGACCCGCCAGCACGATGCGGCTCTTGCCGATCTCGTTGACCTGCCGGATGACGTTGGCATCCTCCCAGGTGTTCATGGAGGTGCGGTCGATCATCTTCTGCTCGGGGAAGGCCGCCGCGATCTCGTCGAACATCGGGCCCGAAAAGCTCTTCTCGGCCACCGTGGTCAGGATGGTGGAGGCACCGAAGCCGGCGGCGGAATGGGCCACCAGCGCGGCGTTGTTGCGCAGCGAGACCGCGTCGATCGAATGGGTCGCAAAGGCCATCTGCGACTGGAAGTCGATCATGATCAGCGTGTGGTCCTTGGGGCTGAGCAGCTTGGCGCCGGCAACGGGTTTGGCGGTGATGGGCATGGCGGGGTTTCCTTTCGGGGCGAGGTGGTTGGGGATGCGGCGTTTCGCGCCCGATGGCACGGGTCCGGCTTTCGACGAGTGTGCGGACACCCACGGACGGGTGAATCCCTCTTTTGGCAGAGGGCCGCACGCCCTTCCGGCCGGAAGGCCCCGGCGTGTATCGCCTGCCCAACCGGGCAGTAGGCGCGAGCCGCGGCCGCTCTGACAATGCAGACGCCTCTGGAGATGCTCATGTCGAACACCTTTTCCCTGCCACTCGAACAACTGTCGGCAGCCATGGCCGAGACTGTGGCCGCCGCTGCACCCGGCGTGGTCGCCGTCCACACGCGGCGCACGCGCGCCAGCGGATTCGTCTGGCGACCTGGATGGGTCGTCACTTCGGAAGAGGCCATGCCCGAAGACGAGGAGGCCGAGATCACGCTGCCCGGCGGCACCACTGTTGCCGCCAAGCTGGCGGGCCGCGACCCCACCACCGACATCGTGCTGCTTCGCTTCGAAGGCGCCGAAGCGCCGCCGATCGCCTTCGACCACACGGCCGTGCGTGCGGGCGAGCTCGTGCTGGCGCTCGGTGCGCGCGAGGGCCTGCCGCTCTGCGCGAGCGGCGTGGTCTCGCTGTCAGGCCCGGCCTGGCGGAGCCTGCGCGGCGGCGAGATCGACGCCCGCATCGAGCTCGACCTGCGCTTGCGGCCGAGCGCGGAAGGCGGCCTGGTGCTCAACGCCAAGGGCGGCGCGATCGGCATGTCGGTGTTCGGCCCGAGGCGGCGCGTGCTGGTGATTCCTGCCGCGACCATCGAGCGCGTTGCTGCGCAGCTCGCGACCCATGGACGCATGCCGCGCGGCTACCTGGGTCTGAGCCTTCAGCCGGTGAAAGTGAACCACGCCAGCGTCGGTGCGATGGTGATGGGCGTTGCCGATGGAGGCCCTGGTGCGGCAGCCGGCATCCATCAGGGCGATGTGATCCTGGCCGTGAACGGCGAGCCGATCCGCAGCGTGCAACTGCTGCTGCGCGCGCTCGGCCCGGCCAGCGTCGGCTCGGTGCTGGCGCTTTCGCTCCAGCGCGCGGGCGCGGCGGTCGAGGTGCAACTCACCGTGGGCGAAAGGCCGGCCGATTGAGGGCCGCGCGATGACGAAGCCGATCGTGATCGCGATCGAGATCGACGACGCCGAACTCGCGCAGCGGCTCGCCGCCGCGCTCGCGTCGGCGCCGGACCTGCGCGTGGCCGAGAACGGCGAAGTGGCCGATGTCGTGTTGGTCCATGCCGACGCGATCGAGCACGGCGAAGCCGTGGACACGACCCTGACCAAGCGCGAGCTGGAAGTGCTGGCCTTGGTGGCCGAAGGCGCCTCCAACAAGGCCATCGCGCGTCACTTGGGCATCTCGGTGCATACGGCAAAATTCCATGTGGGTTCGCTGATCGACAAGCTCGATGCGACGGGCCGCACCGATGCCGTCACGCAGGCGGCGCGGCTCGGGGTCATTCACCTTTGAATCGGAGCGACGGAACATGGCGGAGCGGAAAATCCCCAGTCTGTACGACTGGCTGGGCGGCATCGACGCGTTGAACCGGCTGACCACGCGCTTCTACGAGCTGGTGCACGGCGACGAACTGCTCGGACCCGTCTTCGCGCACATGGACGAAGACCACCCGGCCCATGTCGCCGCCTTCCTGGCGGAAGTGCTCGGCGGACCGGCCGCGTATTCCGAACGGCATGGCGGTCATCCGCACATGATCCGCCAGCACCTCGATCGTCATCTGACGCAGGCGCAGCGGCGACGCTGGGTGGGGCTGTTGCTGGAGACGGCCGATGAACTGGGCATGCCCGACGACCCCGAGTTCAGGTCCGCGCTGGTGGGCTACCTGGAGTGGGGCTCGCGACTGGCTGTCATCAACTCGCAGCCGGGCGCCACGGTCGATGCGCATGCACCGATGCCGAAGTGGGGCTGGGGTGAGGTCGAGGGTCCGTACACGGGTTGAGACCTACTTCAACGCGCAGAACGGACGGCCTTCGACACCTGCCCAGATGCAGGCGCGAATGCAGGCGATCACGATGTGCTGGTCCTGTCCTTCCGGCAACCTTCTCATGATGATGAACATGGCGTTCTCCTATGTATGCAGGTATAGGCGTTCGCAAATACGCCGGCCAGCAGCCCGCGGCTGCGCGCGGCGTCGGCTCGCAGGCGGATGTCTTGTCCGCTTTCATGCCGGATTCGGGTGTCGGCGGCGGCTGACAGCGCGGCTACCAGCTGCTGCGCTGGGCCCCGGTCTCGCGGTAGGGTGCGAAGCGCTCGACCATGAAGTCGACGAAGGCGCGCGTCTTGGCTGACAGGTTGGCCTTGGTGGGAAAGACCAGGTAGATGTCCGCCGGCGGCAGCTTCCAGTCGGTCAGCACCGGGCGCAGGCGACCCGAGCGGAGGTAGGGCGCGAGATCCCATTCCGAACGCATCAGGATGCCGTGGCCGTCGAGCGCCCACGACAGGGCGCAGTCGCCGTCGTTGCTGCTCAAGGGCCCGCGCACCTTGACGCTCTCCTGGCGCGAGCCCGAGCGCAGATGCCAGGCACCGAAGGTCTCGTCGCTCTCGCGGATGAAGATGCAGCGATGCTGCTGCAGATCGCGCGGTTTCGCCGGCTCGCCCGCGCGCCGCAGGTAGGCGGGCGCCGCGCAGAGGACGCGGCTGTTCGAGGCCAGCTTGCGTGCCGTCAACCGGGCGTCGGGCAGGTCGCCGATGCGGATCGATGCATCGAAGCCTTGCTCCACCAGGTTCACCGGCCGGTCGCTCAGGTGCAGCTGAACCTCGACCTCGGGACAGGCGCGCGCGAACTTCGACACCGCCGGCGCGACGTGCTTGCGGCCGAAGCCCAGCGTGGCGCTGACCTTCAACAATCCGCGCGGCAGGGCCTTGGCGCCGGCCACGGTGCGCTCCAGCGCGTCGAGTTCCGAGAGCACGCGCGCACCTTCGCTCAAGTAGGTCTCGCCCTCGGCCGTGAGGCTGATACGGCGCGTCGTGCGATGCAGCAGCCGCACGCCCAGCCGGGCCTCCAGCGCGGCGAGGCGCTTGCTGACCGACGGCGGCGTAACGCCCAGCTCCTGCGCCGTGGCCGCGAGCGTGCCCTGCTTCATCAGGAGGGTGAAGAAGTAGAGGTCGGAGAAGGAATCCATGCGTCGGTCATTCGGTCGGTAGAAGAAAGAATGAAGTGTGCCGCCGGGCCTTTATATCGCAGGCGGGCACGCCTAGCATCAGGGCATCGGATCACTCACGGGTCCGCACAAGGAGACGAACGATGAGCGACGCAACCCCCGAAGCCGGCACGCTGGCACTGTTTCCCGGCTTCGAGCATCGAAGCGTGCAGGTGGATGCACAGACCGCCATCGCCGCCGTCGTCGGCGGCTCGGGCCCGCCGCTGCTGCTGCTCCACGGCCATCCGCAGACCCGCGCGATCTGGCATCGGGTCGCGCCGGTGCTGGCACGGAAGTACACGGTGGTCGCTGCCGACCTGCGCGGCTATGGCGACTCGTCCAAGCCCGCCGGCACCGCCGACCATGGCAACTATGCAAAGCGCGCGATGGCGCAGGACCAGGTCAGCCTGATGCAGGCCCTGGGCTTCGATCGCTTCGGCCTGCTGGCCCACGACCGCGGCGCGCGCGTGGCGCACCGGCTGGCGATGGACCATCCCGATGCGGTGCGGCGCCTGGTGCTGCTCGACATCGCGCCCACGCTGGCGATGTACGAGCAAACCAACGAAGCCTTCGCGCGCGCCTACTGGCACTGGTTCTTCCTGATCCAGCCGGCCCCGCTGCCCGAGCGCCTGATCGAGGCCGACCCCGCAGCCTACCTGCGCGATGTGATGGGCCGGCGCAGCGCCGGTCTTTCACCCTTCGACCCGCGCGCGTTGGCCGAGTACCAGCGCTGCATCGCGCTGCCCGGCGCGGCGCACGGCCTGTGCGAGGACTACCGTGCGGCGGCCGGCATCGACCTCGTGCACGACCGCGCCGACCGCGATGCCGGAACAAGGCTCCAGCCGCCGCTGCTCGCGCTGTGGGGCGCCGAGGGCGTGGTGCATCGCTGTTTCCGGCCGCTGGACGAATGGCGCCGCGTGGCGCGCGAGGTCGAGGGCCGGCCCTTGCCCTGCGGCCACTACATCGCCGAGGAAGCGCCGGAAGCGCTGCTCGAACACGTGCTCCCGTTCCTCGCGAAGGAAGTCGGATGAAGCCGCGCACCCTCTATCGCAAGCTGGTCGATTCGCACACCGTGCGTGCGCTGGACGAACAGAACGTCCTGCTGTTCTGCGACCTGCACCTGATGAACGAGTACACCAGTCCCCAGGCTTTTGCCGGCCTGCACGAGCAAGGCCGCGAGGTCGCGATGCCGGGCCAGAACCTGGCGACGGTGAGCCACATCATTCCGACGCACCCGGTGGCGCACCGCATCATCCAGGACCCGGCATCGGCGCTGCAGGCGAGCAACCTGAAGCGCAACTGCGTGCGGCACGACATCGCGCTGTTCGACACCAACGACGCGCTGCAGGGCATCGAGCACATCATCGCGCCCGAGCACGGCATGATCCGGCCCGGCATGGTGGTGATCTGCGGCGACAGCCACACCACCACCTACGGCGCGCTGGGCGCATTGGGTTTCGGCATCGGCACCTCGGAGGTCGAGCACGTGCTGGCCACGCAGACGCTGGTCTACCGCCTGGCCGGCGACATGCGCATCCGCATCGACGGGCGGCTGCCCATCGGCACCACGGCCAAGGACCTGATCCTGATGGTCATCCGCAGGATCGGCGCGCAGGGCGCGCGCGGCTATGCGCTCGAACTCTGCGGCGAGGCGATCGACGCGCTCTCGATCGAGGCGCGCTTCACGCTGTGCAACATGGCGGTGGAAGCCGGCGCGCGCGGTGCGCTGATCGCGCCCGATGCCGCGGCGATCGGCTACGTGCTCGCTCGCGCCCCGGACATCGATGACGCGCAGCGCACCCGCGCGCTCGCGCACTGGGCCACGCTGCGCAGCGACGAGGGCGCTGCCTTCGACGTGGAGCACCGCTTCGATGCCGGCGAAGTCGCACCCTATGTGACCTGGGGCACCAGCCCCGACCAGGCGATCGCCATCACCGAGGCGGTGCCGGCTGCCGTCGGGCCGGAGCGCGGCAGCATCGAACAGGCGATGCGCTACACCGGCCTCGCCGCCGGCATGTCGCTTGAAGGCCTGCCGGTGCAGCACGTGTTCATCGGCTCCTGCACCAACGCGCGCATCGAGGACCTGCGAGCCGTCGCCGAGGTGGTGCGCGGGCGCCGCGTGTCGCCCACGCTGCGCGCCATGGTGGTCCCGGGCTCGGGCGCGGTGAAGGCGCAGGCCGAGGCCGAGGGCATCGCGCAGCTCCTGATCGACGCCGGCTTCGAATGGCGCCAGCCCGGCTGCTCGATGTGCCTGGCGATGAACGACGACGTGCTGGCGCCGGGCCAGCGCTGCGCCTCCACCACCAACCGCAACTTCGAAGGCCGACAGGGCCGCGGCGCGATCACGCACCTGATGAGCCCCGCGATGGCGGCCGCCGCCGCGCTCACCGGCCACATCACCGACGTGCGCAAGCTGGGAGTCTCGAATGCCTGAACACACGCATCGCAGCCGCATCGACGGCATCGCCGCGCCGCTCCCCATCGCCAACCTCGACACCGACCAGATCATGCCCAAGCAGTTCCTGCGCGGCATCGACAAGGCCGGGCTCGACCGCGGCCTGCTGTGGGACCTGCGCTTCGACGGTGAGGGTCGTCCGCGTGCGGACTTCGTGCTCAACCGGCCGGCCTTCGCCGGTACCCGCGTGCTGATCGCCGGACCGAACTTCGGTTGCGGTTCGAGCCGCGAGCATGCGGTCTGGGGCCTGCAGCAGTACGGCATCGAGGCGGTGATCGCGCCGAGCTTCGGCGAGATCTTCTATTCCAACGCGATGAACAACCGGCTGCTGGCCGTGATGCTGCCGCAGTCGGATGTGCAGGCGCTGATGGAGGAGGCGGCCGGGAGCGCGGAGCCGCTGCGCGTGCAGATCGACATCGACCAACTCCGCGTGCGCACGCCGCGCCATGCGAGCCGCTTCACGCTGTCGGACCGGCACCGCACGATGTTCCTCGAGGGCCTGGACATGATCGGCGCCTCGCTGGTCCACCGCGCCGAGATCGCCACCTTCGCCGAGCGGCATTGGGCCGAGGCGCCCTGGGTACGCGACCTCGCGCAGCGCACGAAGCAGCGTCTCGACGGGCGCTGACGCCCGGGCGCCCGGTCAGAGGTGCCGCCGCACCACCTTCGCCAGCCGCGCGAAGCTCGGTCCGATCTCCTCTTCGCGCACCGCGCCGTAGCCGAGCAGTAGGCCGGTGTCGGCGGCCGGCTTTCGCATGTAGTACATCGACAGCGGCCGCGTGGTCACGCCGGCGCGCTGCGCGTCGCGCGCCACGGCGTGGTCGTCCACCGAAGGGGGCAGCCCGAGCACCAGGTGAAGCCCCGCATCGCCGCCGATCACCCGCAGCTGGTTGCCGAACTGCTGGCGGATCGAATGGATCAGCGCATCGTGGCGCGCGCTGTAGACCGTGCGCATGCGGCGGATGTGGGTCGCATAGTGGCCCTCAGCCAGGAAGCGCGCGAGCACGGCCTGCTGCATGGTGTGGCCTTCGCGGAACAGCTCGTTGAGCGCGCGCGAGAAGCCTTCGACCAAGTCCGGCGGCAGCACCAGGTAGGCCACGCGCAAGGAGGGGAACAGCGTCTTCGAGAAGGTGCCGAGGTAGATCACGCGGCCGTGCTCGTCGAGTCCCTGGAGCGCCGGGAGCGGCCGGGTGCCGTAGCGGAATTCGCTGTCGTAGTCGTCCTCCACCACCCACACGCCCTGCGCGGCCGCGTAGTCGAGCAGCTGGCGGCGCCGGCGGTGGCTCATCAGCGCGCCGTTCGGGTACTGGTGCGAGGGCGACACGAACATCAGCCGCGGCGGCTTGCGCAGTTGCTGCGGCGTGGGCGCGAGGCCTTCGGCATCCACGTTCACCGGCAGCAGCTTGAGGCCGGTCGCGCGGAACATGCTGCGCGCACCCCAGTAGCCGGGGTCTTCGAGCCAGGCCGTGTCGCCCGGGTCTGCCAGCAATTGCGCCACCAGCAGCAGCGACTGCTGCGTGCCGCTGGTGATCACCACCTGCTCGGGGGAGCAGGCCACGCCGCGCGTGCCCTGCAGGTATTCGGCCACGGCCTGGCGCAGGCCGGCATCGCCGGCGCCCGTCGCATAGGTCAGTTGCTCCGGCGTGGCACGGCGCCAGAGCCGGCTCTGCAGGCTGTTCCAGACCTGGGTGGGGAACATGCGCACCTCGGGCACGCCGGGCGTGAAGGCGCCCCATTGCAGGCGACCGGCGCCTGCATGCTCGACCAGCTCCTCGCCGCGCCGCGAGAGCAGGGCGCGGCGCGCGGGCGCGGGCGAGGGCGCACTGGCCGCTTCGATCGGACGCAGGCCCAATTGCGCCACGTAGGTGCCGCGGCCCACGCCGGCCTGCACGTAGCCCTCGAGCGCGAGCTGCTCGTAAACGTGCACGACGGTGTTGCGCGCGATGCCGAGCGCCTGCGCCAGCACCCGCGTGGGCGGCAGTTTCAGCCCGGCCGGCAACGAGGACTGGCGGATGCCGGTCTCCAGGATGCGAAAGAGCTGCAGATGGTCGTACTCGCCGCACTGGCGATCGAACTGGCGCAGCACGAAGTCGGGCAAGGCCTGCGTTTCGTGCGGTGTTCTGCCGTAACTTGGTTCCATGACATTCAGATTACTTGGTTCTGTTTATAGGATCAATACTTGCATAGACTGGGACGGTCCAAAGCTATGGCGGGCCCCTCCGGGTTCGCACGAATGCGCCATGAGCACTGTCACCGCCGCCCCTCTCGCCGCCGCCAGACCCAGCAACGCCAGCATCGATGCGCGTCGCGCCGCGGCCACGCCGCGCGGCGTCGGCATCGGTTTTCCTTTCTATGCCGAACGCGCCCGCAACTCGGAGCTGTGGGATGTGGAGGGCCGGCGCTTCATCGATTTCGGTGCCGGCATCGCGGTGCTCAACACCGGTCATTGCCACCCGCGCGTGACGGACGCGGTGCGCCGTCAGCTCGATCGCTTCACGCATACCGCCTACCAGGTCGTGCCCTATGAAAGTTCGGTCGCCCTGGCCGAGCGGCTGAACCGGATCACGCCCGGAAGCCATCCCAAGAAGACCGCCTTCTTCACGACCGGCGCCGAGGCGGTGGAGAACGCGATCAAGATTGCGCGCTGCGCGACGCGCCGCCCCGGCGTGATCGCCCTCACCGGTGCCTTCCATGGCCGCACCTTCATGGGCATGGCGCTCACGGGCAAGGTGGCGCCCTACAAGACCGGCTTCGGGCCCTTCCCGGGCAGCATCTTCCATGTGCCGGCGCCGGTGGCACTGCATGGGGTTTCCGTCGACGATTCGCTGAAGGCGATCGACCGGCTCTTCAAGGCCGACATCGATCCCGAACAGGTGGCCGCGATCATCCTCGAGCCGGTGCAGGGCGAGGGCGGCTTCTACGTCCAGCCGCCTGAATTCATGCGGGCGATACGCGAGATCTGCGATCGGCACGGCATCGTGATGATCGTCGACGAGATCCAGACCGGCTTCGGCCGCACGGGCAGCCTGTTCGCAATGGACCACTACGACGTGGTTCCCGATCTCATGACGGTTGCGAAGAGCCTGGCGGGCGGCCTGCCGCTGTCGGGCGTCGTCGGCCGCGCCGAGATCATGGACGCGCCGGCACCCGGCGGTCTGGGCGGCACCTATGCCGGCAACCCGCTCGCCATCGCGGCGGCGCACGCTGTGCTCGACGTGATCGAGGACGAGCAATTGGCGCCGCGCGCCGAGCGCCTCGGCCAGCGCCTGAAGGCCCGCCTGGATGCGCTGCGCGCGGCGGTGCCGCAGATCGCCGAGGTGCGGGGTCTGGGCGCGATGGTCGCGGTGGAGTTCGCGGACTCGAACGGCACGCCCGATGCCGAGTTCGCAAAGCAGGTCCAGCTGCGCGCACGCGATGCCGGCCTGCTGCTTTTGACCTGCGGCGTGTACGGCAACGTGATCCGCTTCCTGTTCCCGCTGACGATCGAGGAGTCGGTGCTCGACGAGGGCCTCGACATCCTGGCCGAGGCAATGCAAGCTTGACGCCGGAGGTACGCAACCGATGCTCGAGCTCAAAGACCCGACCCTGCTGCGCCAGCAGGTTTTCCTGGCCGGCGAATGGGTGGATGCGGACAGCCGCGAAACCATCGCCGTCACCAATCCCGCCGATGGCGAGCAGATCGGCACCGTGCCGATGTGCGGCGCCAAGGAAACGCAGCGCGCTATTGCCGCGGCCGATGTCGCCCAGCGCGACTGGGCGCGGCGCCCGGCCAAGGAACGCACCGCGATCCTGCGCAAGCTCAACGACCTCATGCTCGCCAACCAGGACGACCTGGCCCTGATCATGACCACCGAGCAGGGCAAGCCGCTCGCCGAGTCCAGGGGCGAGATCGTCTATGCCGCCTCGTTCATCGACTGGTTCGCCGACGAGGCGAGGCGGGTCTACGGCGACACCATTCCCGCCCCCTCGGCCGATCGCCGCATCCTCGCGCTCAAGCAGCCGATCGGCGTGACGGCCGCGATCACGCCCTGGAACTTCCCGACCGCGATGCTCACCCGCAAGGCCGGCCCGGCGTTGGCGGCCGGCTGCTCGATGGTGGTGAAACCGGCCACGCAGACTCCCTATTCGGCGCTGGCGTTTGCGCTTCTGGCCGAACGCGCCGGCCTGCCGAAGGGCCTGCTGTCGGTGCTGACCGGCTCGGCCAGCCAGATCGGCGGCGAAATGACCGCAAGCCCGATCGTGCGCAAGCTCACGTTCACCGGCTCCACCGAGGTCGGCCGCATGCTGATGAAGCAATCGGCCGACACCATCAAGAAGCTTTCGCTCGAACTCGGCGGCAATGCACCCTTCATCGTCTTCGACGACGCCGACCTGGATGCCGCGGTCGAGGGCGCGATGATCTCCAAGTACCGCAACACCGGCCAGACCTGCGTGTGCGCCAACCGCATCTATGTGCAGAAGGGCGTGCTCGCCGCCTTCACCGACAAGCTCGTCGCCAAGGTGCAGGCGCTCAAGGTCGGCAACGGCGTGGAGCCCGGGGTCACGCAGGGCCCGCTGATCGACGACAAGGCGGTCGCCAAGATCGAGGAGCACGTGGCCGATGCCGTGGCCAAGGGCGGCAAGGTGCTCACCGGCGGCAAGCGCCACGCGCTGGGCGGGCGTTTCTACGAGCCCACCGTGATGGCAGGCGCGACCCACGACATGCTGGTCGCGCATGAAGAGACTTTCGGCCCGCTGGCCCCGGTCTTCGCTTTCGACACCGAGGCCGAAGCGATCGCGCTGGCCAACGACACCGAGTTCGGCCTGGCTTCGTACTTCTACAGCCGCGACATCGGCCGCATCATGCGCGTGGCCGAGCAGCTCGAATCGGGCATGGTGGGCGTGAACACCGGCCTGATCTCCACCGCCGAGGCGCCTTTCGGCGGCGTCAAGCAGTCGGGCTTGGGACGCGAGGGCTCGAGGTACGGCCTCGACGAGTTCCTCGAGATCAAGTACGTGTGCCTCGCGGGGCTCGACCGATGAGCGTTGCCTTCGCGCCTGGGGATGCCGGTGCCGTCTTCGGCGTGGCCGGCGTGCAGATGAGCGTGTCCGCCTTCGATGACAACGTCGAGCGGATGGGTGCCTACATGAAGCACATCCGCACCCGTTTCCCGTGGGTGCGCATGGTGTTGTTCTCCGAGCTGGCTCCTCTGGGCCCGCGGCACGCCAAGGCCGAGCCGCTGCCGGGGCCGACCGAAACGCGCCTGTGCGCGCTGGCACGCGAGACCGGCCTGTGGCTGATCCCCGGCTCGCTGTTCGAGAAGGTCGCCGGGCCCGCGGGCGAGCTGGTCTACAACACGACGCCCGTGATCGATCCGCAAGGCCTGGTGGTCACGCGCTTTCGCAAGCTGTTCCCGTTCCGGCCTTACGAGCGCAACGTGGCGGGCGGCAAGGGCTTCTGCGTCTTCGACGTGCCGGGCGCCGGGCGCTTCGGCGTCTCGATCTGCTACGACATGTGGTTTCCGGAAACCACGCGCACGCTGGTGGCGATGGGCGCCGAGGTGATCCTGCACCCGACGATGACGGACACCATCGACCGCGACGTGGAGCTCTCGATCGCGCGCGCTTCGGCGGTGACGAACCAGGTCTATTTCTTCGACGTCAACGGCGTCGGCGACGGCGGCGTGGGCCGCTCGATCATCTGCGACCCCTCCGGCTACGTTCTGCACCAGGCCGACGGCGGCGCCGAGATCATGCCGATCGAGATCGACTTCGTGCGCCTGCGCCGCGAGCGCGAGCGCGGGCTGCGCAGCAATCTCGGACAACCCCTGAAGAGCTTTCGCGACCGCGAATGCGAGTTCGAGGTCTACCGCCGCGACAGCGGCGTCGATGCCTACCTGCACACCCTGGGAGCGCTGACCAAACCTGATTGACAGTGCGCCGCGCAGGCGGGCACATAAGAAACGAAGCCGACTGACCGGCTCGAAGGAGACGAGGATGACTGAAACGATCGTTGCAGGCCGCAGTGGGGCATCGCTGAGCCGACACCGCAGCGTCTGGGAAATACGCGCCGACGGCTGGATCGGCCTGGTCGACGACCTCGGCCGGCTCGCGACCCTGCCGCGCGAGCATCGCGAATGGGAGCCGCGCATGACGCACGTGCGCGACACGCTGTCGGCGTTGGCGCCGATCGAGAGCTACTGGGCCTTTCCCGGCGGCCGCGTGTTCGGCGAGTTCAGCACCTGGGTCGAGCGCGGCGAACTGGCCCGCGCCCACCAGGCGGCGCGGCGCATCCACCGTATGCTCGCGGCCCAGACCTACCGCCATGAAACCTCGGCGCTCGACAGCGAGGGCGAACTGCCTTCGCAGATCGAGACCGACGCCGAGCGGCAGGCGCAGCTCTCGCGGCCGTACTTCGAGGTGCTGATCGTCGACGAGATGTCGGCCAGCGAGGAGGACGCGCTGCGCCGCCGCGTGCAGCGCAAGCGCAGCATCGACGACGACTTCGTCTTCGACGTGGTGGTGGTGCCGAGCTTCGAGGACGCGCTGATCGCCACGCTGGTCAACTTCAACCTGCAGGCGGTGGTCATCCGGCACGGCTTCCCGTTCCGCTCGATGTACCACAACGACATGCTGCGGCGCTTTCTCGACGGGCTGGACGATGGCATCGAGAAGATGCCCGAGTCGGAGCGCGGCCCGCTGCTGGGGCGCCAGATCGCGCAATTGCGGCCCGAGCTCGACCTCTACCTGGTGACCGATGTCCACGTCGAGGAAATCGCGGCGCGCCTGGGCGAGATCTTCAAGCGCATCTTCTTCCGCGAAGAGGACCACACGGAGCTCTACAGCTCGATCATGAAGGGCGTGGGCGAACGGCACCGGACGCCTTTCTTCAACGCGCTGCGCGACTACGCCAAGCAGCCGACCGGCGTGTTCCATGCGCTGCCGCTGGCGCGCGGCAAGTCGATCATGAACTCCAACTGGATCGGCGATCTGGCGCAGTTCTACGGCATGAACCTGTTCATGGCCGAGACCTCGGCCACCTCGGGCGGCCTCGACTCGCTGCTCGACCCGGTCGGCCCGCTGAAGCTCGCGCAGGAATACGCGGCACGCGCCTTCGGCGCGCGGCGCACCTACTTCGCGACCAACGGCACCTCCACCGCCAACAAGATCGTGGTGCAGGCGCTGGTGCGGCCGGACGACATCGTGCTGGTCGACCGCAACTGCCACAAGTCGCACCACTACGGCCTGGTGCTCGCGGGTGCGCAAGTGGCCTATCTCGACTCGTACCCGCTCGACCAGTACTCGATGTACGGCGCGGTGCCGATCCGCCACATCAAGCAGACCTTGCTGGAGTTCCGCCGCGCCGGAACGCTCAATCGCGTACGGCTGGTGCTGCTCACCAACTGCACCTTCGACGGCATCGTCTACGACGTCGAGCGCGTGATGATGGAATGCCTGGCGATCAAGCCCGACCTGGTGTTCCTGTGGGACGAGGCCTGGTTCGCATTTGCCTGCTGCCATCCGATCTACCGCCAGCGCACCGGCATGGCGAGCGCGCGCAAGCTGTGCGAGACCCTGCAGACGCCCGAATACGCACAGCGCTATGCCGAGTTCACGGCCGGGTTCGGGCCCGAAGCCTGGGACGACGAGGAGCGCGTGCTCGGCACCCGGCTCCTGCCGGACCCGACGCGCACCCGGGTGCGCGTGTACGCCACCCACTCGACGCACAAGACGCTGACCTCGCTGCGGCAGGGTTCGATGATCCACGTCTGGGACCAGGACTTCAAGGACAAGGCCGAGGAGGCCTTCCATGAAGCCTACATGACCCACACCTCGACCTCGCCCAACTACCAGATCCTGGCCTCGCTCGACGTCGGCCGCCGCCAGGTCGAGCTCGAAGGCTACGAGCTGGTGCAGCGCCAGCTCGAACTCGCGATGACGCTGCGCGAGCAGGTGCTCAATCATCCGCTGCTCAAGCGCTATTTCCGCTTCCTGCGCGTGGGCGACGTCGTGCCGCCCGCTTACCGGGAGTCGGGCGTGGAGACCTACTACAACGTCGACACCGGCTGGAACAACCTGGAGACGGCGTGGCGTACCGACGAGTTCGCGCTCGACCCGACGCGCGCCACCCTGTCGATCGGTGCCACCGGCCTGGACGGCGATACCTTCAAGAACAAGCAGTTGATGGACAAGTACGGCATCCAGATCAACAAGACCTCGCGCAACACGGTGCTGTTCATGACGAACATCGGCAGCACGCGCTCCGCGGTGGCCTATCTGATCGAAGTGCTGGTGAAGATCGCGCACGACGTCGACCAGCGCGTGGCCGACATGAGCGCGATCGAGCGCCGCATCCACGACAAGCGCGTGCGTTCGCTCACCCTGGAGCAGCCACCCCTGCCCGACTTCTCGAGCTTCCATTTCGCGTTCCGCGGCCGCAGCGTCGAGGGCCGCGCCGAAACGCGCGACGGCGACATCCGCAGCGCCTTCTTCCTCTCCTACGACGACGAGAACTGCGAGTACATCGGCATGGCCGAGGCGGCGCAGGCGATCAAGGCCGGGCGCGACCTGGTGTCGGCGTTGTTCGTGATTCCCTATCCGCCGGGCTTCCCGATCCTGGTGCCGGGGCAGGTCATCAGTGCCGAGATCCTGCAGTTCATGGCCGCGCTCGACGTGCGCGAGATCCACGGCTTCCGGCCCGAGCTCGGTTTCCGCATCTTCAGCGATGCGGCGCTGGCGCGCGTCGGCGAGGCCACGGCGGCACGCGCGGCGCTGGCCGTGTCGGGCCGCGCAGCGTTCCCGATCCCGCGCGAGGCCCCGGTCAGGGCGCCGGCCGTCGATTCCACACCCGCCCCAACGTGAAGAGGAGAAAAGCATGAACAACAAGGTCAAAGACGTTTCCGACCTGCGCCTGATGTTTCACCGCAACGAGCGGCCGATCTACTTCATCAGCGCGACGAACTTCAACCTGCTCGGCATCGACCGCTGGGTCAACCGCTTTCGCTACATCAGCTACATCGACTGCTTCGACGGCCGCCATCCCAACGTGTTCGTGCCGAGCGAGAGTCCGCACGAGGAATTCGAATCGATCGAGGACATCAACAACTACCTGCTGCAGCACAAGGAAGTGATCGACCTGATCGAGCGCCGCGGCGGCAAGCCCGTCGCCACCTTCCTGATGTTCGACGAGAAGACCGAAGCGCTGGCCCGTGAGCTCGGCATGGACGTGTGGTTTCCGCCCGCCAAGCTGCGCACGCGCTGCGACAACAAGATGGAGACCGTGCGCATCGGCAACACCGCGGGCGTGCGCTCGGTGCCGAACGCGCTGGAAAAGGTCGACAGCTACGCCCACCTGATGCAGATCGCCGAGCGCGCCGGCCTGGGCAAGGACCTGGTCGTGCAGTCGGCCTTCGGCGACTCCGGCCACACCACCTTCTTCATCGCGTCCGAAGACGAGTTCAACAAGCACAAGGACGAGATCGTCAACGACCCCGAAGTGAAGATCATGAAGCGCATCAACTGCCGCGGCGCGACGCTGGAAGCGTGCGCCACGCAGTCGGGCACCCTGGTCGGGCCGTTGCTCACCGAGGTGGTGGGCGCGCGCGAACTCACGCCCTACAAGGGCGGCTGGTGCGGCAACGAAGTGTTCCCGGGCGCTTTTTCCGAGGGCGTGCGCGCCAAGGCGCGCGAGATGGCAGAGCGCTTCGGCAACCAGTTGCTGCAAGAAGGCTACCGGGGCTACTTCGACCTCGACTTCCTGATCGATCAGGACGACGGCGAGGTCTACCTGGGCGAACTCAACCCTCGCATCTGCGGCGCCAGCCCGATGACCAACCACGCCGCTTTCGCGTATGCCGACGCGCCGCTCTTCCTGTTCCACCTGCTGGAGTTCTCGGGCGTGCCCTTCGATCTCAACGTGCGCGAGATCAACGAGCGCTGGGCGCAGCCGCACTTCATCGATTCGTGGTCGCAGGTGGTCATCAAGTACACCGAGGACAAGGTCGACCAGGTCACGCATGCGCCCGGCACCGGCATCTACCGGATGGCCGAGGACGGCAGCGTGGCCTACCAGCGTTTCGACTACGACCGCCGCGCGATCGACAGCGAGCGCGAGGCCTTCTTCATGCGCATCACGGGTCCGGGCGACTATCGCTACGAAGGCGCAGACCTCGGCATCCTGATCACGCGCGGCCGTTCGATGGACGACGACTTCAAGCTCAACCTCCGCGCGCGAGACTGGATCCGCGGCATCAAGCAGTACTACGCCGGCAAGCCGATCGTGACCACGCGGCACGAAGCGGCGCCGGAGCCGGGTTCGTTCAAGATTCTCTGAGCGCCGCGCAGCCAGGCCCGTTGCACCATGGCGATCCAGATCGGCTTCGAGACGCTCATCGAAGACCAGCCGGGCGACCGCTGGCAGGCGATGTTCGCCCAGCTCTGGCCCGGCTACCGCGCGTGGTTCCTGCGCAGCGGCGCGGTCGCGCGGCCCAGCTACCTGGAGAGCCGGCGCGCGCTGCGCCAGCACATGCCCGAGCTGGTGCCGACCTGGGAGCGCCTGGTCGAGCTGGCCGGTGGCGGCGACGTGGAGGCGCGCTTCCTGTCGCTCTGGTGTCCGCCGCCCTACATCGTCGGCTGCTCGCAGGCGGTGTGGCTCGATCCGGCCGGCGCCGACGAGCCGGCCTTGCTGCGCAACTACGATTTCGCACCCGCACTGCTCGAAGGCAACTGGCTCGCCACGCGCTGGCGAGGCCAGCGCGTGGCAGCCATGGGCGACTGCATCTGGGGCGCGCTCGACGGCCTCAACGAAGCCGGCGTCGCGGCCTCGCTGTCCTTCGGCGGGCGCACCGACTCGGGCACGGGTTTCGGCATTCCGCTGGTGCTGCGCTACGTGCTCGAAGTGGCGCAGAGCACGGCCGACGCCGTCGCGCTGCTGCAGCGCGTCCCGGTCAGCATGAGCTACAGCATCACCGTGCTGGATCGCAAGGGCGAATGGGCCACGGTGTTCGTCGGCCCCGACCGGCCGGTGGAGGTGACGCGTCGCAAGGTGGTGACGAACTTCCAGCACCGGATCGAATGGCCCGAGCATGCGCGGGCCACCCATGCGGCGGAGCGGCTCGACTGCCTGCAGCGGCAAGTCGACGGGCCGGGCTCGCTGGACAACGCGGTCGATGCACTGCTGGCGCCGCCGCTCTTCCAGTCGGCCTACCTGCGCGGCTACGGCACGCTCTACGGCGTGGTCTATCGACCGCGCAGCGGCCGCATCGAATTGATCTGGCCGGGCGTGCGCTGGCCGCAGACCCTCGATGCATTCGCCGAGGGACGGCGCGACATCGTCTACACGCCTGGCGCCGACGCGCCGGTGAGTGAGGACGATGCTGCCGTCACGCAGATGCTGACCGAATCCCGGAGTTGAGAAGAAGTTCGAGTGCTCATGTTTCCCAGAAAGGATGTCCCATGAACAGCCCTGCAAAGAAGAACCGCCTGCCAGCCGCAGCCTGGATCCTGATCGCGATGGTGATCGGGATCGTGATCGGCTACATGATCTTCATCAATTTCCCGGACAAGAAGTCGGCCGCCCAGGTGGCAGGCTACATCTCCATCATGTCGG